>Ga0172373_10001676_pt1 | contig 35517 bp, 22 predicted proteins | sample Lak10m_2_FD_114546 | JGI IMG/M metagenome (GOLD analysis project Ga0172373, IMG submission 114546) | Freshwater microbial communities from Kabuno Bay, South-Kivu, Congo - kab_092012_10m | ecosystem: Environmental > Aquatic > Freshwater > Lake | place: Democratic Republic of the Congo...
GTTCGGAACTGGTGAGGTATTCCGAAGTGCCTATATATTTGTCCCTAACGTAGCCTTGCGGCTGATTCGGGTAAGCATTGGGCTGTTAAAAGCCCCCCCCTTTAGGTGCGGGATTGCTTACGTAGTACCGCCTGTATATACAAAAACCGGGAGACTGTAGGGACAGCCCCCGGTTTTGCAAATCGAACCGAGCAGATGTGAACTAGGTGGCGGGCTGCGCGGTGGGCGCGTCGGCGCTGGCGGCGGGGTCGCTGCTGCTCACGCTCACCTTGCCCTCCATGACTTCCTCGAACAACGGACGGTCAAGCGTTTCCTGCTCCAGCAGGATCGTGACCAGCTTATCCAGCTTATCGCGGTGTTCGGTCAGCACTTCTTTGGCGCGACCGTAGGCGGTTTGCAGGATGCGGCGCACTTCGCTGTCAATTTCCTCGGCGGCCTGTTCGCTGTAGTCGCGCTGTTCCGCCATTTCACGTCCCAAGAACACCATGCCCGTGCCCGAACCGAAGGTGCGCGGGCCGAGCGCGTCGCTCATGCCGTACTGCGTCACCATCGCCCGCGCCATGCTGGTCACGCGCTGAAGGTCGTTACTCGCGCCCGTCGTGAACTGGTTGAACACGATTTCCTCGGCAGCGCGTCCGCCCAGCGCGGCGGCAATCGTATCCTCGAAGTATTCCTTCGAGCGACCAAAAATGTCCTCGTCCGGCAGCGGCAGCACGTACCCGCCCGCCCGCCCACGCGGCACAATCGTAATTTTATGCACCGGATCGGTGTACTTCAGGAAGTAGAACAGCACCGCATGACCGGCTTCGTGGTAAGCCGTCGTCAGCTTGTCCTTCTCGGAGATCACGCGGGACTTGCGTTCCGGCCCCATCGTCACGCGATCCATGCTTTCGGTCAGTTCGCTCATGCCGACGGCCTTTTTGTTGCGCCGCGCCGTGAGGATGGCCGCTTCGTTAATCAGGTTTTCGAGGTCAGCGCCGGAGAAGCCCACCGTCATCTTCGCCAGACGATCCATATCGGCATCCGGCGCGAGGGGCTTGCCCTTCGTATGCACCTTCAGGATTTCATGGCGACCCTTGATGTCCGGGTTATCCATGACCACCTTGCGGTCAAAGCGTCCGGGGCGCAGCAGCGCCGGATCGAGGATGTCCGGGCGGTTGGTGGCCGCGCACACGATCACGTTGGTGCCGGTTTCAAAACCGTCCATCTCGACTAGAATCTGGTTCAGGGTTTGTTCGCGTTCGTCATGACCGCCGCCCAAGCCTGCGCCACGATGACGGCCTACCGCGTCAATTTCATCCACGAAGATGATGGCAGGGGCTTCGGCTTTGGCGCGTTCAAACAGATCGCGCACGCGGCTGGCACCCACACCGACGAACATTTCCACGAATTCCGAGCCGGAAATGCTGAAGAACGGCACAGCCGCTTCACCGGCCACCGCACGCGCCATCAGCGTCTTGCCGGTTCCGGGCGGGCCAACCATCAACACGCCTTTGGGAATGCGTGCGCCCAACCGGATGAACTTTTCCGGTTCTTTCAGGAATTCCACCACTTCTTTCAGTTCTTCTTTGGCTTCTTCACAACCGGCGACATCCTGAAACGTCACTTGCGGACGTTCCATGTCACGGGTGACGCGGGCGCGACTGCGACCAAAGCTCATGGCTTGATCTTGCCCGGTACGAACCGAGCGCATCATGCGCCACAGCAACCAGATGATGAGCAGGGTTGGCACGACGGCTACTAGCAGCTGGAGCAGAATACCGGTGGTGTTGTCGCCCGGCTGTTCCGAATAGCTGATGCCCGCCAGTTCTTCGTCCGTGACTCCGAACGTGCGCAGAGAGGCGAACAGGTCGGTTTCGCGCTCTTTGTAGTACGATACCGAGGAACCGTTAATCAATTCCGCGACGACATCCTGTCCCCCGCGCACGATCATGGTTTGCACCTGACCCTCGCGCACATAACTCGCCAGATTGTCGAGCGACACACGGTTGCCGCTGGACATATTATTGGGGGCGGCGAACGCGAAGATGAACAGAATGAGTACCACAGCGCCGAGAATCAACCAGAAACGCTGTGCATTCTTGTTCTGAAACGGGGAGTTGCTGTTGTTGTTGTCGTTATTGGGATCGGGTTTATTATTCACGCCGACGGCGCGGGGGAACACCTTTTTAGGGGATGACCCATCATCGCGCCTCTCTCCTTTCTACGCTCGCTGACAAATGGAAGGATGACGGACTGCGAGGATAACCACTTGCTGATAAATCCCTATCACCAGATGATAACGATCATCAATCGGTCGGTCAATATACCCTCACCGAACGTATAGGATGAACACATCAAGTTTTTACGGGTTCTTAAATGGTCATCACGGTTTTGCGAGGACGTGCAACGGCACGACCCACCCTGACCCTTCATAACCGTGTGGTAAATTTTGATGCGCCCGCCCTCACCGAACCTACAGGAAATTCCCCACCTGAGTAGGGTGTCCGGCGGTGCTAAAGCAAGTACCCACGCTGAACCTAACTATTGTAGTATTTTATCAGTCTGCTGCATACTTCTATTCATCGTAATTGTGTTAGAATTAAATGAGGGGTTTTCTTACGAGTTGTGCAACAAGTGTTTAATGTTACAATGCACCGATGCGTCGGGTTAGGGTGAGTCACGTGGAAGAAAAACCGTCGAAACACCACTACGAAACTGAAGAAGAATATTCGCGGCGGGTTGCCACTCGCGGGCTGGGTGATACCGACTTCGAGGAAAATCAGCCCCGGTGGGGGACAGCTCGATTTGGCTCACGCACGAACCTGCTGGTGTATGTGCGTGGTGTTCAACAGCCGTTCGTGTTCGATGCTGGTACGGTAAATGAACTTACTATCGGACGTTATGATCCCGATACCAACTCATCCCCCGAAGTGGATTTGCAGAATTATGGCGCTACTGAAAAAGGGGTGTCGCGCCGTCACGCGACCATCGTCCGCCGCGATGGTTCACTCAGCATTGTGGATCAGGGTAGTCACAACGGCACCTACTTGAACGGGCAGCGCCTTGTTGCCCAGCAGCCGCGCATCCTGCGCGACGGGGACGATGTGCGTTTGGGGCATCTGGTGCTGCGAATCAAATTTGAGCGCGTGAACGAATAAGCCGACCTGAACAGTACAATCTTTATATGACTGACCGCACGAACGAACAATGGCTGGTTGACCTGACGGGTTCGCCGGAAGCACAATCCCCGGCCTTAGAAGACCTGCGCGAACGTTTACAGCGCGGCATCTTTTACTACCTCAGCCGCGAACGCAGCGACCTCACCCACCTTCCCGCCGTCGAACTGACCCGCATGGCGGAAGACCTCGCGCAAGATGCCACCCTGCGCGTGATGGACAACCTCGGCAGTTTTCGCGGGGACAGCCGCTTCACCACATGGGCGACCAAGATTGCGGTGCGCGTGGCGATCAGCGATTTGCGCCGCGCCCGTTATAAAGACTTCAGCCTTGAGAACATGACCGCCGAGGGCGATCTGTTGCCGGCCTCCGCTGCCAGCATCACCGGCAGCCCGGAACCCGGCCCCGAAGCAACCACCGAACGCGCCGATGTCATGCTCAAGATTCAGCGGGCGCTGGACGAAGATTTGACCGAGCGCCAACGGCAGGCGCTGGTGGCGATGGCCTTGCAGGGCGTCCCCCTCGAAATTCTAGCCGAACGCATGGGGACGAACCGCAACGCGCTATATAAGCTCATCCACGATGCCCGCCGCAAACTGCGTGCCCATCTGGAAAGCGAGGGGCTTTCCACGCATTACATGATGAACCTGTTTGAAGACCGTTAGGTGAAACGCGATTTTCGCTGGTAAGAATACAACCTTTCTGTTCGTCCAAGTTCATGACAGGTAGCGACAGGCTGAATCCATGACGACAGGGCAAGACGATCAACTACGCAAACTTATAGACTGCATTTTCGTCAGCCATCAGGATGAAGCGATGGACTGCGAAAGTTGCGGTTGCCAGTTGGAATGCTTCGCCGAGAAGGTATCGGCGGGAGCCAACCTGCATGACCTGTGGCCGGATGTCGAAGCACATCTGGCGTGCTGTCCAGACTGTGCCGAGGAATTTCAGGCGTTGCTGTGCATCCTCCGCGCCGAACGAAGTGGTCAGTTGGACACCAGCGCGGGTGGTTAATACGTGACCCTCATCCCTAGCCCTTCTCCCTCATGGCGAAGGGAATTTAAGAGGGGTGAGGTTGTTTAGCGAACAGATAAGGGTGAAAACGGAATGAAACGCGAACGAGTAGTGGTGATCGGTTCCGGCCCCGCCGGATTGACAGCGGCATTGTATACCTCACGGGCGCAGTTGAGCACGACGGTGTTCGTGGGCAAACTGCTGGGCGGGCAAATTTCGACCACGCATGAAGTGGAAAATTTCCCCGGCTTCCCGCAAGGGACAACCGGCCCCGAACTGGTCGAGAACATGAAGCAGCAGGCCGAGAAGTTCGGCGCGAAGCTGGTGTGGGACACCGTGAGCAAAGTGGACTTTGAACACGGGTCGCCCTTCCGCATCGAAACCGAGGGCGGCGAAACCTACTCGGCGGATGCGGTGATCGTCACCGTCGGCGCGAACCCGCGTGAACTGGGCATCCCCGGCGAGAAGCAGTACGTGGGGCGCGGCGTGAGCTATTGCGCCACCTGCGACGGCTTCTTTTTCCGCAACAAGACCATCACCGTTGCGGGCGGCGGCGACTCGGCGCTGCAAGAGGCGTTGTTCCTGACCAAGTTCGGCAAGACCGTGAACATCGTCCACCGCCGCGACAGCCTGCGGGCGAGTGTGGCGCTGCAAACGCGGGCGTTCGCCAACCCCAAGATCAGCTTCACCTACGACACGGTGATCGAGGAAATCAAGGGCGATGCGACCACCGGCACGGTCAAGCAAATCGTCCTCAAGAACCTCAAGACGGACGAAACCCGTGAAGAACCTACCGATGGCGTGTTCATCTTCATCGGCTACGATCCCAACAGCCGCCTGTTCGGGACGCAATTGGCGCTCGATCATTCCGGTTACGTGGTGATTGACGGCCACATGGCGACCAGCGTGGACGGCGTGTTCGCGGCGGGCGAAATCCACGACAGCGTCTTCCGGCAGGCGATCACGGCGGCCGGCGACGGTTGCAAGGCCGCACTCAGCACGATCAACTGGCTGGCGCAGCGCGAGAGCAACCTGCAAACGCTGGACACCCCGGTGGTCGAAGCCAATCCTCAATAGGCAAGCGCACCGCACGATGGTAAGATAAGTCCGCTGGAGGGGGCGGGGCAAGGCCTCGCCCCTTTTTGCATCAGCAATCCCATTCACCATCATCTCTGCGGGGTAGAAGCGCCCATGTGGCAGCCGAATAAACTAGAAAAAGAACGTGTCGAGAAGGTCGAACGGCTGGAGGCGCAGGGCATCGAAGCCTTCCCGCGCCGCGTCCAGCGCACCCATACCTGCGCCGCCGCTATCGCCGCTTACGAGGCGCTGGAACCCACCGATTCCGAGGCCGCGCAGGGCATCGAAGTGACGGTGTGCGGGCGCATCCGCCGCGCCAACCTGAAAGGCAAGATCGCCTTTTTGCACATCGAGGACGAAAGCGGGCGCGTGCAGTTGATGCTGCGCGTGAACGATATGGACGAAGCCTCGTTTGCGCTCATCGGCGAAAAACTGGTGGATAACGACGACTTTGTGCAGGCCAGCGGCACGATGATGCGCACGAAGGCCGGCGAAGTCAGCGTCCACGCCCGCGAGTTCCGCTTGCTGGCGAAGTCGCTCAGCCCCCTGCCTGTCATCAAGCAGCAAACGCTGGACGATGGCACGGTGGTCGAACATGGCGAGTTTACCGATGTCGAGAGCCGCTACCGCCAACGCTATGCTGATCTGGTGGTGAATGCCGATGTGCGCGATGTGTTCCGCAAACGCGCCCGCATCCTGAAGGCCGTCCGCAACTTCTTTGACGATGAAGGCTTCCTCGAAGTGGAAACGCCCATCCTCCAGCCGTTGTATGGCGGCGCGGCGGCGCGTCCGTTCATCACCCATCACAATCAACTCGATCAGGATTTGTTCCTGCGCATCAGTTTCGAGCTGTATCTCAAGCGACTGCTGGTGGGCGGCTATGACGCGGTGTATGAACTGGGACGCGACTTCCGCAACGAAGGCGTGAGCTTCAAGCACAACACCGAGTTCACCATGCTGGAGTTCTACAAGGCCTACATTGACTATCACGAAGTCGCCCGACTAACCGAGCGTTTTGTGGCGGCGGCGGCGATGGAAGCCAACGGCACGCTGCAAATCAACTATCAGGGCAAGGCGATTGACTTCACGCCCCCCTGGAAGCGCATCACCATGCGCGAGGCCATCCGCGAAGCCTGCGGGATTGACTACATGGACTATCCCGAAGCCGCCGCCCTCGAAGCCGTGATCCGTGCCAAAAAGATCGAAGTCAAGCCGGGGCTGCCGTGGGGCAAGCTGGTTGAGCATTTGCTAGGCGAAACCGTAGAGCCGAACCTGATTCAGCCTACGTTCATCATGGATTACCCGCGCCAGATTTCGCCGTTCGCCAAGCGCGTAGATTACGACGATACGCATGTGGAACGCTGGGAAATGTATATGGCGGGGATGGAGATGGCGAACGCCTTCACCGAGCTAAACGACCCCCGCGATCAGGAAGCGCGTTTCCTCGATATGGCGAAGGTGTTCCGCGAAGGGGACGACGACGAAGTGCCGTTGGATGAGGATTATCTGCGTGCCATGCGCTACGGGATGCCCCCCAACGGCGGCTTTGGCATGGGCATGGATCGGCTGGTGATGCTGCTCACCAACCAGCGCAGCATCCGTGACGTGCTGTTGTACCCGCACCTGCGCCACGAGAAGTAGCCAAACGAGCAAACGGGGCATGAGCGCATCATGCCCCGTTTTTTTCGGTACTACAGAAGGCCGGCTTCGCGTTCCGCCTCGGTGAGCGTCTTGTCGAAGCGTTCCAGACCTTCCTGCACGGTGTCGCGGTCAATCATTAGGGCAGGGCAGAAGCGCACCGTACTCTCGCCCGCGCCGAGAATCAGTAGCCCGTTCTGAATGGCGAGCTTCTCCACACGGTTGCGCAGTTCCTTCGCGGGCGTTCTGGCCTCGTCCAGCACCAGTTCTGCGCCCACCATCAGCCCCAGCCCATCAATACGCGCATGTTTGAGCGTGGGATGATGCCCGCGCATCTCCTCCAGCGCATCCTTAATGTATTCGCCCTGCACGATGGCGTTCTGCATGTAGCCTTTTTCGACCAGTTCCAGCGTCGCCAGCGCCGCCGCGCACGATACCGGATTGCCGCCGAAGGTCGAACCGTGTGCGCCGGGAGGCCAGCTCATCACACCCTGACGGGCGATGACCGCGCCCAGCGGCATCCCGCTGGCAAGCCCCTTCGCCGAACATACTACATCCGGCTCCACGCCGAAATGCTCAATCGCCCACCATTTGCCGGTGCGCCCGATTCCGCTTTGCACCTCATCCACCACCATCAGAATGCCGTACTGGTCGCAAATATCGCGGATTTGCTGGATGAATCGCGGGTCAGGGACGACATAGCCGCCCTCGCCTTGCAGCGGTTCGAGGATGATGGCCGCCACGCTATCAGCAGGGACGATGCGCTTGAACACCACATCGGTGATGTAGTCGGCACAGGTGCAGTGGGCGCGGCAGTCTTCTTCGCGGCGGCTGTGCATACAGCGGTAGGGGTTGTTGTACGGGACATGATGCACGCCGGGGATCAGCGGGAAGAAGCCGTCGCGTTGAATGACCTTGCTGGCGGTCAACGACAGCGCCCCCATCGTGCGCCCATGAAACGCACCGTAGAAGGCGATGATATGCTTGCGGTCGGTATACCAGCGCGACACTTTGATCGCGCCTTCCACTGCTTCAGTGCCGCTGTTGGTCAGGAAAACGCGGGCGGGTTCTTCAAACGGGGCGATTTCCGCCAGCTTTTCGGCGACTTTCACCTGCACATCATAATAATAATCCGTGCCTGCGATATGAATGAATTTTTTGGCTTGTTCGATGATGGCTTCGACCACCTGCGGGTGCGAATGCCCGGTGGCGGTCACAGCGATGCCCGCTGCAAAATCCACATACTCGTTGCCATCCACATCCCACACACGCGCACCTTCGCCGCGTTCAATGGCGAACGGGTAGCGCGGGGTGAGTGATCCACTCATGATGGCCGCATCACGGTCAATAATCGTCTGACCTTTAGGGCCGGGACGGGTGCCGATATGGAACGTCATAAGAGACTCCGGTTTGGTGTAATTGTCTGAGTTGATTTGTGCCAAGCGCACAAATGCTTTTGCATTCTACCCCCGCAAATGGGAACGGCGCAAGGCATGGGCGTGCTATGTGCTATGTATTTTTACCCTCATCCTCCGTCTCTTTCTCTCTCAGAGCGAAGGGAGCAAAATGCAGCATTTTCCCTTGTATCTTGAGAATACCGTACAATAACGGTGAAGGGACTGAGGGGGTGAAGTTCTTCCCCCCTTGCGGGTTGTCCCAAAGGGCAGGGCGTTCCCTTACGAGTGCAACTTGTTCACCAGACTTTGGACAAATTCCTCGTCAATGAACGAACCTTTTTGCAGCAGCAGGTTGATCTGCCCACTCAGACGCGCCCGTTCTTTCACCGTCAGGTCTTTGGCAGTCACCACCACAATTGGAATAGTAGCCGTCCTCGGGTCAGCTTTCAGCAGGTCAATCATCTTGAAGCCGTCCATATCGGGCATCATCAGGTCGGTAATCACCAGATCGGGCTTCAACTCACGGATGGCTTGAACCCCTTCCGCGCCGTTATGCGCCAGATACACCTCATAGCTGCCCCGCGACTGCAAAATGCGCTGGATCAACCGCGCCGCGTCCGTGTTGTCTTCCACCACCATAATGCGGTGAATTTGCGATTCCACTTGCTCCAGCGCCGACAGCAGCCCTTCTTCCGGCAGGGGCGGCGCATAATCAGGCGTATCGGGCAGGTCTACCGTTTGTTGCCAGTGGTCGCCCAGAATTTGCTTTTCTACGCTCACGGTATGACCGGAGCAGTTGATAACCACCACATCATCCGGCTTGATGATTCCCTCGCGCACCATGCGAATCAGCCCGACGAACGTCACCGCCGTCGCAGGTTCCACCGAAATACCTTCGGTGCGCGCCAGCAGCAGACTGGTTTTGAAGGCTTCCTCATCGGTTACGGAAGTGAAATGCCCGCCATTCTGACGCACATAATCCATCAGCAGCTCGTATGCCCGCCCCGGATTGCCCGTCGCCAGCGCGGTGATGATCGTAGACGGATGCTCGACCGGGGTGGCGATGCGCTGACCCCGCTCGAACGCCTCCACCATCGGCGCACAGCCCACCGCCTGCACCGCGCCGATGGCGGGCAGCTTGCTCACCAGCCCGAAGCGTTTCATCTCCTGAAAGCCCTTGCCGACGCCGATTGGCCCCATGCCGCCGCTGACGGCTTGCAAGAACCAGTCCGGCGAACGCCAGCGTTTGCCATCCTCTAATTCATAGCCTAACTGTTCAGCAATTTCGTAGGCCATCGTTTTCATCGCTTCGATAGCCGCCACGCTCTTGATTCCCCGGTCAAGGAAAATGCCCTTGCTGCGGGCGAAACGCGCCGCCAGTTCTTTCGTCTGGTCATACGTTCCGGTGATCTTGATGACCTCCGCGCCGTACAACGCCGCCTCGCGCATCTTTTCACCGGGGGTCAGGCTGGGGAAGAATGCCCACAGTTTGATTCCGGCGCGGGCGCAGTAGGCCGCGTAAGCAATCGCCACATTGCCGGTGCTGGCGACCACCAGTTCATTCACGCCCATCTCGTGCAGCGCCGAAATCGCCACCGTCGCCTGCCGGTCTTTGAAACTGGCTGTAGGCCCCTGCCGTTCGTCCTTGATATAGAGATGCTTCAGGCCGAGGCTGGCGGCGAGGGCGGTGGATTTAATCAGCGGGGTTCCCCCTTCACCCATGCTCACAATATGCGCCGAGTCGGTGATAGGCAGCACTTCGCGGTAGCGCCACAGGTCAGGTTGCCGTCGCTGGATGGCCGCCAGCCAATCCGCCACATGGAAGCGCCCCAGATCGTAACGCGCTTCGAGGATGACTTCGCCGCACTGGGGGCAACCGGACAAGTTGCGATCCAGCGGTAGGCGGGTGTGACAATTAATACATTCCAGTTCAATATGAGGCGCAACTGGTTGCGAATAAGGCGACATGAACAACTCCGCAAGCGAATCTATATAGAAAATCCGGTATCACGTTCGTGAGTGATAGGCTCACCCCTTCGCTTCCCCTCAGCTTTTGCGAGGGCTGAGGAAATGGATAAGCGGGGCAAGGTTCACTCACGCAGTATAGCACCTCACCCTTGACCAAGCGTGGTGAGATGTTCCCTCAAACGGGTGAAAAATTGGTCGGGCTGCCCCTGCTGAAGATCGTTTTTGTCAATCACACTCAGCTTGGAGAGCCGCCGCTGTTCGTCCTCGTTCAAAGCGTCTGCCGTCACCACCAGCACCGGAATACGCGCCGTCTCCGGGTTGGCACGCAGCTCACTCAGCACCGCGAACCCGTCCATATCCGGCATCCGCAAATCGAGAATGACCAGATCAGGGCGGCGGCGAGCCACCAGCGACATACCTTCGATGCCGCTGTGCGCCGCGAACACGCGGAAATGCCCGACCTGATCCAGCATATTGTGAATCAGGCGCGTGCTTTCCGGTTGGTCGTCAATAATCAGGATGCGCTCAGTGCGCGAATCCGCTTCTGCCCGTCGAACAAGGTCTTGAATCTGTTCCGGCATAAAAGGCCGCTGAAGGTAAGCGAACGCGCCCACCGCCGCCGCCCGTTGCGCCTCGTCGTTCAGGCCGACCACAATCACCGGAATGTCGCGGGTGTCCTCGCGCTCACGCATCCGCGCCAGAATGTCCCAACCGCTACCGCCGCTAAACTCGGCGCTCATGATAATCAGCGTGGGGCGCAACCCGCCAGCCATCGCTTCCGCTTCCAGCGGGATCGAAGCCGAGAAAATGTCGAAACCCTCCCGTTGGAGCGCCCGCCGAATGATGTCCACCCGATCCGGCGCATCCTCGATCAGCAAAATCTGCCGCTTGAGTGTGACGGGCGGCATGGTGGGCATACTCAGCGTCCGCTTGGTGGGCAGCGGTTCCGGCGGGGCGCTGAGAATGGGCGGGGGAACGGGCGCGGGGTCAAAGGAAGGCATGTTCAACACCCCGGTCACGGGCTTGCGGATTTCCATCGTCTTCCGCGAGTCGTTGATAGATGGGAAGTCGTCGTCCTCGCTCTCCATCGGCACGGGCGGCTTGAGGGGGATGGTGATGCTGAAGGTCGAACCCACGTTCACCATCGAATGCACCAGCATTTGACCGCCCTGCATCTCGATCAGCGATTTGGCGATGGGCAGGCCGAGGCCGGTGCCACCAACGGTGCGCGTCAACGACGAGTCCACCTGCCGGAACGCCTCGAACAGCAGCGGTATATCCTTCTCCGCGATGCCAATGCCGGTATCCTGCACATCCACCCGCATCATGACTACGCCGCTTTCGGGGTTTCGTTCCTGATAGGCGCGGATAGTCACGCTGCCCTGCTGCGTGAACTTGGACGCATTCGACACGAGGTTCAGAAGCACCTGCCGCACGCGCATTTCGTCACCGTAGCACGGGGGCAGGCCGGAGGACACTTCCAGCTTGATCTCCACCGATTTGTCTTTCACAAGGCCAATACCAATCGAGCGCACCCCTTCCACCACCGGCTTGATCTCGAAGTATTCACTGTGAACCGACATCTTGCCAGAACTGATCTTGGCCTGATCGAGAATGTCATTAATCAGCCCCAGCAGATGCGTGCCGCTGGTGTGGATCGTACTCAAATCCTGTTCCTGCATTTCGGTCAGGGGGCCGTCCACGCCCTTCAGGATGATGCGGCTGAACCCGATGATCGAGTTCAGCGGGGTACGCAATTCGTGGCTCATGTTGGCGAGGAAATCGCTTTTCAAACGATCGAGTTCGCGCAGCTGAAGGTTTTGCTTTTGCATCTGTTCTAGCAGATGGGCGCTCTGCACGATGGCCGAAAGGCTGTTGGTGAGCGTCATCAGCAGGCGGGTGGTATCCTCACTGAAGGCGTTCAAACGGCTGTCCTCTACCACCACCACGCCGACGGCTTGAGCGCCGCTGGTCAACGGGGCAGCGGCGGCGGCAACAGCATCGGGATGAATCGCCATGTAGCCGCGTTCCCGCGCCACATCAATCAGGCGCGGTTGCTGTTCCTTCACCACGCGGCTGAGAACGTTGACGCTGCTGTCCAGTTGAATTTCAGACAGTTCGCTCAACGGCTGGTCGGAACCGGAGAGCGCGAACGCCCGCAACATCTGGTGAACCTCGCCGGACGGGTCTTCGTATTCTTCGATCAGGTACAGGGTGGCGCTCAACACATTCAGCGCCCCACGCACACGGTCAGCCACATCTTGCAGCGCCTCGGAGAGCGATTTGTCCGGGGCCGCCGCCGCTGACGTGGCTTCAAACAGGAAGCTCATATCGCGCATACGGTTCTGCGTCTGCTCGAACAGGCGGGCATTGTCCAGCGTCACCGAGATTTGTGCCGCCAACGTGGTCAGCACTTCCACATCTTCATCGCTAAAGGCGTTCGGTGTGTTGGACTGCACATCCAGCGCACCCACCACCTGATCTTTCAGGACGAGTGGCAGCGCCATTTCGGAGCGCGTCAGCGGCAGGTAACGGTTCGGTCTATGGACGACCCGCGCATCTGCCGTGTCCAGCGCGATTGTCGGCTCTTTGGTGGCTGTCACCGTCCCGATGACCGATTTAGAACCTTTAGCGAGTTTGTGGTTAATCGCCAGAAGTTGCCGTCCGGCCTCGCCGGTGCTGGCACGCAGCACCGCATACTCGTCCGCCGCGTCCATCAGGAACACCTGCACATGGTCGTACCCGAAGGCGTCGCGGATCATCACCACGATTTGCGGCAACAGTTCGTTCAGGTCAAGGATTGAGCTGGCGATCTGGCTGACCTGCGCCGAAGTCGCCAGTTGACGGGCGCGGCGCTCGGTTTGCTGAACGAGGCGCCCGGCTTCTATCGAGAGGGAGGCTTGTTCGATGAACGACTGATAGATGCGGTGATCGCGCTCGGTGTAGGTGTATGGCTGGTCAGAGGACAGCCAGAGCGCACCGATGCGCCGCGTACCGGCACGCAGCGGCAGAACAGCCAGCGAACGGGCGTCAATGCTGCTCAAGCCCATGCGCTCGATGGCGTCCATAGTCGGATCGGTTTCGGCATCGTCCAGCGTGAGCAATTCGGGCGACGCCACCAACCGCCACGCCGGGAACTGCTCGGCGTTCAGCGTCAGCCCTTCGAGGCTGATGCTCTGCGACCCTTCACGCTGCCAGTGCGAAACCACCAGCAGCGAGTCCAGTTCGGGGTTCAGGCTGGCAGGAACCGCCATCACCACCTGCGTGATGTGCGACTGGTTCAAACGAGTGACCACCGCCTGTACCACCTGCTGCGGTTCGGTAGCGTTCGCCAGTGCGCGGCTGATTTCGTACAGCGTTCGCGCTTCCTGAAACGCCATTTGCGTCCCCATGAACAGGTTACGGTTGTCCAGCGCCACCGCCGCGTTGTCGGCTAGGGTGCTAAGGAAGCGTTCGTTATCGGGGGTCATTTCTACCGGATGGTCAAACGTCAGCGCCACCCATCCCATCAGCGTGTCACGGGCACGCAGCGGCACCGTCACCACCGCCGCCACGCCGCCCGCCAGCAGCGCGGCCTTCATCCCCCGGCCTAGCGCCGCACCCTCGATGTCCGGGTAAATGACCATTTCGGGGGTAAACACGTCCGGCGGCAGATTGAAAGCCGCCAGATCCACCAGCGCACGCACCACAGTCTGAACGTTCGTGACCGGATCGGTCAGCACGATATAGGCATCCGTAGGTTCGAGGACGACCAGCGGCATAAGCGTGGCATCCAGCGCGGACTCCACATCCGGTGCGTTGGCGAGGGTTCGCGTGGTTTCGTACAGCGCAATCTGGTCACGCAGCGTATTTTGCAGCGTGTTCTCCATCGTCCGCAGCGTCTTGATGTCCTGAAAAGCCGCCACAATCGTGTCAATGTCGCCGCGTGGGTTGCGAATCGGCGCGGCATTCAGCAGCAAGTCGGTTTGCGTCCCGTCGGCATACTGGATCGAAAGATCGTCGTTTTCTTCCACCTGACCGTTCGCGGCGCGGAAAATCGCCAGATCGCTCATCGGGTACAGCGCCTGCGTGCCGGTACGTATCAGGTTGTATTCCGCCACATCAAACCGGACATCGAGGTTAATCGGTTTGCCCAGTAGCCATTCGGCCTGCGCGTTCGCCTGAATCGGGTAGAAGGTGTGCGCGTCCAGCACCACCACGCCCGTCGGCATGGTTTCGAGGATCGAGCGCAAATAAGCGCGTTCTTCTTCGGCGACGCGGAACAGGCGGCGGTTATCTACTGCCACCGCCAACTGTGCCGTCAGGGTGCGTACTAGCTGCTCGTCGCGCTCGTCCAGATCAGCCCGATCCAGCCCGCGCCCGACCAGCAGCGCCCCCGCCACGCGGTCGCCCACGCGGATAGGCGTGGCGATGTGCTTGCCCACCGCCGCGATAGCCGCGCCGCCCCGGTAACGAAAGGCCGGATAACTGGCGGGGTCGTTCACCAGCAGCACCACGTTCTGCCGCACCGCGTCCATAATCGAATGTTCGCCCGTTTCCAGATCAAAGACCGCTTCGGCGGCTGTTTCCAACCCTTCTGGCGAATGGCGCGTCACCACCCGCAAATGGTTCGGGGTTTCCTCATCCACCAGCACCAGCAACCAGCGATCATACTGGGCGGGTTCAGCCACACGCTCGAACACTTCGCTAATCGCTTGGTCGAACTGACCGCTGACCCGCGTCGCCAACTGACCGACTTCCGCCAGCGCCAGCGCCCGCTGCACTTCAGACTGCGCCGCATCGAACAGCAAGCGGTTGTCTATCGCCACACCCGCCTGATCCATCAGGGCGCTGAAGGCGCGGCCTTCGCTCTCGCTGAAGTCTCGCGGCTGGTTAAACTCGATCATCAGCAGACCGCGCCACTGACCGCGCACACTGACCGGCACCAGCGCCACCGACCGCGCTTCAAGCTGCGCGAAAAAGGCCCGCAGCGAGTCATCCAGACGGCGGTCACGGCTCACATCCGTAATTGTCTGCACGCGGCTAGGTTCCAGTGCGCTCAGGAACAGCGAGTCGACCATCTGGAAGCGCGTGCCTTCCAGCCGTCCGGCGAGGGTGCGCGGGCGGAATGACCAATCGGTATACAGTTCCAGCGCCTTGGGCGCAGTCCCCGGCGCGTACTCATCGAACAGCCAGATTTGCCCGCCGCTGGCATCCGGCGCGATGGTGACGACCACCGCTTGAATAATGTCCCGCAGGTGTTCCGCCTCGTTCAGATGGCGGCTGAGGTTGTACAGGGTGGAGGTGACAGCCAAGCCGGTCTGCGTTTCCTGAAACAGCCGCGCCCCTTCCATCGCCAGCGCCACACGGTCAGCCACAGCCTTCAGAGTGGCATGATCGCCTTCGGTAAAGGGCAACCCTTCCGGCGCGGCGGCGGCAATCGTCCCCACCACTTCGCCACGAATCACAATCGGGGCGCTCAGGGCGGCGATATTGCCGTCCCCGGTGGTGGACTCCACATTGACCAGATCGTAGCGGTACGATGCGGTCAGTTGGTGACGGCGCTCGGCCTCGTCCCATGTGCCGCGCACCGATTGACGGCTGGTGAATTCGGTTTGCTGTGCGCGTTGCTCGGCCTGTGCCAGCTGGCGCGTTTTGAGCAGCGCCACCGCCAGTTGATCGGCGATCATCTGGAACAACTGCGCCTCGTCCGCTTGAATGGCGCGGGGGCGGCTGCTGTGCAAATCCAGCACACCTAGTAGCTGATTATCCGCCCGCAGCGGCAGCGCCAGTTCAGCGCGGGTATCCAGCAGGCGCGAGTGCGACACATACGGAATATCATCCGGGATGCCCACATCCGGCAGGTATGCCATCTCGCCCACGCGGGTGACATAGCCGACTACGGTGGGCGACCCGACCAGCACACGGTAGCCCTGTTCCACCAGCGCCTGCCCGGTTTCGCCGCGCCCGTACACCAGCACAGCGTTCAAGCCCACATCGTCAAGAACGAAGGCCTGCACGTAGTACAAATGAAATTCATCGGCGATCAAATCTACCGCCCGCCGCAGCAGCCCTAGCGCGTCATCGCTGGCAGACACCCCCCGCGTGACTTTCAACGCGGATTCCAGCACACGGGCGCGGCGCTGCATCTGTTCATCCAGATCGAGCGACATCTCGTGCAGCCGCAGCGAAATGCGCTTGAAAGCGTCCATCAGCATCGTCAGTTCATCGGCATTCGCCGCTGGTGGCGTGAGGGTGTCTTCCACCTCGCCTTCCGCCAGCCGGTGCGCCATCGCCCGCGCAGTCGTCAACGGTGCGAGGCGGTGGCGCAGCGCCGTGTTGATGCCCCAGACCGTAAGCGCGATGCCGACCCCGCTGACCAGCGCCAGCAGCAGCAGCCCGCCCCAGAAGCCGACCATCCCTAGCGCGTCCGGTTCCACCAGCACCAGCGACCACGGCATATCCGGCACATTGCCCGCGTTAATCCCGACTGCCGAAACCGCGTCCCCGCCGAGGAATCGCAGCGGTACATCGCTGCCATGCTCACCGAGCAGCGCATCCAGTGCCGGCTCAATGTCGGCTAACGGCTGATACGTGTTTTGATCCACCGCGCCCAAACGCAGCGCGTTGCTGTCTGCCAGATAGCGCCCCTGATTGTTCAGCAGAATCCAGCGCATATAGTCCTGACCGGGGAGGGTACGCAGGCGATCTAGCAGCGGACGCGCCGAAACGGTCAGTTCCACCACGCCGATAATCTGCCCGCCCATCGCCAGATCAGCCACCGGCGCATAGGCCACCATCACAATGCGCGATGCGCCCGCCGTGTCCGTGCGGAGCGTGATCGGGCTAAACGTCACCCGCGCTGTGTTCAGGCTGTTCTGAAACACGCGATCATTTTTCAGTTCTGCCGGTTTCAGGCGCAAATCGGTGTTCAGCACGCCGTTGTTCACGCTCACCGCTGTCCAGACCGACCCTGTAACGGTGACGAAGCGCACCTGCTCATACTGCCCGCTGCGTTCGTTCAACAGGCGCAGGAAATCACGCTGAAGCTCAAACTGGTTGAGCGTGGCGCTGCCGGGGTTGGCATCCACTTCGGCGACAGCTTCCTCCGCGAAGGCCAGCGCTGGGGCGCGTCCGGCCAGTGCGCTGGCATCTGCGGACACCTGCTCCAGCAGCGATTCCACCTCGCGGGAGCGTTCCGTCAGCAGTTGAAAGTGCTGCTGCTGGATGCTGACCGTGCTGCCGTTGTACAGCAGAAAAGTGCCTGCCAGTGAAAACAGCACGAACACCAGCACCAGAATCGGAGCGATCCGGCGCATAATCTGCTGATGCAGCGGAAGATTGCGTTCGATGCGCGGCGTTTTGAACACCATTCCCTGTGGTCCCTCGCTCAGTCTTGTTTCCCGTTGGTCGTGCCGCCGTGCAACCGGATTGTGACCTGCGGCGCCCGCAAAACCTGACCCACTTCGCGTACTGCCGTCTGCAAAATGTCGTTGATTTCGGTCTGCGGCGTGAGCTTGGCGGCGATGGCGCTCACCACGCGCTCGCGTTCTGCCGCCCGCTGGCTTTCCTGGAACAGACGGGCGTTATCCAGACTGACGGCCAGACGGTTCGCCAATTCCTGCGCCAGCGCCAGTTTGTTGTCGTCCAGATCAGCGGTGGGCAGTTCCCATTCCACCGCACCCAGCGTTTGCCCGCGCAGTTGAATCGGCACGGCAATCGGCGTGATGCCCTGCTGCGTGGCCTCGCCAATGACGGGCTTGCCCTGTGCGATGGCACGCCGCCGCAGTTCGGACAAATCCTCGCCCGTCGCCACGCCGGACTCGCTGTTCAAGTGCCGCTGGCGCTGTCCGTAGATATATTCCTGCCATGTGTGCGTGGTCGCCTGACGGTTGGCGCGATCCACTTCTTCGAGGCGGCGCACCGATTCTTGATACAAACGGGCGTTTTCCAGCGCCACCGCCACCTGATCCGCCATAATTTGCAGAACGGTGATTTCGTCGTCGCTGAAACTGTCGCTCTGCTTGCTCTGCACATCCAGCGCACCGATCACCTGCTCACCCACCCGCAGTGGGATCGCCAGTTCCGCCCGCGTCTCTGGCAAGAACTCGTTGCGCTTATGCACCGCGCTGGTTGTAGTATCACGGGCGACCACCGTTTGCCGCTGCTCCACCACCTGCCCGATCACGCTCACGCTGCCCACTTCCAAACGGTGTCCCCGCGCCAGCAGCAACCGACCGGGTGCGCCCGTACTAGCACGCAGCACCGCATAGCGCCGGTCAACGTCCAGCAGGAAAATCTGCGCGTGATAGATGTTGGGGAACTTCTCGATAATCAACTGCACCACCTGATTCATCAGGATTTGCAGATTGCGCTCGCTCACCGCATAACGGCTGATCTCCTGCGTGGCGCTAATATCACGCGAACGGTCAGCTACACGCGCATTCAAATCGTCCAGCAGCGTGCGCACCTGCACGCGCATATCCACAAAGGCCGCATTCAGCGCACCGATTTCGTCCCCGCGCCCCAAGCCAGACAGCGGCGCGTTAAAATCGCCTGCCGCCATCCCCCGGATCGCCCGCCGCAGGGTTTGCAGCGGCGGCGCGATGATCTGGTGGAACAACAGTACCAGCGCCCCTAACAGCGCCAGCAGCCCCACCACCATCGGGAACAAACGCGCCCCCCCGAAGTACGAATTGGCCTGCAACACCGCTGTTGTTGCGCTCACTTCCGTCACCAGCGCGAACAGGTTCAAATCGGGGTTGGCGGGGTTGGGGATGGTGTTGTAATACCCCACTACGGATTGGCCGGCTCCCGTACCCACGCGGTAGGTGTCGAGTCCCGCCGCACCTTGTAACGCCCGCTGCAACGCCGGCGAATTGCGCTGCGACGCGCTGACCTGTTCCCCGGCCTCCGGCAGATTCAGCGTGATTTGATCTTTGCCCGTCGTCACCAGATACGAATACAGCGGGTAGGTGTCTTCGCTCAGGTTCAAATGTGATAGCAAAACGCGCTGCACATCCAGCGTGCCGATCAAGAAGCCCAACGGTTGGCTGGAATCATCGCGCAGGGCGTAAGCCATTTCAATCACCAGCGGGTCGCCCGCCGCCACCGTGAGCGTCTTGTCGAGGTTTTGCGAAAGGGCGTTCACCACCGCTTGCAAAAAGGTAGGCGAACCATAATCGAACAGGCCGGCTTCCAGCACGGCGGTACTGGTGGCTTGTGCCATCACCTGCCCGTCCACGCTCAACAGGCGGAATCGCTCGAACTTGCCGGAACCGATCAGGGCGCTTTGCAGCGTGAGCGCCACCGTTCGCGCATTCAGCGGCGTGAACCCGCCCGGCGAAAACAGGCGCAACATCTGGCGGCGGTAGTCCGGTGAAGTCAGCAGCGAGGAGAGTGCCACCTGCGATTGATCGAGGTCGGCAATGATGGACTGCCGCTGAAGCGCCCCGCGTTCCCGCAGATGGTCTACCAGCGTTTGCGCCCCGATCTGGCTCAAGCCGCTTTGTACCAGCAGCAGAATCAGCCCGACGGGTATCGCCACCGCCACCAAGAAACCGGCACTGAGCTTCAACCACAGCGGCCAGTGGAGGATATTCAACATGCGCAGTAGCGCCTTCATCGGTATTCCTCCTTGCTGCCGCCCGTAAGGGGCGCCAGCGGTTCAACCAGCGCATCCGGTTGGATGAGGATGCGGGTATGCACCGCCCCCAACGCCTCGCGGAAATGGTCGGCGGCCAGATGAAGCACCGCCCGAACATCCGTCGCGCCGATGAGCAGGCTGCTGATCTCGCTGGCCTTACGCTCGCGTACCACCTGCGCCCGACTTTGCTCGAACAAGCGTGTGTTCTCCAGCGCCAGCGCCAGCCGTTCCAAAACGATTTGCGTCATCTCCAGTTCGCGCTCGGTCAGCGGTTGCTCACGCGGCAGCACAAAGGCCATCGCCCCCAGCGTGGTATCGCGGAACTTGATGGGCACATGCACAATCTGTTCGTTCCCGCGCACCTCGACGTGCATATCACCCGCCAACAGCGTGCGCCGAATATCCGGTGGCAAATCCTCGGCGGGGAGCATTTGCCCGGCTTCCAGATCGAAGCCGATGGCCTGCTTGCCGCGCCCCTGCACATAGTTGCCCCATGTGCTGCTCACGCCGCGCCGTTCGCGCTGGCGGTATTCCTGAAGCTGCGTTTCGAGGCGCGCTACCGTCGTGTCGCGGTCATGCAAATCGCGGCGGTAATCGGCCTGCAAGCGCCTATTGTGCAGCGCCAGTGCCACCTGATCGGCCAGCAACAGCAGCAACCCTTGTTCGCCTGCGTCAAAGGTGTTGGCCTGTCCGCTTTGCACATCCAGCACGCCCAACGTTTGCCCGTTGAACACCAGCGGCACCGCAGCGGCGGCACGGGCGGCGCTCACAAGATGCCCCCGGCGGTTGGCAGAATCCGAGGGCGAGGTGGTAAAGGCTTTCTGTTTACGCGCTGCCTCCACCAGAATATTCGTCTCCGGCAGGCGGTTCATTGAACGCGGCACCGCATCCTGCTGTCCCATCTCGGTACGCAGCGCCCGCGCCAGAATGCCTACATCGTCACTCAGCGCCACCTGTGCATACAGGTATCCCAAGCGTTCGCGCATACGGACGAGTGCCCGCGAAAGCAAGGCGTTTTCATCCTCGATGCCGGCCAATTCCGCGCCGAAAGCCGTCACCCACTCGCGCTGTTGAGCGTCCGACAAGGCGCGACTGGCGAGGCGCTCAATGCTGCCGGTGGCGGCGACCAGAAAGCCGGTTATAAACGCCAGCGTATTGAGCGTCACCAGCAGGTCGAACGGCGCGGTGCGTGCCGGAATGGTGGTCACGGGCAGTCCCAGTTGCGACTGTCCCAACGCCATTACCAGCGCCATCACGCCCGTCCATATCCCCACCCCCAGCACGCCGCGCCGTTCCAGCAGCACGCCTGCCGCCACGACAGGCAGCGCCAGCGTCAACGTGACCGTCCCACTCAGGCTCAAGCCGGTAGTCGCTTGCAGGAAGGCGTTCACCATCACGATTACCACCAGCGTGACGACGAACAGCCAGCGTGCCGCCCGCAGCGATCCGGTTTGCGTCAGGCGCACCACCAGCACGCAGGTGGCGAAAATGAGCAGCGCCGCCAGCAGGCTGTTCACACGATCTGCCGCGCTGAAGCTGGTAAACGGCAGCAAAACGAACAGCAACCACAGCGCCGCCGCCACGAAACCCGCCCCGCTGAGGACGACCAGCAACCGCGCCCGCCGTTCATCAATCGGGTTATAGCGGTAGGAAACCGCCAGCAAACGATTACGAATGAAGCGCATCATGGGTGAGAATCTCCATTCGTTCCAGCGTCCCCGGCAGACGGGTTCACGCCCAAGCGGATCGCACCGCGCTGTGCGCCGAAGGTGCGGCTGAGTTCGGACAGCGTAATCTTGAGCAGGTCATCCACACTGGCAACCGTTTGGAACTGCGCCACAATCTCGTTGATGCGCTGTTCGCGGGCGGTGGCCGCCTGCGACTCTTCAAACAACCGCGCTTTGTCGAGGCTAAGTGCAAGGCGCTGCGCCACCGCTTTCACCATTTCCACATACTCGGCATCGGCTCCGGCGTGGCTTTCCACCTCAATCGCGCCGATCACCTCGCCACCCAACATCACCGGCACCGCGATAATCGGGCTGCCGTCGTGTATCTCGCGCACGGGCTGACGGGTTTCGACGGCGCGTTCCAATCCGGTAGACCATGTCGCTTCTTCGGTCAATCCGGCATCGTTCACACTTACCCCGCGCATTTCACGCTTCTCGCGCATGTAATCTGACCAGCCTTCGTGCGTCAACTGCTGGTTCAAACGCTGAATTTCGCGCAGGTTGGCTTCGGTTTCCACGAACAGGCGTTTGGCCTCGCGGGTGCTGCGATCTTGCGCGTCAAACAGCCGCGCATTACGAATGGACGTGGCGAGTAGGTTTGTCAACACCTGCAACGCTTGCTCAATCTCGCGGTTGAACGCGCCCGGTTCGCGGCTCTGCACATCCAGCACCCCGATGATTCGATCCCCATCGAAAATGGGCAGCGCCAGTTGGGCGCGGGTGTTGGGCAGCAGCAAATCGGCAGAATGGGCGGCCATCTCGCGCTCGGAAGCGATGATCGGGCGGCCTACCGCTGCCACCATGCCTATCGCATGTTTCGCGCCCACTTCCACGCTATTCTGACGTTCGTACAAACGCTGTCCCTGCGCGGCGGTACTCGCCGCCAGAACAGCCCGCTGTCGTCCTTCATCCAGCAGGTAAATCTGCACATGGTTAAAAACGAAACGTTCGCGGATGAGTTCCACCGCACGCGGCAGCACTTCGTTCAGGTTGAGCAGCTTGCCCACCTGTTCGCCCGTTTCCGCCACCATTTGCAGCAGCACCGCGCCCTGCTTGGCAGCGACGGCGGCGCGTTCGGTCTGGTCAATGAAGTAGCGCGTGGCGAGGCTGACCGCGACCAGCGCAGTACCCACCACCAACCCGTTGCTGGCCGCCGATGGCACACCACCGTCCGCCGGTGCGCCGACGAACGCGCTCAAAACCATCACGATTTGATAGCCCACAATCAGGATGTTGACGACGAGGAACAGGAAATTGTTCAGCAGTGCCGCCGCCGCAATCAACGCCAGCGCCCCGATAAGAATGTAGACGGGTGGCGAAAACAGCGCCCCTACAGCCAGCGTCGTCGTCAGAATATAGGCGGCAATCTGCACCTTGCCGCGCTGCACCAGCACCAGCACACCGATGTTCAGCGCCACAAACACCAGCACAACCGCCCGCACAGTGATCGCGCTATTCGTCACCAGCAGCACCGCGCCAATGGCAGATGCCGAGATTCCGATCAGTGCCAGCGCCCGGATAAACCGGGTTTGCAGCAGCAGCAGCGTATCGGACTGGCTGACGCCGATGCCGAACCAGCGCAAAATCGCTCCGGTGTTCATCGCGCCCCCTCATCCCCGACGTGGGCTGCCGCGTCCCCTTCGGATGGGCGCGGGCCAAGCCGGATGGATACCCGTTCAGCTTTCAACGCCTCTTTCAGACTACGCGCCGCCACATTCAGCGTCATCTCCACGCTGGTACTGGTTTGCAGACGGGTGGCGATTTCGTTCACCAGCGCCTCGCGTTGTGCCAACCGCTGACTGCTCTCGAACAGGCGGTTGGTTTCGGCGGCCATCCCCAGTTGTTCGCCCACTTCCTCCAGCAGCGTCACATCTTCCGGCGACAGGTTGCCCGTGCCATCCAGTTCAAACTCCATCGCGCCGATCACCTGTCCGCGCACCCGCAGCGGCACGGCTATCACCTGCCCCCCCCGCGACTCCATCTCCTGCACCAGATGGTTAAAGCGCATCGCCTGTTGCAAGGCAGGAGTCCATTCTTGCTGCGGGGTGGTGGTCATATCCGCCAGATTCAAGCCCACGCCCTGCGATTGCGCCCCCTGCTGCAAATATTCATCCCACGAACGTCCGGTCAAACGGCGGTTCAGCCGTTCCACTTCCTGCGCCGCCAAGCGGGTTTGTTCCATCAACTGCTGATTGTCGTGCATACGTTCGGCGGTCTGTTCAAACAGGCGTGCGTTATCAATGGCGATAGCAATATGGTCAGCCAGCGATTGGAACACGGGCAAATCTTCCTCGCGGAACACATCGCCTAGCTTGCTCTGCAAATCCAGCGCCCCGATGATGGTATCGCCCAATCGCAGCGGAAAAGCTGCCTCCGCCGCTGTATCCGGCAGAAATTCGTTGCGTTTATGAATGGTCTTTTCGCCAGCACGGGCGACCACCGGCTTGCCGGAAGCCGTCACCTGCCCGATCACGCTCTGGCTGCCCACCGCCAAACCGTGCCGACGCTGAAGCAGCAACCGCCCCACCTCGCCGGTACTGGCAGCCAACCGCGCTTGTTCGCCTGTGTCCTCAATCAAGAAAATCTGCACATGGTACACATCCGGGTAACTGTCGCGCACCAGATCAACCGCCACATTCAGCACATCGCTCAGGTCGCTGCGGCGGGCAATCCCCTGTGTCACCTGACTGGTGATCTGCGCCAAGCGGAAGCGATCTTCCTGCGTCACCATCACGCCTTCGGCGCGGCTGAGGCGGGCATAGCGCAGGAACAGATAGGCGACGGCAATGATGAGGGCGATCATCACCATCGAATTTGAGAAGGCATTCAGGTTATTGGAGGTATCGGGCGGCGGCAAAGTCACGCGGACGGCATAGCCCAGCACAAGGAAACTGGTCGCCAGCACCCCGCCCACGATCAGGCCGAAGTTCCCTAGCAGCAGCGCCGCCATCAGCACCACAAAGGCCACCAGCAACACCTGTCCGGTGTTGTAGTAGCCGGTCTGGATGGCCGGAAAATTCAGAATGATAGCCGTCATAACGACCACCACCAGCGCCCCGGCACGCATCCGTCCGATCCGCGTGAGCGCGATGCTCAGGGCGGCACTCAAGCCCAACGCCAGCACCCACAACGCAATCGCGCCGCCCGCATAACGCTGCAAAATGGTGGAACCGCCCAGCGCCCGCGTACTCACGCCGAACACCAGCACCCCTGCTACCAGCAGGATATTGATGGCGTAAACCAGTACGGCACGCTCGCGGGCAATCGTGCTGCGGTAGGCCGTTAGCGGGAAAATACGCTCGGTCAGGCGCATGGTTCTACTCCGTTCCCGCCCCGCCATCCGACGCAGGCGTTGTCCCCACAGTTCCCAGACGGATACGGGCGTGGCGCGCCCCCAGCGCACGGCCTAATTCGCTGACCGTGATGTTTAACATACTGTCCAAATCCATCTGACGTTGAAGTTGTGACGAAATATCGTTAATGAGGGCTTCGTTCTTTGCCAGCCGCTGCGTCTGCCGGTAGGCTTCGGCGTTTTCCACCGCCAGCGCCAGCTGATTCACCATCTGGTTGAACAGGGCGATGTCGGTTTCGCTGTAGGTGGCGGGCTGACTGCTGCCCGCGCTGGCGATGCCCAGAATGCGCCCGCGTGAGAGGATGGGCGTCATCATCCACGAACGCAGCGTCACGCCGGGATCCATCTCGCTGCTGACGGCACGTAAATCGGGAATGTACAACGGTTCCCATGTCTCCCACACCCGCGCCACATAGCCCGCCAACGGAATGCCGTCGCCATCGCGCAGGCTGACGCGGTTCACGCCGTCCGTATGCTGTGCCACCGCCCGTAGTTCCTGCCGCAGCGGATCGTACAGCGAAATGCTCATCTGGTTCATGGGCAGGAGTTGCAAGCTCTCGTTCAGCACAATCGTCAAAATGGTTTCGAGGTCGAGCGTGGTCTGCACCGCCTGACTGAAGGCCGCGATACGTTGAGTCTGATCGGCGCGGCGGCGGGCAGCGGCCAGCAGGCGTATGTTTTGCAGCGCCAGATTAATCTGCGTCACCACCGTTGAGCCGATTTCAATCATCTCAGGTCGCAACATGCGGTCGGGCGCATAAATATCCAGTCCCACGCCGCCCACCATCTGCCCCTGATACACCAGCGGCAGGATCGCCAACGCATACACGCCTAGCCCTGCCAGCGCCTTGCGCGTGGACGGTTCGATGCGCGGATCGTTGGACACGCGCTGCACCAGCAGTGGTTCGCCGGTGCGCCGCAGTTCGTCCCACAGGGGGTTGTTGTGTACGTCCAGCCGCGCCCCGCGTGAACCATGCGCGGGGTACTCGGCAGCCACCACTGCCGAAGCGTCGCCAGCGGTGAAGATGACGATGCCGCAGTGATCCACGCCGATCAGCGCCACGATACTTTCGGCGCTTCGATCCAGCAAGGTTTCTTCATCCGGCGCGGCGCTAATGAATGCCGACAGCCGGTTAATCTGTTCGAGGGTACTCACCTGCGCTTCCAACTGAGCCGAGCCTGCCTGTGCCGCGACCTGAAGGCGCTCAACCTGAACCCGCGCCGCCGCCACATCCACCAGCACTTGCATCATCCCCAACGCGGTTTCCGGCAGCATCCAGACCGTGCGCCGGTTGTTCCAGACCAGCCAGCCCAGTATCGCCCCATCCGAGCGCAGCGGGAAAGCAGCGAATGACCGGATGCCCCGCGCTTCCAGCCATGCGCGGAAAGACGGCGCGGGAATGGTGGACACAAACACATCGCTCACCACCAGCGGTTGTCCCCCGTTCGGGATGTCATTGAGCGCGGCAACCATATTGAAGGCCGGCACTTCCGGCAGCACCCCCGTGCGAGATGCACACACTAGCGGTTGTGCGCTGGCCTCCAATTGAATTGAGATGAACGAGTCGTCGTCAGAAAGCCAGTGACTCGCCAGCGCCGCCGCCAACGACGGCAGATCGGAACAGACCGTCAGAGCGCGACTGGCCGCCATCTGACGAACCGCCAGATCGAGGAAATAAGTGGGGTCAACGGGGGCGTACATCAATGCAGACGCTCCTTCTAAGGGATACCCCGATACCGCAGGGATGATTGCAAACGAACACACCCGAACCGCATAAGCCCGAAACGAGGGAACAGCCGGGTCAATTCATACCGTAAAATCATCATACTCGATTTTGTGAAAACCGTATCGTTAATGGAAGGGAGGGGGGCGCAACAAAAAGCCCCTTTCCACAGTCGGGAAAGGGGCTTTTGTTGACTCGAAACGATTCAGGTCAGCGACGGGTTACGGCGCGACCACGAACCAGACATCGCCCACGTTCTGCCCGGTGGCATCGCCCGGAACTTTGTCTTCCTTGAAGTAGTACAGCGGCAGACCGTTGTAGGTCAGCTGCGTTTTGCCGTCGTCGCGGGTAATCGTCCCCAGTTCGCCGCCCACGTTCGCGCCCGCCACCGGAGCCACGCTCGGATTGACCGTGACCGGGGGCCAGTTCTTGGCGCAGTCGTCGGCGCAATTGCTCACACCGGCTTCATCATTCTTGAAGGTGTAGACGGTGAACCCGTTGCCCGCCACCAGATAATCGCCCAGCGCCTCGCTGTTGTTGACGACGAGGTTTTCCGGGTTGATGACGTACCACACATCGCGCACGCCCTGACCGGTGGCATCCCCAACCGCCTTGTCGTCCTTCCAGTAGTACAGCGGCCAACCGTTGTACGTCACCTGAATGCTGCCGTCGTCGCGGGTGATCGTCCCCACTTCGCCGGGCAGAACCTGACCCACGACCACATCATCCGCGCTGGCAACGGTCAGCGGAGGCCACGCCACCGCGCAGTCGCCGGAGCAAACGCTCACGCCGGGGGTGTCGTTGGTGAAGATGTACAGTGTCATACCGGCGGGGCCAACCAGAATGTTGCCCAGCGTATCGTTGGGGATGACCGAAACCGTCGCAGGTGCGGCAATCCACCACACGCGGCCCACAGCCTGACCGGTGGTATCGCCGGGGGCAGCATCGTTAATCCAGTAGTACAGCGGTTGCCCGTTGTACGTGACCTGCGTGGTGCCGTCATCTTCGCGGACAATCGTCCCCAGTGTGCCGGGGATGCCATCGGCGACGGTCAGTTGATCGGCACTGTCTACGGTCAGCGCCGGCCAGTTCACAAGGCATTGACCGGAGCAAACGCTCTTGTTCAGCGGATCGGGCGTGAAGATGTACAGCGTCAGACCGTTCGGGCCAACCAGATACGGCCCCAGTTCATCCGAGCCACTCAGCCCAACGGTGGGGGCGGCATCCTGCGCGAAGGCAGGGACGGCGAACAGCAGCACTACAATCAAAAGCAATAGGCTACGCAATTTCATGTCCAACTCCTTGTTAGTACGATTTCCCCAACGACAGGTTCCCTTCCTGTCTATTGATTAATCGCTCGCCACAAGCCGATTGGATGTGTAGAAAGATGAATGTCTGATGAGTTCCAAACCGGAAGCGGTTACAGAAGGTGAAACGAAGGCCGCTGCCCTCACCCCCTGCCTCCTCTCCTAACCGCTGAGTACAGCTAGGCGAGGGGGAAAATGCAGGAGAGGGATGGGCGGTTGCTGCATAGGGCTTTACACCCTTCGCCATGAGGGAGAAGGATGAGGGTTTTCCGAATGCTGCCGCGTGTGGAGATGCGCCGATTGCAGGACGGACGAACAGTCTGTAGACTTCTAGTTAGGAGTGAGGCGTAATGACTGTCCAAGCCGACGATATTGATCTGATGAAACGTATCCACCGCCACGACCAGCAGGCGTTCCGGCTTCTGTACCAGCAGTACGGCAAGGCCGCCTACAGTCTCGCCTACCGCGTGCTGCAAAACACGGCGCAGGCCGAGGAAGTGACGCAAGACGCCTTCATGAAAGTGTGGCAGCAGCAGACGCGCTGGGACCCGGATAAGGGGCAACTGCGCAACTGGCTGCTGACGATCACCCATTTCACCGCGATTGACCGTTTGCGCCGCGAACGCCGCCAACCCAACCTGCATCCCGAGTCGATCGAAGACATGGAAGAGATGCTGTCCTCGCGCAGCGATTCACTCTGGCAGGACGACACGGTGCTGCGGATGCTCATTCAACAGCTGCCCGCCGAACAGGTGGCGCTGATTGATCTGGCCTTTTTCCGGGGGATGAGCCACAGCGAAATCGCGGCGGAAACCCGCCTACCGTTAGGCACAGTGAAAACCCGCCTGCGCAGCGGCCTCCAACGCCTGCGCGAATTGTGGGTGGAAACAACCAAACTGCCCACCTTGCAGTCCTGACCGGAGAGCGATGAGTAGGTCTATGATGAGTTCAACACAGCAACCTCAACCCGTTCTGAACTGCGATGACCTTCTGGAACTGATTCCGGCCTATGCGTTCGGGTTGGCCTCGCCGAAAGAACAGCAGCAGGTCGAATCCGGCCTGACGACCTGCCCGGAGGCGACGGCACAGCTTGCGGATTATCGCCGGATGCAGGACGACCTGCGCGAATCCGTCCCGCAGATCGAACCGCCGCCCGCGCTGGAAGACCGCCTGATGGCCGCGATTGCCGCCGAACCGCCCGCCCGTCGGCGCATGCCGCAGGTTCACCGCGCATGGTGGGCGGCGGCGGCGGCGGTGGTCGCGCTGGTGTTCAGCAATGTGTACTGGATCAGCCGCAGCAGCAGCGCCCCGCCCAAAGCGCCGGACACCAACTCGCACCCGATTCTGGTGCAGGGCGATAGCTCGTTCGTGCTAACCAGCAGCCGCGAAATTCGTTGGGTGCGCCTGCCATCCGCACAGAAAAACACGGATGCAACGGCGGTGCTGATGTGGAACGTCGAAAGCGAGATCGGCCTGCTGTATGTGCGCGGCTTCCCGCCCCTCTCGGCGGGCAAAACCTTCCAGCTATGGCTGACAATGGGCGACGCAAAGTTGAGCGCGGGGACGTTTCAGGTGGATGAAACCGGGTCAGGGGCGCTGTTGTTCAACGTGACCGCCCCGATTGACGAATACACATGGGCGCGTATCACCGAGGAACCGGAACAGGGCAGCAGCGAACCGGGCGAGGCGGTGGTGGTGGTGGGTGAATTGTAGAGCCGAACCGCGCAACTTTTGCGACCTCCTGCGCGTAATAAGCAGTGAGAACGGTATGTAACGGGGGTTGAAAGCCATGAGACAGAACAGCACCACCTATGAACTCGCCGATGTTGGCACGCGCTTTTTCGCACTGGTGATTGACAGCATCATTCTGGGCATCGTCACCGGAATCGTGACCAGCATTTTCGGCAACGCGGGCGGCATCCTCAGCTTCATCGTCGGTTGCGCGTATACGTGGTACTTCCTCACGCGCCAAAACGGGCAGACACCGGGCAAGAGCCTATTGAAAATCCGCGTGGTCAAGAAGGACGGTTCGCCCATCCGCGATGCCGATGCCATCCTGCGCTATGTCGGCTACTTCATCAACAGTTTCGTGATCGGACTCGGCTGGATTTGGGCGCTGTTTGACAGCGATCGGCAGGGCTGGCACGACAAAATCGCCAGCACCTATGTGGTGAAGGTCTAGCCTACCGATAGAAATCACTTGGAATGAAAAACGCCCCGCGTCGGCATTGGCTGGCGCGGGGCGTTTTGATTCGCAAATATGCGCTTAATACGACGTGAGGTACTTATTCAGTTCCCACGCGGTCACTTCCAGCCGGTAGTCGTCCCATTCGGAACGTTTGGCGGCGATGAAGCGTTCGTACACATGCGGGCCAAGCGCCTCGCGGATCACCTGATCGTCTTCCAGCGCGTCTACCGCTTCTTCCAGCGTTCCCGGCAGGGTGGAGAGCGCGTTCCCCCGGTGATTTTCCAGCAGATACAGGTTTTCTTCGCTCGGTGAAGGCAGCGGCAGTTCGCGCCGGATGCCGTCCAGTCCGGCAGCCAGCATGACCGCGAAGGCCAGATACGGGTTGCAACTCGGATCAGGGCAGCGCAGTTCAAGGCGCGTGGACTCCACGCCATGCGCACGGGGCACGCGCAGCAGCGCCGAACGGTTGATGCGCCCCCAACTGATGTAGACGGGCGCTTCGTAACCGGGAACCAGCCGCTTATACGAGTTCACCAGCGGCGCGAGGATGGCGCACATCCCGCGTGCATGTGCCAGCTGGCCGGCGATAAAATGTTGGGCGATTTTGGACAGGCCATACGGGTCGCCGGGGTCGGCAAAAGCGTTCGCGCCGCTGGCCTTGTAGACCAGACTTTGATGGACGTGCATCCCGTTGCCACTCATGCCGCGCAGGGGCTTGGGCAAGAAAGTGGCCCGCAGCCCGTGTTGACGGGCCATGACCTTCAGCGCCACCCGGAACGTGACCGCGTTGTTGGCGGTGGTCAGCGCGTCCGAATAGCGGAAGTCAATCTCGTGCTGCCCGTGCGACACTTCGGCGTGCATGGCTTCCACCGTGATCCCGAACGCTTCGAGCGTGCGGGTCATTTCGTGGCGCAAGCCGCCAATCAAATCGGTGGGAATATCGAAGTAGCTATCGGTATCCTGCGGCACGGGCGGAATAATGCTCCCGTCGGCGTGGGGTTTCAGCAGGAAAAATTCCAGTTCCGGCCCGGTGTTAAAGACCAGCCCCATCTTGTCGGCTTCCGCCAGCACGCGCTTCAGCACCGAACGCGGGTCGCCAATGAAGGGCTGATCGTTGGGCGTGAACACGTCGCAGATGAAGCGGGCGGTGGTATCGTTGCCCGTCAGCCACGGCACCATCGCAAAGGTGGAACGGTCAGGGACGAGGTACATATCGCTTTCGGCGATGCGAGCAAAGCCTTCGATAGACGAGCCGTCGAACCACACGCCATGATCCAGCGCGGCGGGCAGTTCATGGGCGGGAATGGTAATGCTTTTGACCGCGCCCATAATGTCGGTGAATTGCAAATCCACAAACTTGATTTGCTGGGATTCGACAGCGGCGAGAATATCTTCGGCGGAGCGATGGGTCATTTAGGGGCTAATCCTTGAGCAGCAAGAGCCAGCACGACGATAGCAACCAGAATAAGCAGGCTGACCACCACCGTTCGGAAGGTGGGCGAATACCAGAACGGCAGCGCGGTTTGCACGCCGGTTCCTTTTTCCAGAATCGACAAATCCACGCTGTCGAGGTTGTCCAGATCGTGGAGGAATGCGCGTACATCGGCGTAACGGTCGGCGGGATCGCGCTGCAAGCAACGCGCCACCACCGCCGCAATCTGCGGGGAAATGCCCGGTTGCTCATGATCGAGGCGCGGCAACGCACCCTGTAGATGCTGCTGCATGACCACCTGCACACTGTCGCCGGAGAAGGGCGTGCGCCCGCTGAGTAGCTCGTAGAACATGGTGCCGATGGCATACAGGTCGGTGCGTTCGTCCCCGCGCTGGCCTTCAATCTGTTCGGGAGCCATGTAGTCCGGCGTGCCGGCGCTGGGGGTGAGGTTGGCATAGGTCACGCGGCGGGCGCTCTTGGTCAGCGCCAGACCGAAATCCAGAATGACGGGCTGCCCATCCGCCGTAATCAGAATATTTTCGGGTTTCAGGTCGCGGTGAACCACTTCATGCTCGTGAATATAGGCGATCCCGTCCGCGATTTTGCGGATGAGCGCCGTCGCCCGTTCGGTCGGCATCGCGCCTTGCTCCGCCACCACATCGCGCAGCGGCTTGCCATCCACGAAGGCCGTCACCAGATACGGCGTGCGGTTGTATTGCCCTGACCCCAACCCCTTTTGAATCGAGGGATGATTGAGGGTGTTGGTCACTTCTAGCTCGCGCTGGAAGCGTTCGAACTGTGCCGGATCACCGATTAACATGCGATTCGGTATCTTCAGTACCACATCCTGCCCACTCATCATGTCGTAGGCGCGATAAATATCCGCCATCCCACCCTGAGCCATGTGTGAGCGAATTTGATACCGATCGAATTGGTCGCCAATTTGAAGCATCATCATGGGGTTATTATATCGAGTGCCCGTTTCATTTACCAAGATTAACTTACGCTTTGCCCATCAATTTGCCGCGTAGCGCCTGTGGCAGTCCCCACATACGCCGTTCACCGGAAGTTTCGGCCTGTGGCGCGACTTTCTGAATGTGGATCGTGATGACAGACAGATTATCATCACTTTCGCGCTGCATCGCCAGATCAATTAGCTCGCGGCTGATCGGTTCGGGGTCGCCCGTCCGGATGGCAATCTGCACGAACTCCTGATCTTCGACATGCGACCACACCCCGTCTGTACACAGGATGAGGTAGTCGCCTTCCGCCAGTTTGTGCTGGCTGACATCCGGTTGCACCACCAACTGCATCCCCAGACATTTTTGCAGCACCGAGCGCCGTTCATGGGTGCGCACCTTATCCGGCGAAAGCACGCGCATCCGCACCAGTTCGCCCACCGCTGTATGGTCATTGGTCAAACAGGTGGAATTGCGCCCCCGCACCAGATACACGCGGCTGTCCCCGATGTGGCTGAGGTGAAGCTGATTGCCCATGATATTCAGGGCGCTCAGGGTCGTCCCCATACGCGCCCGCAACCGCTGCGAAGCCTGATACACCGCCCAGTTCGCGGCCTGCACCGCGTTCTTCAAGTTCTGCGGCGGTTTTTGAGGATTGCCCTGATAGAACGTTTCGTAAAACGTCTCGATGGCCTGTGCGCTGGCAATCGCGCCATGCTCATATCCGCCCATCCCGTCCGCGACTGCATACAGAGCGCCGAACGCTTGCAGGGGTGGTTCAGCGGCTGTGGATACCCGGAAGGAGTCCTGATTTTCCTCGCGCACAGTTCCCACATGCGTGTGACCGTAGGCAGTCAGTTGCGGCGCATTCAACACGGTCTGATCGCTCCTCTAAAAATGCTCAAAGAGAGGAGGGGCTGCCTCCTCTCAGAAAAGATTGTCCCGCAGGAACGCTCGTTAGTCGCCTGAACCGCGTGTACGCATGGACTCGACAGAGGGGATAATCGCTTTGCCCGTCTGCCGGCTGTTGATGACGAAGTAGGCCACACTAATGAGCAACCACACGCCGGAGATGCCTAGCGCCATATAGGTTGCCTGCGCCGTCGTGCCGCCGGTGGCGATGCCGATCACGAAGATCGCGCCCAACATCAGCACATTCAGCAGGAAACCGGCAGTCGGGATGATGCGGTGGCGCAACAGGCTGAATTCGGGGCGACCCGCGAAGGCCACCACTGTGACCGCGCAGATCAGGCCGTACAGCACGAATGTGCCGAGGTTGGAGGCCAGCGTGATGCCCGTCAGCGTGACCGCGCCGCCGATGACGCCCACCATCGCCACAATCGCCGACACCACCACCATCGCCACGATGCCCATGTGCGGGGTGGCATACTTGCCATGCAGCAAGCCCATGATTTCCGGCATTTCCGCGTCCTGCGCCATCGCAAAGCTGATGCGGACGGCGGTGTTCATGGCGGCCAGCGTCGTGCCGAGGATGGCGATTGCCACGCTGATTGCCAGCACGATCATGAAGGCGAACCCGTTCCCGCCCAGCATCGAGTTGCCGATCTGGATTGCCATATCGCCGATGGGCGCACCAGAAGCCGCCGCCGCCGTGATGCCATTGCCAGCCACATCGCCACCCAGCCAGCTACCCAGCGCGTAGTTGGCGGCGAAATACTGGAACAGGTAGGCGAAGATGCCCTGAATGACCAGCGAAATGATGACGGCACGCGGAATATCGCGCTTGGCGTCTTTGGCTTCCGCACCTAGCGCCGTCGAGGACTCGAAACCCACCAGAATGAGAATGGCGATGGTGGACTGGAACAACATCCCCGCGAAATTGTGCGGGATGATGATTGAAGACGGTTCGGCATGATACCAGCCTTCGGGCGGGACGTTCAACGGGTTGGCGTTGCGGAAGGCAATTGCCAGCACCGCGAACACCACCAGCGTCACCAACTGAATGATGTTGATGGCAATCGCCACATTGGTCGAACCGCTGATGCCGCGCCACGCAATCGCGCCGACCAGCGCCGAGAACAGGATGGCGACGACGATCTGCCCCCACACGGGGATGGTGATGCCGAACTGTCCGGCGATATAGGTCACGAGTGTTGCCATAAAAGCGACCATCACGCCCGGATACACCCAGTAAAACAGGTGCGCCGCCCAACCGGTCACGAACTTGAACACCCGCGCCCAACGGCGGTGGCTGGCTTCTTCCCGATCCAGAAAGGCTTTTTCAGCGAAATAATACGCGCTGCCCGTGCCCGCATCCGGGTAACGGTGCGCCAGTTCTGCGAAGGCAAACGCCGTCAGGAAGGCCACCACCAGCGCCGCCACAATGCCCGTCCACATATCGCCAGCGGTACTCACCCCGTTCGCATCTACGTTGGCGGCCTGAAGCTGGTAGGTAATCCACAGGAACGCGCCGGGGGCGATTAGCGCCATCGCGTTCACGGTGACGCCGGTTAGTCCGAGCGTCTTTTTCATCGCCGGGGCATTAGATTGGCTCATGAGTCCTCCAAAAAGTGGGTGAGTAGGTCACAGCCGAGATTCGGTGCAATCTGTTACAAAATGCTGCCCGAACACGCGAATCAGGGAGATATAGAGAGGGTAGAATGCTTGGCGGGTTTATACATGAAATAAATCGTATGAAATTTGATGAAAGCCTTTGGTACTTTTAGATAACCCCACGCTGAATCGGCGTGGGGCGGCGGCTATATCCGCTGTGCGGGTCAACTCGTTCAATAACTCGTGTGCAATCTGCCCAATTGGGACATTGTGAATAGCCAACAATAAAAACCGGGATTGGTTTTTCTATGTTGTTTGCTCAGTTGCAAAGATGAAGAAATACAGGTAGCACCTAACGGTGCAGGTTATAGACGAGCGCTTTGAGCATGGGTTCGCGCCGCTGAAGCCGCCATGAGCGAGAGCGGATCACGTCGCCA
>Ga0172373_10001677_pt1 | contig 35502 bp, 29 predicted proteins | sample Lak10m_2_FD_114546 | JGI IMG/M metagenome (GOLD analysis project Ga0172373, IMG submission 114546) | Freshwater microbial communities from Kabuno Bay, South-Kivu, Congo - kab_092012_10m | ecosystem: Environmental > Aquatic > Freshwater > Lake | place: Democratic Republic of the Congo...
GTCGATGATCGCAAGGCCACCCTGTCCGCAGGTCGAAGCCGTTTCACGCTGCAAACCATGCCGGTGGAAGACTTTCCCACCGTCAAGACCGATCACGACTGGCCGGCCGGCTTTCGCCTGCCGCAGAAGCAGCTCCGCCACCTGTTCCAGATGGTTCACTTTTCCATGGCGGTGCAGGATGTTCGCTATTACCTGAACGGGCTTCTGCTGGTCACCTCGCGCGACCGCCTGCGGGTGGTGGCAACCGACGGTCATCGGCTCGCCTACTGTGAGGCTGGCATCGATGCGCGAGAGCTCGCCACCCGGGAAGTCATCATCCCGAGAAAATCCATTCTCGAGTTGCAGCGACTTCTGTCAGACACCGACGATCCGGTTGACATCGATCTCGCTGACAACCAACTCAGGCTCCGGTTTGGCGAGGTGGAGTTTGTGACCAAGTTGGTTGAAGGCAAGTTTCCCGACTATCAGCGGGTCATTCCTTCATCGCACTCCAAACGTTTCCTCATCCCACGCGAATCGCTCGCCGCCTCACTGTCTCGGGCGTCCATCCTCACCAGCGACAAGTTCCGCGGTGTCCGGCTCACGCTTGAGCCGGGTGCGCTCAAGATCCAGGCGAATAATGCCGAGCAGGAAGAAGCCCAGGAAGAGGTTGAAACCGACTACCAAGGTGAGCGCCTGGAAATTGGCTTTAACGTTGGCTATCTGCAGGATGTGCTCGCCAACCTTAAAACCGAGCAGATTCAGGCCGAGTTTGGTGATGCCAACACCAGTGCCCTGATCACCGTTCCGGGTGACAGCCAGTTCAAGTACGTCGTCATGCCCATGCGCATCTGAGAACCTATATGTCAGATAACCAATACGACTCGTCATCCATCCAGATTCTCGAAGGTCTGGAGGCGGTTCGAAAACGCCCGGGCATGTACATCGGCGACACGTCTGACGGAACCGGGCTGCACCATCTGGTTTTCGAGGTGGTTGACAACTCGATTGACGAAGCGCTGGCGGGTCACTGCGACGAAATCGTGGTCACCATTCACACCGACAACTCCATTTCGGTCATCGATAACGGACGCGGCATTCCCACCGGCATCAAGTGGGATGACAAGCACGAGCCCAAGCGCAGTGCCGCCGAAATCGTCATGACCGAACTCCATGCGGGTGGCAAGTTCGATCAGAACAGCTACAAGGTCTCGGGCGGTCTGCACGGCGTGGGCGTGTCATGCGTAAATGGCCTGTCGAAGTGGTTGCGCCTCACCATCCGTCGCGATGGCAAAGTGCACTTCATGGAGTTCCACCGCGGCATAGCGCAGGATCGGCTTCTTGAAACCGAGCAGGGAACAAGCATCTCACCGCTCAAGGTTCAGGGCGAGACGCACTTGCGTGGCACCGAAGTGCATTTTCTGGCCGATGACACCATCTTCGGCCACATCGAATATCACTACGAGATTCTCGCCAAGCGCCTGCGCGAGCTTTCGTTTCTCAATAACGGTGTAAAGATCAAGCTGGTCGATCAGCGCCAGGGCAAGGAAGAAGACTTTGCCTTCGCGGGTGGCGTGCGCGGCTTTGTCGAATACATCAACCGCACCAAGACCGTCATTCACCCCAATGTGTTTCACGTGGTCGCTTCGCGCGATACCGACGCGGGTGCATCCATCGGTGTCGAGGTCGCCATTCAGTGGAACGATGGCTATAACGAGCAGGTGCTCTGCTTTACCAACAATATTCCGCAACGCGATGGCGGCACCCACCTCACGGGGCTGCGCGCGGCCATGACGCGGGTCATCAACAAATATATTGAAGAGAGCGAACTCGCGAAAAAGGCCAAGGTTGAGACCGCGGGCGATGACATGCGTGAGGGCTTGACGTGCGTGCTGTCGGTGAAGGTGCCCGAGCCCAAGTTCAGTTCGCAGACCAAAGACAAGCTCGTGTCATCCGAGGTGCGGGCACCGGTGGAAGAGGCGGTGGCAAAAGCTCTGGAAGAATTTCTTCAGGAGCGACCCCAGGATGCCAAGATCATCTGCGGCAAGATCGTGGAGGCAGCCCGGGCCCGTGAGGCGGCCCGAAAGGCGCGCGAAATGACCCGCAGAAAAGGGGTGCTTGACGGTGTGGGGCTACCCGGAAAGCTCGCCGATTGCCAGGAAAAAGATCCGGCCAAAAGCGAGCTCTTCATTGTGGAGGGTGACTCGGCCGGCGGCTCCGCCAAGCAGGGACGCGACCGAAAATATCAGGCCATTCTCCCGCTTCGCGGCAAGGTGCTCAATGTCGAGAAGGCCCGCTTTGACAAGCTGGTGTCTTCAGAACAAATCGTCACCCTCATCACCGCGCTTGGCACCTCCATTGGTCCCGACTTTGATGTTGCAAAGCTTCGCTATCACCGCATCATCGTGATGACCGACGCTGACGTTGATGGCGCGCATATCCGAACGCTTCTTCTCACGCTTCTCTATCGCCAGATGCCCGAGCTGGTTGAGCGTGGTCATGTGTACATTGCGCAGCCCCCGCTTTACCGCATCAAGCATGGCCGTGAAGAACGCTATGTGAAAGACGACCATGAGCTCGAGCAAATCCTCCTCAAGGTGGCGCTTGAGAGCGCGGTGCTCACACCCCTGAACGGCGAACCCATTGCATCCGACGCACTGGGTGAGCTCGCGCGCCGCTATCTGGTGGCGGAGGCGGTGATCAATCGGGTCTCTCGCGTGGTTGATTCGTATGCGCTTCGCGCGGTGCTCGACGGCTGCGCTATCGACCTGGGATCGGATGAGGCAGCCGAGCAGTCGGCTGCCACCATTACCGCCTGGCTTGAACGCACCCGTGGCGCATCCACCGCCGAACTTCCTGTAGTGCGTTCAAGCTTTGATCCACGTACCGAGCGCCGTTCGCTGGTGTTTGAGCGGCGGGTACATGGCAACGTCAAGGTGTCACACTTCGATACCGATTTCATTCAGAGCATCGATTACCAGACGCTGGTGGAATGCTCCCGAACACTCGCTGGTCTTGTGAGCCCGGGTTCACAGATTCGCCGGGGCGAAGGCGAGCGGCAACGCACGCAAACCGTCGATTCCTTTGGTGCCGCCATGCGCTGGCTGCTGTCAGAAGCCGATCGTTCAGTCACCCGTCAGCGTTACAAAGGTCTGGGTGAAATGAATGCCGAGCAGCTGTGGGAAACCACGATGGATTCGCAGGTGAGGCGACTGCTGAAGGTACAGATCGAAGATGCCATCGCGGCCGATCAGATCTTCAGCACCCTGATGGGTGATGATGTCGAGCCCCGACGCGCGTTCATCGAGAAAAACGCGCTCGGCGCGCGAAACATCGACGCCTGATTACCGCCAGTTCCCGCAACCCGCGTCGCGCTATGTACACACACAGGTGCGAAGTGGCGCGCTCCGACACTTGGCTCAAGGGCGCGGGCGCAAAGCACTCAAGCGTGAATGTCGCTTGCCCTTGAGGGCCGGATCAGGTCAGGCTCTGGCGGAAGCCTGGATAGGCGAACGCGATGGCGATCTTGTCGCAGTCCCGTGCACTCACGCCCGCCGCGCGCGCGATCGCGTACCAGGAGGCTCGTACCTGCGCTTCCATCTCATCGACGAGCGCCCGTGCTTCGCCTGCAGCGAGCAGGAAGCGGGCGCTTTGCGAGAGCAGGTTTTCTGCATTCGCATACCGGCCCGCATCACCGCACTCCATCGCCAGATCGCGCCGCTCCGTACTGACCGGCACGGCAGGCGTCAGGTCATAGGCAGGCGAAAGGCTCCAGTCGGCAGCGCGCGCAAGGATCGCATGGTTGCGCGGGTGATCATCGACGTTGGAGATCAGCGCGTTGAAGCACATCCGGCGAAACAGTTCGGCGGTGCTTTGCCGGGGTTCCGCGCACACGCGCCGGAGTTCTTCAGCCAGCAGGACGTACGACCATTTGTTTCGGGATTGGTAGGTGTCCTCCGCGCGCAACAGGGTCAGGGCGCTCACCATGCGGGCGCGCCGGTAGCCTGCATCGGTCTTCTCGCGGTCGAAGCGCTTGACCAGAAGCACGTCACGCCCGGCGACTTCGACAACCCGGCTTTCCGCCGTGACAAGACGACAGGCCCTTGCAAGGGTCAGCATGGCGTGCTCGACCCGCGCGTGGTTCCAGGCGTCGTCCGGCCTGTTGAACTTTGCAATCCAGAGGCCGTCGTCGTCTTCGACCACGGCCTTGGGGCGCGCGCCTCCCATCGACGTGCCGATCACCATCAGCTTCTCGACCTGATCGTGATCAGCATCGGAAACGCCATCACCCCCGGCGGCGGGTTGATCCTCATCGGCCACGATGGCATCGGCTATCGCCTGCACCGTCGCGAGATCGAGCGTTCGGTTAAAGCTGCGCCTCGGGGCGGGTGGCGTCTGATTGAGCCCAAAGCCGAGCGCGCCCGCTCGGTCATCGGGTGAGTACAGCAGGTAGTCCATCTCACTGGGCTGCGCCTTGCCGAGATGCCGTTGGATGACTCGGCGGCCCCAGTAGTCCGGACTCGCATCGCGCAGCGCGCCAAAAACGCCGCCCATCGACGCGGTTGCATAGGTGCGCGGGGCCAGCTTCAGCTCGACAGGGTCAAGCGCCACGGCGTTGGGCCGCTCAAGGTAGCTGCGCCCGTAGACGAAGCGTCCCTCGGGGACACCTCGCCGGTCAACAGAGAGTGCGAATCGTCCCGCCGTAACGGGCTCGGTCTCTCCGGGTAGGGTGATGTAGACGAAGCACTCGCCCGGTGCTTCAGAAGTCATTGCTCAGCTCCGTCTTTGGACGGGCGCGGCCCCGCTCGCGTGCAAGTGCCAGGGTCTGTCCTTCCTGATCCCGTTCGGGCGTTGCGACACTATCGAGCTGGTCGAGCAGATCGAGCGCCCAGAGGAGGGCAGCATAGACGGCGATGCCGGTCGAGGGCTTTCCCTTCTCGGCGTCGGCCACGGCACGTGCGCCGGTGCCGATCTTTTCGGCCATGTCCTGGATAGTCAGGTTCCGCCGCAGTCGCGCGGTCCGAAGGTTGGCTCCCAGCCTCTTGAGCGTTTGCTCAACGGGATAGGGTGGGGCGGTAAGCAGCTTGTTCCGGGCGGTCATGTCCTCACCTTTGTGCGCGTGGCCTGTTCTTCCAGCAACACCATGCTCGCGACAAGAGGGTCAAGAAGTGCTCTCAAGGGCAGATTATCACAATCTAGAAGCCCTTGAGGGCCGAATTCATGGTGTTGTGCTAGACTCCCTCAGCGCTTCCGGGTTGAGCGCTGGTATGGATGCCGATGTGTGCACGCAAGATGGCGCGTAAAAGACGGTGTACATAGGCGTGTACATAACGGGGCTGTGAGCGATGGCGGACGAGACAATCTCCAACGAAGTCAAGCGCAGACGCACGTTTGCCATCATCTCCCACCCCGATGCGGGTAAAACCACGCTTACCGAAAAGCTGCTCCTGTTCGGTGGCGCGATCCAGCAGGCAGGAACGGTCAAGGCGCGAAAAAGCGCCCGTCACGCCACTTCCGACTGGATGGAAGTGGAGAAGCAGCGTGGCATCTCGGTGAGCAGTTCGGTCATGCAGTTCGAGTATGCGAACCACACGATCAACCTGCTCGATACCCCCGGTCACGAAGACTTTTCTGAAGACACCTACCGGGTGCTCACTGCGGTGGATGCCGCGGTGATGGTGATCGATGCAGCCAAGGGTGTTGAAGAACGGACCATCAAGCTCCTTGAGATCTGTCGCCTCCGAAATACGCCCATCATCACCTTCATCAACAAGCTCGACCGGGAAGTGCGCGAGCCCTTGTCGCTCATCGAAGAGGTTGAGTCGGTGCTGAAAATTGACTGCGCTCCACTCGCCTGGCCGCTTGGAATGGGTAAGCGCTTCCGGGGCGTGTTCGATCTTCGTCGCGATCAGCTGATCCGGTTTGCTGCGGGCGAGGACCGGGTGAGTGACAACGAAGAGGTGATCGCCGGCCTCGACAATCCCCGGCTTGATACGCTTTTTCCCGAAGAGATCAAAGCGCTTCGCGATGATGTGGATCTGGTGCGGGCGGCCAGTGCGCCGTTTGAGGTGGAGCGGTTTCTTGCGGCCAGCCAGACGCCGGTGCTGTTCGGCTCGGCCATCAATAATTTTGGCGTGCGTGAAATTCTTCAGGCACTCATCGATTGGGCGCCTGCCCCGCTTGCCCGTCAGACCACGACGCGTAGCGTGAGCCCCGACGAGCCTGCACTCACCGGATTCGTGTTCAAGATCCAGGCCAATATGGATCCCCGGCACCGTGACCGTATTGCGTTCGTCCGGATCTGCTCTGGCCGATACCGTCCGGGCAGTCGGGTGGTGCATCAGCGAACCGGCCGCGAACTCAAGATTGCGCACGCCCTGTCCTTCATGGCCAATGAGCGCGTTGCAAGCGAAGAAGCCGTGGCGGGCGACATCATCGGTCTTCACAACCACGGTCAGCTGCAGATCGGTGACACCTTGAGCGAGGGCGAAAAGCTCGCCTTTCTGGGCATTCCGTATTTCGCGCCAGAGCTCTTCCGGATGGCGCGGGCGCGCGACCCCTTCAAGTCCAAGCAGCTTACCAAGGGCTTGAAGGAGCTGGGCGAAGAGGGTGCCATCCAGGTGTTCGAAAACGCGCTCGGCCATACGCTTCTCGGGGCGGTGGGGCCGCTTCAGTTCGAGATCGTGGCGCATCGTCTGCAGACCGAATACCAGGTTGATGCGGTCTACGATCCAAGCGATATTCAACTCGCCCGTTGGCTGGTGTTTCCCGATGATGCTGCGCGCAAGAAATTCGAACGCGAGCAGGCGGTGCGGCTCGCGCACGACGTCGATGCCAACCCGGTTTATCTTGCACCCAACCGATACAACCTGCAGGTAACGATGGAAGCGTGGCCATCGGTTCGCTTTCTCGCCACCCGCGAGCATGGGGAGATTCTGGGATGATCCGATCGCCCGACGATTTCGAGCCCTCGCTCGAGCTGTCGCTTCATGATGATGCGGTCGCTTATGTTTTTACAGGCGATGCGCTGGTTCTCGCTGAGCGCGAGCCACGTGCGATGCCCTGGCGGCACTACCGTGCGCTGGGCCTGGACGCCCACCGCGCGCATTCAATTGGACGCTACCAGGGCCGTGACCATGTGGCGGTGTCGATCGAGCGCGCAGGCGAGGGCGAAGGCGGTCTTCCGCCAGGCCTGCGTGCGGCGGGTCTTAGGCAGTGGTTTGGCGAACTCAACGATACCGATTTGTCGATCGCCATGCGCGCCATTCAGCTTCTTGAGTGGGACCGAACGCATCGGTTCTGCGGCGCCTGCGGTACGCGAACGGATCACATGCCGGGCGAGCGTGCCCGGCGTTGCCCTTCATGTGGCCTCTCCACCTATCCCAGAATTGCGCCCGCGATGATGGTGATGGTGACGCGCGGTCGGCAGATGCTGATGGGGCGCGGGCTGCACTTTCCTCCGGGTCGCTACAGCGCGCTGGCCGGATTCGTTGAGGCGGGCGAAACCATCGAGCAGGCGGTGGTGCGCGAGGTTAGGGAAGAGGTGGGCATTGAGATTCGCGACCTGCGCTATTTCGGAAGCCAGAGCTGGCCGTTTCCGCATTCGCTCATGATCGCCTTTCGGGCAGAGTGGGCGGGCGGCGAGATTCGTATCGATCCCAAGGAACTGGCGGATGCGCAGTGGTTCGATCCCGAGGCGCTTCCAGGTATACCGCCCAGGCTCAGCATTGCGCGCGCGCTCATTGACGCAACGCTCGCCGAACTTTCCGGCTCGTCGCGAGGCTAGGCGGCTCGACCGCGATCGCGGGTAGCGAACTGCCCGCGTGGTCAAAAATGGCCCGCACACAGGGGTGTGTGGTTCGGCGCTGAACCGAGATGGCGAAGAACTCCTGCCGAACTTCGTCGGTGGCCCCGACGAGACGAACCGAGTACTGCTCGGCGATTTCATCGGCTAGCGCAGCAGGCGAAGAAAACACACCCAGGCCCGCACGACCAAAGGCTTTCATGAGCGCCGCGTCATCAAACTCGGCGACCAGTTCGGGGGTGAGGTGGTGCCGCTCAAACCATCGCACCAGCCTTCCGTAGAGCGCGGTGTCCTGCCCTGGCATCAGCATCGGCATCCGGTGTAGACAGGCAGGAAAATCATCGGTCAGGCGCTCGGCGAGCGCGGGTGCGGCGAGAAAGCAGAGACCGGTTTCGCCCAGACGGTGGTTGAATGCGCGCACGCCCGTACCGGGCGGCGTCGGCGTGTCAGCAATCACCATGTCCAGTCGGTGAACCGCCAACTCGGCGAGCAGGCCCTCCAGTTTCCATTCGCGCGCGGTGAGGTGCACGGGCTTACCGATGTGCATGGCGGGCTCGATCAGGCGGTAGGCCACCGCCTTGGGTACCACGTCGGCCACGCCAATCCGGAAATGAACCGATTGTGATCCGGCGCTACCGCGCAGCACGGCTTCGGCCTCCGCTCCCAGCGAAAAAATCCGCTCGGCGTAATCGAAGGCCACCTGCCCGGTCTCGGTCAGCTCGAGGCGGCGGCCGCGCCGTTCGAAGAGCTGCGCACCCAGTGAGGCTTCGAGCTCGTGCAGCTGCTCGCTGATGGTCTGCGGGGTGACATGGGCTTCGTCGCTTGCGCGTGCCAGCCCGCCCGCACGAGCAACCCGCCAGAAATATTGCAGATGCTTGTAGTTAATCATTCGGAAAAACCGATCACTATGCGAGGAACAAACGAATATACCGAAATTTATGTCATCGGTACGCTTCTTCCTGTCACGACTTTTCCGTCAGGAGGTTCCCATGAAAGTTTCGACGAAGGCCCGGATTGCCACTGCAGCGCTGGTCGAGTTGGGCATGCACCGGGCAACCCATCCGGCGCGGCTTGCCGATATCGCTTCGCGACTCGATGTGTCGCTCTCGCATCTGGAGCACCTGTTTGCGCTGCTGCGGCGGCACGAGCTCGTGGAAGGTTTTCGCGGACCCGGTGGTGGCTATGTTCTGGCGCGTGCCGCGCGCGACATCAGCGTGGGTGACATTGTTTACTGTGTGGATCAGCTCGATTCGCAAAGCGCAGCCGAACGCGAGGCCGCGCTCACCGCACCCGGCGGCCAGGTCTGGGAGCAGCTTCGCACCCAGGCGATGGACTATCTCGACACGGTCTCCCTGCAGCAGCTGATAGACAGCTCCCGCTTGCGGGGTACCGCAGCAGACCCCGCGCCGCAGCTTGCCTGAGCCCGGCAGCGCCGCCGCGGTCCGCCCCTTCAAGGAACCGGTCCGCGGCAGGCCTGTGTGTGTCAGACCTGTACGTGGAACGGGGTATGCTCGACGATGCTGCCCGGTCATCGGGCGGCCTGACCCCGGAGGCCCCCCAACATGTTGACTCTCATCGCAGGCGTGGTGCTGTTCATCGGTGCACACGCGGTACGAATCGTCTCCGAGGACGCTCGCGATCGCCTGCTGGCACGTCTTGGGCCGCTTGCCTATAAAGGGCTGATTTCACTCGCTTCGCTCGTGGGTCTGGTGCTGATGGCCAAGGGCTATGCCACAGCGCGCCTCGATCCCATCGTGCTCTGGTCGCCCTGGAGCGGCGGCAGACATATTGCGGCGCTCCTCTCGCTTGCGGCGTTTGTGCTGGTGGTGGCCGCCTATATTCCGCGCAATACGCTGCGCGTCCGGCTGGGCCATCCGATGGTCCTGGGCGTAAAGCTCTGGTCGCTCGGGCATCTGATCGCCAATCACACGCTCGCTGACCTGGTGCTGTTCGGGAGCCTCCTGCTCTGGGCGGTGCTGTCCTTCCGGGCCGCGCGGCGCCGTGACGCGCAGGCACGCGAGAAAGCGGCCGGAGCAGACACGCAAGCCCGCGCGCAGGCGCCAGTTACTCCTTCGCCCTCACGCCTGGCCGATCTCGCTGTAATCGTGGTCGGTGTTGCGCTCTATGGGGCGTTCGCATTTCATCTGCACGCGAGCCTCATTGGAGTGCGACCCTTCGGCTGAGATGGCGCTCAGCTCTGCGCGCCAACCAGCGCAGCAAAGCGCGCGAGATCAACGTTGCCGCCACTCAGCACCACCCCGATGCGTTGTCCGGCGAGTTCTGGTCGGGGCGTGAGCGCAGCCGCTGCCGCCAGGCAACCGGTGGGTTCGACGATCAGTTTCATCTGCTCAGCCATCCAGCGCATGGTGGCGACCAGTGCCGCATCGTCAACCGTGGTGACCTCAGCCACCAGCGCCCGCATGACCGCAAAGGTGAGTTCACCCGGGGACTGCGTCTGCGCACCATCGGCGAGTGTCTGGGGTACCGCAATTCGTACGCGCTCGCCGCGTGCGAGCGACTGACGCACATCGTCACCTGCCTGGGGTTCGACGCCAATTACCCGGCAGCCGGGTGACCGGGCCGCTGCGGCCACCGCGCATCCGGAGATGAGTCCGCCGCCGCCCACGCACACAAAGAGCGCATCGAGCGGCCCAACCTCCTCGATCAACTCGAGCGCTGCGGTGCCCTGGCCTGCCATGACGTCGGCATGGTCGTAGGGCGGGATCAGCGTCATCTGTCGCTCGGCGGCGAGCCGGCGGCCCAGGGCCTCGCGGTCTTCTTTGTACCGGTCGTAAAACACCACCTCTGCGCCATGCGATCGGGTGGCCGCGACCTTGATGGCTGGTGCATCCGCCGGCATCACGATCAGGGCGGGCATGCCCAGAAGCTTGGCGGCCAGTGCAATGGCCTGGGCGTGATTACCCGATGAATAGGTGATGACACCATGGCGGCGCGCTTGCGCATCAAACCGGCTGAGCGCATTGAAGGCGCCGCGAAACTTGAAGGCGCCGATCCGCTGCAGGTTCTCGCATTTGAAGAAGACGCGCGCACCGGCCATCGCATCGGCTGCAGCGCTGGTGAGCACGGGCGTGCGCACGGCCACGCCGGCGAGTCTCGCCGCCGCGGCCTCAACATCATCAATTGAGATGGGAAGTTTCATGGCTCGAGTGTAGAGTGTTTCGTAGAAGCCCGCGCCGTGAGGCAGGCGGGGTCCGAGGCCAATCGCAGGGGGTCTGATGCTGATCCGTTCCGGTTCGATGCCATATGCCGATCCGCCCGCCATTCTGGCACTTGATCCGGGCGGCTATCCCAGGCGCTGGATAGGCCTTGAAGAGGCCGCCACCTGCTATGTGCGCGGGGCGGTGGCGTGGGATCTCGGTGAGCATGCCTTTGTGCTCAGAGGCGGAGTGAATCGGGCAAGCGGGCATCGATCCGAGCTTACGCTGCGGTCGATTGTGGCGCTCCGCGGCGACACGATGGTGCGCGCGCCGCGCGATCGGGTACCGGCGGTGGTTCGCGAAATGCTCTTTGCGCGTGACCGGCATGTCTGCGCCTACTGCGGGGGACGGTTTCGGCTCGCCGACCTGACCGCCGAGCACGTCCTGCCGCAGAGCAAAGGGGGTCGCGACACCTGGACCAATCTGGTGAGCGCCTGCAAGCCCTGCAATTTGAGAAAGGGCGACCGTACGCCCGAGCAGGCGCGAATGCCGCTCCTCTACGTTCCCTATGTGCCCAGCCAGCACGAGGCCTTCATTCTTCGAAATCGCCGCATCCTGGCCGATCAGATGGAGTTCCTCATGGCGGGTGTTCCCGCGGGTTCGCGGCTACGGCTGGAGTCTGAGAAGCCATGAGTGGGTCATCTCCGGCCGGATTGCGCCGTCGCGCGTTTCGCCAGGTCGATGTCTTTACTGATCGGGCCTACGCGGGCAATCCGCTTGCGGTGGTGCTCGATAGCGAGGGCCTCAGCACCGGCGACATGCAGGCCTTTGCCGACTGGACCAATCTTTCCGAAACCACCTTTCTGTTGCCGCCCGATACACCCCAGGCCGATTACCGCGTCCGAATCTTCAGCCCCGGTCGCGAACTGGCGTTTGCAGGCCATCCCACGCTGGGTTCGTGCCACGCATGGCTTGCCGCGGGCGGCCGACCCATGGGCGAGGTGATCATCCAGCAGTGTGAGGCGGGCCTGATCCCGATTCGCCGCACAGCTGGCCGGCTCTGGTTTGCCGCACCGCCCCGGTTGCGCAGTGGTCCGCTGCCACCCGAGGAGGTCGATCGCATTGCAAGAGGCCTCCGTCTGACGGTCGACGACATCGTGGCGCACGCCTGGTGCGACAACGGTCCGCGCTGGCGCGGGGTGATGCTGCGCTCGGCGGAGGAGGTGCTCGCGCTCACGCCCGATGCCGCGACCCTGGCCGGGCTCGACGTGGGCGTCATTGGGGCGCGCGGCAAGGTTGGCGTTGTGGCACCGGTCGGGGCCGGTTACGACCTCAACTTCGAAGTCAGGGCGTTTTTCACCGCGGGTGGGGCGCTGCGTGAGGACCCGGTGACCGGAAGCCTGAATGCGGCGCTTGCCCAGTGGCTGATTGGCGAAGCCAGGGCGCCCGCTCGCTATGTTGCCCGACAGGGGACAGCGCTTGGCCGCAATGGTCGGGTGCACATCGAGCAGGTGGACCCCGAAACCGTCTGGGTAGGCGGCGACTGCGCCGACTGCATCTCAGGCGACGTGATGCTGTAAACCGTTGCAGGACAGACGCAGCCCGGTTGGCTGAAGGACGGGTTGTTTGACGCCGGTTACCTGCGACCCCGGATACGCTCGCCCGGGCCAGGCCGTGGATGCGACTTCAACGCGCGCGGGTGCGCGTCGTCGCCTGGCCGGCGTCTGCACCCGCGAGGCGAGCCAGTCGCGCAAGCCTTGGATCGTTGACACCGCGGTCTCTGAGCGCCTGCCAGGTGTTGATGGCGTAGTCACGATTGGGTCCGCGCTGACCCTGTGCTTCGCGCAGCGTCTTCAGGATTTCCGTCTCGGGCAGACGGCGGTACCACCGGCTTTGGCGCTCGGCGACGAAGGCAAGTGCGGAGACCTTCTCGCCATCTGCCAATCGAATCTGAACCACAGAGGGTCGGTAGACACGTTCTGCCCAGTCAGGAATTTCGCGTCGGAACAGCGCCTCGAGCGAGACGGCACGCGAGTCGGGCGAGAATTGATAGGCGAGGCCGATGCATGCACCACCCCGGTCCAGGCCCAGAACCACCCCTGGCTGCTCAGGTGTTCCTCGATAACGGGTGGAGCCTATGCAAAAGGCGCGGTGGTAGCCGTGGAGCCGCGCGAGTTCGGCCCGACAATAATCGAACCCCGGGTTCCAGATGAGGGATCCGTAGGCAAACACCCAGTCGGTGCGGAGGTCTTCGGGGCGAAGTGGTGGCACGTCGCTGAGCATACCGCGACAGTCAGTGCGAGACCACCCGCGTCGAGCGAAAAACCCGAGCGCCCGCTGGGCTGGACGGTCCAGCGGGCGCAAGCACGCCGGACCGGTGCGCACCTCCCCTGGAGCAGCCGCAAGCCACCGCAGGCAGGTGCCGCTTTAGCGCAACTTAGCGCGGCTTTTTGGCGGTGGCGCGCGCCGAGGCGGAAGATCGGGTCTTGCCTTCGCCAGACGCGGTGCTGCGCGAGGGGGCCGCGCGCTTCGATGCTGTTTTGGAGGCCGCTTTCGCCCCCGATTTGGCGGCGGTTTTCGATGCGGGTTGACGAGCGCCAGACGATTTGGCCCCGGCCTTGGCCTGCCCGGTTTCGTCGGAGGAGGAAGGCGCCGTGTCTGCCGAGGCGTCGCTGCCAGTCCGACCGCGACCTCCCGCGCGGGCAGGCCCGCCTTTTCCGCCCGCGTCGCTGCCAGGCTTGGCAGGACGCGGTGCAAATTCGAAGCCGATGCGCCCGCCTGGTTCCCGGACCAGGAATGCCTTGAACTTTCGGCGGGTGCGCGACGAGATGAAGCCATCAAGCAGATCGGTGCGCCCGTCGGAGAGGAGCTTACGCATCTGCGTCTCGCCAATTTCCTGCTGAAGAATGATTTTGCCGGAGCGGAAATCGCAACTGCGGGCGGGCCCCACCGTGTGCTCGCAGGTGTAGCTCATGCCGTGTTCATAGACCGAGCCACCGCATTTTGGGCAGGCGCCGAGCGCTGTGCGATCGCTGAAGTCGATGGCCTCCGCGAGCGCATCGTCATCACGGTCGGACTGCCCAAAATCAAACTCAAGGCGATGATCGGGCGTGAGTTTCAGGATGGCTGCAAAAGGCCGCCCCATCTTGCTGCGAAATCCCTGCAACGGGCCAATGGTGCCGTCGTTGATGAGGGCCTCGGCTTCGCTCACCTCGAGCTGCCGGGCGCCGGGGATCTTGCTGATTGAAAAATCGCAGGCTGTACACGCATAGCGGCGGTAATTTTCCTGAACCACTGCGCCGCATTTCGGGCAGGGCGCGCCCAGCGTGGCGTAATTTCCAGGTACCGTGTCGGCCTGGTAGTTTTTCGCCCGCTCGACAATTTGTCGCGTCATGTCGGCGATTTCGCGCATGAACGCTTCGCGACCCAGCCGGCCGCGCTCCATCTCGGCGAGCTTGTGTTCCCATTCTCCGGTCAGCTCGGGCGCGGTGAGTTCGGCCACACCCAGGCCCCTGAGTAGCGTGAGCAGCTGGAACGCCTTGGTGGTGGGAATGAGCTCTTTGCCGTCACGGATGAGGTAGTTTTCCGCGATCAGGCCTTCGATGATGGAGGCCCGCGTGGCGGGTGTTCCAAGGCCCTTGTCAGCCATGGCCGCGCGCAGATCGTCATCATCAATCAGTTTGCCCGCGCCCTCCATTGCCGAGAGCAGCGTGGCCTCGTTATAGCGCGGGGGCGGCCGCGTGCTGAGCGCAACAAGCGCGATGTCATCCACCGCCACCCGCTCGCCGCTTGCCACCTGCGGCAAGGTGTCATCACCGCCTTCGCGACCGTAAATGGCCTGCCAGCCGGGATTGACCAGCACCCGGCCCTCGGTTTTGAACGCGTGCTCGCCCACCCGGCTGATGCGGGTGGTGACGAGCGACTCGGCAGCCGGAAAGAACACCGCCATGAAGCGGCGGGCCACCAGGTCGTAGATGCGCTGCTCGGCATCGGACAGCGCACGCGGTGCCTGAAGGGTGGGAATGATCGCGAAGTGGTCGCTAACTTTGCTGTTATCAAAGACGCGACGGTTAGGGCGCACCCAGCCCGCATCGATAATCTGGCGCGCGAAGGGCCGGTACGCAGCCTGTTCGGTGAGCACGTCGACCGTCTGACGGGCGGTTTCGAGGTAGTCCTCGGGAAGCGCGCGCGAATCGGTACGGGGATAGGTGAGCACCTTGTGGCGCTCGTAAAGCGCCTGGGCGATGGCGAGCGTGGTGCGCGCCGAGAATCCGAACCGTGAGTTGGCTTCTCGCTGGAGCGAGGTGAGGTCAAACAGCGCGGGCGACAGCTGTGTGGCGGGCTTGGATTCGTCGGTGACGGTGGCGGTTTTCCCCTCGCATGCCGCGACAATGGTCTGCGCAGTGCCCGAGTCCCAGAGGCGTTCGGCACGCGCTTCGGAGTCGGTCTCGTCTTTGCGAAAGGACGGATTGAACCACTTGCCCTCATAGGCGCCCGCCTGTGCGCCGAAGGTGGCCTTCACCTCGAAATAGTCGCGCGAGACGAAGCTTCGGATGCGCTCTTCGCGTTCGACCACGATGGTGAGCGTGGGGGTCTGAACCCGGCCGACCGTGGTGAGATAAAAGCCGCCATCGCGCGAGTTGAACGCCGTCATGGCTCGCGTGCCATTGATGCCAACCAGCCAGTCGGCCTCCGAGCGGCAGCGCGCTGCATCTGCAAGCGGCAGCATGTCGGGGTCTTCGCGAAGATGCGCAAACGCGTCGCGGATGGAGGCTGGCGTCATGGATTGAAGCCAGAGCCGGCGAATGGGCTGCCTGGCCTTGGCGTGCTGCACGATCAGACGAAAGATGAGCTCACCCTCGCGTCCTGCGTCACAGGCGTTAATGAGCCCCGAGATGTCTTTGCGCCGAATGAGCTTGGAGAGCAGCTTCAGGCGGTCTTCGGTCTTTTCGATCGGTTTGAGATCGAAGTGCGGCGGGATGACCGGCAGGTTCGCGAAGGACCACTTGCCGCGCTTGACCTCGAATTGCTCGGGTGCACCGATTTCCACCAGATGGCCAATGGCCGACGAGAGGACGTACTGCTCGCTTTCGAAATAGTCGCCCTGGCGCGTGAAACCGCCGAGCGCGCGCGCGATATCGGCGGCGACCGACGGCTTTTCCGCGATGATCAGCGCCTTGCTCATGAGGACTGGGACACCTTGTTATGACGTGGCACGAGGATGGTTCTTTTCGAGGGGTTCTGCCGGCGGAGTGCCTGCGCTGGGGCGGCCATCATACGGGCCCATCCGCAGGCGAAGCAAGCAAGGAGACCGGACCCGGCTGAGGAAATGGATCCCTGGGTTGACCCAAGCTTGCCCGGGTGGCGAGTCGCTGGAAGCGGCCATCGATCAGTCGCTCGATGTGTCCGGCCAGCTCGAGATCGAGCAGGGCCGCCGCGGTTTCTGCTGCCGATAACCCGGCAGCATGGGCCAGTGCGTCGGCGGCTGCCGGCGCCCAGCCCAGCCGCTTGAGGAGCCGTCGCGCAGCCGGTTGAACGACTGAAGCTGCAGGCGCGTGGGCGGGATCGCCCCCCCGAGGCATGGTGGCCGGCGCGAGCCAGCCCGCCCGTTCGAGCGCACCGCGCAACAGGCTGGCGATTTCCGCAGGATCTTCGACCAGCGCCGCGCCTTCGCGGATGAGTTGATGGCAACCGTGGCTGAGAGGGGAGTGAACCGAACCGGGAAACGCAGCCACCTCGCGGCCGAGCTCGGCCGCGAGCCGGGCGGTGATGAGCGAGCCCGAGTGCCGGGCGGCCTGAACCACGACGACCGCGACCGCCTGTGCGGCGATGAGGCGGTTGCGTCGCGGAAAATGGTGCGCGGCAGCGGGGCTTCCCAGGGGTAGCTCCGAGACCAGCGCGCCCTGGGCGACAACGGACTCGGCGAGAGCCCGGTGAGCTCGCGGGTAGATGAGATCGGCGCCGGTGCCTACAAAACCGACGGTGAGGCCCCCGGCCTCAATCGCACCGCGGTGGGCCGCGCTGTCAATGCCGGCCGCAAGCCCGCTCACCACGACGATGCCGGCGCGCGAGAAGACCTCCGCCACGGTGCGCGCGATCTCGAGACCATCCCGACTGGCGTTGCGGCTTCCAACGACCGATACCGCTGGCTGGGCCAGTGCGCAGAGCGTGCCGCGGACATACAGCACCACGGGTGGATCGGGTAGGGCAGCCAGTGCCGGCGGATACCGGGGGTCGGCCCGCACCAGCAAATGCTGCCCGGGCGCCTGTGACCATTCGATGGCGCGCTCGACCGCTCGAATGCGTGCGCTGTCGGTGGTGCGTAACGCGGAAGCAAGCTGCGCCGGCAATAGCGCCCCCAGCGCGGGTTCGGGCGCGGCGAGCACGGCGCATGCGCAGCCGAGCGAATCGCAAAGCCGGCGCGCGGATCCGGCGCCAAGCCCCGGGGTGAGCGCAATATGGAGGTGGCTGCGAAGACAGATTGGGGGACAGGCTGAGCCCGAGGCGGCACAGGCAGACGGTGTGCAACCCAACTCTGCCGGGAGGGCGTCGGGTGCGTTGGCACCTTGCGAGGCGTGGGCCGCTACGCAGCGGTGCGCAGCCGGTGGCGGGAACAGGGCGTGTTGCCCGATTGGCGTGGCAGTGTGCGAGGGAGGGCAGAGGCTCATGGCGGACAGCGCTTCCGATGGGATGGATGTGGCGCCGAGAATGCGCGCGCGGCTCACTCCCCATCCAGCCCCGACTCGATCTGCTCGTCTAGGCCTGATGGCAGCGGGCCTCGCAGGTGAGTCGCGAACAGTCCCTGGTCACCCCGGACACCGGCCCGCCGGGCCGCGCCGCCTTGCGATGGGCCGGGCCCGGCGGTAGCATTCGCGGATGGCCATTCGTACCATTCTTCGTTATCCCGACCCCCGCCTCCAGCAGGTCGCTGCGCCCGTCGAGCGGGTGGATGACGCCGTTCGCGAGCTGGTGAGTGACATGGCGCAGACCATGTACGAGGCCCCCGGAATCGGGTTGGCCGCCACCCAGATCGATGTGCATCTGCGTGTGATCGTGATCGATCTGTCCGAAAAGCGTGATCGCCTCCAGGTTTTCATCAACCCGGAAATCGTCAACGCCGGCGGCGAGCTCTCGGTCCATGAAGAAGGCTGCCTGTCGGTTCCCGGCATTTTCGAAAACGTTGAGCGACCCGGCACCATTACCGTTCGCGCCTTGAACGAACGCGGTGAAGCGTTCTCCATAGAAGCCGAGGGCCTGCTTGCCGTCTGCCTGCAGCATGAAATCGACCATCTGAACGGCCGGGTCTTCGTGCAGCATTTGTCGCGCCTCAAGCAGGGCCGCATCCGCGCCAAACTCGCCAAGCAAGAGCGCGACGCCGCCTAGCGTGCGCACGCCCGAATCACGGAGGCTGTGCTGAGGCTCATTTTCGCCGGAACGCCGGCGTTCGCCGCCACCGTTCTCGATGCGGTGGTCCAGGCGGGCCACGAGGTGGCCCTCGTCTTGTGTCAGCCCGACCGACCTGCCGGACGCGGCCAGCGCCTTCTCGCGCCGCCGGTCAAGCAGCGAGCGCTCGAGCTGGGGCTTGCCGTGGGGCAGCCCGCGCGGCTGCGCGAAGAGGCCGATAGGGAGCTGCTGCGCGCGGCCGCGGCCGACCTCATGCTGGTGGTCGCTTACGGTCTGATCCTGCCGCAGGCCGTGCTCGACCTGCCCAGGCTGGGTTGCATCAACGTCCACGCATCACTTTTGCCCCGCTGGCGGGGTGCAGCCCCCATTCAGCGCGCGATCGAGGCGGGCGACCGTGAAACCGGCATCACCATCATGCAGATGGATGCGGGGCTCGATACGGGTCCGATGCTGCTGCGCGAATCCGTACCCATCACCGATCAGGAGACCGGCGGCGGTCTTCACGATAGTCTGGCCTCGGTGGGAGCGCGGCTTGCGGTTCAGGCTCTGGATCGGCTTGCAGCGGGCAGTCTGGTCCCTGTTGCGCAGCCCGATACCGGGGTCAGCTATGCGCGCAAGATCGACCGCAACGATGCGGTGCTTGATTGGCGGCAGGATGCGCAGACGCTTGCTCACCGCATCCGGGCTTTTGACCCGGTCCCGGGTTGCAGCGCGGTGCTCGCCTCTGACACCGCCGGCCTGGCGATCAAGGTCTGGCGGGCGCGGGCCGTTGTCAATCACGAGGGGGCGCCCCCGGGCACCGTTCTGTGCGCCCCCGAGGGCGTTTTGCGGGTGGCCTGCGGGCAGGGCGCGCTCGAGCTTGCCGAGCTGCAACGCCCTGGCGGCACCCGTCAGCCGGTTGCGACCTTTCTGCGGGGCCGGCCGATCGCGGCAGGCGAGCGGTTTCAAGTGCTCGCGGACTGACCCCGACCATGTCCACCCACCTGCGATCGGCGCTTGCCGATGAAATGCGCTCGGCCGCCCAGGCACTGGGGGCGCTTGCGGCGGGCGAGCGGCTCGATCTTGCGCTCGATCAGGCCGAACGTGACCATGAGCTCGCGCCCGCTTCGCGGCCGGTTGTTCGTGATCTCGCCTACACCGCAACCCGGGTGCTGGGCCTGTGTCAGGAGTTGGCGCGGCGCCTGAATGCGCGCGAACCGGCGGCACCGGTGGCGGCGCTGCAGTGGCTCGCGCTATCGCAGCTCATCAGCCCGCAGCGTCGCCCTGCTACCATCGTCGATCAGGCGGTGCGGGCCGCGCGTGCCGACCCGCAGACCGAGGGCGCGGCTGGTTTCATCAACGCAACGCTTCGAGCGTTTCTGCGCTCTCCGTCTGAATGGCTGGAGGCGGCGCGACGCCATCCCGAGGCGCGCTGGAACCACCCCGAATGGTGGCTCGAGGTATTGCGGTCAGACCATCCGAATGCCTGGCAGGCGATTGCCGAATCCGCAGCGGGTCATCCACCGCTTACCCTGCGAGTGAACCGTCGGCGGATTGCGCTTGCGGACTATGTGGCCATGCTCGAGGCGCACGGGTACGCCGTGCGCACGGTGGGTCCTGCTGCGGTCATCGTCGAACCGGCCGTGCCCGTGCAGCGGCTCCCGGGCTGGGGCGAGGGGCTGGTGTCGGTGCAGGATGAGGGTGCGCAGCGCGCAGCATTCTGGCTGGATCTTCAGGATGGCCAACGGGTCCTGGATGCCTGTGCGGCGCCTGGCGGCAAGAGCGCACATATTCTGGAAGAAGCCGATGTGCAGCTCACCGCGCTCGATCTCAAGCCAAAGCGTCTGGCGCGGGTGAGAGAGGGGCTCGAGCGGCTGGGCCTGGCGGGGACGCTTCTTTGCGGTGATGCGGCCGCGCCCCGGCGCTGGTGGGACCGCGTGCCGTTTGATCGGATTCTGATCGATGCGCCGTGCACCGCCTCGGGCATCGTCCGGCGTGCACCCGACTCGCGGTGGCTGCGCCGTCGTGGCGATCTCACGACACTGGCAGCGGCACAGGAGCGCATCATCGAAGCGCTTTGGCCGCTGCTGAAGCCCGGTGGTAAATTGCTTTACGCCACCTGCTCTGTCTTTAGAGCGGAAGGACAGCACATCATCGAGCCCTTTCTGAAGCGTCACCATGATGCCCGCGAACTGGCCCTGCCCCCTGTTTCGCAGGCTGCAGAGCCCAACTCCCGTGGTGGGCCGGGCCTGCAGCTCCTTCCCGCCAGTGTGCCCGCCGAGGACCACGACGGTTTTTTTTACTGCCTGATCGAGAAACGTTGCCCGTGAGCTTGCCGCTTCAGCTCTTCGCGCTGGTGATCGCGCTGTTCCTGAGCCTCCCCGCTGTGGGCGCTCAGGACGGTTCGGTGAGGCTTGAGCCTGCAGCCGATGGGCGGGCCTGGGTGCTGTCGGCCGATCTGGAGCCGCCGCGCACGTCGCGGCTCGAGGACGCGGTGATGAAGGGCGTGCCGCTTCATTTCGTGCTGGAGATCGAGCTGCTCAGGCCGCGCTGGTACTGGTGGGATCAGCGTGTGGCCCAGGCAAGCGGTCGCGCCCGACTCACCTACCATGCGCTCGCACGCGAATTTCGCGTCACGCGCGACGACGGCCTGTCCACACCCCATGAGTCCTTCGAAGCTGCGCTGGCCGGCGTGGCCCAGGTGCGAAGCTGGCGCATCGATCCCGGTGAAGCGCTGGCGCCAGGCGATTACGTGGTCCAGGCACGCATCCGGCTCGATGCCACCCAGCTGCCCCGGGCACTTCAGGTCGATGCCCTCACCAACCGAGACTGGAATCCGCAGGTCGAATGGACGCGCGCGAACTTCACGCTGCCCCAGACACCGATAAACGCGCGATAGGCCGGCTGCTGCGGTTTGCGCTGATCGCATCGGTTGCTTTTGCCGTGGTGCTGCTGGTGCTGCTCGCAGGGGCGAGCGCCAACACGACGATTTTCGAACGGCATTACCCCGCGCTGCTGGTCACCACGGCCGTCGTCGCGATGGCGCTTCTGGTGCTGGTGCTCGAGCTCATCCGGCGGCTGATACAGCGCTATCGGCGGGGCCTGTTCGGAACCCGGCTGATGGCGCGACTGGCGCTCTCCTTTACCGTCATGACGGTGATTCCGGTATCCCTCATCTACCTGGTGTCGGTGCATTTCATCGGCCGCTCGGTGGAATCATGGTTTGCGGTGCCGGTCGAACGGGCGCTCGACTCGGGCATGAGTCTGGGCCGGGCGACGCTGGATGCGCAGCTCTCTGATCTGCTCTACAAGGCCCGAGCCGCCTCTGTGTCGCTCGGTGATACGCCGCCTTCAGGCTGGTCGACGCAACTGAACCGCCTCCGCGAGCAGCTCGACCTTCAGGATGCGCTGGTGGTGAGCGGCGGGCGTAACCTGATTGTGGCGGTCGGGGGACGGCTGTCGGCACTGGTACCCGACCTGCCGTCGCCCGCGGCGCTTCGTCAGGCCCGGCTCACGCGTCTTTATTCAGGCTTTGAGACTCGCGAGGTGGCCGGCCAGTCATTCCGTGGGCTATTGATGCGGGTCATCGTGCCGGTCAACGCCGAAGGCTTGCGCTTTGAAGAGGGGGCGTATCTGCAGCTGATCCAGGAAGTGCCCGTGCTTCTGGCCGAGCACACCGATGCCCTGGAGCAGGGCCGTCGCGACTTCCAGCAACTTGCGCTCTCGCGCGAGAGTTTGTCGCGCATCTTTAACGTCACACTCACCCTGATTTTTCTTCTGACCGTTTTTTCGGCGGTGGCAGCGGCCTTTCTGCTGTCCGGATGGCTCACCGGGCCCCTGTCGATGCTTGCGGCGGGCACGCGTGCGGTGGCCGAGGGCGATTACCGGCCGGTGAAAGCCTACTCGGGGCGCGATGAGCTTGGCGTCCTCACCCAGTCATTCAACATGATGACCCGTCAGCTCGAAGATGCCCGTAGCCTGGTCGAGCGAAACCAGCGCGAGATCGAGCAGGCGCACGCGCGGTTGGTGAGTGTGCTCGCCAATCTCACGGCCGGCGTGATGGTGCTCGATGCCAATTGGCGGATCACGCTTGCCAATCCTGGCGCCGAGCAGATCCTCTCGGAGCCACTTGACCGTAGCCTGGGCATGCCGATTTCGGCGATTGCGCCCCTCGCACCGTTTTCCGATGAAATCCGTCAGGCCTTTCTCGAGCTTCAGGCAAGCGGATCAGGTAGCTGGCAGCGGCAATTTGTACTGCCATCGCGCGATACCCCGCCTTCGGCCGAGCCGGGCTCGTCGGCGAGCTCGGGCAAGACGCTCCTCGCGCGCGGCTCGATGCTGCCGGGTGAGGGGTTTGTGATTGTTTTTGACGATCTCACCGAAGTGATCTCGGCACAGCGCACCATGGCCTGGGCCGAGGTGGCAAGACGCCTTGCGCACGAGATCAAGAATCCGCTTACGCCGATTCAGCTGTCGGCCGAGCGCCTGAAGCTGCGCCTGTATGACAAGCTGGCTGGCGCCGACGCGGAGCTCCTCAACCGGAGCTCTCAGACCATTGTCGATCAGGTGGCCGCGCTCAAGCATCTGGTCGATGAATTCCGGGACTACGCCCGGCTGCCGGCCGCGCGCCTCGCGCCGCTTGATCTCAATCAGCTGATCGAGGAAATGGCTCCGCTCTTTGCGGCGAGCGGGCGTCTGAACATTCAGCTCGCCTCCGACTGCCCGCAGGTGCTGGCCGATGCGGCACAGATTCGCCAGGTGATCCTCAACCTGATCGGTAATGCCATCGAGGCGACGGAGCGCGTGTCGGCACCGCGGGTGGAACTGCGCACGGGCGTCGTGCGACTTGCCGATGGCGAGTTGGCGGTGCGTCTCCTGGTACGCGATAACGGTCCGGGCTTTACGCCATCGATGCTTGCCCGAGCCTTTGAGCCCTATGTCACCAGCAAGCCGCGTGGCACGGGCCTGGGGCTTGCCATCGTCCGCAAGATCATCGATGAACACGGCGCACGCATCGATCTGGGCAACCGGACCGATGAAAGCGGGACGGTTCTGGGTGCCCAGATCGCATTACTCTTTACGAAAATCGCAAAAAACGGGGAGAATCCCCGTCTGTCTGCAGCCACCAACGCCTAGAGAGCTTCACGAATGGCCGAGATCCTCGTGGTCGATGATGAAATCGGCATCCGCGAACTGTTGTCCGAAATCCTCGGCGACGAGGGACATACGGTTCTTCTTGCCGACAGCGCGCGCGAAGCGCGAGCCGTTCGCGAGCGTCAACGCGTCGACCTTGTTCTGCTCGATATCTGGATGCCTGACACCGATGGCATCACGCTGTTGCGCGAATGGGCGTCGGGCGGGCGACTCACCATGCCGGTCATCATGATGTCGGGGCACGCAACCATCGACACGGCAGCGGAAGCGTCGCGGATTGGCGCGGTCGATTTTCTGGAAAAGCCGATCACGCTGCAAAAACTTCTTCGGGCGGTCCAAAACGGCCTGACGCGGCCGGCACAAAAGCCCGCGCAAGCGCCTGCGGCGGCCGCATCCACGGTTCCGGCGGGTTTGCCCAGCCTGCGTGAGGCCGCGCCGGCCGCGCCCCTGCCTGGCGCGAGCGATCCACCCGATGCGTTCAACGAGCCCATGGTGGCGCCCGCTGCGGCGAGTTCGGTGATGGCGGACTCGCCCGCCGCGCGCCTGCTGGTGCGTGAACTGCCGCTTGATGCGCCGCTTCGCGATGCGCGTGATGCGTTTGAGCGCGCCTACTTCGAGCACCACCTGATGCGCGAGCAGGGCAGCATGACCCGGGTTGCAGAGCGCACCGGGCTCGAGCGCACTCACCTTTATCGCAAACTCAAGCAGCTTGGCATCGACCTCTCGCGCGGCGTCTGGCGCAAACCCTCTTCCAATTGAAGATCATCATTCTTGGTGCCGGACGGGTTGGCGGTTCGGTGGCCGAAAGCCTGGTCTCGGAGCGAAACGACATCACGGTGGTGGACACCGACGTCACGCAGCTCGCGGCGCTTCAGGACCGGCTCGATCTGCGGACCCTGGCTGGCAACGCCACGCATCCGCCGGTGCTCGCCCAGGCCGGCGCCGAAGACGCCGACATGCTGATTGCGACCGCGGCGCGCGACGAGACCAACCTGGTTGCGTGCCAGCTCGCGGCGCGGCTTTTCAATATCCCCACCCGCATTGCGCGGATCCGTGCCCCGGAGTTTCTCGAGCATCCCGAGATCACGGGCGTTGACGGGTTTCAGGTCGATCACCTGATCTGCCCCGAGCAGACCGTGACCGATTATGTGATGAAGCTGATCGAATTCCCGGAAGCGCTCCAGGTGCTGGAGTTTGCGGGCGGCCGGGCGAGCCTGATCGCGGTGCGCGCATACGAAGGTGGGCCGCTGGTCTCGCATCCGATTCGCGATCTTCGCGCCGCACACCCCAACATCGACATGCGGATCGTGGCGATTTTCCGCAACGACCGCGCGGTGACCCCCGAGGGCGACACCCTGATCCAGCCGGGCGACGAGGTCTTCATTCTGGCTGCTGCCGAACACATCCGCACCGCCCTGTCCGATCTGCGCCGAATGGACCAGCCGGTGCGTCGCGTCATGATCGCGGGTGGCGGCAACATCGGTCTGCGGCTTGCGCGCGGCTTGGGTGAGCACTACCAGGTCAAGCTCATCGAGGCCGATGCGAGGCGTTGCAACTATCTCGCCTCTCAGCTTGATTCGGATCGTGCGCTGGTCCTGAATGGCGACTGCACCGACGAGGATCTGCTGGGCGAAGAGGGCGTTGACGAGATGGACCTGTTCGTTGCGCTCACCTCGGATGATGAAAACAACATCATGTCCTGCATGCTCGCCAAGCGAATGGGTGCACGGCGAACCATTGCGCTCATCAATCGGCAGGCCTACGCCGATCTGGTGGAGGGTAATCGCATTGATGTGGCCATCGTGCCCTCGCAGGCCACGATCGGAAGCCTGCTCAAGCATGTGCGCCGGGGCGATGTGGTGGCGGTGCATTCGCTTCGCCGGGGCGCAGCCGAGGCGCTCGAGGCGATCGCCCACGGGGATCCGAAATCATCGCGGGTGGTGGGCCGGCGAATCGAGCAGATCGACCTGCCGCAGGGCGCCACCATAGGCGCGATCGTGCGGGCCGTGGCGCCCGCCGACCCGCTCGCGCCGGATGATGCCGGCGGCTATGAGGTCATCATGGGGCACCACGATACGGTGATACAGCCCGAAGACCATTTGATCGTCTTCGTGAGCAACAAGCGACTGTTGCCGCGCGTGGAGAAGCTGTTCCAGGTCGGCGTCGGGTTCTTCTGACGTGTTGCGGCTGCTCGTCGTCGCGCCCGTGCTGGGCAGCCTCCTGATGCTGTTCTCAGTGGCATTCCTGCCCTCCCTCGTCTGGTCGCTCGCCGTTGATGATGGAATGCACCGGGCATTTGCCGGGTCTGCGGTCGGATGCTTAGTAGTGGGCTTTGTGATGTGGTGGGCAACCCGCCGCAGCCGTCGCGAAGTGCAGCCCCGGGACGGCGCGCTCCTGGTGGTGTTTGGCTGGTTGCTGGTGGCCATTGCGTCGATGCCGCCGCTGCTCATCGCCTGCCCGCAGCTCTCCGCGGCGCACGTTTTCATGGAGACGCTCTCCGGGCTCACCACCACCGGCGCCACCGTCCTCTCGGGGCTGGATACCCTGCCGCAGTCGGTCAACCTCTGGCGTCACACGCTGCAGTGGTTTGGCGGCATGGGCATCATCGTGATGGTGGTGGCGGTGCTGCCGCTTCTGGGTGTGGGTGGCATGCAGCTCTTTCGTGCCGAAACCCCCGGACCCATGAAAGAGGGCAAGCTCACGCCCCGAATCACGCAGACCGCGAAATACATGTGGGCGGGTTATGTGCTGCTCACGCTTCTTTGCGGCGGCGCCCTCTGGGCGGCCGGCATGACGCCCTTCGATGCCGTGTGTCACGCGCTCTCCACCGTTTCGCTCGGCGGTTTTTCCACCCGCGATGCGAGCATTGGCGCCTTCGATTCGCTGCGGATCGAACTCGTGCTGGCGGTCTTCATGGTGCTCTCGACCATCAACTTCGGCACCCATTTTCTTGCGCTTCGAAGCCGCTCGCCCGCCGTTTATCTGCGAGATCTCGAGGCCTCGTCCTCGGTGCTCCTCATTCTGATCAGTACGGTTGGGATCACCCTGTTTCTCGCCTGGGAACAGGTCTTCGAGAGCATGACCGAGGCCCTTCGACACGGTGTCTTCAACACCATTTCGGTGGCCACCTCAACCGGCTTCATGACCCGCGACTATGCACAGTGGCCGGTGTTTGCCCCGCTCTGGATGATTTTTCTTGCCTGCGTGGCGTCGTCCGCGGGCTCGACTGGTGGTGGCATCAAGATGGTGCGAGCCCTGATCCTGCTCAAGCAGGCGGGGCGGGAACTCAAGCGGCTGGTGCATCCGCATGCGGTCTATCCGCTCTCGATCAACGGCAATCCGGTCGATGAGCGGGTGATCTACTCGGTGTTCGGATTCATGCTGCTCTGGGGCGCAACCCAGGTGCTTCTCACCTTCGTCCTGGTGCTCACCGGGGTGGATTTCGTGTCGGCGCTCTCGGCAGTGGTGGCATCGGTCAACAACCTCGGGCCTGCGCTTGGGCGATTCGGGCCTGCCGAGAATTTTGGCACCCTCACCGATTTCCAGGCGGTGCTGCTTGCCATCGCGATGCTGGCGGGCAGGCTTGAGCTCCTCACCTTCTTTGCCGTGCTCACGCCGGCCTTCTGGAGGCGTTGAACGCGTGCGCCTGCCGGTGACCGTGGTGGCAGGGCTCGCAGGGCGCGGCAAAACCGGTCTGATCGAGGCCTGGCGGGCGAAGGCACCCCAATCCACGGCGCTGGTGATCGATCGGGGCGATGACTTCAAGTTCCCGCGTGCCAGTGATGGCGCGGGTGAAGGCGAGGCGGGCGATCCCGGGCTCGAGCGGGTCGGAGGGTGCGCCTGCTGCACGGCGGGCGCGGCGTTGGGGGCGGCGCTGCGCAGGCTCCTGCGGCGCGGTTCCTGGGCGCATCTTCTGATCGATCTGAACGGCGGGGCGCATCCCTCGGCCTTGATCGATGCGCTACGCGCGCCGCCACTTGCAGCGGCATTGCGCCTGGTCGAACTGGTGAGCGTGATCGATGCCGAGCGCCTGTCCGAGCGGCTCGCCGGCACGCAGCGGCGCTGGCTATGCGAGCAGGTGCAAAGCGCTCACCGGGTGCTTGTCTGGGTGCCAGCCGCGATGTCAGCGGCCGTGGTCGAGGAGCGGGTCGGGCAGGTGTTGTCGCTGGTTGGTGAAACCGGGTTTGCGCCCGAGATCGAGGTCTGGCGCGAGGGCACGCCAGCGCCAGCCCCGGGCGTCGGCGAGCGGTGGGCAGCCGGGGTCGCGGTGTCTGGCGGGCTGGTGCTGTCTCCATCCTTAGATCAGTCGGAAGACAGTGCGCCGTCAGCCCTGCTTGCGGCGATGCCTGGCGTGGTTCCGCGCTGGTGCTGGCGATGGCGCGCCCCGCCCGACAGTGTGTTTGACCGCCCGCGCCTGATCGAGGCCATGTCGGCGATCGCCCATTCGTCGCTTCACATCACGGCGGTGCTTCGAACCGAGCGCGAGTGGTACCGGTATCACGCGGGGGGCTGGGAGCCCGATTGGTGGCGGCGTGACAGCCGGGTGCTGATCAGCTTTGCGCCCGGCGAGCTCCCGGGCGCGTCAGTGCAGCTTGCAGCGTTCGCCGATCGTCTGCGCGCCAGTCAACGAGGGACTTGAAAGCGGCGTGCATAAAATCGTATCGGGTTCACCCACGATTGAAGCGCTTGACGGCTTCATCAGCCAGTATGAGGGGCTGATGCAGCAGCCTCTTGCGCTTCATTGAGCGGTTGGCAGGCCCTCAGAACTGTTCCCAGGGCAGTCCGTCGAAGCGCCAGCCGTTGAGCTTGCCCCGCTGGCGATCGGCGTTCAGATCACCCTCGAAGCCGTGGGTCACGTTGTAGACGCAGGTAAAGCCTGCGGCCTCGAGTGCGTGACCGGCTTCGGCTGAGCGGCGGCCGCTGCGACAGATCAGGACAACCGGTCGGTCCGTGACGTGGGCGGCGAGCTTGCGCACCTCGGCTGTGAAATTCGGGTTCAGCTCCCAGTCAGGCGCTTCGCACCAGGCCACATGAATGGCCCCGAGTGCGTGACCCACGAAGAAATACTCGGCGTCGCTGCGGCAGTCGACGAAAAGCGCGTCCGGGTTCTGGTGGATGAGCGCGTGCGCTTCGCGCGGAAGCAGATCCTGCACGGGCTGCCCTATTTGGCAAAAAGTGACGCGAGGTCGCGAAACGCCTTGAATTCGAGCGCGTTGCCCGAGGGGTCAAGGAAGAACATGGTGGCCTGTTCGCCGACCTCACCCTTGAAACGAATATGGGGCTCGATGATGAAGCGCTGACCGACTGCCTGCAGCCTGGCGGCGAGCGTCTCCCATTCGTCCATCGGCAGCACCACCCCGAAATGGCGTACCGGGACATTGTCGCCATCGACTGCGTTGGTGGCTGCGCGCCCGGTTTCCTGAGGCGCCAGATGCGCCACGACCTGGTGGCCATAGAGATCGAAGTCGATCCACTCCGGGCTGCTTCGGCCCTCTGGGCAGCCCAGCAGATCGCCGTAGAACGCACGCGCAGCGGCGAGGTCATGAACCGGAAATGCCAGATGAAAAGGATGCATAGCCATCGAAAATATCCGCGAAGTATGCCGCCCACAGGGCAGGCGCTCAGGTTGACCAACGCGTAATGATGCCCGAAGCTGTGTCCGACACCTGGAAGCGGGGTAGCGTGCGCCGGGTGTTTGTCGCCGTCGGTATCGACCGTCAACGAATCATGTGGCGACGTCTGGCAGGCGTTGCGCTGATCGCGGTAGGGGCCTGCGAACCGGCCTGCGCGCCCAAGAGCGTCGCGACGAGCGCCGCCACGCGATCCCCTGCCCGGATGCCGAGCGCACCTGCGGGCGCGTTGACGTGGCTCACCACGCCGTTTGCAAGCCCGTCAGCAGCTTCGCCAATACGGGCCGAGAGATGCGAGTAGGCGCAGCCTGCCACGCCGATTGCCTCGAGCATGGCGAGTCCGGCGATGCCCGCGTCGTCCTTGCCGATTCCTGCATCGTTGAAGAACACGATCAGCGGCCGATGCGGATGATCGACCACGAAGCTGGCTGCCGAGACGCCACCGTGCGACCCCGACACGATCACCGTACCGGCTGAGTGCTCGGCAAGCGTTGACACCAGCGCGATGGAATCAAGCAGAACCGGTGCTGTCGAGGCGCGCATGGAGGGCGTTCAGGCCACGCTTACTCGAAGGGCTTGCGCATCCAGTCGGGCACCGCCACCGCGCGCAGCTTCACGGTGTCGTCACCCGGCAGGCGCTCGCCCACAAAGCGCAGCACCGTGCCATCGCAGACCAGCGTTTCGCCCCGAACGATCCGGTGCGCCATCACGAAGGTGCGGTTGCGCCACTCTGCAATGGACGTGCGAACCTCGACCTGTTCGCCATAGCGTGCGGGCGCGTGGAAGGTGGCCTTGGCATCGATCGATGGCCAGACCACGAGGCCCGTTTCGCGGGTTACCTTGTCGGCGGGCAGACCGACCGAGGCGAACATCTCATGCATGCCGGCATCGAACCAGCGAAAAAAATTGGGGAAGTAGACGATGCCGGCGGGATCGCAGTCACCAAACGCGATTCGCACCGGGAGGATGAATTCGCGCGATGCAGTCATGTCACCCCCGTCAGCAGCCGCGCTCGAGCGCTGAAAGCGGCCCGGGCGACTGGCCAAAGCGGGCTGCAATGGCGGTCGAGGCCTGGTCGAGCTGGGCAAGCGTGCCGGAGTCAATCGGGATCATCTGCGCGCGTGCGCGCCGGGCCGCTCGCTCGGGATCGCCTGGAACCAGTACCGGCCCGTCGGTGTTGTCGGAGGACGGTGGCGCCGAACGCACCCAGTCAATGAACTCGCGAGCCTGGGCCTCGAACCACTGCCCGGTGCCCAGCCGATTGGGGTCGAACACGATCGCGAGCATGTTGTTCCACACGCCATGCACCGGCAGGCGGGTGGTGGGCTGCACGGTTTCGCCGCCCGAGAGCGCCGCACCCAGCAACTCGCACACCATCGCGAGTGCGTGCCCCTTGTGGCCGCCTGCGGTGCGTAGCGCTCCGTAGGGGCCGCCCTCGGGCTCGAACATCACCGCCGGGTCGTCGGTGGGGTGTCCGCTGGCATCGAGAAGGCTCCCTGCTGGTACCCGAACCCGCTTGTTGTAGGCCACGCGTGCCTTGCCATGAGCAATGGCGCTGGTGGCGAAGTCAAGCACGATGGGCTCGCCGCCCGGAATCGGAATACCAACGGTGAACGGATTGGTGAGATAGCGCGCCCGCCCGCCGCCATGTGGGGCCACCATGGGCATGTGACTCACCGCGTTGGTGAAGTGGATGGAGACCATGCCTGCTGCAATCGCCTGCTCGGCCCAATGCCCCACGCGGCCGAGGTGGTGCGAGTTTTTAAGCGCCATCACACAGGTGCCGTGATCACGTGCGCGCCCGATCGCAAGCTCCATGGCCTGATGCGTGACCGACTGGCCCATGCCGCGCCGGCCATCGACCACGATCAGGCTTGCCGCATCCGTGGCGAGCGCCACCCGCTGATTGAGCTGGAGCTCGTCATTCAGGAGAGAGGCGACATATTTGGGCGCCATGCCGACGCCGTGAGAGTCATGGCCGGCCAGGTTTGCGCCCACCAGATGATCGGCGGTAAGCCTCGCCTCGACCTCGTGCGAGCCTGCGGCACGAAAGAGGTCGACCACCCAGGTATGGAGGGCAACAGTGGGAATCAGGTGCTCGGCCATGGCTTTGTCCTCAGACCACGCGCACGCGGAGCTCGCCCAGGCCCGCGACGCGGCCCACCATCAGGTCACCGCGCACCACCGCGGCCACGCCCTCGGGTGTGCCGCTGTAGATCAGGTCGCCGGGGGCAAGCTCCCAGAGTGCGGACAGGTGTTCGATGATCTCGCCGATGTTCCAGATGAGCTTGGAGACATCGCTTGATTGGCGGACCGCGCCATTGACATCAAGCGAGATTGCGCCGGCTGCCATGGGAGACGCTGTACCCGCGCGATGGATGGGGCCGATCGGCGCGCTCGCATCGAATGCCTTTCCGACCTCCCAGGGGCGGCCCGCCTTGCGGGCCACCATCTGCAGGTCGCGCCGGGTCATGTCGAGGCCAATGGCATAGCCAAAGACATGTCGCCCCGCATCGGCGGCAGCGATTGCACGGCCGCCCACACCGATGGCCACCACCAGCTCGATCTCATGGTGCAGATCTTCGGTGCCTGGGGGATAGGGCATGTCACCGGTCGTGCCATCGGCCACCACTACCAGCGCGTCAGCGGGCTTGGCAAAGAAAAACGGCGGTTCGCGACCGGTAAAGCCCATTTCCTTGGCATGTTCGACATAGTTGCGGCCGACGCACCAGACGCGGCGCACCGGAAAGCGGTCGGCAGTGCCGACTACGGGCACCGAGACGAGCGGGGGCGGATCAATCACGAATCCCATGGCAAAGCTCCTGGAGGGCAAGGTTCAAGCCGTAATGATGACAGAGCCATCGCGGAATCTGGCGCGCCTGGTTGTTACCATTGCGCATCTCGACTGTTACCCGCTCAGCGAACAAATTCATGTCCACGCCATCCGATACCGAAGCCATTCTGCGCTCGCTCCTTGCCCGCCGCATCCTCATTCTGGATGGTGCGATGGGCACCATGATCCAGCAGCACCGGCTCTCCGAGGAACAGTACCGGGGCGAGCAGTTTGCCGCCCATGGGCGCGATCTGAAAGGCAATAACGAACTCCTCTCGCTCACCCGGCCCGAGCTGATCGCGCAGATTCACGACGCCTATCTCGCCGCGGGCGCCGACATCATCGAGACCAATACCTTTGGCGCGACCACCGTGGCGCAGGCCGACTATGGGCTGGAGTCGCACGCCCGCGAGATGAACCTCGCGTCTGCGCGCCTCGCCTGCGCTGCGCGCGACCGCTATAGCCGCCCCGAGCGGCCGCGCTTTGTGGCCGGAGCGCTCGGGCCGCAACCCAAGACCGCGTCGATCTCGCCCGATGTCAACGATCCGGGCGCGCGCAATGTCACCTTTGAAGAGCTCCGGGCAACCTATTTCGAGCAGGTCTGCGCACTGATGGAGGGCGGGGTTGACCTGCTGCTGGTTGAAACCATCTTCGATACCCTGAACGCGAAAGCGGCGCTTTTTGCGATCGACGAGGCCTTCGAGGCGCAAGGCGCGCGCCTCCCCGTGATGATCTCAGGCACGGTCACCGATGCCTCGGGCAGGCTGTTGTCCGGGCAGACAGTGGAAGCGTTCTGGAATTCGGTGCGGCACGCCAGGCCGATCTCCATCGGGCTCAACTGCGCACTGGGGGCGGCGCTCATGCGCCCCTACATCGCCGAACTTGCCGCCAAGGCCGATACCTTTGTCTGCGTGTATCCGAATGCAGGTCTTCCCAACCCGATGTCTGATACCGGGTTTGATGAGACGCCCGAGATCACGTCCTCGCTTCTTGCCGAGTTTGCCCGCGCGGGCCTGGTCAACATAGCGGGTGGTTGCTGCGGTACCACGCCCGAGCATATTGCAGCGATTGCAGCGGCGGTCGCCGAGCTTGCGCCACGCAGCTTTGCACCCGCGCCGCCCGCACTCCGGTTATCGGGGCTGGAAGCGTTCAATGTCGATGCCAGCTCGCTCTTCGTGAACATTGGCGAGCGCACCAATGTCACCGGGTCGAAAGCCTTCGCGCGACTCATTCTTGCCGGTCAATACGATGAGGCGCTTGCGGTGGCCCGTCAGCAGGTTGAGAACGGCGCGCAGGTGATCGACATCAACATGGACGAGGCGATGCTGGATTCGGTCGCCGCGATGACGCGCTTTCTGAACCTGATCGCCTCCGAGCCCGATATCGCGCGAGTGCCCATCATGATCGACAGCTCCAAGTGGAGCGTGATCGAGGCGGGGCTGCGCTGCGTGCAGGGCAAGGCCATCGTCAACTCCATTTCGCTCAAGGAGGGCGAGGCGGAGTTCATCCGGCAGGCACGCCTGGTTCGCCGGTATGGCGCAGCCGCCGTGGTCATGGCATTCGATGAGCAGGGACAGGCCGATTCGCTCGAGCGCCGGATTCAGATCTGCCAGCGCGCCTGGACAATTCTCACCGAGGTGGTGGGTCTGCCCGGCGAGGACATCATCTTCGATCCCAACGTGTTTGCGATTGCCACGGGCATTGAGGAGCATGACCGCTACGCGCTCGATTTCATCGAGGCCGCCGGCTGGATTCGTGAACATCTCGCCCCCGCGAACATCTCGGGCGGCATCTCGAATGTGTCGTTTTCATTTCGCGGCAACGACCCGGCGCGCGAAGCAATCCACACGGTATTTCTCTACCACGCAATCCGCGCGGGCCTCTCCATGGGGATCGTGAACGCGGGTATGGTGGGTGTTTATGACGAGATCGATCCCGAGTTGCGCGAACGGGTCGAAGACATCGTGCTTGCGCGTACGCCTGCCCTCTCCGCCGAACTCAGGCGGCTTGCCGCAGCGCCCGACGAGGCGGCCCGCGCGCAGGCCGCGGCTGCGCTCGAGGCGGAGCGCGGCAAAAGCGCTACTGAGCGGATGATCGAGTTTGCTGGAACGCTCAAGGCAGGTGCCGCGAAGAAGGAAGAAACCCTGGTCTGGCGCGAGGAGCCGCCCGCGAGGCGATTGGCGCATGCGCTCATTCACGGCATCACCCAGTGGATCGTCGAGGACACCGAGGAGATGCGCGCCGACGTCGCTGCCCGCGGCGGCCGGCCAATCGAGGTGATCGAAGGCCCGCTCATGGACGGCATGAATGTGGTGGGCGACCTGTTTGGCGCGGGCAAGATGTTTTTGCCCCAGGTGGTGAAGTCGGCGCGCGTCATGAAGCAGGCGGTTGCGCATCTGGTGCCCTTCATCGAAGAGGAAAAGCGGGCCCAGCAGGCGGCGGGCGCTGATGTGAGTTCGCGTGGCCGGATCGTGATTGCCACCGTGAAAGGCGACGTGCACGATATCGGCAAGAACATTGTTGCGGTGGTGCTCCAGTGCAACAACTTTGAAGTGATCAACATGGGCGTGATGGTCCCCTGTTCGGAAATTCTCGCGCGGGCCCGCGTGGAGGGCGCCGACATCATCGGACTGTCGGGCCTCATCACGCCATCGCTTGAGGAAATGTCCATCGTTGCGTCCGAGATGGAGCGGGACGACTATTTCCGCATGAGAAAGATCCCGCTTCTCATCGGCGGTGCCACCACCTCGCGGGTGCACACGGCCGTGCGTATCGCGCCCCGCTACAGCGGCCCGGTCGTGTATGTGCCCGATGCATCGAGATCGGTACCGGTTGCGCAAAGCCTGGTGTCGCCCGATTCGCGCGAGAAATTCATTACCGACCTGCTTGCCGACTATGAGCGTGTGCGTGCCCAGCATGCAGGCAGAAAGGGACCTGAATGGATCACGCTCGCCGAGGCGCGCGCGCGCCGCACGCCGATTCAGTGGGCGATGCAGGCTGATGATCATCCGGGTGAGGGTCCGCATCCTATCGTCCACTACCACCCGCCCCGACCCAAGTTCACCGGACGCAGGTTGTTTCGCAATTACGACCTCGCCGAGATTGCGCAGTACATCGACTGGCAGCCGTTCTTCCAGACCTGGGATCTGGCCGGGGCTTTCCCCGCCATCCTGAACGACGAGATCGTGGGGGAGTCCGCGCGCCGCGTGTTCTCGGATGGAAAGGCCATGCTCCGCCGGGTGATAGACGGCCGCTGGCTCACCGCCAACGCGGTGGTGGCGTTTCTGTCCGCCAACAGCGTCAATGACGACGATATTGAGCTCTACACCGATGACTCCCGAACCGAGGTGGCGTTCGTCTGGCGTAACCTGCGCCAGCAGACCGCCAAACGCGAGGGCGTGGCCAACAAATGTCTGGCCGATTACATCGCGCCGCGCACACTCGATGGCCGGTCCTCTGGCATCGCCGATTACATCGGCATGTTTGCAGTGACCACGGGCCTGGGGGTGGAGAAGAAAGAGGCCGAGTTTGCGGCGCTTCTCGATGACTACTCCTCGATCA
>Ga0172373_10001679_pt1 | contig 35472 bp, 31 predicted proteins | sample Lak10m_2_FD_114546 | JGI IMG/M metagenome (GOLD analysis project Ga0172373, IMG submission 114546) | Freshwater microbial communities from Kabuno Bay, South-Kivu, Congo - kab_092012_10m | ecosystem: Environmental > Aquatic > Freshwater > Lake | place: Democratic Republic of the Congo...
GGGTTATCAAGTGCTTACCCGGCAAGGCGCCACAGTTAAAATAAATCAGGATACTGAGATAATACCCTCTTATACCGTTTCTGATGCGGCAACAGCAGCGCAAGTCGGCAGTTTTTTTACGTCCGGCAATGAAGCGATTGTTATTGATTTTGGCGGCAGCGCCTACCGGGATACTGAGCTTTCGAACGGCGTAATAGACCTGAGCGGTTTTGGTTTGGAAGATACGCTTGTGATTGCTATACACGACGGATGTATAGAAAGCGACGGCTTAGCCCTCAGGTATCATAAGGGCAGCGCCAGCAGATCCCGGTATATCTCTCAATTTGACGACTCCATCAGTGATTATACTAAAGCAGACCAAGTGTCATGGAAAACAGCAGCAAATACAGCAAAGCTGGTATCAAGAACCTTATTCGGAACAAGAAATATACAATTAGTCGGCCTATCGACGGGCTTGCCTGATAGCCATTTTGTATATATTTAGAGCCTGAACAAAAAACTGATTTTGAAAAAAAATCTCATGCGGGACGGGGTATTGTATTTGCCCCTAACGTTTTTTTGCGATGCCTGAGCTTCGTGGCTGCTAAAGTCTTACGAACGGGGCAACATGCCCCGTCCGGTTCAGGGTCGAATTATTCCCCCCAATTCCTTCGCGCGATGTTTGCTGAAATAAAACCCCTTATGTTCAGGAGATGATGTTATGAGTCTATCGCAACCGACGTTTGATGATGTGTGGAAGTTGATCCAGGAAACCAGTAAAGGAATGCGCGAAATGTCGCAAGAGTTTGATCGCAAACTTGAAGAGGACAGAAAAGAGCGTCGTGAAATGTCGCAGGATACCGACAAAAGAATTAAACAAGTCACTGAAAGCATCGGCCGCTTGGGCAATAAACTGGGTGATTTTGTTGAAGAAATGGTACGCCCTGCCGCTGTGCGCTTATTTCGGGAGCGCGGTATTGATGTGCATGAAGTGCACCAGAATGTCAGCGCAAACCGTCACGGTGAAGGCATTGAAGTCGATTTGCTGGTGGTCAATGACGGCGATGTGATCGCGATTGAATGCAAGAGCAGCTTAAGTATTGATGATATTAACGAGCATCTAAAACGCCTGGAAAAATTGAAACGCCTGTTGCCTGCATATGCCGATAAGCAGGTGATGGGGGCTGTTACGGGCATGGTTATTCCTGATAATGTTACCCAGTATGCTTACCGCCAAGGCTTGTATGTGATCGCTCAAACCGGTGATCATTTGGCCGTGCGTAATGATATGAGTTTTCAGGCAAGAGTTTGGTGACACACCTTTCACTCACTCACCTCACGCGGGACGGGATTTGAAATTCCGTTCCTAACCTTATGTTGCCGTTATCTTTGAATCATCCGCCCCCCTGATGATGGCGAAAAACTATTTATCAGGTGATTTATGTTAAACAATGAAAACGCGGCAATAAGCCAATCACAATTATCCCATATCAGCCTGACTGGCTTGTCTCTGCAATTTCGCGGGTTCCCAAGCAGGAGCTTGGGAACCCGCACAAAACATACAGGATGAAAACACCCGGATTTTTGCGCAATGGCGTGCCCAGCATGGTCTTTCTTTAGCCCACACTGCTTGTGCATTAGGTATGACACCCCGCACTAAGCGCCTACGGTTCAGGCAAACGTCCCGTACCACGCTATATCGCACCGGCTTGCAAAGGCTGGGAAGCGGACAGGCAGTCAGGCAAGAGTAACATCACAGCTGATGGGTAATGGACTCAATAATAGGCGTATACGCCTCAAAAGGATAAGGTGGTTTAATCACATCCACTGGTGCATAAATTCCGGTATCAATTGGTGCGCCAACTCCCCTCCCTTATCAAAGGTAACGCAATGATTAGCATAACCATAGACAATGAACCCCTGTGCATTACCGCACAGCAATTAGGGCATCATCAAAACTTACAGGAAACGCTTGAAAAAGCCCTGGAAATGTATGTTCAATACTTGCAACAGCAGGAAATTATTCAAGAATTTGGCACGGTGGATTTTGACGCTGAGTATGACTACAAAAAGCAGCGCGGCAAATCATGACGGTTCTGGTTGATACTTGTGTTTGGTCATTGGTTTTGCGTCGTAAAGATAATCAGCAGAATAACGGCCTCATTGAACAATTAAACCGGCTCATTCAACAACGGCAAATTGTAATGTTAGGCGTCATTCGCCAAGAAATACTGTCGGGCATTCAGCTCAATGAGCAATTTGAACGTATTCGTAGCAAGCTTAAAATCGGTCTCTTTAAATTTACGATCAGTTTCTTTAAATTTAAGATCGGTTTTTTTTGGCTGGCAAGCAGCTCCTGACTTAAGCGGGCGTTTTCGTGAAACAATCGCCAAACATCATCAAGGGTGGGTTGGGAGATACTCATAAGTTTTTACTCATCAAAAATAATAAAGGGCAAAGTATGGCATAAGCCGAATGTACTGGACGTACATGAGGATTTCGAGCACCGCGCAACGCAGCAGTCGAGCCGCGTAGCAGCTTTTAAAACACGTTCTTAGCGTTTCGCCCTGAACCTTTACGATTGACCGGGCAATTGACTCTGCCTGATTGCTGTCAATGCCGGACTCTATCAATTCCGTGGTGACGACTAATGTGCCAAATAACGCCATAATGCTTTGCCCAAGTAGGCTTGCCGTGGGCGATTATGCTACAAAATGAACACGCATAAAAAAAACCGCCCCCGGTTTCCCAAGGGCGGTTCGTTCAATTTACAAGCTCAGTGTAGCGTGATGCCGGGCACGAACAGCATGTGCCCACGCCACCCGACTTACGACTTTAGACAAACACGTAATCGCCGGAAACCGTAACTGAGCTGATAGTTCCCATTAAAGTTAATTCACCTACTGCTGCTTCGTCAGCACTCGCAGCAGTTTCAACCCATTCGTAAATCGCCGTTGAGTCATCGTCAACAACAATTACGTTTACTGTTGCGTCCGCGTCAGTCCATACTGCTGCCGCATTAATTGCCGCTACGGACCCTGCTAACGAATCGGCGCTACCGGCTGCTTGGCCTGACAAGAAGTATACAGAATCCGCAACGGTGGTTAAGGTTCCGGTTATCGTTGTCACGGCGGTTAGCGCAGTTACGGCATTCAAGTCGATTTTATCGGTTGCGCTGGCGAATCCGGTGATCGTATCAGCGCCGTTGAGTGCCGCGGTGGCGGCAAATACCACTCTATCTACTGCTGATACCGTTTCAGTCAATATGATGCTGTCATCGCCGGCGCCGCCGGTAATGCTGTCGGCGCCGTTACCGGAGGTGATCGAATCATCACCGGCGCCTCCGGTTATCGTATCAGCGGAAGTTCCCCCGGTCACCGTAACCGAGTTGGTTGCCGCAGCAGCTGCCGTGGTCGCCACGAAAGCAGTCGTTGAGCTGTTGCTGAAGGTCACATTCATCGTACCTGTAGCCGCGCCTAACACGCCTGACAACACATCCGTGCCATTGCCCCAATCGGTAATCACCACCGTACCCAGCGCGCCGGCGACGTTAAACGTGTCGTTACCGGTACCGCCCGTCATGCTGTCGGTGTTGGTGGCGGTAGTGACTCCGGTTACCAGCGTATCATTGCCGGCGTTACCGACTATAGTATCGCTGGTGGTGCCGCCGGTAATGCTGTCATTACCGGAACTGCCTTTAAGGCTCAATGCGGCGGCGGCGGTATTGTTGATTTCCCAGCCGTTGCCGCTGGTAATCAGCGACAAGTCCACGTTCGATGCAGCGGTATTCAAAATCGCATCGGTTATTTCCGTACCCAGGTTGCGAGAAGCCGCCGTTGCCGTCCAATCGCCTGTTACGGTAGCCGTTACGACGCCGGCGGCGGCGGCAATCTTCAACACATCGGCCGAGCCGCCAGCACCTAAATCGGTGAATGCCGTCGCACCGCCCGAGCTAATGTTCAGCGTGTCTGCGCCAATACCGCCGATTATTGTGTTTGCTGCTGTAGAAGACGCCGTAATCACATCATCGCCCGAGCCGCCGTTAATCGTGGTAATTGCCGCGCCGCCCGTCAACGTCAAATTGCCGGTGGCCGTTGTACCTATGATTGATGTCGCGGTAGCGCCAACCGTTGCCGTGATGTTTGCCGAACCGGCCAGAGTCAAGTCATTGGCGCCGATGCCGCTTGCATCCACGGTTAATGAGGTTTGCGTACTGGTAATGCTGGTGTCGCCGGCACCGGTTATCACGGTAGTAAAACCGGCCGCTCCGGCATTGCTGCCAAGCACGGCAGTGCTGATACCGGTCAAGGTCAACTTTTCAACCTGGCTGAAGTTAGCGAAATCGGTATCTACGATAGCTACCGACGCGGCGGTAACAACCACTTTGTCGGTGCCGGAACCGCCTATTACGCTGGCCGCCGCCATATCGCCCCGAATGAAGTTAATCGTATCGTCGCCGGCACCCGCGTAGATCACGTCAGCGGCAGCATCCGTGCCGTCGCCGTCGCCGGTAATCACATCCGCCGCTGAGCCGCCGTAAATAGTGTCAATCTCGTCGCCACCCACTATCGTGTTAGCGCCTTTAGCCACGCCTTTTAACGTAGCGCCGCCGGTAACCGCCGTAATCGCCGTCAAATCAATAACACCAGTCGAGCCGGCATTGGTATCCGATGACAAATCGATGGTATTGAAGGCTGACAACAAGGCTGCGCCAATGGTAATGTTATGCACTAAAGCCGAAGCCGATTGCGCCGCCACCGCCAAATGCTCCACACTGGTGGTCGTCGTTGTTAAGTTAACGGTATTGCCCAACGTTACCGCGCCGGAAATCTGCACCGTATCGGTATCTGCGCCGCCGGTAATGGTATCGACTGTAGCGGTGCCGATAACGAACGCGTTGACGCTGTTATAGATGTACGTGTTATTGCCGTCACCGCCAACCAGGGTGTCCGCTCCAGCGCCACCGGTGATAATGTCATCGCCATCGTCGGTTGTGATGCTTTGCGCGCCGGCACCGGCGGTAACAATAAATTTACCGCTCGTACCGCCGGTCGCCAAGTTTCCGACAAATGTCGCGCCGGCAAACCCATTCACCGTTACCGTAGTCGCATCGGCGACGTCATTGATGGTGACGGCATCGGTACCGGTATTTCTCAATTTAACGCCGGTAATGCTGTCATATTGCGACTGGGTCATAATAACGGTGCCGGAAATACCGGAAGCCGCAATCTTGGAACTGTTCGCCGCCAGCACATCCATACCCTCTGAAGCTATGCCGGTCGCTACCACCGTCGCAGACGTGCCGGTATATAAATCCAGCAATGTGCCCAACTCGGTAGTATCCTGGCCTGACGTTAACGCCATAACCCCGGTAATCGCACTGACATTGCCGGAATTGGCCGCCAGCACATCCAACGCGGCTGAATTAAACCCTGTTGCATCGACTTTGACGGGATTGCTGAGCGCAGCTAAGAATGCATCTAACTGGGTAGCATTTAACGAGTTGATGTCGCTGGCGTCTATAGCTGCAAGCTGGCTGGCGCTTAATGCATTTAAATCGTCCGTTTCTATCGCCGTCAACTGCGCAGCAGTTAAGGCTTTCATTTGCGCAGTCGTCAAGCCGATAATGTTTTCCGGAGTCAAGGCCTGAATCTGGCTGGCGCTTAACGACGCCACCTGGGCCGTAGTAAGGCCTTTGATGTTGCTGGCTGTCAACGCCGCCACCTGATCGGCGCCCAATGCCGATATATCGGTATCCAACGCTTTTAGTTGCGCGGTGCTTAACACGGCAATGTCTTCGGCTTCGATATTCGACACTTGCTCGGTGCTCAAGGCCCCGATTTGAGCTGCGGTCAATCCTTTGATGTTAGCCGTCGTCAGCGCGGCAACCTGGGCATTGGTCAGTACGGCAATATCGGCGGTATCCAGAGCAGCCACTTGCGTAGAGCTTAATGAGCCGATTTGGTCGAGCGTCAACGACGGCACTTGAGCGGTCGTTAATGCCTTAATTTGCGCCGCTGTCAGCGTTTTAAGGTCGCCGGTTTCAATGCTGGGTAACTGAGTCGTCGTCAATTCTTGGACCTGGGCCGTAGTCAAGCCGATAATATTGGTTTTGGTCAGCGCTACGATTTGATCTGTCGTCAAAGACGCAATATCGCCTACGCTCAACGATTTTATCTGCGCGCTGCTCAATATCGCGAAATCCGCAGGTTCAATTGCGGCGACTTGTGTGGCTGTCAGCGCAGTCACCTGGGCGTTGCTCAAGCCCTTGATATTGGCTGTCGTCAATGCGGCAATTTGATCCACGGTCATTACCGCTATATCGGCAGTATCCAGCGCTTTAAGCTGGACGCTGCTCAGAACGGCTATGCTGTCCGGACTGATGGACGGTACCTGCGCCGTAGTCAAGGCCTTGATTTGCGCGGTGGTTAAGCCTTTGATGCCTGCGGTTGTCAACGCATCGATTTGAGCCGTGCTCAGCACCGCGATGTCGGCAGTATCCAACGCTGCAACTTGGGCCGAGCTGAGCACGCCAATTTGATCCGCCGACAGGTTGGTGACTTGGGCGGTCGTCAAAGCCTTTATTTGCGCGGTTGTCATTGCCGTTAAATCCGCCGTTTCGATAGCGGCAATCTGCGTACTCGCCACCAAACTGGCAACTTGAGCAACGCTTAAGCCGACAATATTAGTCTTGGTTAATGCGGCAATCTGGTCGACGGTCATTTTCGATACGTCATTGCCGAGCGCGGCCACTTGCGCACTACTTAACACAGCAATATCGCCTTCTTCAAGCGCCCGCACCTGCGCAGACGACATCGCCTGGATTTGGTCTGTTCCTAAGCTTTTGATTTGCGCTGTCGTCATCGCATCAATCTGTGCCGTAGTCATTGATGTGATATCTGCGGCATCAATCGCTTTAATCTGGGCAGTGGTCAAGACTTCCACCTGATCGACGCTTAATGTTTTGATTTGCGTAGCTGATAACGCCCTGATCTGCGCAGTAGTCAGCGCGGTAATATCGCCGGTTTCTATCGCGGCAATCTGGGCATTGGTCATAACCGCCAGTTGCGCACTGGTCAAACCGATAATGTTGGCTTTGGTCAGCGCCTCAACTTGATCGGTTTTCAACGCCGCCACGGCATCCGTCGTCAACGACTTGACTTGTAGGCTGGTCAGTATCGATACATCCGCGGCTTCTAACGCCGATGCCTGCGTAGGCTGCAATGCGGCTACCTGCCCGCTGGTCAGCACTTTTACTTGCGCGCTCGTCATTGCGACAATCTGGTCGGTGCTTAGCGCGGCAATATCGTCTGTTTCAAGCGCAACAACTTGCGCAGTAGTCATTGCAGAAACCTGTTCAGTTGTCAATGAGGCAACCTGATCGCTGCTAAATGCCTTGATTTGGATCGTGGTCATTGCCGCAAGATCTGTTGCGTCAATAGCGGTCAGCTGGTCGGTGGTCAATACTTCCAATTGTGTAGTTTTTAAGGCCTTGGCTTGGTCTTTTGTCAACGCAACCATTTGATCAGTCGTCAAAGCCGGAACTTGATCAACAGTGAACAATGCAACTTTAGTTTTTAACGCAACTATCTGCTCCGCTGTCAAGGCAGTCACTTGGTCTAGCGTTAAGGCAACCAGATCTGTTGTAGTGATTGCCGCAATAGTTGCTGTAGGAACGCAGCTATTTCTTCTGGTGTAAGGTCTGCATAAATTATCGTAGCCATTTGAATGCCTTCTAGTGTGTTGTGGAAATTAACGTCCGCTCGACTTCACTGAACGGTTGCTGGTTTAGCGACTGTTTTTTGAAAAACTTTAGATTAATTTTTGATTATTTTGGTCGAATGGCCGATTCATCATTATTAAAATAGGGGATAATCTGCAATCGGAATGCTAGGGAATTGGTCAACGCATTGATCGCGACGACTGCGCATCCTTAAAGAACGCGCAGTCGTTCCAAGCACCGTAGCGTTAAACGGTGAGCTTGATGTTTGGAAAAGCATGCCGATTGCAGGACTACTCAATAAAACAGTAAGTCGCCGGTACGGCATGCACCGGAATACGGACAATGTTTATGCGGGGCATGTCTCTTTTGTGTTGCCGTAGCTTGGCCGGATATCAGTTAAGCCGGCACGCTTATTGTCATTGCTTCGCTATTTGTTTCATTTCTAATCTCAAATTTTATATTTTTTCTTAAAATTTGAGGCGACAACTATTCTGACGCAGGGGGTACCGGTAAATGCAAAAACAAAAGTGTTGGACCTTGCAGTATGAAATGATTTAATCCGATTGTTTGTTGCAAATGGCTGCATTTTGCATCGTCATGGTGGTTGGCACGATATTTACGCTAATCAAGCGGGCGCAAAGTCACCTGTTCCGCGCCATACGGAAATAAAAGATTCTTTGGTGAAAATTATTTTAAAACAGCTCAATATCACGCTTGACTAACTAACCAAGTAGCTCGGGCACCTGCTGTTGGCGCCTTTATGCCCAAGAGGGTACTGCGGGTACGACACAACACAATGAACATGGCGTGTTAATGAAACCGCCCTCGGGAAACCGGAGGCGGTTTTTTATTGTGATATACTTTGGCTATGCTTCTACAAATGAGGAGAACTGAAATGGCAGCGATTACATTTGATACATTGAAATTCGCCAACACTTTAAAAGAGGCCGGTGTCCCACCCGCACAAGCGGAAGCCGAGGCTACGGCTCTTTCTGAACTGCTGGAAGTTAATCTTAAGGAGTTGGTCTCTAAAGAAGATTTGACGCATGAGGTGGAATTGCTTCGCCGCGATATGCGTGACATGGAACAGCGATTGGTCATTAAACTAGGCGGTTTGATGGCTTTTTCCATTGGTATTGTTGCTGCGCTGGTTAAGTTGCTTTAACCTGAAAAATAACTGGGGTCAGGGTAAAATTATTTTATCGTTTCCACGCTCCGGCGTGGGAATGCAGGGCTAGACGCTCCAGCGTCCCGTGTCGCTACGCTGGAGCGTCACTGCCCACAGTTAACGAATTTAGTTATGATTACAATGAGTTACAGAAGTGAGTTCACGTCATACCCGCAGGGAAGCGGGCATGACGAAACTTACACATTTATCCTATTGTTTTTATTATCTAATTACTTAACTTAATGGCTGTGACGCCGGAGCGTGGGAACGATAATATAAAACTGTTTGCCCAATCCAGATTAAACACTCACTGATTATTTCATTAAAACAAACCGCCCTTGGGGAACTGGGGGGCGGTTTTTTATCAGACAACGGTTAAAAACCATGCCTACCATTTTAAGGATCGGGAATTTCCGTTTTCACTTCTATTCAAACGAAGGTAATGAATCGGCGCATATCCATATCCGTTGTGGCGGTGGAGAATGTAAATTCTGGCTTGAGCCTATTGCCTTAGCCAAGCAATCGTGGTATAGCGCCCCACGACTTACGCGAAATCGAACGGCTTGTATTTGAAAATAGACAAATCTTATTGGACAGCTACCATGAATATCACAGTCTTTAAAACAGAACCCATTGCCATTAGGGCATGGACAGAGAAACGAATAATTTACCTTGAATTAACGGATGGCCGAATATTTGGCTTTCCTGCTGACCGTTTTCGAATTCTCAGCCAAGCATCAGAAAATCGACTTAAAGCAGTCCAAATTGAAGTTGGCGGCTACGCGTTAAGATGGGAAGAGTTGGATGAGGACTTAACAGTAAGCGGGGTAGTGGCCGGGCAATTCCAGCTCCCTTTACCTAGACAAGCAGCTTGACTGCAAAAAAAGCCGGGTAGATACCGGGCACGCTGCTTATGCCCGACATTACGATGTTTCATTTTGGTAATGACTTTCGGGTTTGCGCAGCCATTTTGTCGCCGGATACCGAAATGTCGGGCGACGCTAAAGCCGTTGCCCGACCTGGCGTAAACAGGAAATCTGCAGCGCGCTATAAACCCTTACTATGATTTTCCATGCGCCGCAGGAATTCGGTCATGATCAGCCGGTACAGTTCATCGCCCAGGTATTTATCTTCGATGCCGCTGTCGATATTCGGGTTATCGTTGACTTCTATCACATAACCCTTGCCGTTTTTTTCCTTGACATCGACGCCGTAAAAGCCGTTGCCTATGTATTGTGTTGCTTTAAGTGCGGCTTCCAGTACGGCTTTCGGGACTTCAAACGTGGCCAGGGTTTCAAAGTCGCCGCTGTCGACCCGGCTGGCGCCGTGTCGGTAAATTTGCCAGTGGTTTTTCACCATATAATAACGGCAGGCGAATAACGCTTTGTTGTTGAAGACGCCGATGCGCCAGTCGAATTCGGTATAAAGAAATTCCTGGGCCAGTAACAGGGCGGATTGCTGGAACAGTTCGGCGACTTTAAGCTCAAGTTCCTGCCGGTTGTTGACTTTAACGATGCCGCGCGAAAACGAACCGTCCGGGATTTTAATGACGACCGGGAAGCCGGCGTCGGCTTCCAGTTTATCCAGGTGGCCGATATTGCCGCGGTGCAAAATCCAGGTTTTTGGCGATGGGACGCGGTGCGTGCGGAACAGGTCTGCCAGGTACACCTTGTTCGCGCAGCGCAGCATCGAGCTCGGGTCGTCGATGACCATCAGGCCTTCGGCTTCCGCTTTTTTGGCAAAGCGGTAGGTATAGTGGTCGATAGCCGTGGTTTCGCGTATGAACAGGCCGTCAAACTCAGGCAGGCGGCCATAATCCTGCTGTGTGATGAGCTCGACATCAATCCCCAGTTCCGCTCCCATTTTGATGAATTTTTTCAGCGCGGTACGGTTACTCGGCGGCAGTTTTTCTTCCCGGTTAATCAGTATCGCCAGGTCGTATCGCGCCAATTTCCGGGCCCGTCCCTTGCGCCAGACTTTTTTGCTGAATTTATCCAGGGCTTCGGCAAAAAACGTCTGCATCGTATCATCGAGATGGCGATGCGAGACCGCTTTTAAATCGGTAATTTCCCATTGCTGCCCGAAGCGTAGCGTGATTTCGAGGACAGGGCAGGGGAAGCGTTCGAACAAGAGCCGGACCAGTTCGTGGAATGCAGGGTCGGGTGTCGTGCCGAAATAGCTGAACAAGGTGATTTCGCTGTTTTTATTCTGGCGTTTAAACGCGCGCGCCAGCGGTTCGGACAAGTCCTCCAGTTGCAGCCGGTAAAGGGCGTTTTTACCGAGGTCATTCAGCGCCTTAACAGAAGGGATGACGTGATGGCTGCGCGCCTCGGCCAGCAACGAGCAATAATAGCCGTCGGAAAGATAGGAATAGCTGCTGCAAAGATTGATGATGCGGACGCGCTGCTCGGGGTCGCCCTGTTCCGTAGCCAGGTAGGTTTCGAAGGTGATGACCTGGTCGCTCGGATAATAAGGACTCCAGTCGGAAAGTGTGTCGACAACCAGAAGGGTACGTGCCATAGCAAAGAGTCATCCTTAGCGTTAAATGGGCGGTAATTCTGAAACCAGCCGAATTTTTACACAAGCAGTTTCTGTCATTAAGTTAAGCGAAAACGATAGGCTCAAGCACATTCAAGTACCTTTAAAACCGGCAAATGTTTTATCATTGGCTGATTACAAACCACCCGCCTAACGATAAAAACAATCAATGAGCTTCCAACCCGACCGCCGCCTATCGCTGATCTTCTTATTTGCCGGGACGTTATTTACCAGTGCGTCCCTGATGTTTGTACTGCAACCTTTGTTCGGGAAGATTTTATTGCCTTTGCTGGGCGGTTCTCCGGCAGTATGCAATACTTGCATGGTGTTTTACCAGAGCCTGTTGTTTCTCGGCTACCTGTATGCGCATACCCTCTCTACGCGCCTGCCCCAACGCCGGCAAATCCAGGTGCATGCGGCGTTGATACTGGTCAGTTTCCTGGCTTTGCCGTTGGCCTTGCCGGGAAATACCGTACCGCCTACCGGCAGCAATCCGACCTTCTGGCTGTTATGGACCTTGTTGCTGGCGATCGGCTTGCCGTTTTTCGTGGTTTCAACCACCGCGCCGCTGATGCAAAAATGGTTTGCCCATGTCGGCCATCATACCAGCCATGATCCTTACTATCTTTATGCCGCCAGCAACACCGGCAGCCTGATTGCGTTGCTGAGCTATCCTTTTTTGTTGGAGCCGTCTATCGGCCTGGACGAACAGAGGGCGTACTGGAGCATCGGTTACGGCCTGCTGTGCATCATGATTGCCGTTTGTGCGGGGATGCTGTCAAAAAACGGGCAATCCAGCGACGAGGCCTTGGAAAGCAACGCAGCAGTCGATGAACCCGGCCTTGATGTCCAACTGCATTGGTTGTTGCTGGCGTTTGTACCGTCCAGCCTGTTGCTGGGCTTGACCAACTTCATCAGCACCGATATTGCTTCGGTGCCGTTGCTCTGGATTATCCCGCTGACCGTCTACCTGTTGTCGTTTGTCATTGTGTTTTCCAAATGGAACGACAGGCTGCATCCGCTTATGGTGATGTTACAACCGGTTTTCCTGGTGCCGTTTATCGCCTACGCCTTCATCAATCCGGCAGACCTGCCTTACTGGACTTACCTGATTCTGCATGTGTTGGCGTTTTTCTTTGCTGTGATGGTTTGTCATGGTGAATTAGCAAAAATGAGGCCGCATACCCGGTATTTAACGCGTTTTTACCTGGTCATGTCGTTTGCCGGCATGCTGGGCGGCATGTTCAACACCTTTGTCGCGCCGTTTATTTTCAACGGCATTTATGAATATCCTATCATGATCGTCGCGGCCTTATTGCTGCGTCCCGGCCTCAAACCCTCATGGCCTAAGCAGTTGCTGTTGCAGCTTACTTTCCCTGTCATGCTGGTCGTCACGGGACTCGGTCTTTATGCCGGCGTCGAGAAGTTACTCGATTACTTCGATGCGATTGTGATCGGCTTGATGGTGTTGACGTGTTTAACTTTTGCGTTCAGGTCCCGGCCTGTTGCTTTTGCCGCGCTGACCGGCGCGATCATTTTCCTCGCGCTGGGCGTACACGGCCTGTCATCGCATACGCTTTACCAGGAACGTACGTTTTTTGGTGTATTGGCGGTGCGGGAAAGCGTGTTGACTAATGAACAAAACCAGCCCGAAATTTACCATGAGCTTTTCCACGGCACGACCAAACACGGCGCCCAGCGCTTGCCTGCGGCTTTAAGCAGGATCCCGCTGACCTATTACAGCCGTCCGGGACCGATGGGGCAATTGTTCTCGGAATACGACAGCAGCGACCAAAACTGGACGATCGGTGTCGTAGGGCTGGGGGCCGGCGCCTTGGCCTGCTATGCCAAACCAGGGCAGCAATGGACGCTCTATGAAATCGACCCCTTGGTTGTCGATATTGCCGAACAGCCCAAGTATTTCAGCTATCTTAGCCAGTGCGCCCGTAATGCAAGCATAGACATTGGCGATGCGCGTTTATCATTGGCAAAAGAACCCGACCATAAATTCGATTTACTGGTTATGGACGCTTTCAGTTCGGATGCCGTACCGACGCATCTGTTGACAGCAGAAGCCGTCAAATTGTATTTCAGGAAGCTTAAACCGGACGGCATATTGGCTTTTCATATCACCAACCGCCATTTACTGTTGAAGAAAGTGTTGTCGATCCATGCGGAACAACTGCATCTTGCCGCGCTGATCCAGGAATTCCAGCCGGAGCAGGATATGCCGCTGGTCGTCGCAACGGATTGGGTCGTTATCGCCAATAAACCGGAAACCCTGGCGCCTTTAAGCGTAAGCCGCCTCGGTAACTGGCAAAAAATGCCGTTATATTTTGATATGAAGCCGTGGACGGATGACTTCACTAACATTGTCAGGATATGGAAGTAGGCTGCTTGGGTTGTCCACGTTAAGTGGGACAAGAGGTTCAAAGAGGCCTGTTCCGCGTTAACTGGAAGGCGAAGTCTTGCACAGGCCTAAGACAGCATAGGCTAATTTTCAATGGCTATACGCAGGATTAGTCTCTATAATGGAATGTGCTGTTAAATACTAAACAGAATCAGGCCATAAAAAACCACACGCATCATGTAGTCGCCGTTTAAGTAGCGCTGCTTTCTGACCCTGTAATCCCGCTAACAGAATACGCGAGGTTATTGCACAACCGGCTAGTCCGGTCTATCAACTCACCCCCTGAATTTAGGACATGTCTTTTGAAACGAATTTTTGTAGGAAACCTACCGAGTGATGCTACCGAAGCATCTGTTAATGCTTTATTTTCTGAATACGGCAAAGTCCGCTCCATTGAAATAATTTCCGACCTGTTCAGCGGAAAATGCCGAGGTTTCGGTTTTATCGCGATGGAAGGCCACGAAGCCCGCGCCGCTATCGCAGCGCTGGACGGTAACCTTTATTGCGGCAAGCCTTTAAAAGTAAAATTTGAAGAACCCGCTGCCGGCAAGCACGGCAGACGTCATTGAAATAATTATTCCATCCTATCTTAATGATTGATTTCAACAGGAGTGCCTGCACTCTTCATCGATAGGATTTGAACCTGCGGGGGGGGCATTTAATCCCCCTGCAGGTTTAAAACATTATTTTAAAGGTCGGTCTTTGGCGTCTTTATTGATATGCCCGGTAAAAATAAGGACCGCCTCTATAAAGCCCCATAGCGCCCCATATCCACCCGTCAGCAATGTCACGACTATCTGGGCAAGAGCGATTTTGTAATGGCCCAGGTATATGCGATGAATACCCACATAGCCGAACAACAATGCCAGTAACGCTGCCAGGTATCGGTATTTAACGGCTTTCGGCCCTTCCAGGTAAGCCCCGACCAGGTCAATATTTTTCGCACCGGCTTCGTCTTCCTCAAACCTGACATCATCGCCCTGCTCTGGAGGCGCCTGGGCTATCCAGTCATCCAAATGAAATGCAAAAGATTTGTCCTCGCTTTTTATCAGGCCTGTCTGGCTTTCAGCATCATAACTTTCAATATGTCCAATCATGTATCATCTACCTTTATTATTATTGATTTTTAGTCAAGAGGGCTTGCCCACAGCCCTGTTATTTGCCCAGCAAGCGCACGGCCAATACATCGCACGGCGCATGATGCAACACGCTGTTTGCCGTTGAGCCCAGCAGCAATGCCAAGCCATGCCGTCCATGTGAACCGACTACGATTAAATCTACTTTATTTTGTTCTGCAAGCCTGATGATTTCCAGTTTAGGACTGCCTGCTTCCAACCACAGGTTGTCCTCAGCGACCGCCAGTTCTTCGGCAAGCTTTGCCAACCTGGTTTTCGCGCTTGCCATCAGTTCGGAAGTTAAATCCAGGTTATAAGGAATATCCACGCCATAGCCTGCATCAATGATCGGCAAATTGTCCACGACATGCACAATGCTGAGTTTTGCCTGGTATTTATCGGCCAAATCCCTGGCTTTCTCGGCAACATTGCCATCGTGTTCAAAAAAATCCACTGCCAATAATATATGTTTATAGCCTTCCATCACGTCCTCCTCAAATGTCGACAAGTATAAAAAATGAAAACATGGCTTACTCTACATTAAAATTCCGCATAACCGGTGTTTTTCTGTAAGCATGGACTTCTTTATACCTGCGCTTATTTGTTGTGTTATATGCCCTCCGGCGATGGCCGGGAAACGGAATGAACGGAAATATAAAGCCGGGTTTTGATGCGAAAAGTATAAGATTCGCCCTGGAGCGGTGCGCATAATAGGCTCAATGATCACCGAATGCCAAACGATTAATGCGATTATTGCCGAAGGTCTTGATGACAGGTGCTGTAACGCCAGTTGTTATGGTTAGCTAAGTCATTACATCTTATGGGTTATAGGCTGAAAAATCCAGGTTCTTCCATTGGGTGTCGGTTTCCAATTGAAACAGTTGCCATTTGGTTATCGCCAGCTCCCATAACCGATGAGTCCCGCCGGTCGCTATGTCCGGGTTTTGCTGGCCAAAAATGATCTTGATGTCGCCCGATAACTGCAAAAAATAGCCTTGGTTAAAATCGACGATGACCAGTCCGCCCATTAGGTTCGCTTTAAAATTACCGAGGGTGTTAAACATATTGTTGCCTGGATAATCAGGGACGGTAATTTTGCCGGGAGGCTGGCATTTAATGAAGCCGCTCGGCCCTCCGCGGTGAGATATATCGGCGCCATTGGGGCCAAGGCTCGCAACAAATGCGGTATCGGATTGCCTGATAAGCTTTTCCAGTTGATCGTTAAGAACCTGTCCCTGCGACTTGAAATGAAATTTACAGTAACCTGGATTTTCCAGCAATTCCCTTTTCCTGATGTACTTCGGGCAATTAGGGTAAGCTTGCCGGACATCTACCTGTAGGCGATGATCATTGATTTCCCTGATAGTACCGTTAATCCTGAGTCTGCGGCGCGTTGATAATTCAATAAGCAAGCAGGCGACAGCTTTTCCTTTCCGCAAATTAACCAGCCAGCGGTCGGGGATGGGAAAGCGCTCGTTTAGCTCGATTTCAAGCAACTCTCCTGTATTGGGGTTTATGAATCCGGGCGGGCCGAATAACGGGAAAGCCCAAGGCAGCCCTTCACCATCATCAATTCCAATCCAGGCGATGGTTTGTTGCCGGATAAAATCCATCGCACGCGAGGGCGCCAAGCCCTCAATGAGATTGCCTGTCCGCGCAGCGATCGCCTGTACGCCGGCCAATTGCTGCATTTCAAGTTCACCGGCGTGAAAAAGATTATGATCAGTCATTGGGATAGCCATCCTGTGCTTTTCCAGCCTTGCCGGCCTCGGGTACTTCAAGCAATCTTCCCGTTTTACAATCGTAGAGGTAGCCATAAATAGGTATTTCAGCGGGAACCATAGGACTGCTGCGGATGCGCTTTATGTCGTCAATAAGACTTTGTTTTTGATCGCTGATCGGCAGCCATTGGATGAATTTGCCGTCCGTTGTGCCAGGCCCAGTGCCGCTGTCATGCCAACCGGAGGCATCGAGAGTCGATGTTTTCAGGCTCTTTTCCAGCAGCTCAGCGATGATTTCATTATTGAATAGTTCCATTCCGCAATCGCTGTGATGGATGACAAACCATTCTTTTGTGCCCAGCAATTTGTAAGAAATGACTAATGAACGAATGGCGTCATCGGTCGCCCTGCCGCCTGCATTCCTGAAGACATGCGCATCGCCTTCAACCAGGCCTGCAAATTTTGCCGGGTCCAGGCGCGCATCCATACAGGTCAAAATGGCGAATTTTCTTCCCGGAGGTAACGGAAGATTGCCTTTATCGCCGAATCCTGCAACATATCCGGCATTTGCGGATAACACTTCTTCAACTAATTTACTCATGGCTTTTCCTTTAATAATTGACGGCAAATATATAAAGCCTGGCTTCCCAATAGCTTGGGAAGCCAGGCCGTCGCAGTTAAAATGTCAAAATAGTAGCGCCCGATTGTAATTTTTGCCAAACGCTAGGCAAGCCTGACGTGCCGGGGACAGCGCACTCCGTTATCAGCTCGAAGCCATTGCTTTTGGCATCTTCAGACGCGCCGAAAACATCGGCGCAGCCGCAGGATACGCCGGCAATATTTTCTTTTAAGGCTTCATACAAGCCGTGAACAGGGTGATCGGCTTGGGTGATGTAGCTAACCCATCGCGTGCCTGCTCCCTGAAAAATGACGGAAACGTCCCCGCCGGATTGTTTAATATCGTAAGCGGCGACCAAGCCGTTAAAAACGCGGCCTAAAGCCTCGTCACCGCCGTTTCTGGGGTCTGATAAAATAACGATTGCTGTTTTGTTCATTATAAGTTCCTCGAAAATTAAGAGCGTCACTATACCGAACGATCGGTACAGTGACAATGTAACAATCGTTCGGTACAATGTCAATATTATTTTTCAGGTATACATCTATGGCGCAGCAAACAATCGACGACAACTCCCTGCTTGAATCGCTGTTTGAAATATTTCGAAATCGAGGCTACGAGGGGACAACTATTTCACAACTGTCCGAAGTGACGGGGCTTAAGAAATCAAGCCTTTATCATCGTTTTCCGGCAGGCAAGGACGATATGCTCAAAGCCGTCGTGCGCTATGTCAGCGCACAACTTCATCGGCATATCATCGGCCCGCTATTGGATAGCCAGGAGGCGCCGGAAAAGCGTTTTAGCGATATGCTGGCTACGGTCAAAGCGATTTATAGCGACGGCAGGAAAAATTGTCTTTTGAATGTCCTTAATCTTGGCGACGCGAAGGATGACATCAAGGAACTGTTGAATCGGGACTACCAGGACTGGATCGCGGCGCTTGCGAAATTGGGCCTGGAAGTCGGCATGGACCCGCAGGAAGCGGCAATATGGTCGGGGCATTTTTTGACTATCGTCCAGGGAGCTTTGGTTATTCAGCGTTTAACAGGCGATGCATCAACTTTCGGGAATTGTATGGACTATGAACAAAAACAGTTTCTCAAGCGCTGCAATAAGCCGTAGCGGGCACACCAACCCTGGCGGCAAAGAACGTCGTAACCGGTATAAGGCATAATTAACCGCCATGCTTTCAGGTTGAGTTGCCTATAAACGCTTATTTTGCAGTACAATCTGCGCGCGGCATGCGTCTAACGCTGCAATGACTTTCCTGTTTTTTTAATCAACGATGATTATGCGGCTCTCAAATAGTATTTACCGGGATTTTTTTGCGCTGATTGCCGGTGCTTTATTTACGCTGGCCTTTGCCCCTTTTGATTATGCTTACCTGGCGCCGTTAGCGCTGATGGTTTTATTTGCGTCCTGGCAGCATGCAACGGCTTGGCGCGCGATGTTGAGGGGGTATTTGTTTGGCTTGGGTTCTTTCGGTTTTGGGGTTTCCTGGGTTTATATCAGCGTCCATGACTTCGGCGGGGCTGGGATGCTTAGCGCGGGGGCGTTGACGGCCTTATTCGTCGCTTTCTGGGCCTTGTTTCCTGCGCTGGCCGCTTTTCTTTCAGTGCGAATCGGGGGGGGCAAGAACCTCGTCATGGTGCCTTTTACCTGGATATTGGTCGAATATTTTCGCGGGCTTATGCTGCTTAACGGTTTTCCGTGGCTGCTCGGCGCTTATTCCCAACTGGCTACGCCATTATCAGGATATATCCCGGTGCTGGGCGCGTACGGCACCGGCTTTTTGTTGGCGTTAAGCGCTTCGGCGGGCGTCGTTATTGCGCAGAAGCCAAAGCAACGGCTGTCGTTGGGCGTTTTGATCGGCTTGCTCTGGTTGACGGGCGGTTTATTAAAGACGGTGGCCTGGACGGATGCGATAGGCGGCCCTATCCGTGTTTCAATGATACAGGGCAATATCAGCCAGGATCAAAAATGGCGGCCGGAAAACAGGCTGGATACGATGCTGCTTTATAAAAACCTGAGCGAGGCGCATTGGGATTCTGATGTCATTATCTGGCCGGAAACAGCGATTCCTGCGTATTTGTCGGAAGTTAAGGATTTTTTCCTGGCGCCGCTCAGTTTAGCCGCGCAGCAGCATGGCGCCGATTTAATCGTCAGTTTGCCGGTAGAAGAAAGCACCGGGCATGAAATATACAATGCGGTTATCACGCTGGGCAAAGAAAGCGGCATGTACCGTAAGAATCATTTATTGCCTTTCGGCGAGTATATGCCGTGGCAGCCGGTATCCGGTTTTATACTCAACAAATTAAAGATAAGGCTCGGCGATTTTACGCCCGGAGGCAGTCGCCAGCCCTTATTGAAAGCGGCGGGGTATCCGTTTATCACGTCAATTTGCTATGAGGATGCGTTCGGCGACGCCGGCATTGCGGGTTTGCCCGATGCCGCTTACCTGGTTAATGTGACGAACGACGGCTGGTTCGGCGATTCGCTGGAACCCCACCAGCATTTGCAAATCGCCGCGATGCGGGCGCTGGAGACCGGGCGCTTCCTGCTGCGCTCGACCAATACCGGCGTGACTGCGGTTATTGCGCCCGATGGCAAGGTCATCCGGCAAGCGCCGTTGTTTGAGACGACGGTATTGACGGAAACCATTACGCCGATGGGCGGGATGACGCCTTATGCCGGCTTGGGCGACAAGCCGGTGATTGTAATGCTGGCGATCCTGTTTTTTGCAGTGTTTGCGTGGAAGCGACTGTTTGTCAATAACAGGCGTTTGTGTTCGGCGTAGGCCGGGTCAGGAAGTCAATTTGCCGTCGGCATTTTCTCCCTGAGCTTTAAAAACCGTTGGTAGCGCGCCATTGAAATATTTCCCGATTCCGCCGCTGCCCTTACTGCGCAGTCTTTGTCATGTAAATGCCGGCAGTTGTTAAACCGGCAGAGGTCTTGCAGGGCCTGAAATTCCCGGTAACCGTAGGCCAGTTGCGCTTCGGAAAGCTCGGCCAGCCCAAAGATCGCGACGCCGGGGCTGTCGATCAAATCACCGCCTCCATTCAAATGATACAGCGTTGCCGCGGTGGTCGTGTGCCGTCCGTGCTTCGTGGTGGTTGAAATGGTGTTGGTTTTCAATGCCTTGTCGGGAATAATCGCGTTGGTCAGCGAGGATTTGCCTACGCCGGATTGTCCGGCAAAGATGTTCACCTGGTTTTTCAAGGCCTGTTTTAATGCCGCCAAGCCATGATGTCCTGCCGTAGTGGCGCTGACCCTATACAACGCATAACCCAATGATTGATAGTCCCCCAGTTCTTTTTCGATGCTGTCCGAGTGCGGCAAATCGGTTTTATTAAGCACCAGCGCGGCGTCTATGTTCCTGTTCTCGCAAATAGCGAGATATTGGTCCAGCAATAAAAAGTCGCAGCTCGGTTCAACGGCAAAAACGACAAAAATCATATCGATATTCGCGGCGACAGGTTTGGGCTTGTCGCCGCGGGACGGGCGCAGTAATACCGAACGGCGCGGCAGGATTTCTTCTATGCGGCCCTGACCCGGTGCTGCGAGTGTCCATAACACCTTGTCGCCGACGGCGACGGTGTCCAGTTTCCTGCGGGTCTGGCATAAAATGATGTTGTCTTCATGTTCAACGGCGATGCCCTGGCCTAAATGGGAAATGACCAGGCCTTCTAGCAAGCCGGTCATTGTGGCTTGGTTTCTAAATGCGCGATACGGATAGCGGCAGGCGGATGGCTGTAATGGAAGGCGGAATACAAGGGGTCCGGTGTCAGCGTGCTGGCGTTTTCTTCATAGAGTTTAACGAGGCCGCTGATCATTTTGCCGGCGTCGGCATTATTTGCCGCGAAGTCGTCGGCTTCAAATTCGAATTTGCGTTGAAAATAGGCGCTGACCGGCTGCAGGAAAAATGTAAATGTCGAGGACACCAGCATGAACAATAATAACGCGGCGGCATGCGACTTTTGTTCTACCGCGACGCCCAGGCCGGTGTAAAACCAGTCTTGGTCGATCAGCCAGCCGAGTGTGCTGAAGCCGGCGAGGCTCATAATTGCCGTTGCCGCCAGCATTTTGATGACGTGCTTGTGTCTAAAGTGTCCCAGCTCATGCGCTAAAACGGCTTCCAGCTCTTCTTCATCGAGCGAGTTGACGAGGTTATCGAAAAACACGATGCGCTTGTTGTTGCCGAGTCCTGTGAAATAGGCGTTGCCGTGCCCGGAGCGTTTGGAGCCGTCCATGATAAAAATGCCCTGGCTGTTGAATCCGCAGCGCTCGAGCAGGCTATAAATGCGGTTTTTTAACGAACCGTCCGCCATAGGTGTGAAGGTATTGAACAACGGGGCGATCACGGTCGGGTAAAGCCAGCTCATCAGCAGCGAGAAGCTCATTAAAATAGCCCAAGCCCATAGCCACCACAATGCGCCGATGTTGTCCATCACCCACAGGATCAGTGCGAGCAACGGCAGGCCGATCGCAGCACCGAGTACAAGTTGCAGGATGTGGTCCTTGACGAATTGTTGGACGGTGCTTTTGTTAAAACCGAATTGTTCTTCGATGACAAAGGTTTGGTATACGCTGCTGGGTATTTCGATGATAGTCATCGCTAAAAAAATGCTGGCCGTCGCCGCGATGCCGGCTATTAACGGCGATTCGACCAGGTTCGCCCAGCCTGCGAATGCGAGGTTAATGCCGCCGCCCAGCGTTAATATCAAGAGTGCAAGCAGGCCGGTAATCCTGTCCACATCGCCCAGTTTGCCTTTTGCAATCGTATAATCGGCGGCTTTTTGATGAGCTTCCAGCGAGACGCGGCTCTTGAATGCTTCAGGGACGGTACAGCGATGTTTTGCAACATAATGGCTCTGGCGTTTGGCGAGCCAATATTCGACGCCAAAAGAAACAATCAGTGCGAATATGAAGAGTAGGGTAAAGGTATTCATGGTTAAGTGGCGAGTTTTAAGGGTTAGACGTGCATGTGCGCCAATGCTACACTAACCGCCACCTTTAATACAACGGCCTTTAACATCACGGAATACCGACATGGCGCAGGATACACAACATCTTATCTGGATAGACCTGGAAATGACGGGGCTGAATCCCGATAGCGATTTAATTATTGAAATCGCTACGATTGTTACCGACAAGGACTTGAATATCCTGGCGCAAGGCCCGGTGCTTGCGGTACATCAAGCGGATGAGGTGTTGGCTGCGATGGACGATTGGAACCAAAAGCATCACGGACAATCTGGCCTGATTGATCGTGTCAAGGCTTCCACGGTGACCGAGCGGGAAGCGGAGCTTTTGACGCTGGAATTCCTCAAGCGATGGGTGCCTGAAAAAACCTCGCCTATTTGCGGTAACAGCATAGGCCAGGACAGGCGTTTCCTGTACCGGTATATGCCGGAGTTGGAAGCGTATTTTCATTACCGTAATCTCGATGTATCGACGCTTAAAGAACTGGCGGCGCGCTGGGCGCCCGAGATTAAAAACGGTTTCAACAAAGAATCCAAGCACCAGGCCCTGGACGATATTGTCGAATCGATTGAAGAGCTGCGTTATTACCGGGAGCATTTTATTGTCTGCAGGAATGCGGCTAAGCACCCTGAACAGGGTGTGGGCGCTTAGCATTGTTACTATGGCGCTTTATGGACGTGATCCTTATAACTAGGTTCATTCATGGCTTGCAGCGGGGCTTATGCTTAAATGGCATGGCGCGGCGGCGGGAATGCCGTGTTCACTGGATGTCAGGGCGGTATATTTTAATCTAAGGATGCGCGCGCATCTTTTTTTACATGACTATTTATAAAAGGCGGATATGTTAGACCCTCGTTTATTTAGAACGGAACTTGATTTTGTCAAAGAGCAACTGAATCGTCGTTCGTTTCATTTTAATGTCGAATCTTATGCCGAGCTGGAAGCCAGGCGTAAAGATAGCCAGGTCAAGACCCAGGAGTTGCAGAACGAGCGCAATAGTCGCTCCAAAGCGATTGGCCAGGCCAAGGCGAAAGGCGAAGATGCGCAGCCCTTACTGGACCAGGTTCAGCATTTAGGTGATGAGCTTAAGGTTGCAGAAGCGGCATTGGCCGGGATTCAAACCGATATGACGGCATTGATGGAAGGCATCCCGAATATTCTCGATGAATCCGTTCCTGACGGTAAAAGCGAGGAATCTAATGTTGAAATCAGCCGTTGGGGTGATGTGCCGGTATTTGATTTTGCAGCGAAAGACCATGTGGATTTAGGTGCAGACAAAGGTTTGGACTTTGAGTTGGGCGCGAAAATAGCGGGCGCGCGGTTTGTCCTGCTAAACGGCGCATTGGCGCGATTGCAGCGCGCGATTATCCAGTTAATGCTGAATACGCATACCGGTGAACACGGCTATAGCGAAACCTATGTGCCCTACCTGGTTAATGCGGACAGTTTGCGGGGGACCGGGCAATTGCCGAAGTTTGAAGCTGACTTGTTTAAAGCCAGTGAGGATCCGGGTTTATATTTGATCCCTACCGCGGAAGTTCCCGTTACCAATATCGTCAGGGATGTCATTATTGATGCCAAGGACCTGCCGCTCAAATTCGTCTGCCATAGCCCTTGTTTTCGTAGCGAAGCCGGTGCTTATGGCCGGGATGTGCGCGGCATGATACGCCAGCACCAATTTGAAAAAGTCGAAATTGTGCAAATCGTCAAGCCTGAGGATTCGGCCCGCGCGCATGAAGAGCTGACCGCGCATGCCGAAAGTATTTTGCAAAAATTGCAGTTGCCTTACCGGAAAATGTTGTTGTGCGCCGGCGATACTGGGTTTTCATCGGCTAAAACCTATGATCTTGAAGTGTGGCTGCCGGGGCAGGATGCTTATCGGGAAATATCGTCCTGCAGTAACTTCAAGGACTTCCAGGCGCGTCGCCTGCAAGCGCGTTGGCGTAATCCCGAAACGGGCAAGCCTGAGCTGGTGCATACCTTGAATGGTTCCGGTTTGGCGGCAGGCCGAACCTTGATAGCGGTCATGGAAAATTACCAGGATGCGGACGGGCGTATCCGGATTCCCGAGGCTTTGCTCCCCTTCATGGGCGGTTTGGAGTTTATCGGCTAATGCTGTTTTCAATAATACAATGGGAGCGCAAGCTTGATGTTTAACATATTCAAATTATTGGTTTTATCGTTCATGTTGTCACTGGGCTTGACGGTCCAGGCCGAAGAGCCAGTGCGGCAAGCGGCTGAACAAGGCGGCGCCAAAGCTCAAGCGAGACTGGGGGCTATGTATTTATTGGGCAGCGGTATTGAAAAAGATGAGCAAAAAGCGGCGGAATGGATGCTGAAAGCAGCCAATCAAGGTTATCTCGAAGCGCAAGTGATCATGGCTGCACTCTATGATCGCGGCTTGGGCGTAAAAAGCGATGTCAAGACGGCGACTCAATGGTACCAGAAAGCCGCTGCACAGGGTCATGCGCCGTCATTGGCTATTTTGGGGAAAAATGATGCGGCTAAGGGTAGCGTGGCGTTTAATTACCAGGCGATGCGCTTAAGTGCCTCCAAACAAATTCCAGCTGAGTACGCTAAAAGAATCTTACTAACAACACCGATCAAATGACTATAACAACACGTTTCGCCCCGAGTCCAACGGGCTACCTGCATGTCGGCGGCGCGCGCACGGCTTTGTTTTCCTGGCTGTATGCGCGCAAACACGGCGGCAAGTTTATTTTACGGATTGAAGACACCGATCTGGAGCGTTCGACGCAGGAATCCGTCGATGCCATTTTGCAAGGCATGACTTGGCTGGGCCTGGAATATGACGAAGGACCGTTTTACCAGACGCAACGTTTCGATCGCTATAAAGAAGTGATCCAGCAGTTATTGGCTCAAGGCGATGCCTATTATTGCTATTGCAGTAAGGAAGAGCTGGAGCGCTTACGCACGGAACAAATGGCTAACAAGGAAAAGCCGCGCTATAACGGTAAATGCCGTGAGACGGCAGGCTTGGTTGAGGGCAGGGAAGCGGTAATACGCTTTAAAAATCCGGTCGATGGCGTGGTGGCTATCCCTGACTTGGTAAAAGGCGAGATCGTCGTTGCCAATAAAGAGCTGGATGACTTGATTATCGCCAGGGCCGACGGTACGCCGACCTATAATTTAACGGTTGTCGTTGATGATATGGATATGGGGGTTACGCATGTCATCCGCGGAGATGACCATATCAATAACACGCCCAGGCAAATGAATATCCTGAAGGCCCTGGGCGCTGAACTGCCGAAATACGCGCACTTGCCGATGATATTGGGCGCTGATGGTGCACGCCTGTCGAAACGCCACGGCGCCGTGAGCGTTATGCAGTTCCGCGATGACGGTTATTTGCCGGAAGCATTGCTGAATTACCTGGTGCGCCTGGGCTGGTCACATGGTGATCAGGAAGTTTTTTCGATAGATGAAATGGTCGAGTATTTTGAATTGGACGATGTCAATGTGTCGGCATCGACCTTCAATATGGAAAAACTATTATGGCTAAACCATCAATATATGATGAACAGCGACCCGGCTCATGTTGCGAGGCATCTGAGCTGGCATATCGGGCAGCTCGGAATAGACCCCGCTGATGGGCCGGCTTTAATCGATGTCGTCAAGGCGCAAAGAGAGCGCAGCAAAACTTTGGTAGAGATGGCGAGCGCCAGTATTTATTTTTATAAAGAGTTTGATGCGTATGATGAAAAAGCCGCGAAAAAGAATTTTACCGCAGGCTCAGGCGAGGTTTTAGCGCGCTTGTACGATGAGTTTACGGCGGTACAGGACTGGCAGGGAGAGGTGTTGCACCAGATCGTCGTAAATCTTGCCGAGACGATGGCGCTTAATCTTGGCAAGGTTGCCCAACCCCTGCGGGTTGCGGTTTGTGGGTCAGCGGTGTCGCCTGCGATTGATGTTACCTTGTCGCTGCTGGGCAAGGATAAAACCTTGTGCAGAATGCAACGGGCGATAAATTATATACGGGGCTTAAATTAGTATTGGACTTGCTCCGTAAATACTGTACAATGCCCGTTCTTTGCTGAGGGGCCATAGCTCAGCTGGGAGAGCGCTTGCATGGCATGCAAGAGGTCAGGAGTTCGATCCTCCTTGGCTCCACCAAAAAACAAAGTAACTCTATGCTAGTCCCCATCGTCTAGCGGCCTAGGACACTGCCCTTTCACGGCGGTAACAGGGGTTCGAACCCCCTTGGGGACGCCATTTTAATGGTGCGTGGTTATTCATATGCATTGTATGGGTAATGGAATGAAGTTGCTTTTTATGAAGCAACCTGATTGCAGGTTGAGTTAAACAAGTTTTAGTCCCCATCGTCTAGCGGCCTAGGACACTGCCCTTTCACGGCGGTAACAGGGGTTCGAACCCCCTTGGGGACGCCATTAATATAAAGGTTGCCGGCTGGCAACCTTTTTTTATGTCTGTCGCTTCGAGGTGTGCTTGTTGCCCTATCTTTAGGCTAGGTCATTATTTTAAGTGTTGCGGGTTAAAAACCTTCAAAATGTGTTAGAATTATTTTCGTCACATAACTGTAACGAATAGTTATATCGGCGATACTATTAAAAAAACAACTAGAGGATTAGTGAAATATGAAAAAAATCTTGCTTTCTTTATTGATTGCGTCTTCTATGGGCGCTGTTTCATCTCAGGTGTGGGCTGAAGCGGATGCTGGTAGAATTGTTTATGCGCCTGTCGAAGCTATTGATATGGTTTCCGGTAAAATTAAAATTGCTATCGATGCAATCAGCAGCGGTTCGGATGGTGAAGCAGTTGCGGTCCTTATTAAGGATGCCCTGGATGCCAGCAAAGAAATCAATGCTAACGATAAAGTGGATATGGCTCGTTCAAGAGCTAATAATAAACTGAAGGCTGCGCGTGCGCACGCTAAACAATCAGCTTTGCAAGAAGCTGAGCAAGAGTTAAAAAATGCGCAAAAAAGTTTTCAAGACTTGAAAAACTTATTGTAAAAGCTATGGGGCCATATCAAGAGGCTTTCAGGTTTCTTGGTATGGTTTGCTTCTTCCTGTTTAATGGTTTGTCTTTGCAGATAGCATAAAAAGCAGCGTGTGCTTTTTATGTCTCAGTGCCTGTTGAATCAAAATCATCCTCTGTTGCATCATTCATATTCCGGGTTCTTGTCCAGTATCAATATCCATGACTTCAGTTAATTCAGATAAGCTTTCCAGTGCGCGTTTTGCCGAGGCAACCGATGCTTTTGTTGAAGTATTTACTGCTTCGGTTGATTTTGATAAGCGTATGGCGCAGCAGGATATTCAGGGTTCTACTGCTCATGCCGTGATGCTTTGTGCTTGCGGTATTTTGACCGAACAGGAGCGCGATGCAATTGTTGGCGGCTTGGCGCAAATCGGCGAGGAAATCGCTAGAGGGGAATTTGCCTGGTCGATAAAGCAGGAAGATGTGCATATGAATATCGAGGCTCGCTTGACCGATTTGATTGGTGTTGCGGGTAAAAAGCTGCATACGGGACGTTCACGTAATGACCAGGTGGCAACGGATATTCGTCTTTACCTGCGTAGCGAGATTGTGCAAATCACTGCGCAGATAACGCGTTTGCAAACAGCTATCCTGGATTTGGCTGAGCAAAATGCCGACACCATTATGCCGGGATTTACGCATTTGCAAGTTGCCCAGCCGATTACCTTTGGGCATCATCTCATGGCTTGGTTTGAGATGTTGGCTCGCGACCGGGAAAGGTTGCGGGATTGCAGCGGGCGCATTAATGTCATGCCCTTGGGTGCGGCGGCATTGGCGGGCACCAGTTACCCGATAGATCGTAATCTTACCGCAGAGTTGCTCGGTTTCAGTGGGCCTTCCGCGAATTCACTGGATTCGGTAAGTGACAGGGATTTTGCTATTGAATTTACTGCGGCGGCCAGTCTGATCATGATGCATTTATCGCGTTTCTCTGAAGAGCTGATTTTGTGGGCCAGTGCGCAGTTTGATTTTATCGATATGCCCGATGCTTTCTGCACGGGGTCGTCAATTATGCCGCAAAAGAAAAACCCTGATGTGCCGGAGTTGGTGCGCGGTAAATCCGGCAGGGTAACGGGGCATTTGATGTCGTTGCTGATGTTGATGAAAAGTCAGCCTTTGGCTTATAACAAAGATAACCAGGAAGATAAGGAGCCGTTGTTTGATACGGTCGATACCCTGGTCAATTGTTTGCGTGCGTATGCGGATATGGTTCCGCATATCCGTGCCAAAAAAGAAAATATGTATGGTTCTGCCAAGCGCGGTTTTGCTACAGCGACTGATTTGGCTGATTATCTGGTGCGCAAAGGCATGGCTTTTCGTGATGCTCATGAGGTTGTGGGCTTGGCGGTGCGCTTGGGATTGGCAAGCAGTCGTGACTTGTCGGAGCTTTCATTAGCGGAATTACAGCAGTTTTCGATTTTGGTGGCGGAGGATGTCTTCGATTACCTGACGCTGGAAGGCTCGGTGGCGGCGCGTAAGCATGTCGGCGGAACGGCGCCCGATACGGTAAGAAGCGCTATTCAGCTTGCTCGTAAGCGTTTGATGTCATATCTCACTTGATAAAGGGGTTGGCTGGGAAGATAGATGAGGGGGGCTTTTGTTTGTCCGGCTTGCCTTTTATATTGCTATGACAGTATGCGGCGTATCTTTGTGGTTAGTCTTGGCGACTGGCCTGCTGTTTTTCAGTTGAGGGGCGTTGATCCGTAGATTTTTGAGGCATATCGGGTGAGTAGAGTCCGCAGCTAAGCAGTGCTGAGGTTTTTTGGTGAATTTCCGTGCTGGCAATGCTAGCGGAATATGTTGTTGCAGGTTTGACGATTTTGTTGTTTCCCTATATCATTACACGGTTATGTTAGATCGATTGCCAGAATATATAGACCCTTTGCACCTGGCGGATAAGCGCGGTGCTTTAAAAGGTCGGATACCCCTGAAGAGTCTTGATCGTCTGGCAGATAGTTTGCACAGCGATGAAGGTACGGTTGCCGTCGAGCTTTTTTTTGGGCGAGAAGGCAGGCTGGCGGTAATTGAAGGGCAAATAGAGATTGTTCTGGTGCTTAAATGCCAAAATTGTTTGGGTGCTGTCGAATGGCCTGTGCGCAGTTCAATTAAATTGGCTATTGTGACGTCAATAGATCAAGCAAATAAACTACCGGAAGATTATGAGCCTCTATTGGTTGATGAAGGTAATATTCTTCTTAAAGACATTGTTGAAGATGAGCTGCTGCTGATATTGCCTGCATTTCCAAAGCACCAGAATCGTTGTTTTGTTTCAAACCTGAATCCTGGTAAAGCAGATTCATTATTGGATGGCGACTCGTCACTTCCTAAAAACCCTTTTTCCATCTTAGTCAATCTAAAAAATACTGGAGATTTATAATGGCCGTACAGAAAAGTAAAGTCACACGTTCAAGACGTGGTCAGCGTCGTTCACACGATGCTTTAACCAGCAGAGCATTATCCCAAGACCCGATAACCGGTGAAACGCATTTGCGCCATCATGTAACGCCGGATGGTTATTTCAAAGGTCGCCAAATCACAGGCGCAGTCGAAGAGGATTAAAAGTCTTCTTGTTACTGAGATTAGGCGATATCCAAGAATGAATATGTCCGACGCTTACGACTGCAGGGACGCAGGAGGTAGAGTAATGCAGGAGCAATACCGAGATTTTTGTTTGTTTCAATAGTGCAAGGATGCGTGCCCGAAAAGGTTATAAGGAGCGCTTGCCCAGGCTGAAAATGGTGCATGGCTAGTAGCTATGCAGCGCATTACAGTGCAGTAAGTGACGGGAAGGCGGGACGCCGTAAGCGAAGTGGACAAAAGGACCGGCAAGTATAGGTGTGGTCTTCGTAGGAAATCGCCGCATGTCGAATCACCCCTGGTTCGATTTTTTAAAATAACGGCGGAGTCACCAGGCAGCGTGAGTTTAACAATTTCGATTGATGCAATGGGCGGAGATTATGGTCCTGATGTGACTATACCCGCATCGTTAGATTGCTTAAAAAACAACCCGGAACTAGAGTTGATTTTAGTGGGCGACGAGGTCGTGCTCAGGCGTCGTTTGGCTGAAGCTTTGGCCTGCTATCAGGGCCGGCTTTCTATCCAGCATGCCTCCCAGTGTGTCGGCATGGATGAGTCTCCGTCCAAGGCCTTAAAAAATAAAAAAGACTCTTCAATGCGGGTGGCGATTAACCTGGTTTGCGAGGGGCGGGCCGATGCCTGTGTCAGCGCCGGTAATACCGGGGCCTTGATGGCGATCGCCCGTTTTGTCTTGAAGATGATTCCCGGTATTGACCGTCCGGCTATTATTTCTACATTGCCGTCGATTTATGGTCATACCTATGCGCTGGACCTCGGTGCAAATGTGGATTGTCGAGCGGAGCATCTTTTCCAATTTGCGGTCATGGGCGCTGAGTTGGTTAAGGCGGTCGAGAATATAGAAAATCCCAAAGTGGGCTTGTTAAATATCGGCGAAGAAGATGTGAAAGGTAATGAGCAGGTCAAATCCGCTGCGAAATTGCTGGAAAATTCGACATTAAATTATATCGGTTATGTAGAAGGGGATTCGTTAACCGCTGGAAATGTCAAGGTTGATTTAATTGTTGCCGATGGGTTTGTTGGGAATGTTGCGCTTAAGTCAATTGAAGGCGCGGCAAAAATGATAGGGACCGGGTTAAAAGATGCTTTCGGCAAAAACATCCTGACCCGCTTGGCAGGATTAATTGCTTATCCGGTGCTTAGGTCATTTAAAAATCGTATCGACCCTAGGCATTATAACGGTGCAAGTTTTTTGGGACTGCGCGGGTTGGTCATCAAAAGCCACGGTGGAGCGGATGTGCTGGCTTTTACAACGGCGATCCAGCTTGCTGCTTGTGAAGCTAAGCAAGATGTGATCAGAAAGATAAGCGAGCAAGTTGAAAAAACCTTGGCCCTGAGAGAAAGTGCATGACGCGTTATTCAAGAATAATCGGTACGGGCGGCTATCTGCCGGAAGAAGTTCGCACGAATGAGCATATATCGCACACTGTTGACACTTCTGACAGCTGGATATTTGAGCGCACCGGCATTAAAAGCCGGCGCATTGCGGGTGCCCATGAAACCGCGTCAAGCATGGCCGAGATCGCTGCAAGACAGGCTATAGCAGTCAGCGGATGCGACCCTGAAGAAATTGATATTATTATCGTCGCCACAGGTACGCCTGATCGTGTTTACCCAAGCACCGGTTGCCTGTTGCAGCAGCGGCTGGGTATTAAAAACTGTGTGGCGTTTGATGTGCAGGCGGCATGCTCGGGATCGATATTTGCTTTAAGCATTGCCGATCAATATATTAAATCGGGTGCGGCAAAAAAAGTGTTGATCGTCGGTTCTGAAATCTGTTCGCGTATCGTTGACTGGACCGATCGCAGTACCTGTATTTTATTCGGTGATGGCGCGGGCGCGGTATTGCTCGCCGTTTCAGAAGAGACAGGCATCCTGTCTACGCATATTCATTCCGATGGTGAGTATGAGGATTTGCTGTATTGCCCAAATCCGCAGGCAGCTGCCGGCGCGGATGAGCAGCAAGCGGGTTATATCAATATGCGCGGTAACGAAGTGTTTAAAGTAGCCGTAAACACGTTGGGGCGCATCGTTGAAGAAACGCTGGACGCCAACAACATGGATAGATCGGAAATAGATTGGCTGGTGCCTCACCAAGCCAATATACGGATTATCGCGGCAACGGCAAAAAAATTGAAAATGTCGATGGATCAGGTTGTTGTCACGCTTGAAACCCAGGGCAATACGTCATCGGCCTCGGTGCTGCTCGCCTTTAATGAAGCTGTGCGCGATGGGCGTATCCAGCGCGGGCAAGTGGTTTTGCTCGAGGCTTTTGGAGCAGGATTCACCTGGGGTTCTGCGTTAATTAAATACTAAATCGATCGTTGTGTGATGAGTAGGCAGTCTTATAATTTAGCTTTTGTTTTTCCTGGGCAGGGTTCTCAGTTCGTCGGTATGTTAACCGGGTTGGCTGATTGCTATCCTGAAGTAAAACATACCTTTGAGCGGGCATCCGATACGCTGGGCATAGATTTATGGTCTATAGCTGCTGAAGATGCGCACAGCCAGCTCGACCAGACGCATAATACCCAACCTGTCATGCTGGCTGCCGGTGTTGCCGTGTGGAATGTGTGGTGTAAGCTAAGCAGTGTACGTCCTGCCTGGATGGCCGGTCATAGCCTGGGTGAATATACCGCCCTGGTTTGTTCGGAAGCGATGTCGTTTGAAGACGGCATAAGATTGGTGGCGGCAAGAGGGCGCTTGATGCAGGAAGCCGTACCGGAAGGCGTGGGCGCAATGGCGGCTATTCTGGGGCTTGATGATCACCTGGTTGTTAATGTCTGTGCCGAGGTCGCCGGTTCCGAGGTTGTTTCGGCGGTTAACTTTAATACGCCGGGGCAGGTGGTGATTGCCGGTAATGCGGCGGCTGTTGAGCGGGCGATGGTTGCGGCAAAAAAAATCGGCGCTAAACGTGCAATGCCGATACCTGTCAGCGTGCCTTCTCATTGTGCATTAATGCAGCCGGCGGCGGAAAAGCTGGCAGAATATTTGCTGAACACACATATTGATACGCCGAAAATGACGCTTATTCATAACGTCGATGTCGCTTCTCACAGCGCGCCTGATGTCATTAAAAATGCATTGAAAGAACAGCTATATAAGCCTGTGCGTTGGGTTGATACCATCAGGTTTATGCATGACCAGGGGGTTAGCTGTTTTGTTGAATGCGGGCCCGGCAAGATTTTGCTTGGACTGAATAAGCGTATCGCCAAAGACTCAGAGCACTTGGCTCTTTATGATCCGGAAACATTAGATAAACTGTTGGGGCACTTCAATGGCTAGACAAATCGCGTTGGTAACAGGCGCCAGTCGGGGTATCGGTAAGGCAATTGCCGAACGATTGGCTGAGGATGGTTTTTTTGTCGTAGGTACGGCAACAACGGATAATGGTGCCGATGCCATTTCCGCCTATCTAGGTGAAAATGGCAAGGGCATTAGGCTGGATGTGGCGAATGCCGAATCTGTCGACGCCGTCATGAAAGCGGTTAATGATGAATTGGGCGCGCCGACGGTATTGGTCAATAACGCCGGCATTACCCGCGATAATTTGTTGATGCGTATGAAAGACGAAGAATGGGATGATATTATCAATACTAACCTGACTTCGGTTTTTCGCATGAGCAAAGCGGTGCTACGCGGCATGATGAAAGCGAAGACAGGCCGTATCATTAACATTTCGTCTGTGGTTGGCGCTACAGGTAATGCCGGGCAGGCAAATTATGCCGCAGCAAAAGCCGGTATGATCGGTTTTAGCAAGTCGATGGCTAAAGAGGTGGGGTCGCGGAATATTACCATCAATACGGTTGCCCCCGGTTTTATTGATACGGATATGACCAAAGCGTTGAGCGATGATATTAAAAACGGCTTATTGACGGCTATTCCGCTCTCCAGGCTCGGTACCGCGAAAGAGGTGGCTCATGCTGTTGCCTTTTTAGCATCCGAGGGGGCGGCTTATATTACCGGGGAAACTCTCCATGTAAACGGTGGTATGTTTATGCCTTAACGGGCGGTTTTTGGAAGCAAACTGAATAGAGTGGTTAAATCGGGAGCTGCGACCGCTGATGATGCAGAGTTAAGGTGTGCTTGCCTTGCACTTTAAGCCTTAATATTGTGACATTGTTGTGATATAAAGTATAATTCACCGCCGTCTGGAATTGCCGGAGACGGGATTTCTAGTAAAACTATAACGATACTTTTGTAAGTTGGACACAAAAAACTTACATTGTTTGAGGAAAATAATTATGAGTAACATTGAAGAACGAGTAAAAAAGATTGTTGCAGAGCAACTGGGTGTTAAGGAAGATATCGCTACAGATGCTTCTTTTGTAGATGATCTTGGCGCTGATTCTCTGGATACAGTTGAACTCGTGATGGCTCTTGAAGAAGAATTCGAATGTGAAATTCCAGACGAAGATGCTGAAAAAATCACAACTGTTCAGCAAGCTATTGATTACGTAGAAAAAAATATTTAACATCTCGTTTAGTGGATGAACATTCATCATCCACTATAACTTCACCTTCAATCCTGCCTCCATTTTTTTACGGTACATTAAATTGAGCAAACGTCGAGTTGTAATAACTGGATTAGGTGCTGTTACGCCTTTGGCTAATACGGTTCCAGAAACCTGGGATGGTATTATTAATGGTAAAAGCGGTATAAGTTCAATCGATTCATTTAATATTTCGCCTTTTGCGACTACCTTTGGCGGCGTCATCAGGAATTTTGACGTTACTCGCTATATTGCCGACAAAGATGCCAGACGCATGGATGGTTTTATTCATTATGGCATTGCAGCAGGTAGCCAGGCTTTTGAAGATTCCGGGATTGAAGTGACTGATGCGAATGCCGCGCGTATAGGCGTTGCTATCGGTTCGGGAATAGGCGGTATTACCGGCATTGAAGAATGTTATGCCGTCTACGAGAAAAGCGGACCGCGCCGTATATCGCCGTTTTTTGTGCCCGGTAATATTATCAATATGATTTCGGGCAATTTATCGATCAAATATGGATTGAAAGGTCCCAATTACGCCATTGTTACCGCTTGCGCCACCGGTACACATAATATTGGCGACGCCGCACGCCTGATTATGCACGGCGATGCCGATGTCATGGTTGCCGGTGGCGCAGAGCGCTGCACCTCATCGCCGACGGCTATGGGTGGTTTTGCATCGGCCAAGGCCTTGTCGCGTCGCAATGACGATCCGCAGGCGGCTAGCCGGCCTTGGGACAGGGATAGGGACGGCTTTGTGTTAAGCGATGGCGCCGGCGTAGTGGTGCTTGAAGAGCTCGAACATGCGAAAGCGCGCGGGGCAAAGATTTATGCGGAATTGGTGGGCTTTGGTATGAGCGGCGACGCCTACCATATCACTACGCCCTCGGAAGGCGGCGAGGGCGCGGCGCGCTGCATGCAGAACGCGCTGAGGGATGCCGGTTTAAATGCCGATGACGTCGATTACATCAATGCCCACGGTACTTCAACGCCGGCCGGCGACTTAGGTGAAACCCACGCCATGAAGACGGCATTGGGCGACCATGCCTACAAGCTTGCTGTTAGCTCAACCAAGTCGATGATCGGTCATTTATTGGGTGCGGCAGGTGGTA
>Ga0172373_10001684_pt1 | contig 35383 bp, 34 predicted proteins | sample Lak10m_2_FD_114546 | JGI IMG/M metagenome (GOLD analysis project Ga0172373, IMG submission 114546) | Freshwater microbial communities from Kabuno Bay, South-Kivu, Congo - kab_092012_10m | ecosystem: Environmental > Aquatic > Freshwater > Lake | place: Democratic Republic of the Congo...
CTTCCCTGTATTGCACCGACATCTTCAAGATGATCGAGGCGCCGATTTTCCATGTCAATGGCGACGATCCCGAAGCCGTTGCGCTGGCCACCCAGATCGCCATGGAATTCCGCCAGGAGTTCAAGAAGGATGTGGTGATCGACATCATCTGTTTCCGCAAGCTCGGTCACAACGAGCAGGACGAGCCGATGGTGACCCAGCCGCTGATGTACAAGAAGATCGCCCAGCATCCCGGCACGCGCAAGCTTTACGCCGACAAGCTGCAGGCGCAGGGCGTGATCGCCGATGGTGACGCCGACCGGATGATCAAGGATTACCGGACCGCGCTTGACGAAGGGCGCCATCTGATTGATCCGGTGATCAGCGACTACCAGAGCAAGTTCTCCATTGACTGGACGCCGTTTATCAACGTCCCCTATACGGAAAAGTGCGACACCACCGTCTCGGTCAGTGAGTTGCAGCGTCTGTCGGCCCGCCTGACCACCATCCCGGAAAACTTCACGCTGCATCCCCGCGTGCAAAAGATCATCGACGATCGCCGGCAGATGGGTGAGGGCAAGCTTCCGGTCGATTGGGGCATGGCCGAAAACCTCGCCTACGCGTCCCTGGTTGCCGCCGGCTTCAATATCCGCGTTTCCGGTGAAGACGTCGGTCGCGGCACGTTCTTCCACCGTCATGCAGCCTTGCACGATCAGAACCGCGAAAAGTGGGACGAGGGCACCTACTGGCCGCTGCAGGCCATTCAGGAGAACCAGGGCCGCTTCATGTGCTTCGATTCCGTGCTTTCGGAAGAAGCCGTGCTGGCCTTCGAGTACGGCTTCGCCACGGCTGCGCCGAACGAAATGGTCGTCTGGGAAGCCCAGTTTGGCGACTTCGCCAACGGTGCCCAGGTGGTGATCGATCAGTTCCTCGCTTCCGGCGAAGCCAAATGGGGCCGTGGCTGCGGCCTCGTCCTGCTGCTGCCGCATGGTTATGAAGGCCAGGGTCCGGAGCATTCATCGGCCCGCATCGAACGCTACCTGCAGCTTTCCGCCGACTTCAACTGGGAAGTCTGCATGCCTTCGTCAGCCAGCCAGGTCTTCCACCTGTTGCGCCGGCAGATGATGCGCAAGCAGCGCAAGCCGCTCATCGTGTTCACGCCCAAGTCGCTGTTGCGTCACAAGGATGCCACCTCCAGCCTCGAAGACCTGGCAACCGGCACCTTCCATACCGTGCTTGGCGAAGTCGACCCGCTCGACAACAAGAAGGTCACGCGCGTTGTCTGCTGTGCCGGAAAGGTCTTCTACGATCTGCTCAACGCACGCCGCGAGCGCAAGGCCAACCACGTTGCAATCATCCGTACGCCGCAGCTTTACCCCATGGATGACATGCGCTTGGCGGAGGAACTCAAGCTCTATCCGAACATGAAGGAACTCGTCTGGTGTCAGGAGGAGCCGGAGAACCAGGGCGCCTGGTACGCCAAACATCACCGGTTGATTCACCTTCTCAAGAAGGGGCAAACCCTGCATTGCGCCACCCGCCCGGCGTCGGCTTCACCGGCTGTTGGCAGCCCGGCGAAGCATGCCGAACAACAGAAGGCGGTCATCGAGGCCGCACTCGGCTCGCTCAAGTAACCCAATCTATTGGAGCTTTCCATGCTGATCGAAGTACAAGTTCCGCAACTTTCCGAATCCGTGGCCGAGGCGTCGCTATCGACCTGGCACGTGAAGGAGGGCGATGCCGTCGCCCGCGACCAGAATCTCATCGACATCGAAACCGACAAGGTCGTGTTGGAGCTCCCGGCTCCTGCCGACGGCGTCATCGTCAAGATCATCAAGGGCAACGGCGAGTCGGTCGCCTCGGGTGAAGTGATCGCCCGGATTGATACCGAGGCCAAGGCGTCAGCAGCGCCGGCAGCGGCCAAGGCGACCGTCGCCCCGGCGCCGGCAGCGGCGGCACCTGCGCCGGCCGCGGCAACGGCAATGCCGGCCGCGCGCAAGATCATGGACGAGAAGGGCATCTCTGCCGCCGACGTGCAGGGCTCCGGTCGCGGTGGCCGCATCCTCAAGGAAGACGTGAGCGGTGCCGCCAAGCCCGCGGCAAAGGCTTCGACCGCGCCGGCCGCCGTATCGCCAGCGCCGACTTCTGCGACCAAGCCGGCCCTGCCGCAACCCAACGTCGTCAGTGCCGATGCCATCGTCGCCGACCGCCCCGAGCAGCGCGTGCCGATGTCGCGCCTGCGTGCCCGCGTCGCCGAACGCCTGGTGCAATCGCAATCCACCAACGCCATCCTGACCACCTTCAACGAGGTGAACATGGGCCCGGTGATGGAACTGCGCAAGAAGTACCTCGACAGGTTCGAGAAGGAACATGGCGTGCGTCTGGGCTTCATGTCCTTCTTCGTCAAGGCTGCCGTGGCCGCGCTGAAGAAATACCCGGTGCTGAATGCTTCCGTGGATGGCAATGACATCGTCTATCACGGCTACTTCGACATCGGCATTGCCGTCGGCAGCCCGCGCGGCCTGGTCGTGCCCATCCTGCGCGACGCCGACCAGATGAGCCTGGCACAGATCGAGAAGAAGATTTCCGAATTCGGCCAGAAGGCCAAGGACGGCAAGATCTCGATCGAGGAACTCACTGGCGGCACCTTCTCGATCTCCAACGGCGGCGTCTTCGGTTCGATGCTGTCGACACCGATCATCAACCCGCCGCAGTCTGCCATCCTCGGCATCCACGCCACCAAGGACCGCCCGGTGGTCGAAAACGGCCAGATCGTCATCCGTCCGATCAACTACCTCGCCATGTCCTACGACCATCGCATCATCGACGGCCGCGAGGCGGTATTGGGCCTCGTCACGATGAAGGAAGCGCTGGAAGATCCGGCGCGCATGCTGCTCGACGTTTAAAGGGACACGACATGGCAAACAAACAATTCGACGTCGTCGTCATCGGCGCCGGTCCCGGCGGCTACGTCGCCGCGATCCGCTGCGCGCAGCTGGGCCTGTCCACGGCCTGCATCGAGTCGGAATCCTATGCCGATCCGAAAGGCGAAGTCCGTCTCGGCGGTACCTGCCTCAATGTCGGCTGCATTCCGTCCAAGGCGCTGCTGCGCTCGTCCGAGTTGTACGAGGAAGCCCAGCACGGTTTCCAGATGCACGGCATCTCGGCGCAGGGCGTCAAGATCGACGTCGGCACCATGGTCAAGCGCAAGGACAACATCGTCACCCAGCTCACCGGCGGCATCAAGGGCCTGTTCAAGAAGAACAAGGTCACGCTGCTGCCCGGCCACGGCAAGTTCGTCAGCCGCGAGGATGATCGCTGGCGCGTCGATGTCAACGGCGAGATCGTTGAAGCCAGCCACGTCATCGTCGCCACCGGCTCCAAGGCGCGCCACCTGCCGGGCATTCCGGTCGACAACAAGATCATCTGCGACAACTCCGGCGCGCTGTCCTTCGATGCCACGCCCAAGCGCCTCGGCGTGATCGGCGCCGGCGTGATCGGCCTCGAACTCGGCTCGGTCTGGAAGCGCCTCGGCTCCGAAGTCACCATCCTCGAAGCCATGCCCGATTTCCTCGCCGCGGCCGACCAGGCCGTGTCCAAGGAAGCCTGGAAGACCTTCACCCAGAAGCAGGGCCTCAACATCCAGCTCGGCGTCAAGATCACCAAGGTCGAGGCCGGCAAGAAGGGCGTCACGATCGATTACGAACTCGGTGACGAGGCCAAGACCCTGCAATGCGACCGCCTGATCGTTTCAGTTGGCCGCGTGCCGAATACGCAGGGTTTGGGTGCCGAGAACGTCGGCCTCGAACTGCGTCCCAGCGGCTACATCAACGTCGACCACAACTGCCGCACCAATCTGCCCAACGTCTGGGCGGTCGGCGATGTCGTGCCGGGGCCTATGCTGGCGCACAAGGGCATGGAAGAAGGCGTCATGGTCGCCGAGTGCATCGCCGGCCAGAAGGGCCACGTCAATCTCGACACCGTGCCCTGGGTCATCTACACGCATCCGGAAATCGCCTGGGTCGGCAAGACCGAACAGCAGTTGAAGAACGAAGGCGTCGACTACCGTGCCGGGCAGATTCCCTTCGCCGCCAACGGTCGCGCGCTGGGGCAGGGCGATACCACCGGCTTCGTCAAGATGCTGGCCTGCGCCAGGACTGATCGCATCCTCGGCGTGCACATCATCGGCGCCAATGCCTCGGAGCTGATCGCCGAGGCGGTTGCGGCGATGGAGTTCAATGCCTCGTCCGAGGACATCGCGCGGATCTGCCATGCCCATCCGACCCTCTCGGAAGTGATGCACGAGGCCGCGCTGGCGGTCGACAAGCGCCCCTTGCATTTTTAGGACCACTGCGATCGGAATCAGGGCGGCCGGGACTCCCCGCCGCCCTTTTCATTGATGCCACATAGAATTCTCAAGGTCCCCAAGGACGGCATGATCGAAGGCTTCAATGCCGCGCTGGCAGCGCGCGGTATCGTCGCCGATCCGGCGCAGCTGGTTGCGGCGATGCGCCTGCAGAAGTTCTATGACGACCTGGTCGCCTTCAAGGCGGCGCGACGCAGCCGACTGCGCAAGCTGCTGGTCTATCCGGAGCTGCCGCGCGGTGTCTGGTTCTGGGGTGGTGTCGGTCGCGGCAAGAGCTTCCTGATGGATTGCTTCTTTGCCGCCGTCCCCTACCAGCGCAAGCGCCGCGTGCATTTCCACGCCTTCATGCGCGAAGTGCATGAATCGCTGCGCCGGCACCGCAACGAAGCCGACCCGCTGGCCAGGGTCGCGCAGCGCATCGCGCGGGAAACCCGCTTGATGTGCTTCGACGAATTCCACGTCTCGGACATCGCCGACGCCATGATGCTGGGGCGACTCATGCAGGCCCTGTTTGATGCCGGCGTACTTTTTTGCATCACCTCCAACTATCCGCCGACGGGGCTTTACCCGAACGGCCTGCAGCGCGAGCTGTTCCTGCCGACCATCGATCTGCTGCAGCAGAAGCTCGACGTGATCGAGATCGACGCCGGCATTGATTACCGCCTGCGTGCGCTCGAACAGGCCGATGTCTATCACGCCGAGATTTCACCCGCTGCGATGGCGGCAGTGGAAGGCATCTTCAACGCCATAGCCGGCGGTGGCGGTCACACCCGGCCGGTGCAGGTCCTGGGGCGCAGCCTGCCAGTGATACACCGCGCTCCGGGTGTGGTGTGGTTCGACTTCACGACCTTGTGCGAGGGACCGCGTTCACAGAACGACTACCTCTGGCTTGCCAACCGGCATCACACCCTGGTCCTCACCGGCGTACCGCGCATGAACCGCGACATGGCCAATCCGGCGCGCCGCTTCACCTGGCTGGTGGATGTCCTGTACGACCATCGCGTCAAGCTCGTCCTTGCTGCCGAGTGCCCCGCCGACCAGCTGTATACCGAAGGAGTGCAGAGCAGCGAATTCGCCAGAACGGTGAGCCGCCTGATCGAGATGCGCTCGCGGGAATACCTGGCCAGTCCACACCGGCGCGAGGATGTCCTCGATCTCTCCGATGACGCGATGGGGGCTTGATTTCTTCCGTACAGTCTCGGTTAGAATGAATCGAGATGGCTGCCGGAGGAGACCGCATGCTGCACGCAGGAGAGAAGGCACCCGAGTTCTTGTTGCCCGACGCCGACATGGAATGGTTCGATTTCGGATCGCTGCGGGGCAAGCAACACGCGGTGTTGTTCTTCTACCCGCGCGACGGCACACCGTATTGCACCCTGGAGGCCGCCGACTTTTCTGACCACGAGAACGATTTTGCGCGGCTGGATTGCGTGGTGCTCGGGGTTTCGCGGGACGACTGCCTGTCACATGCGGATTTTCGCGACAAACACGGTCTCTCCGTGCGCCTCCTGTCCGACGAGGAGGGTGAGGTCTGCCGCAAGTTCGGCGTTTGCCAGTATCGCGAGCGCGATGGCCACAAGAAGCTGTGCGTCATACGCTCCACGTTCATAGTCGACAAGGACGGAATCGTCCGTCACGCCCTCTACGATGTGAATCCCAAGGGACATGCCGCCGAGGTCTTTCAACTGGTCAAGAGCCTCAACGGCAAGGACAAACATCATGCAAATCGCTAGGAATACCGTTGTTACGCTGAAGTACAGCGTACGTGACAGCGACGGCAGCACCATCGACCAGGGAGACAATCCGCTCGTGTATCTGCACGGCGGCTATGGCGGGATATTCGACCGCCTTGAGGAGGAACTGCAGGGCAAGGCCATCGGCGATACCCTGGAGGTCCGCCTCGAACCGGACGAAGCCTTCGGTGAGTATGACGCCGACCTGGTGGCGATCGAACCTCGCCAGCTGTTTCCAGACAACATCGAAGTCGGCATGCAATTCGAGCGTGGCGCGGAGGATGGCAGCGCTGAAGAGGGATTGTTCATGATCACCGACATTGCCGACGACAAGGTCGTGGTGGATGGCAATCATCCGCTGGCCGGCATCACGATCCTGTTTTCCTGCACTGTCTCCGGCGTCCGCGCGGCAACCGCGGAAGAGATCACGCATGGCCACGTTCACGGCGAGCACGGACACCACCACTGAAACATAGCCATCGGCCGGATGCCGGTTCGTGGATGACGCGATCGCTGGCGCGAAGCTTCGTTGGCCCAATGTGCCAGCCTGCCATGGCTGGCTGTCGCTGGATCGCCGGGGCGCCTGGCGCCTGAAGAGCGAAGTGGTCAGGCACGAGGGGCTGGCCCGCTTTCTCAGCCGCAACTACGGCCCTGACGAAAGGGGCAACTGGCTGGTACGCAACGGGCCGCAGCGCGTCTACGTTGATCTCGACTACCTGCCCTGTGTAGCGCGATCCGGGGTGGCCGGCGGGTTCGTCGCCCATACCGGCGTGCATCTGGGGGACCCCGTCGCGGTCTGGCTCGATGACGAAGGCAGCGTGCTGCTCCGCTTTCCCGCCGCTGTGGCCCTGCTTGACGATCGCGATCTCGCGGGTTTTCTCGATGACTGTCGCTTTGACGGGGAATCGCCGACCCACTGGCGTACCCTGGGCATGGCGCGACTGCTGAGGACCGAAGTGCCGGCACGGTTTGGCTTCAACCCGCGCCCCGCGCCTGAATAGCCGCTACTGAACTGCGCTCAGGCGCAGGAACCATCCCGTCGGTCATTGAGGATGGGCCACAGATAGGGCCAGGCATCGCCACTGCACATCTTGCGGCAGGTATCGAAGGCCACGGTCAGGCGTTCACCTTGTTCCCAGACACGCACCTTGCAGGCATCCCGCGTATGGCTGAGTTCCACCGTCGGCAGCGCCTGGGTCTGGCGAAATGCCTTGAGGTTGAAGCGGCAGACACCGCGCTTCGGAATCGCGACTTCGGCGACGAACTCGCGGACCTGGGCCTCTTCGACCCTGAGTGTCAGCGCGCCAGAGTAACCGGTCTCGTCGCGGAAAGAGCAGGTCGTCGCGACGTTGATCGCACGAGCCGGAATCGGCCCAGGCCGCTTTGGCTTTTCTCGCGCTGTCATGCGCGGCTTGGCGGGGGAAGTCCGTTCCTGCGGCTCGCCCTTGTCGGAAGAACGCGGCGTTGCCGGCGCGGACGCTTCAGCCTCAGCCTGCTGCGGCAGCGGGGCGCATGCGGCGAAAAAGAGGCTGCCCAACAGACCACAAAGGACAACGGGGAAGGCGTACCTGGCGGCAGCCGGCGTACCTGCTGCCGCCGGCACGCGCCCGCTCACTCGGCCAGTTCGCCGACGCGTTCGCCAGCACCTTGGCGTTGTTCTGCAACGTGGCGCCAGGCCGCCCGCGCGGCACTGGCCGCACCCGCCTGCTCCAGGGCCATGGCATAGAGCACCCATTGCTCCACGGCAGCAGCATCGGTTGGGCGCAGACGTGACAAGGCCTCCTGCTTGCCCTTGGTGAGCGTGTTGAACGCGACGCTGGTTTCCTTGTCGCCGGCAATGGCGACCAGGCGATAGCTCTTGCCGGCCGCCAGCCTGGCGATGTCGGCGAGGGCGACGCGCTGACCGGCAACTGTCTTCTCGCCGCGCAACTGTTTGCCTTCAAAGAGCCGGAAGCTGACTTCCGGTGAGGAGGTTGTCCACACGACCTCGAACTGCTCGCTGGGCACGCTTTCTTTCGGCAAGGGCTGCTGCAGCACGACGCCTGGCACGACGCCCTTCATGACCATCGCCGCCGGCACAATGCGGCCCTTGAACCCTTGCGCGGCGCGCGCGACCTCAACCGGCAGTTGGCGGCGTTGCGGCGGCGCCCCCGAGAGCTTGCGCAGGTCCTGCGCACCGACGACAAACTGGGCCGGCCCAGTGAAGCTCAGATGCGCCTTGGTTGCGTAGTGGGTGAGCACCAGTTTCGCGCCATCCGCCAGGGTGATCTCGGTGCCGTCCTGAATCGAGACGGCAATGCCGACTGCGGAGGATCGCTTGTCGCGACTCGCCGTGACCTTGCCCTGGACATCGAGCACCATGGCGACCGTAGCGGCCACGGCTGCGGCCGGAACGGTGGTCAGCAGCGCAAGACAAAGAAACATCTGCAGACGACGGATGAGGGCGGTTTTCATCGAGCTTCCTTTTTTTCCAATGGCAATTGCCTGATCAAGTCGGTGCTTTCGCGCTGGCCCGCGGCATCATCATTGGCCAGCGCAACAGCAGTGGCACGCCTCCAGTATGTCCGGGCAGCGACAGTATCGCCCTGCGTCCGTGCCGCAAGGCCGAGCAGCACCAGATCGCGATACAGCTTGCGCGGCAGCGCCAGATGCTTGTCTATCCGCAGCGCCTCGTCAAGCGCGGTGCCGGCTTCCCGCGCGCGATCGCTGTAGATGGCGGCATTTCCCCAGACGCGCAGGGCGTTGGCGGTTTCCTCGGCATTCTGCGCGGCCCGGCTAAGGCGCAAGGCACGATCCGCCTCGGCGAGTGCCTGATCGAGTTGCCCTTGCGCCAGGGCAAGCTGTGCCCGCGCGTTGGCGATTGGCGCTTGCAGCGCGCATTCGCCACAGTCAGCCGCCGAAAGATCGAGCAGGCGCCCGGCTTCACCGTATTCGCGATCGTCGAGCGCGAGCACGGCCCGGCGCAATGCGGCCTCGGCCCGGCGCTGCGGAGAAATCCGGGCTTCCGGAAGCAGCAGGGCGTCGACGACGCGGCGCGCATCGCCGGCCTTGCCCAGGCGCGCAAGGATGATCGAGAGGTTGATGCGGCTGGCGGCAATGCCGTCGTCGTACTCGACGGCGGCCGCGAGCTTGTAGGCCCGCTCGGCCTGGTCGAGCGCTGCCGCGGTTTCGCCCTTGCTGAAGAGCATGGCGGCACGGCGATTGGCGGCATCGGCCGCTTCGTGGCGTGGTGCCAGCGCCGACTTTTCGGGTGCGCCGGCACAGCCGACGAGCCCGGCAAGCAGAAGCGGCAGCAGTAACCTCACTTGGCCTTGCCCTCCTGTGGCGGCACGATGTAACTGGCGCCTTCGCCCTGGGAGTCGATGCGCAGCGTCTCGGGCGGCTCGGGCGGAGCCCAGAGGCGCAAGGGCCAGCTGCGCTTGGCGCCATCGATGATCCCGCTGACTTCGCGCGTCAGGTGTTCCCCTTCGGCGGCCAGGCCGGTGACGTGTCCCTCGGCCTGCTTTACGGTCTGGCGGACGCTGGCAGTGGTTGCCGCCGCGTCGTCGAGCAGTTTGCCGACCTTGGGCATCTCGCCTTCGACCTGCCTGACCAGTCGGTCTGTCGACGCCAGCGCACGGCTCGCTTCCTGCCCGGCATCGGCGACGGTGGATTCGGCCTGCGTTGCCAGCCGCTGCACGGCGCGAGCGGCGGCGCCGGCATCGCCGACGGCGGATCGCGCTTCCTTCAACGTGCCGGCGAGATCGCCCTGCGGGTCCTTGAACTGACGCACAAGCTCGCGGGTGTCGTCGAGCAGGGGCATGACCTTTCCGCTCACGTCCTCGGCAATGTCACTCACCGAGCGGCCGCGATCGAAGCGCAACACGTCGTGATGTCCGGCACGACGGGCGCTGCCTTCTCCCGGCCGGATCTCGAAGATGGGCTGGCCGATCAGGCCTTCACGGGTCAGGCCGACGACAGCATCCTTGTCCACCAGGGCCATGTATTCGCGATTGACCTCGAACAGCACCCGCACCCGCGACGTGCCGCCGCTCTCGCCTGGCACCAGGGCGATTTCCTTGACCTTGCCGACCATGAAGCCCTGGATTTTGACCTGCATGCCCACCGTGATTCCGGTAGCGCTGTCGGAGAACACGAATAGCTCGTCGTGGGCGACGAAGGCACGTTGCTTGTAGGCCACGGCCACGGCGAGGAGCGCCACGATTACCAGCGGAACCAGCACGAACAGCAGGGCGCGCAGGCCGGCGCGATGCGCGGACCCGGTGCCGTCGGGCGCCTGGACAGCGGCAAACTCCTGGTCGGTCATCATGCGTCCATCCATGCGGTGTGAGGATACAGTCCATCGGGAGGCGCTGCCACACCAAGGCAAGCGGATCTGCGCAGGGGGAACAGAAGATGGAAACCCTCGATGAGGGCCGCCACCTGCAGGCGCTCCGCGGCACCCAGCCCCTCGAACAGGCTGTCGCAGAGCAGGACTTCCGGGCGCAGCAGGGCGGCCTGCAGGAAGCTCGCCTGGATGCGCTCGACACGGCTCGTCATCGCCACCGGCCGCGGCAACAGGGCGTGGGCGTCGATCCGGGTGACACGGCAAAGCGTGGCGAGATCCTCGTCGACATGCCGTAGCGATTGATCGTGGTAGTAAAGCGGCAGGCGCAAGTTGTCGATCACGCTGAGGCTCCCGAGCAGCGTGGTGCCCGCCGAAACCAGGCCGAACTGGTCACGGTTGCGCAGCATGCAGGCTTCGATGAAACGCGCCTGGCGCCCCGTATCGGCAAACACCAGCACGGCGCGGCCCGCTGGTGGCAATTCGATCAGTCGCGTGCGCAGGTCGGCCAGCGCTTCGGTCATCCTCCGCTCCCTATGCCCAGCGGCTGGAGCCCCTGGGTCATGTAGACAAATACCGTGTTGACCAGGGCGATGAAGAACAGGCACTGCATGACGGCGCGCGAAACCGTCGCCGGCAGGTCGCGGCGCCGGTCGAGCGGGGCGCGCAATCCGAAGTGGCAGATCACGGCCGCCACGGCGAAGCCGAACGCCGCCGATTTGAACAGGCTGTAGAACAGGTCGCCCGGGCTGGCAAGGGCCACAAAATGCTCGAGCAGTTCCAGCGGCGACAGCGCCATGATCAGGCCGGCAATGGCCATGCCGCCGCCAACCGCCAGGATCTCGAAATAGAGCGTCAGGACCACGGTCGCGGCAGTGATCGCCAGCAGAATCGGGACAACCAGCAGCCGGCTGGCGGAGATACCCAGCAGCCGCAGTCCGCGCACTTCGCCGCGTTCGCGCATGCCTGCCAGCTGGCCGGTGATCTCGACGCCGCTCTTGGCCACCACCAGCAGCGCCGCCAGCAACGGCACCCCTTCGCGCAGCACGATGACCAGCAGCAGGGCAGCCATCTGCGCGTCTGCGGCGATGACATTGATCACATAACCGATCACCAGCGTGCCGAGCATTGCGGCACGCACCGCGATGCCGGAAAAGGCCTGCACGCCGGTGAGCGTGAAATAGCGCAGGAAGAGGCCGCGCCAGGGCTGCCGGCGCAGTTGCGAAAACCCCGGCAGGACATCGCTAGAGCGCACCCAGCACCTCCGGATTCCAGCCATACACGCGCATCGCCGTATGCCCCTTCAGCGCCTGCATGCCGGCGTCGGCAAGGAAGGGCGGATGGCCGGCGCCCTTGGCCACGCTCTCCGAGCAGACGATGGGATATCCCGTGGTTTTGGGCAGGTCGGCCAGGCGCGAGGCGACATTGACCGCGTCACCGATCGCGGTGTACTCGTGGCGCTCATTCGAGCCGATATGGCCGATCACGGCATCCCCGGTATGCAGGCCGATGCCAATGGAAAGTTCGGGCAAGCCATCACGGACAAACTCGCGGTTCAGGGCCACCAGCGCAAGCATCATCTCCTGGCTGGCCTCAAGCGCGCTTTTTTCCGGGCAGGACAGGGACTGGGGGGCGCCGAACAGCGCCATCATGCCGTCGCCGATGAACTTGTCCACCATGCCGCCATGTCGATGCACGATCTGCGTCATGCGGTCGAAGTAGCGGTTGAGCAGGGTGACCACGACATCGGGCGCGAGTTGCTCGGAGATCGTCGTGAAGCTGCGAATGTCGGAGAACAGCACGCAGACGGTGCGTTTCTGCCCCGACTGGTCAGGCGCCACGCTGCCGCCGATGATGCCGCGCAGGACCTGCGGGCTGACATAGCCGCCGAAGGTCCGTTCGAGATAGCGCCGCTCGCGCCAGTGCCGGTGTCCGGCCACCGCGCCACTGAGCACCAGGGCCAGAATCCCGGTGGCGACGATGGGTAGCGGGCGCAGGAAGCTTGAGTCACGCAGGAGCCAGAAGGACGCTGCCAGGGTCAGCACGGCGAGCAGGCTGAAAAGCGCGAGCTTGATGGCAAATCGCTGCCCCAGCGCCAGCATCGCCGCCAATGCAAGCCCCAGCAGAGTCCATGCGATCGACGCGGGCGGAATCAGACCGGTGTTGGTGATCGAGCGCAGGATCTGAGCCTGCGCAATGACGCCGGGCAGGCGCAGATTGCCCGGCTCCCATTGCGCCAGCGGTTGGGCAAGCTGCAATCGGTCTTCGTTGTCGAGGATGGCCCCAACCAGCACGATGCGTCCCTTGAGGGCCGCGGCAAGCCGGGCATCGCCGGCCTGATGCCATGCTACCAACTCACCAGCGGGCAGATAGTTGAAGGGAGACCCCAGCCCGTAATCGATCAGGCCTTCGCCGGGCGGCGGGCGGTCGAGGATGTGCGCAAGGCGCGCGGTCAGCGTCGGGCGATTGCCCGGCTGGCAGGCCGCGCCGGGGTAGTCGCGGACATAGCCGTCGGCATCCGGGCAGACCAGGGCCGAGCCCATATGTGGCGGCACATCGGAACGGCTCACCGCCCACTGGCCGGCCGCCGCGGCAAATGCCGGGTGGATGCCACGAAAGCGCCCGCGGCCCTGGTCCCAGATTTCCCCCGTCACCAGCGGCGCCGCCGCCCCCAGCCGCAACAGGCCCGCCGCCAGCGCAGCGTCATAATCGACGTCAGGTTCGTCCACCGGGGCGAGAAAGGAAAAGCTCTTCTCAGGCAGCACGATGTCTAGCCCGACAACCCTCGGCTGCCCCGCAGCCAGCGCGGTAAACAGCTGATCGAGCGAACGATGCATCAGCGCCAGCGGCTCGCGTGTGGCGGCGAGAAAGCTCTCGTCGATGCCGACCAGCACGACATCGTTGTTGGCGGGCTCGGGAAAATACTGTCGTTCCAGCGAAAATGCCAGATCGAGCAACCAGCGATCGCCCCGGTCGAAGGCAAGGCTGAAATGCAGGGCGAGGCCCGCACACAGGCAGACGACGAAGGCCAGGGCCGATGAGAGGGCGGGGCGGTTGGCGGTGCGCATGCTGCCCTTTTCCGGGGGCTGAAAGTCAGTGCCGGAGTTCTCGCTCGTTCAATTCACCTCTTCGATACGGGTCACCGCCGCCCCATAGGCCGACACACAATCGCGCTGGTTGGCGACGATATTCAGGTTGCGTGTGGTGCAGTCGCCGGCCACCGGCGTCGCGGGTCGCAATGACTCTATCATCAGGTTGCGCGTCGAGGACGCCCCCAGCCGGGCACTGTCTGCCAGCAGGGAAAACGGACCAAGGTCGCCGGCCGCAACCCTGCCGAAGTCGCGGCGCATCGGTGAAACGATGGCAACGATGCGATCGGATCCCGGCGGCCCACCGGCAGTGATGCGCCAGGCCGGACGCGGAAAGCGGTGCGTGCCCGCGGTCACGTAGTTATCCTGGTCCAGTTTGTTGGGAAACAGCAGGTCGACGGTCTTGCCGTCGCTGCCCTGGTGCAGCAGATAGAGATAGCCCGGATCCTTGGTGTGGACCTCGAATTCCACCGGGTCCTTGCCGATGATGACCCGATCCCGCAGAGGATTGACGCTAACCTGGCGCTTCGGGTCTCCGTTGGCAACCAGTTCCTCCAGCATGGTTCTCAGGGCTACTTGCGGGGCACCCTGAGGGGCTGGTACCGGGGCAGGGGCAATCGCCACCGCTGGCGCCGTAGTGGAGCCAGGAGTGGTAACGAGCGCCGGGGCTGGTACGGGTTCGGATGGCGATGACGACGTGTTGCCGAACCCGAGAACCATCTGGGCATTGCCGACCACATGCAGATGCTGGTTGAAATTGTTGCGTCCCAGCCACTCCTGCCCGCACTGGCGCAACTCCTCGACCGAAATGCTGCCACTGCCGTCCTTGTCGGTTCCGGGAGTTTCGAGGCAGCTTACCCACGCCATTGATGCGCTGCTGCCGCGTGATGTTGACCACGCAACTTCATTGTCCCGTGCTGCTGCAATATAGGCCGAGTTGCTGCGCAGGGTCCGGGTCATGACGACTGCCTTGGCCAGATTGACCGGTTCGCAGGTACCTCCACCAGGCGAAAGCTCGGCCTTGGCAGTGAAGAACTTGGGACGCAAATCCTTATTCACCGATCGGGTTGCGCTCTTGGCCTTTTCGTCGGCCAGCCCGCCCGAATGGCAGGAATCCGCAAAGACGACTACTTTCGATGCCTTTGCGGAAATGCCTTCAAGCCAGGACTTGAAGTCCTTGTCCATGAAGAACTTGAGGTCCGCTGCGACAAATGACTCGGCGCACTGCGGCGTCGCGCCGGTTCGCGCGAGTTCCATGCGCCCGCCGTGCCCGGAGTAGTACAGGAAGACTTCGTCCCCGGGCCGAACGCTGTTCGAAAAATCCTGCAAGGTGCGACGAAAACCGTCCAGCTTGAGCCCACCGTCCTGGAGAATTACCAGTGAACGCTCGGGAACCCGCATCCACTGGGCTAGCCTCTTTGCCAGCGCAACGTCCTTTTTAACCCCTGGCAGGGCGGCCGGGCCGGGATAATCGGCAATCGCCAGGATCAGACCCCGCGTTTCGGCACTGGCGGTAACTGAGATGGACGCCAGCGCGAGCAGGCTGGCCAAGACGAGAGGAGGTTGGAGGCGCATGGAGAACCTCAGTCGTGACGCAGGGAAATGGTTTGGGTGAAGCCGGCATAGCTGCCTTCCGGTGTCAGCTGCATCATGTTGCTGCCCCATTCCTCGTCCTTGCGGTAGATCGGCTGGTTGGAGGGCTTGTTCGCCCCTCGCGGATCACGTATGGTTACCTGCAACTGCTCCCGGCCTTTTTGATTCGCGAATTCAAAAAACTGGTCTGCCGCAAGGGGCAGAAGGACGGGTTGCCCGGCCTTGAGAAACACCACGTTCTCAGATTCGCCCTGAGGGGGATAAATGCGGCTGCGTACTCCGAACGGATTGACGTTATCGATGACGACAATTGCGTCGAAGGTGGAAACGGCGCGAAGCTTGATGCGCTGCCCGGTACGAAACCCGGCGGAAAGCGGGCTGACCTGCGCTGTCTTTCCGGCGGGATCGACGTTGACCACTGCCAGGTGGAGCCCCTGGTAATTGGGTTGCCCGCCTTTCGCCTGCAGCGGAATATCGGGATCGCCCATGATCACGGGGTTTTCCACGGGAGTAAGCGTCGGGATCGATTTTGCGGAAAGAAGGTTGCCCAGAATCTGCCCAAGCACGCTGGTGAGCGTCGTTACGAACGCCGAGTTCGGATTATTCGACGCGGCGAGCAGGTCAAAAGGTTGGTAGGGATTCGTACTGAGTCCGGGGCTTCGCGCCGCATTCGGATCCTGCGCCGACGACTCGCCGCGGCCAGTGAGCCAATTGATGAACGACGGCAGTACTGCCTGGCCGACCGTACTCAGGATGGTCCAAACGAAGGGCGCAATCTTGGGCTGCGGTTCCTCGGCTTTCTCTGCAGCGGCAAAAGTCGTCGTCGCAGCGAAGCATGCCGCAACCGTGAGCGCAATCAGCTTTTGATTGAATTTCATCTTGTTAGCTCCTAGTTTTGATGGCGAACGACGACGCGCGCATAGACAGGTTGGGCGGATTCCCCTACGACATAGGAGGCTGAGCCGGTGGATTGGGTCACCAGGCGGATATCCTTGCTCGCAAGTGTACCGGGTGCCGGTTGCGGCAAATTGCTCGGATATAGCTGGAGGTGAAGGATGTCGTCGCCTCCCTGGCCGACGAGTTGGAACAGGTTGTCGGGCTCGGTGGGGATAAGGGTTTCAAGTCCGCCGCGAACCGGCACCCGCAGCAGTTCCTTGGTCTGGTTTTGCGGATCGGTATTCGAGATCAGCAGCGTGCCATCGCGGGTCGGCAGGACCCGCAATCGGAACCGGTCTCCGGTCTTGAAAATGCCGTCGGTCGCGCGGGGCGTCAAGAGTCCGTCGGGGCCGGATACAAGCACGCTGACCGACATTCCGTAACTCGGCGAGGCGCCTGCCGCCGCAGGCGGTTTCGCCAGGCTCGTCAGAATAATATCCTTGGCCATGGCTTGGTCGGCTGCAAAACCGGGAGTGGCAGCGAGAAGGCTGGCGATCGAAACGCACAGTTGCGGGAAGAGCCTTTTCATTCTTTGGGATCCTTGCACAGAGGCAATTGTTTTGGAAGAGTCGCCTGGGCTTTCGGTGGAGAGGAGCGGCCGTTGGCGGTTTTTTCGTTTTGGTGAATCAAGGGAACAACGGCTCGTTGAAGCTAAAAGTTGACGAACACGCTGCGAGAAACAATTTAACATAATGCCAATTATCAGTAGTGTAATTTGGTTTGCTCAGACCCCAGGTGAAGCTAATTCTTCACGTTCTTCGCCGGGCCTGTCAGGAAATCGGCTGTCTCGGTAAAGCCCGCCTTTTGAGCGAGTCCTGCCGCATCCAGGCCGTCGCCATCGACGATCGAACGATCGGCCCCGGCGTCGGCAAGCGCCTTGACCATTTCGAGCTTTCCCTGTCTGGCGGCAAGCATGAGAGCCGTCATGCCGTTCGGCGCCTTACGATTCAGATCCAGACCGAGGCCAAGCGCCCAACGAAGCACCTCGTCGCTCTCGGCGAAACTTGCGTAATGCAGCACGTTCCAGCCGCCGGGGTCGATAAGCGCGCCGCTCTCCATCAGCAGCTTGCTGGCCTCTAGATGACCACGAATGGCCGCCAGAAGGATCGCGGTATCACCGAAGCGGTTGCGCCGATTGACACCGGCGCGGTTCGCCGAAAGGAAACGCACGAGTTCGATGTTGTTGTTGCGAGCCGCAATCATCAGCAAGGTGTTACCGGCCGGATCCGCTGTATTGATGTCCATGCCACGCTGGAGCAGATCGACAACCTTCCGGGTATCCGCACGCTCCGCCGCATCCAGGATTTCTTCATAGACACCCGCCTGCGAAGTCCCGATTGACAGAACAATAGACAATAACAACAGGTAGTTACGCATTTATTTTGTCAACCGCCGATGCGGCAGTTAAAGAGCTGCTGGAAATTGGTGGTCGTTTCCGCGGCCACCTGCTTGATTGTCGAACCTCGGAGTCGTGCCACTTCTTCGGCGACATGTCGTACCAGCGCGGGATGATTGAGTTTGCCGCGAAAGGGAACTGGCGCGAGGTAGGGGGAGTCCGTTTCGACCAAAAGCCGCTCGGACGGAAGCTTGGCCGCCACCTCGTGAACCTGGCTTGCTTTCCTGAACGTAACAATTCCGGAGATGGAAATGTGGAATCCGAGGGCAAGCGCCCTCTGAGCCACGTCCCATGTCTCCGTAAAGCAATGGAATACCCCGCCGACCTTCCCGGCGTCTTCGCTTTCGAGAATTGCCAGGGTATCGTTGGCTGCCTCCCGTGTATGAATTATCAATGGCTTGCCGCACGCCTTGGCGACACGGATATGGGTACGGAAGCGTTCGCGCTGCCATTCCAGATCCCCTTCCAGTCGGTAGTAATCCAGCCCGGTCTCACCTATGGCAACTACCTTCGGATGCAACGCAGCCTGGTGCAGAACCGATTCATCGGCCTCCTCACCTTCCACCGTATCCGGGTGCACCCCTACTCCCGCGACCAGGCATGGGAAACGCTCGACCAGTGTCAGGATCCCGGGAAAACGCTCCATGGTCACGCCGGCGACCAGGGCACCTATCACGCCGGCGTCGTTCATGGCGCCAACGAACTCGTCCTCCCGACCATGGAACTCGGAGAAATCGAGATGGCAATGGGAGTCGATCAGGCGAACCGTCATGTCGGACTTGGCCTTAATCCGCGCAAGAACTCGGTGGCCATGCATTCGAGAAATAATAATTGATTCAATGGATGACGAGCGCTTCTTCGAAACTGGTTTAACTCACGCAAGGACCCCAGCACTGTCTGGGGGTCGAGGTTTCCAATTCCCGGGCCCGGACGCGGCCAGCCGGCGTGGTAACGAAGCTTTCCGGCGAGTCGTTCCAGTGCCAGGTCGAAGGTCCAGCGCTGCAGCGTTTCGACAAGATCCTCAAGGGAAAACTCCGGATTCGCCTTAAGCAGGCTTTCCCAACGGTTCGCCAGGGCAAGCGGGTCTCGCGGTGCGGCGACGAGGGTTTCGATTGCCGCATCAAGGGTCTGATACAAGCCCTTCTGTTTCCAGTCCGCCACGCGGAATGGCGCTCCACCGGAAAGTTGCAGGTAGCGGGTGTCCTTCGGTCCCAGCCCCAGTTCACTGCGCACCGGATCGGCCTCATCTGCGACCTGCGGCGAGAAAACCACTTGCCGGCATCGGCTGAGGATCGTCGCAGGAAGTCGGCGATACCTGGATGAAACCAATATAAAATAGATAGATGAAGGTGGTTCTTCGAGTATTTTAAGAAGTGCATTTGCGGCGGCGAAATTCAAGGTTTCAGCCTGATTCAGCAAAACCACCCGGCGTCCGCCACGATGACTGCCGACATGGACGAAGGATTCGAGGTCTCTGATCTGGTCAATCTTGATCAATTCCCGGCCACGCTTTTTTGCCTTGGCGCCCTCTTCGCTCTCGTCTTCAACTTCAGGCTCGACCAGGCGGAAGTCCGGATGGTTTCCGCCGGCCAGCAGCCTGCACCCGGTGCATTCTCCGCAGGGATCCCGATTCAGAACGGGTGCGTTGCATAACAGCAGCCTGGAAAGCCAGGCGCCGAACAAGGACTTGCCGAGGCCAGGTGGGCCATGGACAAGGATGGCGTGCGGAAGCCGCTCGAAGCCCCCGGACAGCAGCGACTCGGCTTGAGAGAGGGAAGACAGGTTTCTTTTTAGTTCAGAGTGTTGCAACTATTATCTCAAGTTCTTTATTGATTGCTTCGGGATCACGGCTGGCATCGATTACGCGAATCCTCTGCGGGTTTTCCCGCGCCAGGCGCAGATAGGCTGAACGGACCCGCTCAAAAAAATCGGCCTGTTCCCGCTCGAACCGGTCTGGCGCGGTCGTTCCTCGACGCAGGCGTTCCTGGGCCAGCGCAACCGGAACGTCAAAGACCAGGGTCAGGTCGGGCGTCATCGGGCCGAGCGTCCACGTGGCGAGCGCTTCGAGTTTTTGCCATGCCAGCCCGCGCCCGCCTCCCTGATAGGCGAAGGAGGCATCGACGAAGCGATCGCAGACCACCCAGTCGCCGCGCGCCAGTGCGGGCTCGATGACTTGCTCAAGGTGCTCGCGCCGGGCGGCAAACATCAGCAACGCCTCGGTTTCGAGGTGCATCGGCTCGCTGAGCAGGAGTCCTCGCAGCTTTTCGCCAAGCGGTGTTCCGCCTGGCTCCCGGGTTGCCACGACGCGTTGCCCGCGCTGGCGGAGATGGCCGATCATCCAGGCGTGCTGAGTGCTCTTCCCGGCACCGTCGATGCCCTCGAAGCTGATGAACTTGCCGCGCGCCATGTCAGCGCTTCTGGTACTTGGCAACTGCGGCGTTATGGGCGTCGAGGTTTTCAGAGAACTCGCTGGATCCGTCGCCCCGGGCTACGAAGTAAAGCATGTCGCTGGGCGGCGGTTTGGCGGCGGCCATGAGCGAGGCAAGCCCGGGCATGGCGATGGGTGTCGGCGGCAGGCCGACGCGGGTGTAGGTATTCCAGGGCGTGTCGTTGATCAGATCGATCTTGCGCAGATTGCCATCGAACTGCTCGCCCAGGCCATAAATCACCGTCGGGTCGGATTGCAGCAGCATGTTGCGGCGCAGTCGATTGATGAACACGGCGGCAACTTCGGGGCGGTCCGCCGCCAGTCCGGTCTCTTTTTCGACTATGGAGGCAAGGATGAGCAACTCATAGGGCGATTTGAGCGGTGTTGTGGTCTCCCGCTGCGCCCAGGCCCGTTCGATTTTCGGCTGCATCGCCTTGTAGGCGCGGCGCAGCACGTCCAGATCGCTGGAGCCCTTGTCGAACAGGTAGGTATCGGGGAAGAACAAGCCCTCGGCGCTGCTTTCCTTCGCGCCGAGGAGCTTGAGGATCTGGGCATCGCTCAGCTTGGCGGTGTCGTGGGCCAGGTCCGCGTGTTCGTTCAACTGGGCACGGATCTGGCGAAAGTTCTTGCCTTCGACCATGACCAGCTCGCTGAACAGGACGTCGCCGCGTGTCAGCTTGTCGAGCAGCCCCGTCGCCGTGATTCCGGATTCGATCTCATAGCTGCCGGCCTTGATTTTCGAGGAGCGGCCCTTGATCCGCCCCAGCAGTTCGAGTTGCCAGGCCGGCAGCTCAACCCCTGCGGATTCGATGATCTGGGCCGCCTGGCGCAAGCTTGCCTTGGGCGGTATCGAAAATGTAATGCTGTCGCTGCGCATCGGCAGATGACGGGTGGTGAACCAGTTTGCCCCGACGACCACGCCGAGAAAGCTGAGCAATACGAACAGAAGAACAATCTTGAATGTACGCATGGTGGGCTTGAAATCTGTCGTCAGCGACTCTAGGTACAAAGTTGCCGCGATAATACACCGCGCATCCCGCAACCCGGACGAAGATTATGACCCAGGACTGGACCGAATTTCTTGCCTGCCAGGCGCTCGCCGCGAGCGGCCGGGATTTTGGCAATCTGCACGACGAACTCGCTGCCGCCAGGGCTGCCAGCGTCTTTGCCCCCCTCGCTGACACCGGGCTGATTCGTGCCAGTGGCGCAGACGCGGCGGATTTCCTGCAGAACCTTCTGACCAACGACGTGAAGGGCTTGCGCGGCAATCAGGCGCGGCTTGCCGGCCTATGCACTGCCAAGGGGCGCCTGCTTGCCTTGTTCGTCGTCTGGCGTGATGGCGAGGATTTCATGCTTGCCTTGCCCCGCGACATTCTGGCGCCGGTTTTGAAGAAGCTGTCGATGTATGTCCTGCGCGCCAAAGTCAGGTTGGCCGATGCCAGCAGCGAGTTTGCCCTGCTCGGCCTTTCGGTGGCGGCGCCGACGGCATTGCCGGGCGGGCTGGAAGGACTGGCATCGCTGGATCGCTTTGGCGTGATGGAGATCGCAGGTGGCCGCGCAATCGCCCTCGGTGGCTCGCGCTGGCTGATGGCGCTGGCGCCCGAAACGGCGCGCGGCCTGTGGCCCGGGCTCGCCGCCAGCGCGTGCGCCGTCGGCACCGAAGCCTGGCACTGGCTGGCCATTCGCGACGCCCAGCCGCAGGTGGTGGCCGCCACACAGGAGGCCTATGTGCCCCAGATGCTCAATCTGGAGTTGCCTGCCGTCGCCGGCGTCAGCTTCACCAAGGGCTGCTACCCCGGTCAGGAGATCGTCGCCCGCACGCAGTATCTGGGCAAGGTGAAGCGTCGTACCTTCCGTGCCCACCTGGCGTCGGACACCCAGCCGGGTACTCCGGTCTATTCGGCGGAGACCGGCGACCAGCATTGCGGCAGCATCGTCAGCGCCGCCGCGGCCCCCGATGGCGGTGTTGACTGCCTGGTGTGCGTCCAGATCGGGGCCATGGAATCCGGCGACGTTCGCGTGGCGACGCCGGCGGGCGAACGGCTTGCGTTTCTCGACATGCCGTATCCGGTCAAGGATGACGCTCCGCCGGCGGCTTAGCCTGTCGTGTGCCTGATCTTCCTGGCCTGGAAGGCGCATCCCGAGTATCCGCTGGTGGTCGCCGCCAACCGCGACGAATTTTTCGCCCGCCCGACTGCGCCCGCCGACTTCTGGCCCCAGGCGCCGCAGGTGCTCGCCGGCATTGACCGCGAGGCCGGCGGCACATGGATGGGCATTACGCGCTCAGGCCGCTTCGCCGCCCTCACCAATTTCCGCGATCCGGCCCAGATGCGCAGCGGCACGCCCTCACGCGGAGCGCTGGTTTCCGGATTCCTTGCGGCCAGCGAAGCGCCGCGGGATTATCTTGCCCGCGTCGAGGCGCTGGGCCGGCAATGCAACGGGTACAACCTGCTGCTTGGCGACGGCGACACACTGTGGTGGTCATCGAACATCAATGGCGAATCGCGCGCGCTGGCGCCGGGCATCTATGGGGTTTCCAACCATCTGCTCGATACCCCCTGGCCAAAAGTCGGCGCTGGCAAGACGGCGATCGCCGCGGCACTCGATGAGCTGCCGGATGAAACCGGGCTTGGCGCCCTCCTCCATGATGACCGCATCCACCCGGACCCCCACTTGCCGCGGACCGGCGTACCGCTCGAATGGGAGCGCCTGCTGTCGGCCGCCTTCGTCAAGTCGCCGACCTACGGCACCCGCAGTTCAACGGTACTGACGGTGCGCCGCGACGGCTGGTGCAGCTTCGATGAGCAGAGCTGGTTGCCCGGTGCCGGGCGCGGGACGCGCCGACGCTATCGTTTCCGGCAGATGGCCCGGGAGTGAATCAGGCCGAGCGGGTCATGGCCCGGTGGGCGATTCCGGCCTCGATGAAGTCTTTGCCCTCGGCAACGAAGCCGAAGCCTTCATAGAAAGTGCAGGCCTGAACCTGCGCGTTCAGCGCAAGGGTCTGCTCCCCCCGAGCGGCAGCGAGTTCGATCAGGCGTTCCATCAGGGCGTTGCCCACCCCCAGGCCGCGCCATGCCGGCAGCACCGCCATGCGGCCGATATGTCCGTCGGGCAGCAGGCGCCCCGTTCCAATCGGATGGCCAGCGGCATCGCGCGCCAGGGCATGTCGGCTGGGGGCATCATTGGCGTCCAGTTCGATATCACGCGGAACCCCCTGCTCGACCACGAACACGGCCTCCCGCACCGCGCGCGCGGCCGCGCCCAGTTCCGCCCAGGAGCCGGCCTCGACCGCGAACTCATCGATATCCACGCGGGTGTAGGGGGGCGCAAGGTCGAACAGTTCAACGATGTCCGCATTGCGCATGCGCACGCAGCCGATGGACCCCGGCGTGCCCATCGCCACGCTGTCGGGCGAGCCATGCAGATAGATGTAGCGCCGCATCGTATCCACGGTGCCTAGCCGGTTGCGTCCCGTCTGGGTTCCGGACAGCCAGAGGATGCGGGTGAGGATCCAGTCGCGCCCGGGAAATGCGGCCCCGAGCTCCGGCGTCCAGATCTCGCCGGTCGGCCGTCGGCCGCGGAACACCGTATTCGGCGGGGCACCGGCGCCGACCTTGGCACGGATGATGTGGCGCCCGCGCGGCGTGCAATTGCTGCCGCTGAGTTCACCGGCGCCATTGCGCGCGGTTGAAATCGCGTAGCGGCGCAGCAGGCCGCCGCGCGCATCGAACAGCTCAAGGCTTTGGCGCGGCAGGCTGATACGGATGCGCATGCGCTGTCAGGCGAGCGCCGAGCGCCCGCGGCGGGCGGCAAAGAACGCTGACAGCAGCGTGCCGCAGTCGGCCGCCATGACGCCACCGGTGACTGTCGCGTGGTGGTTCAGGCGCGGCTCCGCAAACAGATCGACGATGCTTCCCGCGGCACCGGTTTTCGGATCGGCGGCGCCGAACACCACGCGTGCGATGCGTGCGTGCATGATGGCGCCGGCACACATGACGCAGGGCTCAAGGGTGACGTAGAGCGTGCAGCCGGGCAGGCGATAGTTGCCAAGGCGCTGCGCGGCATCGCGCAAGGCCATCACTTCGGCGTGGCAGGTCGGGTCGTGGCGGCCGATCGGCTGGTTCCAGCCGCGTCCGACCACCACGCCTTCGCGCACCACCAATGCACCTACCGGCACCTCGCCGGCGGCTGCAGCCTCGCGCGCGAGCTCCAGTGCCTGCCCCATGAACGCAACATCTTCCATGGGGCCGGATTATGGCACCGTGCCGAGGCCTGGCTAGGCGTTCTTGGTGACCTTGCCGCCGGTTTCGGCAAGCTGTGCCTGCGCCGCCGCCAGGCGGGCGATCGGCACCCGCGGGCCGGAGCAGGAAACATAGGTCAGGCCAATGCCGTGACAGAAGGCAATCGACCCGGGGTGGCCACCATGTTCGCCGCAGATACCGACCTTGAGCTCGGGATTGGTCTTGCGCCCCTCGCTGACCGCCAGCTTCATCAACTCGCCTACCCCCTTCTGGTCCAGCACTTCGAAGGGGTTGTCGACCAGGATGCCTGCCTCGATGTAGCCCGGCAGGAACTTGTTCTCCGCGTCCTCGCGGCTGAAGGAGAAGGTGGCCTGGGTCAGGTCGTTGGTGCCGAAGCTGAAGAACTGCGCGGTTTCGGCCATGCGACCTGCGCGCAGGCAGGCGCGCACGACTTCCAGCATGCTGCCGAACTTGTAGCCGACGTTGATGCCGTGGGTCAGCTCGACCACCTTGTGGATGCGCTGGACGATGCCATGGATGCGCTTGAGCTCCTCGACCGTGGCCACCTGCGGCACCATGATCTCCGGGTATACCTCGACACCTTCCTTGGCGCACAGCGCGGCGGCTTCGAGGATCGCCTTGATCTGCATCGAGTACAGCTCGGGATAGGTGATGCCGAGGCGCACGCCGCGATGGCCGAGCATGGGGTTCACCTCGGACAGGGCGCGCACCTTCTTCAGCGTCTTTTCCTTCTTGTGGATCACGTCTTCCTCAAGGTGGCTGTCCTTGAAGTCTTCCATGCTGCGGCTGAGCTTCGACAAGCCATCCGCATACTGCTGGTAGAGGCGCGGACTCAGCAGCTTGAGCGTTTCCGGCAGTTCCTCGACGGCCTTGAGCGAGTCGCGCAAATGGTGCAGGTGGGCGATTTCAAGCTCAAGCTGCGCCGCCGTGGGCAGGAACTCATGCAGCGGCGGATCCATCAGTCGTACCGTGACCGGCAGCCCGCGCATGGCCTTGAAAATTCCCTTGAAGTCGGCACGCTGGATGGGCAACAGGCGGTCGATGGCGGCCTGGCGCTCTTCGATCGACTCGGCGAGGATCATCTCCTGCACGATCGGCAGGCGGTCGGTGGCATTGAACATGCGCTCGGTACGGCACAGGCCGATGCCCATGGCGCCAAAGCCGCGCGCCTTGGCGGCGTCATCTGGCGTGTCGGCATTGGCCATCACCTTCAGGCGCGACACCTGGTCGGCCCACTTGAGCAGGGTCTCCATGTCTTCGCTGAACTCGGCCTGCACCGTGGGTACCTCACCGGCATACACCTTGCCGTTGCCGCCGTCGATGGTGATCACATCACCCTCGTGCAGCGTGGTATCGCCAATGGTGGCGCAACGCTTGATGTCATCGATATGGATCGCTTCGCAGCCCGAGACGCAGGGTTTGCCCATGCCGCGGGCGACCACCGCCGCGTGCGAGGTCTTGCCGCCGCGGCTGGTGAGGATGCCCTGGGCCTGGAAGAAGCCGTGGATGTCCTCGGGCTTGGTCTCTTCGCGCACCAGGATGATCTTTTCGCCATTGCGGCCGCGCAATTCGGCGGTATCCGCATCGAACACGATCTTGCCGGAGGCGGCGCCAGGCGAGGCCGGCAGGCCGGTGGCCAGCGGCTTGCCCTTGAAATCGGGCGACAGTTGCGGCACCAGCAGCTGTTCCAGCATTGCCGGGTCCGTGCGCAGCAAGGCTTTTTCCTTGCTGATCAGGCCTTCCTTGAACATTTCGACCGACGTGCGCACCATGGCGGCCGCATTCATCTTGCCGTTGCGGGTCTGCAGGCAGTAAAGCGTGCCGCGCTCGATGGTGAATTCGAAATCCTGCACTTCCTTGTAGTGCGACTCCAGGCGGTTGTGCAGTTCCAGCAGTTGCCGGTAAATCTCCGGCATGTCCTGTTCCATTTCGGCGATCGCCTTGGGCGTGCGGATACCGGCGACCACGTCCTCGCCCTGGGCATTGACCAGGTACTCGCCGTAGATCTGGTTTTCACCGGTGCCCGGGTTGCGAGTGAAGCCGACGCCGGTGCCGGAATCGTTGCCCATGTTGCCGAACACCATGGTGCAGACGTTGACTGCCGTGCCGTTGGCCATCTCCCTGGTGATCTTGAACTGCTTGCGGTAATCGACGGCACGCTTGCCATTCCAGGAGCGGAACACGGCGCCGACCGCGATTTCCAGCTGCTTGTAGGGATCTTCGGGAAAAGGCTTGCCGGTATTGGTTTCGATGATGCGGGCGAACTGGTCAGCCAGCTCGGCGAGATGCTCGGCCTTCAGATCGACGTCCTGGGAAACGCCGACCTTCTTCTTCATGGCCGCCATGGCGTCGTCGAAATGCTTGTCCTCGACACCCAGCGCGATCTTGCCGTAGAGCTGGATGAAGCGCCGGTAGGCGTCGTAGCCGAAACGCGGGTTGTCGGTCAGCTTGATCAGCGCCGTCAGCGAGGTCTTGTTGAGGCCCAGGTTCAGGATCGTGTCCATCATGCCCGGCATGGACATCGAGGAACCCGAGCGCACCGAGACCAGCAAGGGGTTCTCGCTGCCGCCGAACTGCTTGCCGGTCTTCTTTTCGAGGGCCTTCATGTAGCTCAGAACCTCGTCCCAGGCCCCCTTCGGCAGCTCGTCGTGCTCCAGGTAGCCCAGGCAGGCCTCGGTGGTGATGGTGAAACCGGGTGGAACATTCAGGCCGATCTGGGTCATCTCGCACAGATTGGCGCCCTTGCCGCCCAGCAACATCTTGTTCTTGCCGTCGCCCTCTTCAAAGGCGTATACCCACTTGGATTTCATAGGTTCTTCTCCCTTTTTGTGTTCCCTGCGCGGTTTCCGCTCCGCACAAAACCTCAAGTCTAGCCTCTCCGGCGCCTGTTTTCGACATGAAAAGCACTTTCCGGCGAATAAGGAGAATGCATCGAATGCCGAGGCATGCCGCGCCGGCCCCCTGCACCATGAAGGCGTATCCGGGTTGCTGCCAATCCGGCGGGATTGTTTTAGACTCTGCCGCGTTGCATCTGCCAACCCCGGGGAAGCGCGATGGATATCGTCAGACAGAAACAGGTTCGTGAATGGGCACTGCTGGGGCTTGTCGGCCTCATGGCGGTGGTGGCCAACCTTCCGGAAAACCTGCTGCAAAAGATCGGCATCGAACAGGGGTTGCTGATGGCCATGCTCGGACTGATGGTGGTGTTCGCCCTCTTCCTCTACGTCCGCTTCTTCTTTTTCCTGATCTATTTCCTGTTGGCAATCGGCGCCAACCTGCCCGAGCAGTGGGCCCAGTCCCTGGGCATCAGCCAGACGCCGATGCTGATCGCCCTGATCGCGATGGTTGCCCTGTCGGTGCTCAACTACACGGCCAAGGCCATGCCCACCGGCCTGGAACCCAAGAAGGCCAAGGAAAATCCCGAAGCCACGCAGATGCTCATCGACGCCATCGACAAGAAGAACCTGTCCTACTTCAAGACCCTGCTGACCATGGATTTCGATGTCGATCTGCCCGGCCCGGACGGCATTACGCCGCTGATGCGCGCCGCCCAGAAGGGCGAGTTCAAAATGGTGCAGATGCTGATCCGCCGAGGGGCCTCCGCCCTGCCGGAAGGGCCGGTCGGCCGTGCCTCGGATGTCGCGCTGAAGAACAGCTTCCCGAAAGTGGCCGAATTCCTCACCAAAGTCGAATCCGTGCATGCGGAAGCGGCCAGCAGGCAGGCCAGCCGCAGCCAAACCACCGCAGAAGCAATCGCCTGAGCGTTCCCCGCAGCTAGCGCGGCGGCGGCGTTGCCGGCGCGCTGGCTGCCTCCTCGACGGCCTCCGCACCCTCGACATCGACCTGCTTGCCGTCGGCGAGTATCGCCTCTTCCGTACGCTTGTTCATGATCACGATGCTGATCCGGCGATTGATCGGGTTGTACGGGTCCTGCTTGTCGTAAAGCACGGTTGATGCGAGGCCGACCACGCGCATCACCTTGGTATCCATCATGCCGCCGGCGATCAGCTCGCGGCGCGAGGAGTTGGCGCGGTTGGTCGAAAGTTCCCAGTTGCTGAAATCGCGCGCGCCACCGGCGAAAGGCTGCGCGTCCGTGTGCCCGGACAGGCTGACGTGGTTCTCCACGCGGTTCAGCACATTGCCGATTTCACGCAGGATCACCCGCGTATAGGGCTTGACCTCCGAACTCGCCGAATCGAACATGGGGCGGTTCTTCTCGTCCACGATCTGGATGCGCAGGCCCTCGCTGGTCAGGTCCAGCAGCAGCTGGTTCTTGAACTGCTTCAAGGTCGGATTGGCCTCGATCATGTTTTCCAGTTCGGCCTTGAGCCCTTCCAGCCGCTGCCGCTCCATGCGCTCGTATTCGACCTTGAGTTTCTGCAGGTTGATCAGCTTTTTCGGCGCCTCGATGTCGCCGGCCTTGACCTGGCCCGTGGTAGCCGTCAGATCCTTGCCGCCGCCCTGGATCACCGAGGAGGAATCGCCAGAACCCGCGCCGCCAGACAGCGATACCTTGAGCGGGTTCTGAAAAAACTCGGCGATGCCCTGCAGGTCGGCCTGGGTGGTCGAGCCGAGCAGCCACATCAGCATGAAAAAGGCCATCATGGCCGTGACGAAATCGGCGTAGGCGATCTTCCACGCGCCACCATGGCTGCCGCCTGCCGTCTTCTTGATCTTCTTGACGACTATGGGTTGCTGGGTATCGTCGCTCATGCCTCGGCCCTGGCAGGACGCGAAGGGCTACTTGCCCTTGCGTGCCTTGAGGTCTTCCTCGAGTTCGATGAAGCGCGGACGGTCGCCCGCGAAAAGCACCTTGCGGCCGAATTCAACCGCCACCTGGGGTGCGTAGCCGTTCATGCTGGCGAGCAGCACAGTCTTGATCACCTGATAGATCTTGCCTTCTTCTTCCACCTTTTGCTCCAGCTGGCCGGCCACCGGCGAGATGAAGCCGTAGGAAACCAGTATGCCGAGGAAGGTGCCCACCAGCGCGCCGCCGATCATCTTGCCCAGCACCGCCGGCGGCGCGCCGACCGAACCCATCACGTTGACCACGCCCATCACCGCCACGACGATACCGAAGGCCGGCAGACCATCGGCCATCCGGGTCACCACGTGCACCGGCACATGGGCTTCCTGGTGATGGGTTTCGATCTCGACATCCATCAGGTTCTCGATTTCGAAGGCGTTCAGGTTGCCGCCGACCATCATGCGCAGGTAGTCGCAGGTGAACTCCATTACATGGTGGTCCTTGGTGATCGCCGGATACTTGGCGAAGATCGGGCTTTCATCCGGGTTCTCGATGTCGTTCTCGATCGACATCAGGCCCTCCTTGCGCACCTTGGTCAGCACCTCGAACAGCATCGCCAGCAAGTCCATGTACAGCGCCTTGTTGAGGTGCGAGCCCTTGAACACCTTGGGCAGTGCCGCCAGGGTCGCCTTCACCGCCTTGATGCCGTTGCCGGCGATGAAGCCGCCAAGGGCCAGGCCGAGGATCGCGACGTATTCCATGGGCATCCAGAGCGCGGCCAGGCTGCCATGCACCGCATAGGTGCCGACCGAGGCGAGGAGAATGATGACGTAACCGACGATCAGGAGCATAGGGAAATCCCGCGGGTAGCCGGAGCCCGTTGAGGGCGCTGAATTGACGGCGTAATCATAGCGAGAATTCCGCGCCCGTCACCTGCGGATATTACGGAGTCCGCACCGTAGTAACTGCAAGCCTGCGGCCCCATCGAAGGCGCCAATCCGGCCCTTTTCGCCCGCCGGCGCGGCCGGTTTGCTTGGGGTCTAAAGTTTCGCCCGTCAGGCCCCGCCTACGTAGATCCCGCAAGTTGTCGCGTAATTCACGGATAAACAAAAGCCTGCTGCTTTGAGACGATCCTCCATGCGAGTTTCCGGAGCATGGCCGCGCGTCGCGCAGCCGGTCCGAAGCAGACGATGACATAACTGGGGATCCTGCAATGAGCACAATCATGCTGGTGGACGACTCGGCGACGATCCTGTTGTCGATCTCGAACATCCTGACCAAGGCGGGCTACACGGTCGAGAAGGCGGCAAACGCGGCCGAGGGCCTGGGCAAGTTCAAGTCCGGGGTGAAGATCGACCTGCTGATCACCGACCTGAACATGCCGGGGATGAACGGCATCGAGTTCATCAAGGAGGTGCGCACGCTGCCGAACTACAAGTTCATGCCTATCCTGTTCCTGACCACCGAGTCGCAGCAGGCCAAACGCATGGAGGCGAAGGCGGCGGGCGCCTCGGGCTGGCTGGTCAAGCCGGCCACGGCCGACGAGTTGATCAATACGATCAAGCTGGTATTGAAATAATGAACCGTCGGCTCATGATGCAGCGCTCCCTGGTGGTAGCCGCCATTGTCAGTGTCGGTGCCGGATTGCTCGTGGTGGTGCTGCATGACTGGTTCCACAACGGTCTGTTGCCAGCTCTGGCAATCCCGGCTGCCTGGGGTGACGCACTTGGAACGCTGGTGATTGTCGTCATTGCCTTCCTCGCTCAGCATGCAGTTTCGCTCGCGCTCTATCGCGACTGGGAATATGGCTTGGCCAAAGCAGAAGGCGAGGCCAACGCGCGAAACACGACAGTAATCGCTGCCGCAGAGCAGGTCGCCACCGAGCTTCACGGCATCCAGGGCTTCAACGACGTGGTGCGCGGCCAGTTGAGCGGTGTCGTGAGCGAAACCGAAAAAGCCGCCTTCGACATCGCCGGCCGGCTGCAGACCATCGACGAGATCATCACCCGCCTCGGCCGCTACGTCGAATCCACCACCAGCGAATCGACCCGCCTGCTGCATTCGTCCGAAGAACGCATCGAGCGTAACCGCGGGCTGATCGAGACCCTGGAGAGCTACATACGTGAGCGCGTGGCCTCGTCGCTCGAAGATCGCGAGCGGATTTCGCATGCGGTGAAGGAAGCCCGCTCGCTCGGCGCTCTGGTCGACCTGATCCGCAACATCTCCGGCCAGACCAACCTCCTCGCCCTGAACGCCGCGATCGAAGCGGCGCGTGCCGGCGATGCCGGACGCGGCTTCGCCGTGGTCGCCGACGAGGTCCGCAAGCTGTCGCGAGCCACCGACGAAGCCGTCGGCCAGATCAGCAGCGGTATCCAGGCGGTGGCCGACTCGATCGAAAGCCAGTTCGAGGAAAAGCTGTCGCGCGACAACGCCACCTCCGAGCGCGAGGCGCTGGAAAGCTTCGCCGCCCAGCTCGACGAGCTCGGGCGCAGCTACAAGGAAGTCACCGAGCATGGCGCCGGCGTCATGGCGACCATCACCGAAAGCAGCCGCCAGCTCGCCGATATGTTCATGTCCGCGCTGGCCAGTGTCCAGTTCCAGGACGTCACGCGGCAGCAGATCGAGCAGGTGGTGGATGCCCTGGATCGCCTTGACGGCCATGTCCGCATGCTGGCGGGACGCCTCGCCCAGCTTGAAGATCCCGGCTTCCAGCTGCAGCCCCTGGCCGAACACCTCGACCAGCTGTACAGCAATTACGTCATGGATTCTCAGCGCAACACGCACAAGAACGTGACCCGGGACGGCACCGCCAGTGCCGATTCCGGACCCAAGGTTGAATTGTTCTAGGAGTGGACTGATGGAATTCACAACACAGACCAGCGGCGAAGGAAACACCCGGATCACCCTTGAAGGCGACCTGGAGATCTACCACGCCGGCGAGATCAAGCAACGGCTGATCGACGAAGTCCGCGCCAATACGGTGCTCGAACTCGATTTGTCGCGCGTCGGCCAGATGGATACCGCCGGATTCCAGCTGCTGGCGCTGGCCAAGCAGGAAAGCCAGCGCAACGACACGGTACTGCGCATCGTCGGACACAGCACCGCGGTGCGCGAGGTAATCGAGTTTTACAACATGGTTGCCTTCTTCGGCGACCCGCTGGTGATCCCCGCCGGCGCCAGGAACTGAGGAGACAGGGCAATGGATGAAGTACTGAACGTCTTTTCGGTCGAAGCCCGCGAGCAGCTGGCGGCGATGGAGTCGGGCCTGATGCAGATCGAACAGGGCGACCACGATGCGGAAACCCTGAATGCCGTGTTCCGCGCCGCGCACACCATCAAGGGCGGCGCCGGCGTGGTTGAAATCCATGCCGTCGAGCGCTTTACCCACGTTCTGGAGAATGTCCTCGATCGCCTGCGCAATGGCGAAATCGAGGCCAGTGGCGAGATGATTTCCGCCCTCCTCGCCGGTTGCGACCACATAGGCGCCCTGCTCGACGTGGTTGCCACCGGCGAGGCCGAGCCCGGCGACGAGCTCAAGGCCGCCGGCGACGCCATCGCCGACCAGCTGCGCCCCTTCCTCGGCGCCGAGGCCGCGGCAGGCACCAAGGTTCCCGCGGCGGATGGCGCCAATGTGGAACGCGACGACCAGGGCAGTGCCACCAGCGACTGCTGGCATATCTCGATCCGCTTCGGCCGCAATGTGCTGAAAAACGGCATGGACCCGCTGGCCTTCCTGCGCTACCTGCTCAATCTGGGCGAGATCGCGCATATCACGACCCTGACGGACGCCATGCCCTCGGCCGACGAGATGGATCCCGAACTGTGCTACCTCGGCTTCGAGATCAGTTTCCGCAGCCATGCCAGCAAGGAAGCCATCGAGCGCGTATTCGATTTCTGTCGCGACGACTGCGACCTGCACATCCTGCCGCCCAACAGCAAGGTGGACGAATACCTCGGCCTGATCGACTCGCTGCCCGAAGAGACCATGCGCCTGGGCGAGATCCTGATCAAGAGCGGCGCGCTGACCCGCGAGGAACTCGAAACCGGGCTGCGCCGCCAGTCCGAAGCAAAAGTCGGCGCTGATGACACGGCGACACCTCCGCTGGGCAACATCCTGATCCAGCAGAACAGCGTGCAGCCCGAGATCGTCGAGGCGGCCGCCGCCAAGCAAAAGACGATCTCCGAGAAAAAGGCCGCCGAAGCCAGCCTGATCCGCATCCACGCCGACAAGCTGGACCAGCTGATCGACCTGGTCGGCGAACTGGTGATCGCCGGGGCCTCGGCCAACCTGCTGGCGAAGAAGAGCGGCGAAGGCACCCTGGTCGAGGCGACCTCGGTGCTGTCGCGCCTGGTCGAAAGCATTCGCGACTCCGCGCTGCAGCTGCGCATGGTGCAGATCGGCGAGACCTTCAACCGTTTCCATCGCGTCGCGCGCGATGTCTCGAAGGAACTCGACAAGGAAATCGAACTGGTGATCAACGGCGCCGAAACCGAGCTGGACAAGTCGGTGGTGGAAAAGATCGGCGACCCGCTGATGCACCTGGTGCGCAATGCCATGGATCACGGCATCGAATCCGCCGCCGTGCGCGCGGCCGCCGGCAAGCCGGCCAAGGGGCGCGTCGAGCTGAATGCCTTCCATGATTCCGGCAGCATCGTCATCGAAGTGGTCGACGACGGCGGCGGCCTCAACCGCGACCGCATCTACCAGAAGGCCGTCGACAAAGGCCTGATCCAGGATGGCGACAGCATGAGTGACCAGGATGTGGTCAATCTCATCTTCGAGCCCGGGTTCTCCACCGTCGAAAAGGTCACCAATCTCTCCGGCCGAGGCGTCGGCATGGATGTGGTGCGCAAGAACATCACTGCCCTGCGCGGCAGCGTCGACGTCAAGACCGAGCCCGGCGCCGGCTCGCGCTTCACCATCCGCCTGCCGCTGACCCTGGCCATCATCGACGGCTTCCTCACCGGCGTCGGCCGCGCCTCCTACGTGATTCCGCTCGACATGGTGATCGAATGCATCGAGCTGGCCGGCACCAGTGGCGAGCGGGACTACATCAACCTGCGTGGCGAGGTGCTGCCCTTCGTGCGCCTGCGCGAGCTGTTCGAGGTCACCGGCGAGCGCCCGCAACGTGAAAACGTGGTGGTGGTCCAGTACGCCGGGCAAAAGGCCGGCATCGTCGTTGACCAGCTGCTTGGCGAATTCCAGACGGTGATCAAGCCGCTGGGCACCCTCTTCCGCAACATGCGCGGCATCGGCGGCTCGACCATCCTCGGCAGCGGCGAGGTGGCGCTGATCCTCGACGTTCAGGCGCTGGTCAGCCGTTGCGCCAGCGCCGAGGAACAGAAAGCGCGTGCCTCACAGGGCGGGCGCCTGCTGGAGGCCCATGGCAGCTGAGTCGTTATACCGAATTCATGTGAATAACCAGATCCGTCACCGCTTTAACGCAAATCCGTAATTTTCCAGGGAGCAAACCATGTTCAAGAATCTAAAAATCGGCGTCCGCCTCGGTCTCGGCTTCGCCATCACGCTCGTACTTTTGATCGCTGTTGCCACCATCGGTTATACCCGCATCACCGCGCTCGACGAGGAAATCGAGAACATGGTCTTGGACAAGTTCCCAAAGACCGTACAGGCGAACGACATCATCGATGCCATAAATGCCATTGCACGGATTCAGCGCAATGCCCTGCTGGTCAAAGGTGAGGACAACGTCCGCCGGGAACTCGACCGCATCCCCGGCGAGCGCAAGAAGATCGGCGATACCATGGACAAGCTCGCGGCCACCATTACCTCCGACGCCGGCAAGGCAGTGCTGAAGGGAATGCTCGCCAGCCGCGCCGCTTATGTCCCCTTGCAGGAAAAGTTCGATTCCCTGGTGCGCACCGGCAAGCTTGAGGAAGCCAACGCGCTGTTGTTGGGTGATCTGCGCCGGGAGTTCAACCTGTACCTCAAGGCGGTCGGGGAACTCATCGCCTTCCAGACCAAGCTCATGGAAGAAGCCGGCAAGCATGCCGAAGCGGACGCCAATAGCGCCCGGTCCCTGCTTCTCGCAGTCGGGCTCGTCGCATCGCTGCTCACGGTTGCCTTCGCCTGGTTCGTCACCATCAGCATCACCCGGCCGCTGCGCGAATCGGTCGATGCCGCCAACAGCCTGGCCGAAGGTGACCTGACGATCAAGATCGAAGCCGACTCGAAGGACGAAACCGGCCAGCTCAAGCTCGCCATGCACAACATGGTTGGCAAGCTCGGCGAAATCATCGGCGAAGTGAATAGCGCCGCCGACGCCCTGGGCAATGCCTCCGGCCAGGTCTCCGCCACCGCCCAGTCGCTCTCGCAGTCCTCGTCCGAGCAAGCCGCCTCGGTCGAAGAAACCACCGCCAGCATCGAGCAGATGACCGCCTCGATCACCCAGAACACCGAGAACGCCAAGGTCACCGACAACATGGCCACCAAGTCCTCGGCCGAAGCCGAACAGGGCGGTACGGCCGTCAAGGACACCGTCGAAGCCATGAAGTCCATCGCCGGCAAG
>Ga0172373_10001685_pt1 | contig 35379 bp, 39 predicted proteins | sample Lak10m_2_FD_114546 | JGI IMG/M metagenome (GOLD analysis project Ga0172373, IMG submission 114546) | Freshwater microbial communities from Kabuno Bay, South-Kivu, Congo - kab_092012_10m | ecosystem: Environmental > Aquatic > Freshwater > Lake | place: Democratic Republic of the Congo...
ACCAGGGTATCTAATCCTGTTTGATCCCTACGCTTTCGTTTCTCAGTGTCAGTAAATAGCCTAAATAGCTGCTACCGCCATTGGCATTCCTTTATATTTCGTGGGATTTTACTCCTAAATATAAAATTATGCTATTCTTTGCTATACTCAAGTAAATTAATATTAAAAGCACTTTTAAACTATAAAAATCTAAACTTTTACTTAAAATCAATTATACCACCTACAAACCCTTTACGCCTAATCATTCCGAATAACGCTCGTCCCCTTCGTATTACCGCGGCTGCTGGCACGAAGTTAGCCGGGACTTCTTCTTTAATTCAGTCATTATCCAAATTAACGAAAAAATTTAACGGTTAGCTTATTTTAATTTTTTGCAAAATTAAAATAAACCTTTATTACCACACACAATTTACGCAATATTGCTAGATCAAGCTTTCGCTCATTGTCCAAGATTCCCCACTGCTGGCTAAAAAAGCCTGGGCCGTTCTCAGTCCCAGTGTGACTGTATTTCCTTTCAGAACAGTTAAAGATCCTCGGCTTGGTTAGCCTTTACCCAACCAACTACCTAATCTTTTATAAGCTTATTTTTAAGCGGATTTTAACCTTTTTATTTGGTATTTTCAAAATATTTTTTACAATATTTTTATTAATTTGCATTAATGTTGAATTATACCATAACTTAAAAGCAAATTCTTATATATTACTCACCCGTACGCCAAAAATTTAAAAAATAAAATTTTTAAATTAATTAAACTCGCATGTGTAAAGCATATTGTTAGCGTTCATTCTGGGCCAGGATCAAACCCACATAAATTTAAATGTAAATTTTATACATTTATCTTAAAAAAAAAATAAAATATAAAAAATTAAAAATTTTTAAGTTTAAAATAAAAAACTTAAAACCCCGTGTATATTTTAAAAAAATTGAAATCAGGAGTTGAACCTGATTTTAAAAATAAAAAATTATACTTATGTATACATTTATTTTAATTAAATTAATTTTAATTTATTTAATGTAATTTAACTGCTTCATTTAAATAAATTGAAATTAAAATACAAAATACTAACGCTTGAATTAAAGCTACAGCAAATTCTAACATAAATAATGGTACTAATAGTACTAAAGGTACCATATGTAATAAAAATAATACGCCACCATAATTCATTAAAGCAAATGCAAACCAAGAAATTACTTTTAATAAAGTATGTCCAGCCATCATATTTGCAAATAATCGAATAGATAAACTAATTGGTTTAAATACATATGAAATTACTTCAACAGGTACTAAAATTAAAGCTAATAAAATTGGAGTACCGCCTGGTAAAAATAATTCAAAAAAATGTACACCATGTTTTTTAACAGTTATATAAATAATAGCTAAAAATAAATAAATACTAAAACCAAAAGTTACTACAAAATGACTTGTTATTGTAAAACTATAAGGAATAAGACCTATAATATTTGCCATTAATACAAATAAAAAAATACTACAAATTAATGGAAAAAAACGTTGACCATTTTTAACATCAATATTATTAATAATTAAACAAGTTACTAATTTAAAAATCATTTCAATAATAACTTGAAAACGTGATGGAATTACATATAAACTACCATCTTCATGAATTATAAATTGAAAAAATAAAAAAAATACAATTAAAATAAGAAATAATAATACTGTTTGATTAGTAATACTAAAATCAATAAAATTAAATCTTAAGGGTAATAAAGGTATAATATCAAATTGTTCTAATACTGAATTAATATACATAAATTTATTTTAAATATTATTTTTTGATATTGGGTAAATAATGGGACTCGAACCCATAATACTCAGAGCCACAATCTGATACTTTACCAATTAAGCTATATTTACCAATATCCGAAATTTTTTAATTTTATTCTTTAATTGTCATTAAAGATTTATATTTTTCAGGACTTACCGCTAATACAGTTATTGGCATAAATCCATGATTTACTCCACAAATTTCTGAACATTGACCAAAAAATACTGCAGGTTTTTTATCTAATACTCGATTAATAAATAATGATGCTTGTGATAAACGACCTGGAGTTGCATCAACTTTTATACCAAAAGAAGGTACAGTCCAACTATGAATAACATCAGCTGAAGTAATTAATAAACGAATATGAGTTTCAGTAGGTAATACTAATTCTGGACGACTTACTAATAAACGACATCCTACCCAACCTGTATTTAATAAATCACTTTCTGGTACCATATATGAATCAAAATCAACTTTTTTTACGTCATCACGTAAAATATAATCTGAAATTTCATAAGACCAATACCATTGATGACCAATAATTTTTACAGTTAAATCTGGATCAATTAATTCATCTAAAGAATATAATAAAGTAAATGAAGGCACTGCAATAAATAATAAAATAATAGCAGGTAAAATTGTCCAAATAATTTCAATTAAACTATTATGTGAAAATTGAGCTGAAACATTATGTCTAGTTTCACTAAATTTATACATAGCGTATCCTAACATATAAAATACAAAAACACCTACAAACACGATAATAAACATCAGAAGATTATGAAAATAAGTCATACCTTCCATCATTGGTGTTGCTGGATCTTGTAAAAATACTTGATTTTTTTCTGGAATATCACAGAATGTTTTTAAATTATTAATAAAGGTTAAATAACCAATTAATGCGATAATAAAAAAATTTTTTAATTTCATAAAATTTAAATATAATTTTAACTTATAAGAAATTATTTTAATAAAATTTAAATATTTTATTAAAATAAAATTAATCAATTTAATTTTTAAATACAAAAATTTATATTAATTATTAAATTATAATAATTAAATATTAAATTTTAATTTACTCTATTTAATTTTTTATTTAAAAATAATCCTAAAAAATTATTTGATACAACAGTTTGTGTATCTTTAGTTTTATAAGTATTATTTAATTTATTTCGAAATTTAAAAGTTTTAGAAATTTCAACAATATAATTTTTTAAAATGAAAAAATAAAAAATATTAAATTTTATTAATAACCAAAAGATCTGAGTAGAGATAATATAAATATCTAATTGTGGCATAATTTTTTTTTTTAATAATTTTAAAAATAAATATAAATTATTTTATATTAAATTTTACTATTAAATTTTTTGGTTTTAAAATTTTAATAAATAAAATATATTAATTTATTAAGATCCCCACCAATAAATAGTAATAAATAAAAATAACCAAACTACGTCTACAAAATGCCAATACCATGCTGCAGCTTCAAATCCAAAATGATGCTCACGAGTAAAATGGCCTAAATGTAAACGTAATAAACATACAGATAAAAAACAAGTTCCAACAAATACATGAAAACCGTGAAAACCAGTTGCCATATAAAAAGTAGAACCATAAACACCATCTGAAATAGTAAATGGTGCAGTTAAATACTCATATGCTTGTAAAAATGTAAAAAAAATAGCTAATGCAATTGTTACTTCTAAACTAATAATTGCTTGACGTTTTAATCCTGCAACAATAGAATGATGACATACTGTAATAGTTGCACCTGAAGTTAATAAAATAATAGTATTTAATAATGGAACTGACCAAGGATCTAATACTACTAAACCCATTGGAGGCCATACTGCTCCTAACGCAGTACTTGGATTAAAACTAGAATGAAAAAATCCCCAAAAGAATGCAACAAAGAACATAATTTCAGATACAATAAATAGTAATACACCTAATTTAAAACCAGATTGTACTTGTTTAGTATGTTGACCTTCAAAAGTACCTTCACGAATTGTATCACGCCACCAAACAAACATCATAAATAAAATTGTTACTAAACCAAAACGCCATAAAAAAGAACCACCTGAGTAACCATGCATGTACATTGCTGCTCCAAAAGTAAGCATAAATGCTCCTGAAGCTGAAATTAAAGGCCATGGGCTCGGATCAACTAAATGAAATCCATGTTTTTGATTATTAAAACTTACAGCTGTAGAATTTGTCATAATAATATTTATATAAAAATTATATTAATTTAATTAAATTATTAAATTTTATGTAATATAATTTAGGTCTAAACAGATTTGAACTGTTGACTTTACGCTTATCAGGCGTATACTCTAACCAACTGAGTTATAGACCCTAAAAATATAATTAATATATATTTTTATTTAAAATAATTCTAAAATAGTAAAACGATAAAATTTTTTTATATTTTTAAAAAAAAATATAGGTTTAAAATATATTTGACCTTTTTTATTTATTAAAATTAAAGGTTGAATTAAGGTTTTATTAATTTGTTTCATAATATTTTAATTTAATTCCATCTAAAATGAGCTTTTGATTTATATTGATATGCTTTTAATTCATTATCTAATTTTAATTTCATAATAGGTGAAGTAGTTTCAGCAAAAACAACAGAAATTAATTCATTATAAAATTTATTATAAAATGATATATTTTGTTTATTACTATTTAATACTTGTTTAATCCATTGAAAAATTACAAACATTTTTCTTGAACTTTTTATTGGAGTTGGAATAAAATGAATACGTCTTCTAAAAGAAACTTTTCGTATTTCTATATTTGTATTTAATTTTAAAAAAAATAATGAAAAAAAATAAGTTAAAGAAATAACTGGAACTGTTTGAGATATTTTATTACATATTTTATTAAATATCAATAAAGCAGCAGTTTTATTTCCATTTTTAATTAAAAATCCAATTAATTTTTTTTGCATAATTTATAAATAGTTATTTACTTTATTTTTAAGTTTTTGGTTTTTTAGTTGCATAAAATGATCGTCGTTTTTTTCGTTCTTTTAAAGGTTGAAAATCATATTTACCTCGTACTAAATGGTATTTTACACCAGGTAAATCTTTTACTCGACCCCCACGAACTAAAACAACTGAATGTTGTTGTAATGTATGACCTTCACCAGGTATATAAGCTTCTACAGACTTTCCAGTCCATAATTCTACTTTAGCTACTTTTCTAATAGCAGAATTAGGTTTTTTAGGTGTTCTAGTATAAACTCTAGCGCAATCACCTTTAATTTGAGGCCCATTTTTTAAAGCTGGTGTTTTTATAATATGTTTCTTTTTTTTTCTTGCAAATTTAATTAATTGATTAATAGTTGACATAATTTATTTATATATAAAAGTTATAATAAGGTTTTAATTTTATTAAACTATTCCAGCAGAAAGTATTAATAAACGAGAAAATTTAGTATAACGAAATTCTTTTGTTATTAAACCTAAAATTCGAGTACCTATTAATTTATTTTGTTTTGTTAATAAGATTGCAGCATTCTCTAAAAATTTATAACTATTACCATTATTTTTTTTAGTATTTACTTTTACTCGCAAAATAAGTGCTTTAAACATTTTACCTTTAGTCACTTTTGTTAAATCTCTACGATTTTTACGAACTTTTTTAATTGAAACTAATATAGTATCACCAATACCTGCATATTTAGCTTTATAACCAGTTATAATACGTATACAAGCTCCTAATTTAGCTCCTGAATTATCTATAATATTTAAAGTTGATCCAATTTGTATCATAATTTACTTATTTAATTTTTATTGTAATTTTAAAAATAATATATTATATATTACTATAATAAATACGTTATTTTTTTTCTTATTATATATTTAAATTTTATTCTTGTTCAGAATTAGTAAATGTTATATATACAATATAAAAAAATAATAATGCAGAAACTGCAGAAATATTAGATCCATATGATGCAATTTTATTCCATAATGCAAATGCATCTGGATAATCTGGAATTCTACGAGGAAAACCAGCTAATCCTAAGAAATGCATTGGAAAAAATGTTACATTTACTCCAATAAAAAATAACCAAAAATGTAATTTACCTAAAAATTCTGGGTATGAATAACCAACAATTTTTTCAACCCAATAATACCATGCTGCAAACATTCCAAATACTGCTCCCATACTTAAAACATAATGAAAATGAGCTACAACATAGTATGTATCATGCATTACAGCATTAATACCTGAATTTGATAATACTACTCCAGTTAATCCTCCTAATGTAAATAAAAATAAAAATCCTAATGCAAATAACATTGGAGTTCTATATACAATAACACCACCCCACATAGTAGCAATCCAACTAAACATTTTAATACCAGTTGGAACAGCAATAATCATAGTAGCTGCGGTAAAATATGCACGTGTATCAACATCTAAACCTACTGTAAACATATGGTGAGCCCAAACAATAAATCCTAAAAAACCGATAGAAATCATTGCATAAACCATTCCTAAATATCCAAATACTGCTTTAGATGTATATGTTGAAATTACTTGACTAATAATACCAAATGCAGGTAAAATTAAAATATAAACTTCTGGGTGTCCAAAAAACCAAAATAAATGTTGATATAATACTGGATCCCCTCCTCCTACTGGGTCGTAGAATGAAGTATTAAAATTACGATCTGTTAATAACATAGTAATAGCACCCCCAAATACAGGTAATGACAATAATAATAAAAAAGATGTAATAAATACAGCCCAAACAAATAATGGAATTCTATGCATAGTTAAACCTGGAGCTCTCATGTTTAAAACGGTAGTAATAAAATTAATAGAACCTAAAATTGAAGCTGCTCCAGATAAATGTAAACTAAAAATTGCTAAATCAACAGCTGGTCCTGAGTGAGCTTGAATACTACTTAATGGTGGGTATACAGTCCAACCAGTACCTGCTCCAGCTTCTGCTAAAGTAGAAGTAACTAATAATAATAAAGATGGTGGTAATAACCAAAAACTAATATTATTTAAACGAGGAAATGCCATATCTGGTGCTCCAATCATTAAAGGGATAAAAAAATTACCAAATCCTCCAATAAGAATTGGCATTACCATGAAAAATATCATTAAAAAAGCGTGTCCGGTAACTAATACATTATATAATTGAAAATTACCATTTAAAATACCATTACCAGGAGCTGCTAATTCCATACGAATTAAAATAGACATGGTTGTACCTAAAACTCCTGAAAAAGCACCAAAAATTAAATATAAACTACCAATATCTTTATGATTTGTTGAAAAAAACCAACGAGTTATAAATTGACTTTGTAAAGATTTACCAATAGATGCAAACATAATTTAAATTTAATTAAAATAATAAATACAAATTTAAACAAAATTTTAATTACCAAACTGATTTAATATAGCCAGGTAATCTTCCAAATTGTATTAATTCTTTTAAAGCACAGCGTGATAAACCATAAGGTCTATATACAGCACGTGATCTACCTGTTAAAATACAATTTCTAAATAATTTTGTTTTTGAAATTTTCAAAGATAATTTTTCTAAAAATAAATATTGTCTTTGTAAATTAATAATTTCTTTTTTAGTATATAATCCTACTTTTTTAAATTGTAAAATATTTAATAAATAAATAAATAAAAATTTATATATTTTTAAATAATTTTCATTTTTTTTGTAAAGATTTAATTGTTTGCTGTTTTTAAATTTTTTAAATTGCATAATTTTTTTATTAACTAAAATATATTAAACGAATTTAAAAATTTAACAAAATTATTGTATCTCTCCAGATAGGAATCGAACCTATAATCAACTGGTTAACAGCCAGATGCTTTACCATTAAGCTACTAAAGACATTATTATTTAAATAATTTAAATAATATACAAAATTGTTAATTTTTAAATTTTTATTCCCAATTTAATACACCAACTTTCCAAATATACACATAACCTATAAGTAATTCAATGGCAAAATCTAAAAATGAACCTAAACCACCATCTAATGTTATTTTATTAGCTGATACACACCAAGGAAAAAAATAAAGAGTTTCTAAATCAAAAATTAAAAATAATATTGAAACAAGATAAAAACGTACATCAAAAACATTACGAGCATCATCATATGGATCAAATCCACATTCATACGCTGAAAGTTTTTCTGTACTTGGTTTTTTAGAACTAAGAAGTAATGAGGCACATAAAAATACTATAGTTAAACCAAAACTAATTAATATTAAAATACCTATATTATAAGCTTCATAATAAAAAATATTAGATTGCATAATTTTCAATAAATTTTAGTGAAAATGGGAGTTGAACCCATAAAAAACGGATTATGATTCCGATACTTTACCATTAAGCTATCTCACTATTTTTAATTTTTAAAATATTTTCGGATTGATGTGACTTGAACACATGACCTTTTACACCCAAAATAAACGCGCTACCAACTACGCTACAACCCGTTAAATTTATATATATAATGTTTATATGGAGATAAGCGGATTTGAACCGCTACTCGTACGTGTGCAGGACGTATATTTTACCAATTAAATTATATCCCCAAAAATCCTAATGACTTTAAATTTTTTAATTAGTATTCACGTTTTAAATAAGTTATAAATTTACGTATATCCAATTTTTTATAAAAAATTTGAGGATTATCATAGGATTTTATAATATTTGAAAAATCATTAACTATTATAATATTTTTTGTATAATAATCAATTTCGCAAAAAAAAAAGAAATGTTTTTTAAAAAAAAATTTTTTTTGATTAATTTTTTTAAAAGTTAAATTTTTATTAAAAGATAAAAAAGATACAATATCTCCAGTAGTTAAAATATTATTCGGTTGTGGATGTTTATTTAAATTTAATCCAATATTTTTTGAAAATATTGAATTACGTGCTTCATAAACACTATTAAAAAAACCTAAAGACCATAATAAAATATCTAATCTAAACAATGGTTTTAATAAATATAAACCTGTAGTTATAAAATTATCTTCTTTATATTTTTTTGATTCATTTAAATAAATTCGTTTTAAATTTTTATTACGAATAATATAATCAAATAAATGATAATAGTAGCGTTTTAATTCTAAACCATTCTTATAAGTTTTTCTAATAAAATCCCAACGTTTTATTTTAACTATAGTATTTAAAGATATTTTTGTTTGATTTATTAAACTAGTATTTTTATTAGTACTATAAGTAGCTAATAATGTTTTCCAACTTTTTTTATTAGTTTTAAATAATTTAGTAGGAAAATAATCCGCATTTTTCCACTGTTTTAATTGTTTAAAAATTTTAAATTTTTGTTTTAAGCGCATATAGTATATATTTAATTATTAACAGTGTCTTTTATTTTTTCAGTAGATTTTTGTGATAATAAAATAATTAATATTAAAAAAATTAATTTTTTATAATTATTTATATTAGTTAACATTTTATAATTACCAAAAAAATTTTTATTAAAAGATGAGTTAATTAAAATAATTAAATTAATATTATTATTAAAAGTTTTTTGTATAGTATGTTTTAAATTTTGAGATATATCATCACCAATATAAGCAATCATCTTCTGTTTTGATTTTATTTCAAATTTTGTTGAAGTATGAATTTTAACATTATCTAAATTATAAAGGTTTGAAATATATTCAATAATTTTATTATATAAATTATTAGAAGTAATAATTTGTAAAAAGTTTTTATAATATTTTATATTAAATTGTAATATTCTAATTAATTGTTTAATACTTTGTAATAATAATATTACGTTTAATAAAATATAATTTGTTTTTTGTTTTACTTTAATTTGATTAAAATAAAAATTTGAATTCTTTTTTTTTAATTTTGTACCTGAAAAATAAAGAATATCTGAAGTAAGTATTGAAGATAAAAGTTTAGTTTGTTTTATTACTTTCATTTTTTTAAAATTATTTTATTATCGAATTAATACTTAAAATTTATTGTTTTTTAATTAATTTTAATTTTTGTTGTTCTTTTAAGTCCCAAAATCCACGCCCAGAATACGCATTTGATATTCGTGTATTTTTAATTGTTTTAATAAAATTTCCAAGTCTATTAATATTATAATCTAATATAATTAATACAGGTTTTTGTAAAATAATTTTTAATTTATTAAAATAAGGTAAAATTAAATATTTTTTATGAGTAAACCCTAGTTTAAGTTCTAATTGATTTAATTTTGAAAAAAATACTACTTTAAAACCACTACCTTTTAAAATAAGTTGTCTATAAAATAATTTTGTTTTATTAATAAAATGTATAAATACATAATATAAATTATGATATTTTTTTTTATTTAAATAATAAAAATAAATCATATTATTTTTAATTAATATTTTAAAAAATGTAGGTAAAATAATATATTTATATTTTAAAAAACTATCATTAGTTTTAATTAAAAAAATTAAACGTTTTTTTATATCAATTATATTAAAAGACAAATTTAATGCTTTATTAATTTTAATTTTTCTTTTACAAAATAAATACATTATTTTTCTTTTTTTTTTTTGTAATAACATAATTAATTTAACACATAAAAAAAAGGCTACCGCCTAATTGATTCATTTTACAATCAGTATGAGTTTTTAAACCTTTATTTGTTGAAATAAAAAAGGTTTTTCTTATATCATAAACATTAGAAGATAATTGTTTATAAGTTATTGTCTTTATACATGATTGTTTAGATAATAATTTTAAATTATTTAATGCAAAAGTATTATAAAGATATCTTAAATATATTTTAATATATATTTTATTTTCTTTAATCATTGAATATGATTGAATATAACCTTCTGTATATAATAATTTTAAAATAGGTATATAATCCTGTTTAAAATCTACTATAACAATTTCTTTTTTGTATATAGCAGCATTTTTTAGTTTTAATAAAAAAAATATAATACAGCTACTCATAATTTAGTATTGCCCTAGGATGGAATCGAACCACCAACACATAGAGTTTCAATCTATTGCTCTACCATTGAGCTACTAAGGCTTTTTTTGAAATAAAAGGATTCGAACCTTTACATATTCGTGTCAAAAACGAATGCCTTCCCATTTGGCTATATTTCAAAATTTAAAATGTTTTACCCAGTATTGGACTTGAACCAACAACTCATAAGAGAGCAGATTTTAAATCTGCCGTGTCTACCAATTTCACCAACTGGGTTTAATTTAATTCGAGAAAAACGGGAATTGAACCCGCGACCTTCAGTGTGACAAACTGATACTCTACCACTAAGTTATTTCCTCTTAATTATTTTATTTAAAAAAAGCTGTAGTATGTGGACTTCTACTTAATTGTCTTAAAGTTAAAGTATTATTAGTTAATGCTTTACAATCTAAAGTTAATACTATTGAGCCTAATAATGGTACTAATAAAAGTAATCCAACAATTATTAAACAAATTGAATATTCATTTAAAATTATTTGTCCTATAATTTCTAAATTATTTAAAGAATCAAACCAATTAATATTAAAATTAGTATAATCATTTAATTTAAATAAATTAAAATTTATAATAATATTTTTAAATATGTAATATAAAATACTTAAAAAAAGACTAGAAAATACTAAAAGAAAACCTAATTTTTTTAAAATACTTTGTTGAATAATTTTAATATTTAACATCATAACAATAAATAAAAATAGTACTGCAATTGCACCAACATATACAACAATAAATGTTAGACTTAAAAATTCGATATTAAAAATAAATAAAGTAGCAGCAGCTTCACAAAATAATAAAACTAATAATAAAACAGAATATATTGGATGGGTTGTAGTATAAAGTAAAATTACAGAAATTACAGTTGCTAAATTTAATAAAAAATGTAAAGTAAACATTTGTTTTATAGTTTAATATTTTAGGTAACAGTGGATTTGAACCACTAACCTTTTCGGTGTAAACGAAATACTCTGCCAATTGAGTTAGTTACCTTTTATATTCTATAGGACTTGAACCCATATAAAATAGCTTAGAAGGCTATTGCTTTATCCAATTAAGCTAAGAATATATGTTAGACATGTCGGGAATCGAACCCGAGACAGGTGGATTAAAAGTCCAATGCTATACCACTAAGCTACATATCTTTTTTCTTTAAAAACTCACTCTTTTTTAAAAAATTTTATTTTTTCAGGTTTTTTTAAAAAAGTTAAAACTTCGAATAAAACTAGTTAGAGTTTTAATTTTTTTTTTTAAACTTTAAAAACATTTTTTTAGAAAAATAAAATGAGTTTATAAAGAAGTATTAATAAATTACAATATAATTTTATATTACTATTATAATTATATGGATGAAAAAAAATTAAAAAGAATTAAAGCTATTAAAGGATTAGGTGATAAAAGTATTATGAATATTAGAGCTATTTTTGGTATTAATATTAAAAAAAAATCGAGTTTCACTATACCTTATATTAATACTTTAAGAATTAAAAAATTTTTAAGAGTAAAAAAAACTGATATTTTATTACAAACATTAATTAAAAAACGTATTAATAATCATATTTTAATTAAAAGTTATTTAGGTTTAAGACATAAAAATTCTTATCCTGTTCGTGGTCAACGTACACATACTAATGCTAAAACTCAAAAAAAATTAGCATTTAAACGTTAAATTTTTATTTATTAAAAATATTTATGTTTTTAAAAATTTATAAACAACGTATTAAATTTTTATATAAAAGTTATTTTAAAAAATTAAATAAAATTTATAAAAAATTAACTTTAAATAAAAAATGGTACTTATTAAAAAAAGTTATTTCAAATCAAGCATATTTTCATAAAATTACTATTCATATAAAACCTAATAATATTTTTTGTACTTTAGCAAATATTTATAAAAAAAAAGTTATTGCACATTATAATACAGGAATGTTTTTTATTAAAACTACTAAAAAACATTTAAAACAAAATATTGTAAAAGTTTTATTTTTTTTTTTTAAAAAAATATATAAACGTTTAAAAAAAACTATTATTTTAAATTTAATTGTTCCAAAAAATTTAAAAAAAAAAATTTTTAAACAAATAAGTTCAATGTTTTTAATGCGACAAAAACATATTTTAATAAATATTCAAAATAAAAAATGTTTTAATGGTTGTAGACCTCCTAAAAAACAAAGAAAAAAACATAAATATAATGCTTTATTTAAAAAATAACATTATATTTTAAAAAGAATCTTCTTGAAGAGATAACTTAGTCCGGTAAAGTAGTGATTTGCTAAGTCATTTATCATGGGTTCGAATCCCATTCTTTTCTTTTTTATTTTAAATGAAATTAATTTAAATATTTTATGCATATTTTATATATTATTTTAAAAATTTTATGTATTATTGTTCCAGTACTTATTTCTGTAGCATATTTTACTTTAGCAGAACGAAAAATTTTAGGGGCAATTCAACGTCGTCGTGGTCCAAATGTTATTGGTGTTTTTGGATTATTACAACCTTTATCAGATGGATTAAAATTAATGGTAAAAGAAGTAATTGTACCAAGTAATGCAAATAAATTAATTTTTATTTTTTCACCAGCTTTAACTTTTTTTATTAGTTTATTAGGTTGGGCTGTTATACCTTTTAGCTCACATGCTGTATTAGCTGATATGAATTTTGGGGTATTATATATTTTAGCAATGTCATCTTTAGGTGTATATGGTATTATTATGTCTGGATGGTCAAGTAATTCAAAATATGCATTTTTAGGTGCATTAAGATCAACAGCACAAATGGTATCATATGAAGTTTCTATTGGGTTTATTTTATGTATTATACTTTTAAGTGTAGGAACATTAAATTTAACTGATATTATTTTAGCGCAAGAAAATGCTTGGTTTGTAATTACATATTTTCCATTATTTTTATTATTTTTTATTTCTGCTTTAGCAGAAACAAATCGTCATCCTTTTGATTTACCTGAAGCCGAAGCTGAATTAGTGTCTGGATATAATGTAGAGTATTCAGCTTTTGGATTTGCATTATTTTCATTAGGTGAATATGGTAATATGTTAGTTATGAGTTCATGTACAACTATTTTTTTTTTTGGAGGATGGTTATCACCATTTAATAATTTTGAAATTTTTAGTAATTTTCCAGTAATTTTAAGCTCATTTTGGTTTAGTTTAAAAATAATATTTATGGTAATATTATTTGTTTGGATTCGTGCGGCATTACCACGTTATCGATATGATCAATTAATGAGTTTAGGTTGGAAAGTATTTTTACCTATTTCAATATTTTATTTATTATTTATTTATTTTTTTTTATTATCAACAAATTCATTACCATAAATAAATTTAATATTTAGTATCAATAATCTTATTAAAAAAATTATTTCAATTATTATTGTTATAAAAAATAATAGAATTAATTGAGAAAAAATATCAGGAGGTGAAATAAAAGTTGCAAATAATATATTAATTAAATATAATAATTTTTTATTTTGAATTATAAAAAAAATTGAAATATTTAAAATAATAAATGTAATAAGTAATAAAAATACAATAATAAGAGTTAATATTGTATTTAAATATAAAATAAAATTAATAAAATCTTGGACTTTTAATTCAAAAAAAATTGTAAATATTGGTGAGTTATAAGTTTCTTTAGCAAATTGTAAAATTTGTAAAAAAAATGGTATTATATAACTATAAAAAAAAATATAAATAATAATAAAGATTATAATACTATTTTTAAATAATTTTATTATTATGTTATATTCAGAAAAATAAAAAGTTGTTTTATTAAAATCAATAAAATGCCATATAATGTATGGACTTATAGTATATGTTGTAATTATAAAACAGAAATAAATATGATTATAATATAATTCAAAAGGATGCGTATATATATAATAATTAAAATTTTCTGTATTATTTAAAATTTTTTTAAATAAAAAATATAAAAAAATAAAAAAAATATCATAATAATTATAAGTAATAAAAAATAAAAATAAGAAACTTAAAAATAAATATTTTAAACGATTAATAATTTCTAAAATATAAAACATAATAATATTTAGTAATTTTTATTAAATCAAAAAATAATAAATTAAATATATGATTAATTCTATTAAAAAATCAAATACAATTGTTATTAAAATAAAATCTTTTTCATATAATATTATAAAATTTTATATGGCAGCATTTTTCTTAATAATTAAAAATAAACAAATGAATTTTAAAATTCAACCAGTTAAATTAAAAAAATTAACAATATTACGTTCACCACATAAATATAAAAAAGCACAAGAACATTATCAATTAAAAATTTATAGTACTATTTTAATTGTTAAAGATGTAAATATATCAGAATTATTAGTTTTATTAACTAATAAACCACAAGGAATTTTTTTAAATATAAAAATTAAACAAACTATTAATTAAATAAAAGTTTTTAGGAGGATAATTTAATTGGTAAAATATTAGTTTCCAAAATTAATTATATAGGTTCAAGTCCTATTCTTCTTATATTTAATAATATTTAAGGCTTATAGTTTAATTGGTAAAACGTATTGCTCATGACGATAACGATATAGGTTCAAGTCCTATTAGGCTTAAATTTAATTTTTTTTAGAAAAAAATTTAAGTAAATTATTTAAATTAGTTTTAATTTTATTAATATCACCAAATAAAAAAAAAATTAAAACAATTAAAATACAAATTTGAAAAAAACTAGTGTTATACATAAATTAAAAACTTTTTGTAAAAGTTTATACTATTAAAAATAAAATTATTTTTAATAATATAAAAATATAGGTTAAATTCCTATAAAGTTTAAAGTATTATAAATACAAAATTTAAAAAGTAAATGACTTTAGGACCAAAATTAGGAGCAGGTATTGCAACAGTAGGAATGTGTGGAGCAGGAATTGGTATTGGATTAATTTTTTCAGCATTAATTCTTGGATTAGCTAGAAATCCAGGTATTAAAAATGAATTATTCCGTTTTGCAATTTTAGGATTTGCATTAACTGAAGCAATTGCATTATTTTCATTAATGATTTCATTTTTAGTATTATTTATCTAATTTTTTAGATAATAAAACTTTATATAATATAACAAAGGTTAATTAAAATAAATATATTTCAATTTATTTTTTATTTAATTTATTTAAATTTTTTATAAAAATATATGAATAAAGAGTTTGATTTAATAAAATATATAATTTATAATAATTATTAATTGGATTTTGAATATTAAAAATTTCTAATAAAGAAAATTTTTTAAATATTAAATTTTTAATTTGAATATTATAAATAATTATTTTTTGAAAATCTTTATGATTTTTTAATTCTAAATATTTTTTTATTAATAAATTTAAAGTTAATTCTGATATATATGATATTGGATATATATGAGTAACAGAATTTAAATTTTTAAAATTATTTTTAAATAAAAGTTTAGTTAAATTTTTCTTTTTAATAGTATTTGTTAAGGTTTGAGTTGAATTATTTATAATGTATAAAATAGTAAAAGGTGTCAATTGACTTTTTATAATTTTATTACTTAATTTATTTTTTAATCGTTTTTTTATTATTTGCATAAATTATTACATATAAAGTAGAATAAATTTATTTTTTAAATTTTATATAAATTTTTTTATTTTTTGAAAAAATAGAAGGTGAAATTAATTGATTTTTATATTTATTTTTAATAGAATTTGATTTTATATGTTTTAAAATTAAAGATTTTAAAAGAATTTTTTTATATTTTTTTAATATTATATTAAATTTTTGTTGAATAGTAATTTTAGATTTAAATTTTTTTAATAATTTTCTTAAATGATTAAAATTTTTATGAGGAAAAGTTCCTTTTAAACCATTTAAAAAATAAGTAAATTTACCTTTATTTATTATTAATAAAGCTTGATTTTTAATACTATTAAATTTAATATATTTTTTTAAAATAAATAATAATTTTAAATAAGAAATATAATTATTATATTTATTATTATTTATAAAATAAGTAATTTTAAATTTTTGTTTTTTTGAATAAATAAATTCTTTTAATTGTAAAGCTTTACCTAATAAATGCTTTTCTTTTAAAAGTAATAAATGTTTTTCTAAATTTTTTTGATTAATTAAAAAAAAATTTGAATTATTATCAAGTATTAAAATTTCTTTTGTATCTAATATTGAAGAACGAATATAAAATTTATTTGTATAATTATTGTTAATAATTTTTTGTTCAATAATTTGTAAAATGGTTTTATTTTTTTGTTTTTTTGAATATAAATATTTTAACATAATTTATTATAAAATAATAGTTTTAATTTTAATTGGAAGACGAAATTTAGCGTAAGCAATTGCTTTTAAAGCTTTTTTAAAATTATTTGTTTCAATTTCACATATAATAGTACCTGGTATTATTCTACAAACCCAGTGGTTAATAGCTCCTTTACCTTTACCCATTCTTATTTCATTTGGTTTTTTACTAACAGGAGTAAAAGGAAAAACATTTATAGTAATAGTTCCAGCTTTTTTAAGAAATTTATTTAAAGTATGATATAAATTTTCGATTTGTTTACCAGTTAATCTATAATTTATTAAAGTTTTTAATCCTATGGAACCATTATTAAATTGTTTATATTCATTTTTACAAGTAATACGATTTATAGCTTTACCTTTAAAAGATTTTGTAAATTTAGTTTTTTTTGGTTGTAATTTCATAATTTATATTTTAATTTGTAATAGCACGGAAAATCCAAATTTTTAAACCAAAAGTACCGTATATAGTAAAAACATGTTGTTTAAAATATTCAATATGTTTTGATTTTGATTGTAATGGAACAGTTCCTACTGTTATTGTTTTTATATCAGAACGTGGTTTTCCTCTTAAACGACCACTTATTTTTAATTTTATTCCTTGAATTTTTAAAGCATTAGAATTTAATTTTTTATCATTGATCATAATAGTAAATAATTTTTTTAAAATTAAAAAAAATCTATTATGATTTTTTTTTGATAATGTTGCAAACATTTGACCAATAAAATTAGTAAATAATTTAACAGTAATTTTTGCATCTAATAATAAAACGGTAACTCGAATAAAATCAACTAATAAATAACGTTTTTTTTTTAAAAGACTTACAATTGAAGTTTTAATAGTTTTGTATAAATTTAAAGTTTTTTGAGCATTAATTTCTTTATTAATATTTAAAAATTTAATAGTAGTTGTATTAATTTTATTATTTTTAATAAAATTAATTGGAAATAAAGTATTTTTATAATTTATATTATTTAAATTTTTTGATTTATTAATTAATAATAATTTACTTTTTTTTTTAAAAAAAGTTAATTTTAATGCACTATAATAAATTATTAAATGAATTATTAAATTTTTATCATTTAAATAAAAATTTATATTTTCTAAATAAATATTTTTTATTTTTAATACTTGCTTAATATAATTATAATAATTAATAAAGTTTATAATTTGTTTATTATTATAAACTATAATATTAGTATCAATAGTACAATTTTGATTAAATGAAGTTAAATTTTTTAATTTCAAAATATTCATAGATTATTTTTTTTTTCGTAAACTTTTATTTTTTACTTTTCCTCTAGTGTACACAAAACTTCCAAATTTTATACCTATTTTTTCTTTAGAAATATATATTTTTTTAAATTCTTTACCTGTATAAATATTAATAAATTTATCTAAATATAAAGAAGGAATTGTACCATGACGAAATTTAATATTTGTTAATGAAGAAGATTTATTTAAAAAGATGTTTTGTAAAACAGGTCCTTTCCATTTAGAGCGTGACATAAATTATTTTTTAATTTTTTTAGTTTTTTTACCTCGAGTTTTAATTCCCCATGGTGTCATTGGATGACATCCACCATTTGATCGACCTCCGTGAGGGTGATCTACTGGATTCATAGCTATTCCTCTTACAATTGGTCGAATATTTTTTAATCTATTACGACCAGCTTTTCCAATAACTACATGATTAGCCTGTAAATTTGAATTTATTCCAATAGTAGCATAGGAATTTATTGAATAAATGATAATTTGATTAGAAGGTAAACGAATTTTACAATTTTTATTTTGTTTTTGAATTAATTGAGCAAAGGTACCCGCAGATCGTACTAAAGAGGTAAACTTCCCGTTTTGTGAAATATTACTAATTAAAGAGCCTACCGGTAAATTTTCAATTTTTGATCGAAAACCTAAGTAAAAATCATTAATTTTTTGTTGACAAGATAATAATGAACCGGTATAAGTATTTAAAATAGTATTTGAATTATAAAATTTTTTATTTATTAAATCGAAATTTAATGTTATTAAATTATTTCTATTACTATCATACATTATACCAATTATAATACTTAAATTTTTTTGATTACTAAAATTTATTTTTTTATAAATATTTTTACATCCTCCACCTTTATGCCAAACAGTTATATGACCAGAGCTTGAGCTACGTCCATGATATTGTTTTTGATTTTTTGTTAGAGTTTTAATTAATTTATTATTTTTAAATAATAGAAATTTAGATAATTGAATAGAATGACGTGTACCTGGTGTATTTGTTTGTTTTTTAAGTAATAACATATATTAAAATAAATATATTATATACAGTGTACATTAGTTATAAACTAAATTAGATTTTTTATAAAATACATAATTTTTGTAAAATTTATGTACAAGCCTTTTTCGTCTAAGTGGTTAGGACATTGCTTTTTCAAGGCAATAATGCGAGTTCAAATCTCGTAAAAGGTAATATTGTTAGCTTTTTTCGTCTAAGTGGTTAGGACATTGCTTTTTCAAGGCAATAATGCGAGTTCAAATCTCGTAAAAAGTAAGAGTTAAATATTTTTTAAAAAACTTTCTACAAAATATATGGATATTATTGTTTTGAAATCATTTTTACCGGAAATTTTTTTATCTTTATGTATTTTAGGGCATTTAGTTTTTAATATCTTTTTAATTAAACATAATAAAACTAATTTCCCATTAATTGATAAAGAACATTTATCACAATGTTTATTTATATTATGTTGTTGTATATTATTAGTTTATAAAGTTAAAATTGAAGGATTTTTTTCAAATCATTTAATTGTGAATAATAGTGGATTAATTTCTTTAAAAATATTAATATTAAGTTTAAGTATTTTTATTTTTATTCCAAGTTGGCGCCATTATGTAAATGATAAGTTAAATTTTTATGAATTTTTTAATTTATATTTATTAGCAATTTTAGTATTTTTATTATTATTAAATGTTAATGATTTATTATTAATATATTTATTAGTAGAAATGCAATCATTAATTTTTTATATTTTAGCAAATTTTAAAAGATTATCTGCTTTTTCTACTGAAGCTGGATTAAAATATTTTATTTCAGGCTCAGTATTTTCAGGAATTTTTTTATTAGGTAGTTCTATTTTATATGGAATTTTTGGAACATTAAATTACTATAATTTAGAACTTTTATTAGCAGTTCCTTTAAATAATTATTCATTACATTTATTAGTTTTAATTAGTATTTTTTTAATAACTTCAATGTTATTTTTTAAATTAACTATTGCGCCTTTTCATTTATGGTCTCCTGATGTTTATGAGGGATCACCTATAAGTTCAACAATAATTTTATCGACAGTTCCAAAATTAGTATTATTAACAGTATTAATGCGTTGGATGGCAGTAACTTATTATATTTTTATTGATTTTTCCTTTTTATTTTCATTTTTAGGATTATTATCAATTTTATTTGGTATTTTTTTTGCAAATCGTCAAAAACGTTTAAAACGTTTTATTATTTATAGTTCAATAAGTCAATTAGGATATACAATCATTTTACTTTGTATGATTAATTATGATACTTATGCTAGTGTGTATTTTTTTATTATTATTTATTTAATAGCTTCAATAACTTTATGGACTTTTGTAGCTTTAATTAATTGTTTTAGAACTAATACAGCTAAATTGTATTTAAAAGAAAAAACCTCTTTTTATATTTCAAATTTAGCTCATTATATTAAATATAATAAAGGTTGGTCTATTGCGCTATTAGTAATTTTTGCGTCTTTAGCAGGTATACCACCATTAAGCGGATTTTTACCTAAAGTTTTTGTATTTATTGCATTAACAGAAAGTAATAAATGGTTTCTAAATATTATTTTAGTAATTTTATCATGTATTATTATTTGGTATTATATTAATGTAATAACTATTTTATTTATGGAAATTAAAAGTAAATATATTAAAACTGATTATATAAGTCGTCAAATTATTCATTCTAAAATGTATTTAGATGAAATTGATTATTTAATTACAAGTTTAGGAGTTTTTTTATTAATAGTTTTATTTTTTAATCCTTCTTTCTTATATTTAATGTGTCAATATTTTACATTATATTTATTATAATAAATAGAACAAAATCTATAAAATTTTTAAAATATATATAAAATTATGAATATCAAATCTGTATTTATTTTAAATAAAATAATACCAGTAATTTTATTTCAGAAATTTAATTCTGAAATTTCTTTATTAGTTAGAACTAAAAATTTATTAACAAGTTTAGTAACTTTAAAAAAAAGCATATTATATCAATTTACTTTACTTACTGCAATTTCAGGGGTAGATTACTATAATAATAAGTATAGATTTAATGTAACATATGAATTATTAAGTTTAGTTTATAATACTCGAGTAAGATTAAAAGTATTTTTAACTGAAATTGATTCAGTTCCTTCTATTGTACAAATTTTTAAAAATGCAAATTGGTGGGAACGTGAAGTTTGGGATTTATATGGAATTTTTTTTTCTAATCATCCTGATTTACGTCGTATTTTAACAGATTATGGTTTTGAAGGTTATCCTATGCGTAAAGATTTTCCAGTATATGGATATGTAGAAGTTTTTTATGATAGTATTCAAAAGCGTATTCTTATTGAATCATTAGAATTAAGTCAAGAATATCGAGTTTTTTCATTTGATACTCCTTGGTAAAACTATTAAATTAATATAAAATAATTAAATTAATTTTAAAATTATGTTAAAAAAAAGAGAATTAACTAATGAATTAAAAAATTTTACAATTAATTTTGGTCCACAGCATCCAGCAGCACATGGAGTGTTACGTTTAGTTCTTGAATTAAATGGTGAAGTTGTAAAACGTGCAGATCCTCATATTGGATTATTACATCGTGGTACTGAAAAATTAATTGAGTATAAAACATATTTACAAGCACTTCCATATTTTGATCGTTTAGATTATGTTTCAATGATGGCACAAGAACATACTTTTTCTTTAGCTATTGAAAGATTATTTAATTCTAAAATACCAAAAAGAGCTCAAGCAATTCGTGTTTTATTTTTAGAAATTACTAGAATTTTAAATCATTTATTAGCTGTAGGATGTCATGCTATGGACGTTGGTGCAATGACTCCATTTTTATGGGCATTTGAAGAACGAGAAAAATTAATGGAATTTTATGAACGTGTTTCTGGTGCACGTATGCATGCTGCATATATTCGTCCTGGTGGAGTAAGTGCTGATCTTCCATTAAAATTTTTAGATGATGTTTATTTTTTTATTACAAAATTTGTTACACGTTTAAATGAAATTGAAGAAATGTTAACTACTAATCGTATTTGGAAAGAACGATTAGTAAATATTGGTATTGTTGATTATAAAAAAGCTATTGAATGGGGATTTAGTGGAGTAATGTTACGTGGTTCTGGTATTCCATGGGATTTAAGAAAAACTCAACCTTATGAAATATATTCTGATATAAATTTTAATGTTCCAGTAGGTAATAATGGTGATTGTTATGATCGTTATATTATTCGTATTGAAGAAATGCGTGAATCAATTTCAATTATTCATCAAGTAATAAATATGTTACAAAATGGGCCTGTTAAATATTATTATAAAGGATTAGCACCTTCTCGTTTTGAAGCAAAAACTTCAATGGAAGGTGTTATTCATCATTTTAAATATTTTACTGAAAATTTAAGAATTCCAACAGGTGAAACTTATACAGCAACAGAAGCACCAAAAGGAGAATTTGGGGTTTATTTATTATCAAATAATACTGAAATGCCTTATAGATGTAAAATTAAAGCGCCAGGATTTGGTCATTTACAAGCATTAGAAGATATGGCGCGAGGTCATATGATTGCTGATGTGGTTACAATTATTGGTACACAAGATATTGTATTTGGGGAAATAGATCGATAAATAAATTTCATTTAATATTGAAAAAATATATATATGCTTTTAACATATTCTTTTCTTTTTTTATTTATTTTTGAAATATTAAGTTCAATTTTAAATTTTCGTCAACGCTATATCGATTGTGTTAGTTTTTTTCGTTTTAGTACTTTTATGCTTATTATATTAGGTATGTTACATTTATTTAAATTAAATAATTATTCATATCAATATATTATGATATATAAAATAGATAGTAACTTTTTAAATATATCATATTCTATCGGAGTAGATGGAATTTCTTTATTATTTATATTTTTAAGTTGTTTATTAATTTTTATTTCTTTTATTTTTGTATGGCCAATTTATAAAATTGAAAATTATGATGGAATTTTATTAATGTTATTAATATGTTTAGTAGCATCATTTTTAACATTAGATTTATTATTTTTTTATATTTTTTTTGAAGCTATATTAATTCCAATGTTTTTATTAATTGGATTATTTGGATCAAGAGAAAGAAAAATTAGAGCTGCATATTTATTAATGTTTTATACATTATTTGGGTCTTTATTTTTTTTATTAGGTATTTTATATTTATATTTTGTAATTGGTGTTACAGGATTTGAATATTTAGAATTAGTTAATTTAAATTATCAAGAACAAATTTATTTATGGATTGCATTTTTTCTTTCTTTTGCTTTTAAAATTCCATTATTTCCATTTCATATTTGGTTACCTGAAGCCCATGTTGAAGCACCAACTGTTGGTTCAGTAATTTTAGCAGGTATTTTATTAAAATTAGGAGTATATGGTTTTATTCGTTTTAGTTTAGTTTTTTTTATGGATGCATCATTTTATTTTTTACCTTTAATAGCACTTTTAAGTATTTTAGGGGCATTATATGGATCTTTTGTTGCAATTCGTCAAACTGATTTAAAACGTATTATTGCATATTCTTCAGTAGCACATATGAATTTAGTATTATTAGGATTATGTAGTTTTACTTATATTGGTATTTCAGGTGCATTAATTCAAAGTTTAAGTCATGGTTTTGTAGCATCAGCATTATTCTTTTTAATTGGAATATTATATAATAGATATCATTCTAGATTATTACATTACTATAGCGGATTAGTACATATGATGCCATTATATGTATTTTTTTTCTTTTTTTTTACTTTTGCAAATATTGCAATGCCATTAACTAGCAGCTTTGTTGGAGAATTTTTATTATTAAATGGTATTTTTGAAAGTAGTGCATTTTTATGTTTTTTAAGTGCTTTAGGTGTAATTATATGTGGTAGTTACTCTTTATGGCTTTATAATAGAATGAGTTTTGGTAATTTAAAATTATTAGGAATGCGTAAATTTTTAGATTTAACATTTAATGAATTTTTAATTTTATTACCTTTAGCTGTATTTGTGGTATGGTTAGGAATTTATCCAAATGTTTTATTTAAATTTTTAAAATTAATAAGTTTAAATATAGTGGTACAAAGTTTTATTTAATTAAATTATGATTTCATTAAAATATAATTCTCTTAATTATGCAAAATATTTAAATAATTGTGATTTAAATTATAAGTATTATATTAAATCAATAAAAGATACCCCAAATTTAGATAAAATAATTTTTGAATTACCTACAAATAAATTACCAAATATTGAAATTACTGAAGATGATTATCAAAATCGATTGTTATTAAAATGTTTTTTATCTGTTTATTTTATTAATAGTAAATTTCCATATATTAATTGTAATAAAATAAAAAATGAAAATATAACATTAGGTAGTAATAATAATTATCATTATGCATATTTACAAACATCAAATACATTTGTAAATAAATATCAATTAATGTTATTATTATTAAATGAAAATGATCGCAGCAATATTAATATTAAAAATTTAACTAATTTTAATAATAAGTTAAATAGCAATAAAAAAAATATTTTAAATTTTCGATTAGAAGCACAAGCTTCAAAAATAGTAGAATTTAAAGATATTTTTAATATTTTTTTTAATAGAACAGAATTACAATCATTAAAAATTAAAATAAATTTTCTTTTTAAAAATTTTAATACTAAAATGATTTCTATAAATGAATTTAGAAATTTTTTTTTTATTTGGAATATTTAAAATAAAATTATAGTATAAAAATTTATTAAATGTTATTAAGTCTATTAGTTATTTTATTTCTTGGGTTTATTACATGTAAATTATTTGGATCTAGATTAGGTGGTAAGGGTTGTTGTATTATTACAATTTGGTGTGTTTATCTTGCTACTTTATTTTCAGAAATTGTTTTTTTTAATACTTTTTTTTTTAATAAAACATATAAATTAACTTTAGGTGATTGGATTGTTTTAGATAATACTACAATTTTTTGGAATTTTTGTTTTGATAACATAACAAGTTCTATGTTAATTGTAGTAACATTTATTTCATTTTTTGTTCATGTATATTCTTCAGACTATATGGGTGCAGATCCACATTTACCACGTTTTATGTCATATTTATCTTTATTTACATTATTTATGTTATTTTTAGTAACAGCAAATAATTTTTTAATTTTATTTATTGGTTGGGAAGGTGTTGGATTATGTTCATTTTTATTAATTAATTTTTGGTATACTCGAATTCAAGCTAATAAAGCTGCCATTAAAGCGATATTATTTAATCGAGTTGGAGATTTTTTTTTATTATTTGCAATGTTTATTTTATACTATATTTTTAATAGTTTAGATTATGACATTATTTTTAGCGAAAGTGCTTTTTTATCTGGCAAAATTTTAGTATTAAATGAAACTACTACAATAAATTGTATTGATTTAATTTGTTTTAGTTTATTTATTGGAGCTGTTGGGAAATCTGCACAATTAGGATTACATACCTGGTTACCTGACGCAATGGAAGGTCCAACTCCGGTATCAGCATTAATTCATGCTGCAACCATGGTTACAGCAGGAGTATTCCTATTAATTAGAGGTTCTTTTTTATTTGAATTATCACCAAATATTTTATTTTTTATTTCAATAGTAGGAGCAATTACAGCAGTATTTGCTGCTACTACTGGGTTATTTCAAAATGATATAAAACGAATTATTGCATATTCTACATGTAGTCAATTAGGTTATATGATTTTTGCTTGTGGTCTTTCAAATTATCAAGTAGGATTTTTTCATTTATCAAACCATGCATTTTTTAAAGCATTACTATTTTTAGGAGCAGGTTCAATTATTCATGCAATTGCTGATGAACAAGATATACGAAAAATGGGAGGTTTTAAAAATTTATTACCTTTTGCTTATGGTATTTTTTTAATAGGTTCGCTAGCATTAATTGGGTTTCCTTTTTTATCAGGATTTTACTCAAAAGATATTATTTTAGAAAATGCATATGCGCATTATACTAATGCCGGAATTTATATTTTTTGGTTAGGTTTATTTGGTGCTATGTGTACTGCGTTTTATTCAATACGTCTATTAATTTTAGTATTTTTAGCAAAAACTAAAACTTATCGCGTGGTGTTATTAAATATACATGAAAGTAATTTTGGTATTTTTATACCATTATTTTTTTTATCTATATTTAGTATTTTTAGTGGATATATGTCTGCCGATTTTTTTACTGGATTTGGTACTGATTTTTGGAATAATGTAATTTTTATAATGCCACAAAATTATTTTTTATATGATATTGAATTTATTGAATTTTATAAAGGTTTACCTTTATTATTTGTATTTATTGGTATTATATTAGCTATTTTATGTTGTCATGTATTTAAAACATTATTTTATACAATTAAAACAACAACATATTTTAAAAATATTTATAATTTTTTAGTTAATAAATGGTATTTTGATAGAATATACAATGATTTAATTGGACAAAATTTATTAAACTTTAGTTATTTTTTTACTTATAAAACTTTAGATCGTGGTTTTATTGAAATTTTTGGGCCAACTTCTATTACAAATATTTTATATAATGGTACTTTATTTTTTAAAAATATCCAAAGTGGATATATGTATCATTATATAAATATTTTTCTTTTTAGTATTTTAACTATTATTTTAAGTATTGTATTTTTTAGCCTATTTTTAAGCAAATTAGGATTTTTATTAAATCTATTAATTATGCTTGTTTTATCTGATTCTGTAATCGATTATATTGAAAAATTTTAATAAAATAAAAATTTAATTTATGAAATACGAAAAAAATGTAACTTATTCTAAAATTGCTCGATGGAATAATAATTATTTAGCTTCTTATTTAGATTCACATATTATTAGTTATCCTACTCCAAGTAATTTAAATTATTTATGGAGTTTTGGATCAGCTGCCGGTATTTGTTTATGTATTCAATTATTAACTGGTATTTTTTTAGCAATGCATTATGTACCTGAAATTAATCATGCTTTTTTAAGTGTTGAACATATTATGCGTGATGTTAACTATGGTTGGTTACTGCGATATATTCATGCTAATGGTGCTTCTTTTTTTTTTATTATGGTTTATTCTCATATTTTTAGAGGATTATATTATGGTTCGTATATGTATCCAAGAGAAGGTTTATGGTGTAGTGGTATTGTAATTTTTTTTTTAATGATGGCAACAGCATTTATGGGGTATGTATTACCTTGGGGTCAAATGAGTTTTTGGGGTGCAACTGTTATTACTAATTTATTTTCAGCAATTCCAGGAATTGGAGCTAATATTGTTGAATGGTTATGGGGTGGTTTTTCAGTAGATAATGCTACTTTAAATCGTTTTTTTAGTTTACACTATTTAATGCCATTTGCAATTGCAGGTGTAACAATTATTCATTTAAGTTTATTACATAAAATTGGGTCAATAATCCTATCGGAATTAATAAAAATCTTAATGTAATTACTTTTTATCCATACTTTTATGTAAAAGATTTATTAGCATTCTTTTATTTAGTATTTTCATTATTTTTTTTTGTAATATATTATCCAGGTACACTAGGGCATCCAGATAATTATATTCCTGCAAATCCTATGGTAACTCCAGCACATATTGTTCCAGAATGGTATTTTTTACCGTTTTATGCAATTTTACGTTCTATACCTGATAAATTAGGTGGAGTTGTTGCTATGGGAGGTTCTATTGCTTTATTATTATTATTACCTTTTGTAACAAATTCAACTATTCGAAACGGTTTTTTTCGTTTTATCTATAAATATGCATTCTGGTTTCTTGCAGGAGACTTCGTTTTATTAGGATGGTTAGGTCAAAAACCTGTAGAAGATCCATATATTAACTTAGGATTATTAGCAACTATATTTTATATGGCTTTTTTAACTGTTTTATTACCAGCTATTGAATATTATGAAACTTTAAAAAAAGTTAAAATAACTTCAAGTTATACAAATAAACAATTAAAAGAAACCAAAGTGTCACATATATCTTATAAACCTTTTATTGAAAAAATGAGCAAAGTTTATTTAGAATTAAATACACTTTTAATTGAATTCTTTAAAATTAGTTTAAAAACCCCTTATATATATATTATTATTTTTATTCTTGGTTATATATATATTCAAAATATAATTAAATTTTTATTTTAATATTTTTATTAAAATATAATTACTAATTTTTAAATTATGATACGAATTTTTGTTAATAATCTACCTTTTTATATAAAAAAAGATATTTCTGTATTAGAAGCACTTTCTTTTTTAGGATTAAGAGTACCTCGTTTTTGTTATCATGAAGCTTTATCTGTTGCTGGAAATTGTCGTATATGTTTAGTTGAAGTAGATACTTCCCCAAAATTAATTGCATCTTGTGCCCAACCTATATTGGCTAATATGCAAATTTTTTCAAATACTATTAAAGTTTTAAAAAGCCGTGAAAATGTTTTAGAATCTTTATTAATAAACCATCCATTAGATTGCCCTATCTGTGATCAAGCAGGAGAATGTGATTTACAAGATCAAAGTAAAGTATTTGGAGGTATTTATACTCGTCATATTTTTGCAAAACGTGGTGTAGAAAATAAAATTATTGATCCATGCATTAAAACAATAATGACTCGTTGTATTCATTGTACTCGATGTGTTCGTTTTGCAGCGGAAATTACTGGACAACCTTTTTTAGGAACTTTAAACCGCGGTCGTTTTACTGAAATTGGAGGATTTATTTCATATTTTCAAGATAGTTCAGAAGTTTCAGGAAATGTTATTGATTTATGTCCTGTAGGCGCTTTAACAGCTAAACCTTATGCTTTTAAAGCAAGACCTTGGGAATTAAGATCTATTGAAACTATTGATTTAACTGATGGTTTAGGTAGTAATATTTATATAAATTTAAAAGAATTACAAATAATTAGTGTTTTACCTAAAAATAATTCATTTATTAATGGTCAATGGATTTCAAATAAAGCACGCTTTTATATTGATGCTTTACAACGTTATAGAATTTCAACACCATGGGTAAAAAATTTTAGTAAAAATGAAAATTTATTACAATCATTAAAAATTCTTGATACTTTAGCTTCTAATAATATTAAAAAACATCTTTTTATTATTAATGAAGATATTGATTTTAAAAGTTTAGCTTTATTAAAAAAATTAAATAATGCATATCCTACAGTATTTAATATTTATAATAATTCAACTTTTTTTAAACAATCAAATTTTTATTCTTCTCAAAATAATAAAATAAATTTACTAGAAACTTTTAATAGTAATTGTTTTATATTATTAGCTACAAATATTCGTACTGAATCAGCAGTAATTAATATTAAATTACGTATTAAAGCAAAAAGTAAAAAAATTAATGCGTTAAATTTAGGTCAAAGAATAGATTCATTTTTCCCAATAAAATTTTTAAATATTACTACAAATTTAATATTAAATATTATTGAAGCAAAAAATTTAAATTATTCAAAATTAATTTTTTCTAAATCACAACCTATTTTTTTAATTGGTGAAGCTTTTTTTAAACGTATTAATATTAATCAAAATAATATTATTACACATTTAAATAAATATAATCAAAATAATTTAATTTATATTATTAATAAAAAATCTAATAGTGAAAGTATTAAAGCTTTAAATATTAAATCAATTAATTCACGTGCTATTGCGTTAAATAATGGTAATATTTATTTTTGTAATTTAGATGATAATTTAAATACTCGAAATATAGTTAATAATACAAAATTAAATAGTATATGGTTACATACACATGGATCACAAGTAGCTACACAATGTAATTATATTATACCTACATTAAGTTATTTTGAAACTGAAGGTATTTTTTTAAATTTAGAAAAAAGACCACAAAAATCAATAAAAATGTTAGAAAATCGTTCTTCAAATACTGTATATTCATTAATTGAAATTATTAAAATAATTAAAGAATTAAAAAAAATAAATATTAATTTAAATTTATTATCAAAATCTTTTAATTATATGGATGAAATTTTAAAAAATCCAAATTTATTTAATCAATTAATTAATAAATATAATAAATTATATGTTTATAATGATCAAATTTTAGGAAATTATTCAAAATATCCTTTTAAACCTATAATTAATGATTTTTATTTAACTAATAGTTATTCATCATATTCAATCAATATGAATAATTATTCTAATAGTAATCGTTTAAAAAATAATATATTATTAAATTTATTGAAATAATAAATTAAAATATATTATTAAATACTTTTTTATAATATCTAAATATTATAAATAATAAAATAAGACTAAAAGAAACATAATATATTTTCTTTTTTTTTAATATGTGTTTATATAAATCTTTTTTTATATTAATTTAATGAGTGTTTAAATACTTTTTGAAAAGTTCATTTTTATTGTAAATATGAGGACCCTTTTTTTAAGCCCCAGTTGAGGTGGCTTTTTTACCCTAAAAATAGGTTGAAGAGAGACTCGAACTCCCACTATAAATTTTGCAAATTTACTTAATAACCAGTTTTAATATTCAACCAAAATATATTTCTATGACTATGAAGAGAATAGGAATCGAACCTATGAAAGATTAGTTTTCAAGACTAACGCCTTAACCACTCAGCCATCTCTCCTAAAATTATATTTAATTTAAATCCCCCGATTCCCGAACAAGCAGTATTTAAAGGGTTTTACTTATTATAATAACCGTTGAGTTCTGAAATGAGTTCACGTTATTAATATATAATAAGTTTTTATTAAAATTTAAGTAAAAGTAGGATTCGAACCTACAACCACCAGATTATGAGCCTGGCAAGCTACCAATTGCTATACTTTACCTTGAATATAATATAAATAAATATATTATATATTTTTATAAAAATTAGTACTTTTTAACTTCAAACTTTACAATTTGTCTATTAAAAGCCTATCACGTAATATTGTTTTACGATTTTAGAAAATTTTTTTTGCGATAAATTTCTTGCTTATATGCTTTCAGCAATTATTTTTTATAAACTTAACCATTCGGCAATGCTAAAGATTAATTAACAACCGACATATCAGAGGTTTACTAAATTCGGTCCTCTCGTACTAGAATTTAAGCCGCTCAATTTTCAACACTTATAGCAGATAGGGACCAAACTGTCTCACGACGTTCTAAACCCAGCTCACGTACCACTTTAATCGGCGAACAGCCGAACCCTTGGGACCTGCTTCAGCCCCGGGATGTGATGAGCCGACATCGAGGTGCCAAACGGTCTCGTCGATATGGACTCTCAGAAACCATCAGCCTGTTATCCCCGGCGTACCTTTTATTCGTTGAGCGATGTTCTTTCCACTCAGAAACACCGGATCATTATGACCGACATATAATAATTAATATACATCTCTGTGCGACCTGTTAGTCTTACAGTCAAGTAAACATATACCATTAAATTCTACAATAAAAATATTTATTTGAGTTTACCTTTGTACACCTCCGTTACTTTTTAGGAGGCGACCGCCCCAGTCAAACTACCTCTTATAGGTTTTCTTATAAAAATAATTAGTAAATTAAAAATTTAAGGGTGGTCTTTCATTGTTGTAATATTTAACTATTACTCCCACCTATTACTACACAAAAAAAAAAAAATTTACAACCTAAAATCATAGTAAAGGTGCACGGGGTCTTTCCGTCTAACTATAAGTAATCCGCATCTGCACGGATACTTCAAATTCACCAAGCTTGTATTGGAGACAGTAGAGAAGTCGTTACACCACTCATGCAGGTCGGAACTTACCCGACAAGGAATTTCGCTACCTTTGGACCGTCAGAATTACAGCCGCCGTTTACTGGAATTTAATTTTAATGCCGCAACATCGCCATTTCATTTATCAGCACCGGGCAGGTGTCAGCCCCTATACATCTTCTTTCGAATTAGCAGAGGCTTGTGTTTTTAATAAACAGTCGCTTCTCTCTCTTTAGTGCCAGCGCTTTTTAAACGCCACTCCTTATCCCGAAGTTACGGAGCTATTTTGCCGAGTTCCTTCAATACAATTATCTTGTACGCCTTAGTTTATTCAACCAATTCACCAGAGTCGGTTTTCAGTACGGTTTATATTAATTTATATGCTATTTCCAGATAACTCTTAATTTTTTCAAAATAATAATCTATTTAGATTAAAAAAACTACTAAATTATGTCACATATAATATCCCATTAACTTATACTTTAGTATTTTGTCTTAGGGTCCGTTTATATATTATATAATAAATAAATACTATATAACCTTGATCTTAAAAAATATTGGATCAAAAACCTTGAATTTTCGGCGACAATGATTAAAATCATTGTTTTTGCTACTAATGCCAGTATACTTTCTTCTGTTTTTTTCAATTATTTTTACCAAATAATTTACAAATTCAAAATACAGAATATTCTGCTACCATAAATAAAATACATTATTTATCAACCTTTTCGGACAAACTCGACTATTAAATTCGAGTATAAATTTTAGTCTCTATACATCGTCAAAATAAATAGATTAAATTAATGAGCTGTTACGCTTTCTTAAAAAGATGGCTGCTTCCAAGCCCACTTCGTAATTGTCATTATCTATTTATATTCTTTTCACTTAAATTTAAATTAAAGTCCTTACAGCATTGTCTGGGCTGTTTCCCTCTTGACTAAAGACCTTCGCGCCTATAGTCTGACTCTATAAAAATATAAAAATATATTCAAAGTTTTTCATAAATTGGTAAAATCAAAGATTCCCCTCAGTACAAAAGTACTCTACCCTATTTTTATTTATTACAGGCTATACTTAAATATATTTCGCAGAAAACCAGCTATCACTGAGTTTGATTAGCCTTTCACCCCTAATCACAAGTCATCCCAATCTTTTGCAACAGATATGGGTTCGGTCCTCCAATGCATGTTGCCACGTCATTTTCAACCTGCTCATGATTAGATCACTCAACTTCGGGTCTTATTCTTAAAGCTTTAAATTCTATTATTTTTTGAATTATCTACGCCTACTTTAAAATTAAACTTGCTTTAAAAATAAACTCACTGGCCCATTATGCAAAAGGTACGTTGTTACTTAATTTAAAAGTTCCAACAGCTAAATACATAGAATTTTAGGATCTTTTAACTCTTTTAAAGTTCTTTTTCACCTTTCCCTTACGGTACTATACACTATCGGTTATTGATTATTCTTAGGGTAGTGGGTGGACCCACTTTTATAATTTTATACAACAAAATTGCGTTTTTCGTTATTTATTTTTATTAATATATAACATATTTTACGGGATTAAAACACCCTCTTTGATTTAAATATATATATATATTAATACCCCTCAATCGTATTCGCTCGCCACTACTAACGACCTCTCGTTTGATTTCTTTTATTAAGTTACTGAAATGTTTTACTTCACTTAATAATTTATTTAATTACAACAAGGAAATTTCTTTCTTTAGTTATTCAATATCAATAGAAATCTTTATATTTTTTTTAAGCAATACACTACTATTAAATACATCAATACCTAGGCTGCCATTCTATGCACATTTTATAAAAAGAATAGGATTCGAACCTATGGAGGCTTTTTAACCTACAGAGTTACAATCTGCCGCCTTTAACCACTCAGCCATCTTTTCTAAAAATTAATTTCTTAAAAATGCATACTGTATAGTTTTAATATTTCCTCTTACTCTATAGTATGCAATTAATATTGCTAGTCCTACTGCTGATTCTGCCCCAACTACAGTTAAAATAAAAAAAGATGCAACTTGTCCAATAATATCATGACAAAATACTGAAAATAATAAAAAATTTAAATTTAAACCTAAAAACATAATTTCTAATGAAATTAAAATTAATAAAATACTATATCTATTAATAACAATTCCAAATAAACCTATAATACATAAAAAAGTATTTACAATTATTTGTCTTAAAAACATAACTAATTTTATTTTAATATAATTATTATTTTAAAATTTTTAATTCCAACCGCACGTTCCCGTACGATTACCTTGTTACGACTTCATCCTAGTTACAAATTCTACCCTAAGAATTTTATAATTTAAGTTAAATAAAAGTACAGTACCGAATCAATTAATCTATTCTTAAATTATAAAACTATTTTAAATAAAATTTATTTCCAGCATGTGACGGGCGGTGTGTGCAAGATCTAGGTACATATTCACCGTAACATGATGATTTACGATTACTAGTGATTCCACCTTCATATAAACGAATTGCAGTCTATAATCTGAACACGGAAATTTTTAATGATTTACTCCAGATTACTCTATTGTATTTCACATTGTAATTCCCATTGTAGCACGTGTGTAGCCCGGTTCATTAGGGCCATAAAGACTTGACGTCATTCTTTCCTTCCTCTAATTTATCATAAGCTGTCTTCTAAAAGTAGATATGTTAATAAAAATATAAACATATATCAATGTAGAAAAAGAGTTGCGCTCGTTAAAGAACTTAACCCGACACCTCACAGCACGAGCTGACGACAGCCATGCAACACCTGTATATTACTATATTGTTTTTATAATAATATTTAATATAAAAACTAAAAAAATACTTTTACATATGATAATAATATATTCAAGAACCGGTAAGGTTTTGCGCGTATTATCGCATTAAACCACATGCTCCACCACTTGTATAGATCCCCGTCAATTCCTTTGGGTTCCAATTTTGCAATCGTACTCCCCAGGCGGAGTGTTTAACGTGTTAACTGTATAATAGAAATCTTCCTATTATTAACACTCATCTTTGACAGCGTAGACAACCAGGGTATCTAATCCTGTTTGATCCCTACGCTTTCGTTTCTCAGTGTCAGTAAATAGCCTAAATAGCTGCTACCGCCATTGGCATTCCTTTATATTTCGTGGGATTTTACTCCTAAATATA
>Ga0172373_10001688_pt1 | contig 35348 bp, 30 predicted proteins | sample Lak10m_2_FD_114546 | JGI IMG/M metagenome (GOLD analysis project Ga0172373, IMG submission 114546) | Freshwater microbial communities from Kabuno Bay, South-Kivu, Congo - kab_092012_10m | ecosystem: Environmental > Aquatic > Freshwater > Lake | place: Democratic Republic of the Congo...
GGCCGAGGAGATGGCTATCCGTCAAGGCTTGTTCAGTATTCGCGCAACGGGTGATTCGGCAGCCATTGTCAACGCCCAAGATTTTCGCCCCAAGGCTTGGTAGCCCGACAAAGGGCCTATGGCACTCTATTATGACTTGCCCGTGTACCGGGACACTTACCAACGGGTGCTGAAAATTTTTGAATGCACCAAAGAGTTCAGCAAGGAATACAAGTACACCTTGGGTCAGGACATGAAGCGCGATGCCCTGCAATTGGTGCGCAGCATTTACCGCGCCAATAAAGCCACCCAGAAAAAAGAGTATTTGGATGCCTTTTTGGATGATTTTGAATTGCTCAAATTGGAAATCCGCTTGGCGGCGGACTTGCGAGTGTTGCCGACCAAGAAACACGCCGAGCTGAGCCTGTTGATGGCCGGCATCGGCAAACAAATCACCGGCTGGCGCAATGCCCAGCGGGTGTGACGCCAGAATTGCCGCCGCCACGGTGGCGGCAAGCGAGCACGCTTTTGTTTAAAAGCGGTAAAGGGACAGTATGCTTGGCGGGGATGAGGACTGCGCGTCCTTGGAGGACGGGCAGTCCTGGTTTTGCCAAGACTCGGCAGGTTTTCAAAACCGGCAGGGTCTAAGCGCACGCTGTGAAATCGCCTGCGCCCAAGGGGCCTTGGGCGCAGCAAAACGCCTTTACTTTTTGGCCGGGGGTTGCGTCCTCCTACTACTGGAGTTCGTCCGAGAACAATAACAACAACGCTTGGAACCAGAATTTCGGTAGTGGCGACCAGAACAACAACAATAAGAACAATCCGTTCTTAGTTCGTGCCGCGCGGGGTTTTAAACAAGGCGATCTGTGCCCGGTATCTTGCGGTATCGGGCATTTTTTTTATAGATACAGAAGCCGATAAAGCGACATAATTAAAGTATCAGGCCAGTGAGTTGTCGTCTGTCCATACTCGGTAATCAGCTTCGGACTCTATATTTTTATTTTCCTCACTCCAATCCTCTCCAGAAGGAGAGGGAGCTTTGACGCTCGTTCCCAAGCTACTGCTTGGGAATGGGTTTTTGGAAGCTCCAGCTTCCTGTCATTCTCGAAGCTGGAGCTTCCGGGACTTGGGTTTACCCAGCAGGAGCTTGGTAACCAGCGTCACCAGCGTCAAGTGAAGCCCACCGTTTAACGATGCGGTGCTTAGAACGACTGCCCGTCCTTTACCCACAAGGGGCATTAGCAAGGACGCGCAGTCGTTGCGTTCGATGCCTTGATAAATTCCCTATCATTCCGATTGCAGGACTACCCAATCCGGAAGGCCTATCACGAAGTTATTTCGTACGTGTTCCTGGAGTATTGGTTGCCGCTGGGCTATTGAATACGAGTGGAGACAGTGATTTTGAACACACCTGTTCGTTGAAAACCTTCATCTGTAACCGATGCGGGTATAAAATAAGTCCATTTTCTGGTTCTAAGGAGCTTCGCCGTGTTGGATGACGTGATCAAAGCCTATAACGAGACCGTTTTGAACACCGACCGGGCGGCTGCGCTACAGGTTGTTTCGGACGCCATCGGGCAAGGCATCAGTCCGGAAGACGTTGTGTTTAAAATCGTGATTCCCGGGCTTGACTTGATGGTCAAAGCCATCAGCGAAGGCTTCGATACCAATCTTGCGCAGCATTTTATGACGTCGCAGATCGCCGCGGACGTGACCTGTCGGCGTGCTGATTTTTCATCCGGGTTGGGTCAAGACCGATATGGGCGGCCCAAATGCATTGGTCAATGCCGATGCAAGCGTTTCCGGGATGCGCCGTGTGATAGATAATTTTTCGTTAGATCAATCAGGTCGTTTCGTTAAATATGACGGAACGCCAATGCCGTGGTGAATAATATGATTAAAAAGACAGTGTTGTTATGGGCGGTGTCGCAGGGCCTTGCTTATGCCGGTGTTTCGATACCCGAGCCGATTAAAGTACCGGCAGGACACCATCCCGTGCTGACGGCGCATGCAAAAGGCGAGCAGATTTATCAATGCTCGCTGAGCAACGGCGCGTATTCATGGCAGATACAAGCCCCCGATGCCCAATTGTTCGACGATCAGCGCCAAATTATCGGCAAGCATTATGAGGGGCCGGTTTGGGAATATAAAGAAGGCAGCCGTGTGCAGGGCAAAATAGTCGCTAAAGCCGATATGGCGCCCGGCTCTGCGATTACCTGGTTATTGGTCGAAGTCATCGGGCATAAGGGTGTGGGTCCGTTCACAAAAACCAGTTTTATTAACCGGATTAATACGCAGGACGGTTTGCCGCCTGTAACGGGTTGTGATTCCAATCATTTAGGCCAGGAAAAGCGGGTTGATTATTCGGCGGATTATATTTTTTACCAGCCGGGTTAAGCCGCGCACTGGGAGATTACCGGTTGTTATGTCGCATCCGAGCCGGAACGGGTTTGCAACCTGTTCCGTAACGTTTCAGTCATGCCCGGCAGTATGGCAAAACGTTAGGATAACCGGGGTCAGAGTAGAATTAAATTAGATAACTACGCGGGACGGGGTTTTGTAACCCCGTCCCAAACGTTTCAACTATGCCTGTCAGTATGGCAAAACGTTAAGGACGGGTTGAATAACCCGTCCTGCATCGGGAATGACATTAAAACTCATCAACTCGGCAAACAGCCCATTAAAAATAAAAGCGATTTAAAGAAAAGAGTGCACTCTCCGCCATGCCTTTAAGCTCGTTCCATCCCGCCGTCGCCCACTGGTTTCTAAGCTGCTTTAACTCGCCTTCGGATGTGCAAGCCCAGGCTTGGCCCGCGATCCGGTCGTGTGCGGCTACGCTGATTGCAGCCCCCACAGGTTCAGGTAAGACGCTTGCGGCATTTCTCGCGGCTATCGACCAATTAGTGCAGCAAGGCTTAAGCACCGGCTTGCCGGATGAAACCCGCATACTTTATATCTCGCCGCTGAAGGCTTTATCGAACGACATCCATAAAAACCTGGAATTGCCGCTGGACGGCATCCGTTTTGCGTTGCTGGAACATGGCCTGCCGGATGTCGTGATACGCGCGCAGACCCGCACCGGCGATACTTCGACCGCAGAACGCGCGGCGATGAAACGCTGGCCGCCGCATATCCTCGTGACGACGCCGGAATCGCTGTACATCCTGCTGACTTCCGTTTCCGGCCGCGACATGCTGAGTACCGTGCGTAGCGTGATCGTCGATGAAATCCATGCACTGGCGGGCAATAAGCGCGGCGCGCATCTGGCTTTATCGCTGGAACGGCTGGCGCAGCTGACGGCCGCGCCACCGGTGCGTATCGGGCTGTCCGCGACGCAAAAACCGATAACGACGATAGCCCATTACCTGTGCGGGAGCCGCAGTGAGCATTGCACGATTATCGATACCGGGCATACGCGGCAACGCGACGTGCAGATAGAAGTCACCGGTTCGCCGCTGGAGGCGGTGATGGCCGCCGAAGTCTGGGGCGAAATTTACGACCGCCTGGAGCAGTTGACCGAACAACACCGCACGACGCTGATTTTCGTCAACACCCGCCGTCTCGCCGAGCGCGCCGCCGCGGCGCTGGCCGAACGCCTGGGCGAGGAGTTCGTTACCGCGCATCACGGTAGTCTTGCGAAAGAGCATCGGCTGGATGCGGAGCAACGCTTAAAGCAGGGTTCGTTGAAGGCGCTGGTCGCCACCGCGTCGCTGGAACTCGGTATCGACATCGGCGATGTCGACCTGGTTTGCCAGTTGGGGTCGCCGAAAGCGATCGGCACGTTTTTGCAACGCGTCGGGCGTTCCGGCCACCGGCTGTCCGCGATTCCGAAAGGGCGCTTGTTTCCGCTGTCGCGCGACGACCTGGTTGAATGCACGGCGATGCTGGCCGCGATCCAGCGTGGCGAGCTCGACCGTATCGTGATTCCCGAGTATCCGCTGGATGTGCTGGCGCAACAAATTGTCGCCGAAGTTGCGAGCCGGGAATGGCGTGAAGACGAGTTGTTCAGGGCTTTTACGGCAGCCTGGCCTTATCGGGAACTGACATACGAGCAATTCATCGCCGTCGTCAGAATGCTTGCCGACGGCTTCCATACGCGGCGCGGCCGACGTAGCGCGTATCTGCACCGCGACGCGGTGCACGGCCTGCTGCGCCCGCGCAAAGGCGCGCGTTTGACGGCGTTGCTCAATGGCGGCGCGATTCCCGACCAGTTCGATTACGATGTCATCATGCAGCCGGAAGGCCTGTTTGTCGGCACCGTGAATGAGGATTTTGCGTTTGAAAGCCTGCCTGGCGATATTTTCCAGTTAGGCAATAGCTCATACCGGATGCTGAAAATAGAGCAAGGCCGCGTCTATGTCGAAGACGCCCACGGCTTGCCGCCGTCGATCCCGTTCTGGATCGGCGAAGCGCCGGGACGTAGCGATGAGCTCTCGCTGGCCGTGTCGGACTTGCGCGCGACGCTCGATGCCAAGCTGGAACAGGGGCAGGATGCGGCCTACCAGTATCTGCAACAAACCGTGCAACTGCCTCATGCCGTAGCAGACCAACTGGTGCAATACCTGGCCGCCGCCAAAGCCGCGCTGACGTTATTGCCGACCCAGCAAACCATCGTGTTCGAGCGTTTCTTCGATGAAGTCGGTGATATGCATTTCGTCGTCCATTCGGCGTTTGGCTCAAGAATTAACCGCGCCTGGGGCCTGGCCTTGCGCAAACGATTCTGCCGCCGCTTCAATTTTGAATTGCAGGCCGCCGCGAATGAAGACACCATCGTATTGTCACTAGGCCCGACGCACAGCTTTCCTTTGGATGAACCGGCACAATATTTAAAGGCGGCCACGGTTAGAACGATCCTGGTCCAGGCCCTGCTGGCCGCGCCGATGTTCCCGAGCCGCTGGCGCTGGGTTGCCAATACCGCGCTGGCGATACCGCGCAACCGCGCCGGCAAGAAAGTCCCGGCCTATTTCCAGCGCAACGATGCCGAGGATTTGATCGCCGTCATTTTCCCCGACCAGCTCGCCTGTTTTGAAAATATCGCCGGCGACCGCGAGGTGCCGGACCATCCGCTGGTCAACCAAACCTTGTCCGATTGTTTGCATGAGTTGATGGATATAGACGGCCTGGAACGCTTATTGGCCGGTATCGAGCAGGGCAGTATCGCGGTTATTGCGCGTGATTTGAGCCACCCATCGCCGCTCGCGCAGGAAATCCTCAATGCCCGGCCCTATGCCTTCCTGGACGATGCGCCCGCCGAAGAACGCCGGACACTGGCGGTGCAACAGCGCCGCTTTATGGACCCGCAAACCGCCGCCGAGATCGGCCATCTGAATCCCGAAGCGATAGCTAACGTCAAAATAGAGGCCTGGCCGGAAGCGGCCACGCCGGATGAATTACACGATGCGCTGGTGGTTTTGGGCTTTTTGACGGAATCGGAAGGTGGTCACGGTTGGCGGGATTTGCTGGAAAACTTGCAACAATCCCGGCGTGCAACCGTCTTGACGATTGCCGGAAACACCCGTTTATGGGTTGCCGCCGAACGCCTGCAAGTCATGCAATTAGTGCTTCCGGCGGCAACGATGCAGCCCGCTATCGACCCGGTAGTCGGCGATGAAGCCGGCGATTTTGACGGCGCGCTACGGGACATCATCCGCAGCCGCCTGGAAGGCTTAGGTCCCGTTACCGTAACGCAATTGGCGCAGCCGCTGCTGCTGGCGGATGCGCCTGTAGCGCAGGCCTTGGCCGCATTACAACAGGAAGGTTTTGCGATTCAGGGACGCTTTACGCCGGAAACTGAGGAAACCGAATGGTGTGAACGCGGCTTGCTGGCGCGTATCCATCGTTATACCCTGAAGCAATTGCGTAGCGAAATCGAGCCGGTGGCGCCAGCCGACTTTATGCGTTTCCTGTTCCAATGGCAGGGTCTGGACGATCCGGGTTCCGGCGAAAATGCATTGCAACAGCGCTTATTGCAACTGGAAGGGCTCAGCCTGCCCGCCGTCAGTTGGGAGCAGGATATTCTACCGCAACGCATCCGGCCTTTTTTTGCATCCGAACTCGACCAGTTATGCAGTTCAGGCAAATTCACCTGGCTGCGCTTGCAACTTCCTGCCGGAAGCGCCGCAGCCAAACGCAAAAATCCTGCCGGTAAAAGCACCGCGATCAGCTTTATCGCCCGAAGCCATCTTCCGCATTGGCGGGCTTACGCGCCGCTGCCGTCCAGGGAAGCACTGGAGATGTCAGCTAATGCCGGCAAAGTTTATGCGGCGTTAAAAACCTTCGGCGCCAGTTTCTTTGAAGAATTACTGCCGGAAACCGGCTTGTTGAAAGTGCAACTCGAAGAAGCGCTGGGCGAACTGACCGCCTGCGGCCTGATCACCGCCGACAGTTTCCAGGGCCTGCGTACATTGATATTGCCGCAGAAAATCCAGCATCGCCGCAGCAAGCGCTATCCCGGTTACGAGCCGTTCGGAGGTACGGGCCGCTGGGCTTTGCTGCGCGACTATCCCGCCGATGAAACGAGCCGCCATCCGCACTGTGAGCATATCGCCCGCGTGTTGCTGCGCCGCTATGGCGTCGTTTTCCGGAAATTGCTGGATCAGGAAGATATAGTCCCGCCCTGGCGCGAATTGCTGTATGCCTTCCGCCGCCTGGAAGCTCGCGGCGAACTGCGCGGCGGCCGCTTCGTGCAGGGCTTTTCCGGCGAGCAATATGCGCTGCCCGAAGCGGTCAGCGCGTTAAGGGAAGTCCGCAAGCAAGCCAAACAAGGTGAGTTGATAGCGATTAGCGCCGCCGATCCGTTGAATTTAACAGGTGTTATCACGCCGGGGCAACGCGTGCCGACCCAGGCGGGGCAGCGTGTTTTATACCGGGATGGCGTGCCGCTTGCGTTTAGTGTACAGGGGAAAGCCAGTTTTTTGGAGCCTGTCGATGGGCGGGAGGAATGGCGGCTTAGCAATGCGTTGTTGCGAAACAGCCCCATATTGTAGGGAATATGAGGCGCCATTTTCCTGGACTGGGCATTAAAATTAGCGCATTGCCAGGCCATCTTAGGCGCGCCTTACAATCCGTGGATTTAGCGAGAGGCTGAATAGTTACTAAAATTCTTCCCATTCATCGGTATCGGCAGTTTCTAGTACCGGCTTGCCGATGGCTTTGGCGCTTTTACCCTTGTAAGTTTCCAACTTGACAGGCGCGGGGCTAGGCTTTGTTAGCACATGAGACGCGCCGGCAATATGTCGATGGTCACTGACTTTAAACTGGTCTACCGTGACTGACAGGCTCTGCGCCTGGTCTTCCAGTGACTCTGCCGCCGCTGCCGCCTGTTCTACCAAAGCGGCATTTTGTTGAGTCACATCGTCCATTTGGCTTATGGCCTGATTGACTTGCTCGATACCGGATGTTTGTTCGACTGAAGCGGCGGCTATCTCGGTCATAATAGCCGTTACGCGGTGAATAGAGCCGACGATTTCTTCCATCGTATGCCCGGCCTGGATAACCAGTTTACTGCCATCTTCGACCTGTTCTACCGAATCACCAATCAGGCTTTTGATTTCACCTGCAGCGGCAGCCGCGCGCTGGGCAAGATTACGCACTTCACCGGCGACAACAGCAAACCCGCGCCCCTGCTCTCCTGCTCGAGCGGCTTCTACCGCGGCGTTAAGGGCTAAAATGTTAGTCTGGAAAGCGATGCTGTCTATGACCGATATGATGTCGACGATTTTGTTCGATGAGCTATTGATCGATTCCATCGTCTTAACCACTTTGCCGATTACTGCGACGCCTTTGTCGGCTATGTCGGCTGCGCTTCTGGCTAACTGGTTGGCTTGTTTGGCATTTTGGGTATTGGCTTGCACAGTGGATGTGAGTTCTTCCATGCTGGCGGCGGTTTCTTCGAGACTTGCGGCCTGTTCTTCGGTACGATGCGACAAGTCATTGTTGCCTGCTGCGATTTCTTTAGCGGCGGTGTTGATCGTATCTGTCGCGTCCTTAATTTCGCTCACCAGGCTTTCGAGGTGTATGCCTGTTGCATTGATGCCCTCTATGACTTCGCCGAAAGTACCGGGGTAATCCTTGTCGATAGTATGGGTCATGTCGCCTTTGGCCATAGCGTTGGTAACGCTCAATATATCTTTAAAACCGCAATCGCAAGTTTCCACCAGTGAATTTAAATTGGTCAATATATCTTTGAACATGAATTCGAAGCTAGAGGTGTCGGCGCGCTTGGAAAAATCACCTTTGGCGCTGGCGGCGGCCAGTGTATCGATTTCATTGCTGACGTCGAGAAGGGTTTGTTTGATATTATCGATAGCCTCGGTAATTTTTGCTTTATCGCCGGGCAGGCGGTCCATGTCGAGGCTGAAGTCTCCGTTGGCATATTGGGAGATAATCTTCACTACCTGCATTTTGACATTAATATGAGAGCTGACCAGGGTATTGATGTCGCGCGCCATCCTGCCGTAAGTGCCGGGGTAGCGGTCGGCATCCATCACTTCCCATATCCAGCCCTCCGCATGCTTTTTCGACATCACATCCTGCGCGGCGACAAAAGCATTGATCGATGTTTGTATGGTTTTAATCGCATACAATAAACTGCTGTTGTCGCCTTCATCCAAACGGATATCCCGTGAAAAATCGCCTTTGGCTATTTCTTTGGCGATGCCTTTTGCATAGTACGGATCTATGCCCAATTGCTTGTAGAGATAATTCGTTAAATAGAAGGCGATGGTCAAGCCCAGTACGAGCAGCAGGGCGGAGATCCCCATCATAAGGTGGGAGGCATTCCGGGTCGCCTCACTCAGCTCAGCGGTCATTTGCAGCTCTTTAGTGGTCGCATCGCTTTTGAATGTTCTCATAAGCCCAGCCAGGCGGAGCGAGGTAGCATCGAAATCTTCCATGATGACATTGCCGGCTTCAATGCCTTGATCGATATACGCAGAAGCCATGCGTTTACCTTGGCTGTAAAACTGGTCAAAAGCGACATCAAGCTTAAGCAATTCTTCCTTATGCGAAGCACTAACGGAATCAGATGCGAGAAGTTGCGTCATCTGCTTTTTAAAATCAGCTGCGGCTTCTTCCGCATCCTTGTAGCCTTCCTGGTCATGTGTGGCTGAAACATCGGTTAAAAACTGCTGGACTTGTATCACATCGACGGTCATGTTTTCCGCCGACATAGCAATAGGCATAACATTACCGTTTAATTCAGCCATATCCTGCTGAGACTTGGCAAATTGAACCAAACTCACAGAAATAATGACAGCCATCATGATAATGAGGCTGAAAAATCCCAGCAGGATACGGGTTTTAAAACTTAGGAATATGTTTTTAAGCATTTGAAAATAAATCGTTTTTATATTTATTCTTGATGAAGCGAGCGTGATTTCGTCGACGTCGCCTATTTTTATTATTTGATTTCTGTGTTGCGGGTGAGTCTATATTTAAAGCGCTATGCATTGATCTTCTCCCACATAGCGCTTCCATCAACATTAGCTTTGCAATTGTTTGACTTCCAACTCCAGTTGTTCAAGCAACGCTGCTTGATGAGTAGTCATATCGCTATCGTTTTTTAATTGCCGGATATGTTCGTTTATTTTGGCTATACAGTCATTTTGTCGGCTTTGACGAGTACGCAGTTTATTAACCATGACGGCAAACGCCTGGGCTAAATCAGAGAGTTGATCTTTTTCCCGTAGCGAAACCATAATGTCCAGCTTACCGTCGCCGACTTGCTCGCAGGTTTTTTCAAAGCGATAAAGCGGGCCGGCAATTTTATGGCTGGCATACAAAACTACAAAAACAGTTAATGTCCCGGTAACGATAACAGCAACCACATTGCCTATTAACAGGGATAAGCCTAATCGCTCTGAGGCATTGGCAATATTAATATGCACGGATTGTGACTGCGCCTGTAAGTCGCTGCCGGTAATCCAATAAATTAACAAAGCCGAGCATAATCCAGATAGCAGTATTAATAGGCATACACCGGCGATAAAACGCCCTTGAAAAGCTTTTTTGATAAAAATATTGCGACGTTTAGGCGGAATACTTGGCATTATTTAGAACCTTCGACATTGTGGCAAATTAAACACAACTCGCCATCGACATTGCTGCGGCGAAGTAAAAAGCTTTTGTGCAGACGCCCTGCATCGACCATTCTATCCATAAAGCTGAAACTGGCTTGCGGCCTGTCGCTTGCTAAACTGCCATGTGTGTAATGGCAAGTTAAACAGGTAATATCATTTTTTTTGCCCCTGGGCAGGTCGGCCGGCACTGGAAAGTCTATTTTGATACCGACTTTATGAACATTATTGGGATCATGGCAGGATGAGCACATAGCGACCCCATCAAGCTTGAAGGCGTCGAGATCAATGGAGTTGTTTTTGGTTACCAACAGCTCATCATCTTTTCTGTCGAAGAACAGCTTGCTTGGGTTCATGTCAGCAACATGACAGTTTGTACAGAGTAAAGGGGGCGTATTTTTTGTAATAATGTGTGGGTTGCCGGTTTCGGCCTGTGCCGCAAAGGTGCAAAGCAGGCACATTAAGACTACGCTATAAATGCTTGACTTGACACGGTTAACAGCTTGATTAAGCGCATTGGCTTCCATGTTAAAAGGCCACAACCATTTGGGCGATACCCAGTTTCCTGTCAAAGTAATGTTCCTGGGTTGATGTTCCCAAGGAATCGGTGTATTCAAACTTTATTTTCATATAATCATTAAACGTATAATTAAAGCCTACCGATAACAGCGAGACATTGCTGACAGAAACCAGGCTGCCATCAAAATCTGTAGTCATCTTATGTTTCGGTTGCCAACGACCATAACGGATAAAAGCAGCTACCGGCTGCTTGATGATACGTTTAAGATTAGCGGTTAATGTGGTGTGATAACCAAATTCATCAGGATGCCCATAGTCAACGACCGGATCAACGCCGTTATCAACAATAAAATGGTTTTGCGCTTGCAGCCACATCAGTTCGCTTTGTAATTTTAGGATGCGGTAGCTAAAGCTAAAATCCGCACCGTACACCAGGTTCCTCATATTATTGTGATAATCGAGGTCGCTAAGGTGCGATATTCCCAGTTCAATCCCTTCGGGTTCGTTTCTAAGTACGCTGTAAGGCTTGTCTCCAAGCTTTATCCCCAAGCGCCCGCCCAGGGACGTGCCGTCATTTGCATACATCGCATCGGTCCAGAACGCTGAGTAATTGAATATGTTCCACGATCCGTAAGAGCGTACGCCGTCGCCATTATAGCCGCCGAATTGCATTCTTGCGGTGGTAATGGGCGCGGTGATGGTGGTGCGGTCCTTGTTGGCGTAATTTTGATAATCGGTTGAGAAAGGCAAATCGAAGCGCCCGACTTGGATATGAAAGCCTTGATTATTAAAAATCCGGCCTCTGGGAGGAATGCTGTGATCAAATCGATGGTAATCTAAAAACGCGACAGCGAAACCGGCAGGTCCTGCGCCAATGCCGCCTGGTCCGCTACTGCCGCAGGAGACCGCCACCGGGGCCGATGGAAAGCTGGCGGCATCAATCCCGGATGAATTGCCGCACAATACCAACGCCGTACTGACGCCAAAATTGTCGAAATGATTGTATTCAATATCCAGTTCAATAGAGCCTACGCTAAACGTCTGGTTACTTGAATTATCGGTTTTTGCGTTGACATCGAAAAAGCCGCTGAGCTTAAGTCCATTTTCCTGGGCCGTCTCTTTTAGTTCCGCAACTTCACCGCTCAAATTAGCCAGTTTGTCGAAAATTGAAGAAGCTTGTTTATCGTTAGGAGTTTCCAACGGCGTTGCAAGCGTTGGCTTCTGAATAACGGCACTCGCTGTAACTTGTACCGGCGCCTTATTTATTGGTGCTTCGGTTGTAGTGGAAATGGTGGGGCTTGGTGCTGGTGCTGAATGGGGTACGGTCTTTTCTAATTGCTTAATCCGGGCTTCCAGTTTTTTTATTTGATCATCTTTTTCTTGGAGTAAAGACGTTACGATTTGGCGAATATGCTCGTCCGTTACCTCGGTACTTGCAAGCGCGTAACTGCTCATCATGCAAAGATTAGCGAGCAAAAAAAGTTTTTTGCAAACATCCATATTGTGTCTTGGCCCACCTGTTATGCCAGTCATATGGCTATATTATTTAGCCAGCGATTTGATAAACATGCGCTTAAGGCGATTTCCGGCGAAGAATATACCCAACTCGCTGGTCTTTTTATCCATTTGTCGCTTACGGCGTCCTGCCTCTCGCGATCCTTGTCCATCCCTGGACATCGTCTGCGTTGTAAAAATAGTTACATGGCTCGCTATGCGCCTATTTTTACGCCTCGGCAACCGCTCTGTCCCTAGACCACCCATGTGGTGGCATCCTTGCAGTCGTTGAAAATGAACAAAAATCCTGCGCGATTTGGGTACATTCAATCTTGGAAATCGCCTAAGCTACGCTATGCGTATAAAAATCGCAAAAGCTATTCTGTGATTAGTTTATCATTTTTTTTGCTATTACCAATAATGTTTAGGGTGTTAAAAGCGTTGTTGATGCTAATGGGTATGCTGATTTGGCCGGCGTGATGCTTTTTATATTTTGAATGTAGGACTTGTATACCACCACCATCGGGCCTGCCAAGATCGTGATGAAGCCAAAAAGCTAGAGTTTGTTGCGCGTCGGTGCGCAGGGTTACTTAATTCGCCGGGAATGTGCATAAAGTAATAGACGCCAATGGGCTTGCTTGCTTGGCGCAGCATAAAACCGGGCGCAGGACGGCAAATCCGGTTTTGCCGAGGGTTTTATTCCTCTATGCCAAGTTCTTTTATTTTACGCGTCAGGGTATTCCTGCCGTAGCCCAGTAAAATGGCTGCTTCATGGCGTTTGCCGTGGGTAAAATTCAATGCCGATTTAATTAAAATGGTTTCTACCGCAGGGATGGTATGTTTAGCGACTTCGCTTTCCTTGGTTAATAATTGCTGGTCTACCCAGGCCCTTAATAAGGATTCCCAGTCCGCGCCGGGGGGATTTTTTTCTGCCGGCGTGTTGAGCAATTCGGGCGGCAGGTCGTGCAGGTGAATTTCCCGGCCCGATGCCATTACTGTCAGCCAGCGGCAGATGTTTTCCAGTTGCCGTACATTTCCGGGCCATTCCAATGTGCTTAAAAACGCTTCAACATCGGCTTTTAATGTCTTGATTTCAGTGTTGAGTTCGGCCGCAGCCTGGTTTAAAAAATGGCGCAGCAATAGCGGAATGTCCTGCTTGCGGTCACGCAAAGGCGGGATGTGTATGCGGATGACGTTTAGGCGGTGAAATAAATCTTCGCGAAAACGGCCCTGCTCGACCAGGATTTCAAGATTTTGATGGGTCGCGGCAATAATACGTACATCGACCTTGATCGATGCGTGTCCGCCTACGGGATAGAATTCACCATCAGCCAGCACTCTTAATAAGCGGGTTTGCAGTTCCGCCGGCATGTCGCCGATTTCATCAAGGAATAAGGTGCCGCCGTTGGCTTGTTCAAAACGCCCGGCCCGCCGCGCCGCCGCGCCGGTAAACGCACCTTTTTCATGGCCGAAGAGTTCCGATTCCATCAGGTCCTTCGGTATGGCCGCCATGTTTAATGCGATAAACGGGTTTTTGGCCCTGGGGCTGTGGCGGTGCAGGGCTTTTGCAACCAGTTCCTTGCCGGTTCCTGATTCGCCGTTGATTAATACGGTGATGTGCGATCGGGCTAAGCGTCCTATCGCGCGAAAAACTTCTTGCATTGCCGGCGCCGCGCCGATAATTTCCGGCGTCGTCTCCAGCGCGGCGAGTTCCTCGCTGCCCTGCATGCCGGCGCTCTGTGCCGCGCGGAGCCGTTCCCGTTGTTGCCTGCCGTGAATGCAGGCGCGTCGGGCCAGGTCAACGACTTCTTTGATGTCAAACGGTTTGGGCAGGTATTCAAAGGCGCCGCCGTGGAAAGCGGAAACGGCGCTTTCGAGGTCGGAATGCGCCGTCATGACGATAACCGGCAGTTCAGGATGGCTTTGCTGGACTCTTTCCAATAGTTCCAGGCCGTCTATACCGGGCATGCGAATGTCCGTGATCAAGGCATCTGGCAAATCGCCATGTAAAGCGGCCAGCAATTCCTTGGCGCCGGAAAAACTGCGCGTGTCGATTGCGGCTTTTTGCAGGGCTTTTTCTACAACCCAACGGATGGATTTGTCGTCATCGATGATCCAGACTGTTTCTGGCTTATTCATGGCCGATCTCCACGGGTAAAAAAACGGAAAACACGGTGTTTCCGGGTTCGCTGTTGCATTCAATCAAACCGTTATGCTGGTTAATCAGGGATTGAGCAATCGATAAGCCTAATCCTGTACCTTCTGCGCGCCCGGTAATCATCGGATAAAATATTTGGTTCATCATATCGGTGTCTATGCCGGGACCGTCATCAATAATGTCAATCTTTGCGGCTAATTTGTAGTGTTTACGGCCTACTGTCATATGCCGGTGTATGCGGGTTTTAATGACGATATGGCCTTTGCCGTCGGTTGCCTGCACGGCATTACGGGTGATATTCAGGATCGCCTGGATAAGCTGGTCCTTGTCGGCCTGGATATTGGGTATGCTGGGGTCATAATCATGTTTTATCGTGAGGCAGCCGCTGGATTCAGCCTGGACCAGTTGCCTTATCCGCTCCAGCACTTCGTGGATATTCAAGGCTTTTTTATCGGGCAATTTATTAGGACCCAGCATCTTATCCATCAGGCCTTGCAGGCGGTCTGATTCAGCAATAATGATTTGGGTGTATTCCTTGAGTTCAGGATCGTGCAGTTCCAGGTCCAGCAACTGAGCGGCCCCCCTAAGGCCTCCCAAGGGATTCTTGATTTCATGGGCCAGGCCCCTGACCAGTAATCTTGCGGTATTTTGTTGCGTCAGCAGGCGCTCTTCTTTGGAAATGCGTAAATGGTTGTCTGCTTGCTGGAGCTCTACCAGGATTTCAACTATTTTTTCATTGTTTAATAAGGGGGTGGCGCTAAGGTTGACGGTAAGGCTTTGGTTCATGCGGTTAAGCGTTAACGAACGTTCCATCAGCGGTTCTTCCATCGTTAAACATTGTCTTAAGTTCATCAGTAATGCAGGGTCAGAAGCCTTGAATAAATCCTGCGCACTTTGGTCGACAAGACGGTGTGCGCTGTCGGCGAGTAAAATTTCTCCGGCGGTATTGATATAGGTCAGGATGAGTTCCCGGTTAAATAACAGGATCGCGGTATTCAGGTGATCTAGTATGCGTTTATACATGGTTTGTTGGAGGCCATTAAGTATGCTTTATTAATTCCCTAGCAATTATCAGGCCGATATTTTTCAATAGATGATGAAGAGGTTTTTGCCGTTAATCTTGATGTGCGCCAATAATGACAATGACAGTATAATCGGGATAAGCTCAAAATAGCCCCAAAATGGTGCGCACAGGCTATTTCCATATCGATCTTGAGTAATATAAGGGAAGGTATAAACAAAAAAACGCCCTGTAAAGGGCGTTTTTTGTGCGGGCTAACTACTCGGGTGCCAGCGACTCTGTGCGAGCCGCCTAGGCTTACCGGACTGAATAGTTATGGGCTTTAGCGGCTTATAAGCTGTAATACATATCAAATTCAACAGGATGTGTGCTCATGCGCAAACGCGTGACTTCCTGCATTTTTAATTCGATATAGCCATCGATGACATCATCGGTGAAGACGCCGCCGCGGGTTAAGAATTCACGGTCGTTGTCCAGTGCATCCAATGCTTGGTCGAAGGCGTGGCAAACTTGCGGGATAGCTTTTTCTTCTTCTGGCGGCAGGTCATACAAGTCTTTATCCATAGCTTCGCCGGGATGGATTTTATTTTGGATGCCGTCAAGGCCTGCCATCAACATCGCTGAGAATGCCAGGTAAGGATTTGCCGTTGAATCCGGGAAACGTACTTCAATACGGCGGCCTTTAGGATTGTTGACAAATGGTATGCGGATGGAAGCCGAACGGTTACGTGCGGAATAAGCCAGCATAACCGGCGCTTCGAAGCCAGGAACCAGGCGTTTGTAGCTGTTGGTTGAGGCATTGGTGAACGCATTCAATGCCTTCGCATGCTTAATGATGCCGCCGATGTAGTAAAGTGCGGTTTCGGACAGGCCGCCGTACAAATCGCCGGCAAACAGGTTGACGCCTTCTTTGGTCAGTGATTGGTGCACATGCATACCGCTGCCGTTGTCGCCTACCATCGGTTTAGGCATAAAAGTGGCTGTTTTGCCGTAAGCGTGGGCGATGTTGGCAACGACATATTTCAAGCCCAGGACTTCATCGGCTTTTTTTACCAGCGTATTGAATTTTACGCCGATTTCACATTGTCCGGCCGTTGCCACTTCATGGTGATGAACTTCAGTTATCATGCCTAATTCTTCCAGGGTCAAGCACATGGCTGAACGCATATCCTGGAATGAATCCACGGGAGGAACGGGGAAATAACCGCCTTTAATGCCGGGACGGTGGCCGATGTTGCCGTCTTCATACACTTTTTCAGAGTTCCAGCCGGCTTCCTGGGAATCAATCTTGTAAAAAGCGCCGCTCATATCGGAACCCCAGCGAATATCATCAAAGATGAAAAATTCGTTTTCAGGACCAAAGAACGCGGTATCGGCAATGCCGGTGGATTTCAAATAGGCTTCTGCGCGTTTAGCCAGTGAACGTGGGTCACGTTCGTAGCCTTGCATGTTTTTTGGCTCGATGATATCGCAGCGTATGACTAAGGTATTGTCATCAAAAAAAGGATCCATAACGGCTGTAGATGGATCGGGCATTAAAATCATGTCTGATTCATTGATGTGTTTCCAGCCTGCGATTGAAGAGCCGTCAAACATATTGCCGTCTTCAAAGGTGTCTTCATCAATCGTGTGGGCAGGGAAGGTGACATGCTGCTCTTTGCCGCGGGTGTCGCAAAAACGAAAATCGACGAATTTGACGTCGTTTTCTTCAATCATTTTAAGTACGTTTTCTACAGACATTAATAGTCTCCTAGCTCATGGTTATTATCTTATGGGGTCAGCGCTTTAGCTGAACCTTATAACAATAACATTTTTTTTGATTAATTAGCCAATAAAAAATAAGACGCTACAGGCGTGCCTTGATAGGGTTGTTTGGCTCGGTGGGAATTGGGTTTTAAGTGTAAAAAAATTATTAAAGTAGGGTCGAGAGTATTGACTTCAATGGCTTATAAGATAAGCTACTTTTGTTGTTATTGTGGTTAATTAGCAACGCACAATGCACAACAATAATTCAAAACGATGCTTATGCGCACCTGCCTGGTGCGGCTAGGCTTGCAAATTTCGGCAACTGCCGTGTAACTATTTGTTTTTATTATTTTCATGTTGTGGCATATTATATGCTTTATTTTTTTACAGTGTTTTGTACTGAAATACTAATTGTTGTCTTGCGGCAACAGAGCGGTTATTATTCATACCTTGCTATTAAGGGAGTTTCAAAAAATGAAAACTATATCAAAACGTAAAAACCAGGTGATGTTTACGGCTGCAAGCAGTCTTTTATCGATGACGATGGGGGTAACTGACGCATTTGCGGCTGACGGCTTGATCGAAGAAATTAAAAGGTTTGGCTTTACTGCCGGCGCATGGGCTAACGCAGGTGTTACCTACAATGCAACCGACCCTGAAAGCAATTTCAACGGTCCTGTGACTTTTAACGACCGTTCCGGTGAATTCCAATTGAACCAATTGAATCTGTTCATCGAACGCGCCGCGGCCACAGAAGGCAGCGCATGGGACTGGGGGGTGCGCTTTGATGCGATGTATGGCACCGATGCCGCATTTACCCAAGCTTACGGCGGCAACTTCAACAACTGGGACTTCGGTTTGGCTTCGGGCGACAGATTTTACAATGTCGCGATACCACAGGCTTACGCGGAAATCTATGCTCCCCTGGGCAACGGCTTGAATCTGAAGGTCGGCCATTTTTACACCCCAATCGGGTATGAGGTGGTTACCGCTCCGGACAATTTCTTTTATAGCCATGCGTATACGATGCAATACGGCGAACCCTTCACCCACACCGGTATATTAGGCAACTATACCATTGATAAAAATTGGGCGGTTACGGCGGGACTTGTAACAGGAAGCTTCACTGGTGGCTGGGACGGCAACTTCCAAGACGGACTGGGCAACTGGGCCGGGATTGGCGGCGTGACTTGGACTAGCGATGGCGGCACGTCTTTGAACGTCAGCGGCACCTACGGGGCCACTTCGGAAACCGACGACGCCGGCTGGGGCATGTACAGCGTAGTCTTCCAGCACAACATCACCGACCGTTTCCATGTGATGTTGCAACACGACCATGGTTTTGCCGAAGCCGGTAACCTCTATGCTCAGGATTCCGAATGGTATGGCGTCAACAGTCATTTCATTTACGACATCAAGGATGACCTGTCCGCCGGTATCCGTGCTGAGTGGTTTCGTGATCAACAAGGTGTACGGATGTGCTACCCAACACGCACCCTCAATTGCCCAGGCATTCCAGGCGGTTACTATGAGATCACCGCGGGCATTTCTTGGAAACCGAAAACATGGCTGACCGTGCGCCCGAACGTCCGTTACGATTGGGCAGAGGGAGATTGGGCGTCATCTGGAATGGGCGGCCCATTCGACGTGGATTCCGCAGGCATAGGACATAGAAAAGAACAATTGCTGTTCTCCACCGACATGGTCGTCAGTTTCTAAAATGCCTGATAGGGCAGGATGCTCTGATCATGACAAAAATGCGCCTTAGGGCGCATTTTTTTTGTTTGTAAAAAATAAGGAGTGGGATCGGCATTATCCGCAAATATCATGTAACGCAGTTGAATATTCAACGTCATCAGCGTTCCATTAATGGCTGCTGAACAGTGATATGTTTATTGATGTATTGTTTGCACTAATATAGATCATAATAATTAAATATGATCTATTGTGGTGCAAATAATCTTCTGTTTTCTCTTTTCCTATCAGAGGGTATGGGCATTTAAACACATTTAAATTTGGCATATTCCATGCTTAAGTAAAAGTCGAGTCGTTAATTTACCGAAAAGAGGAAGAGATGAAACTAATAACTGCTATCGTTAAACCTTTTAAACTGGATGATGTCCGTGAGGCGCTTTCAGATATAGGGGTTTCTGGTGTCACTGTAACCGAAGTCAAGGGTTTCGGTCGCCAGAAAGGTCATACCGAGCTTTATCGCGGAGCCGAGTATGTTGTTGACTTTTTACCCAAGGCTAAGATTGAGGTTGCTGTCGGGGAAAGCCTGGTCGATTTAGCCGTGGAGGCCATAACTAAAGCCGCAAATACTGGAAAAATAGGCGATGGTAAAATATTTGTAACCAATTTAGAGCAGGTTGTTCGGATTCGTACCGGCGAAACCGGCGATGAAGCACTATAAGTTTTAAGGAGCGAAGATGAAACAACTATTAAGCACTTTCATATTATTTACTTTATTGAGTTTTGCCGGCTTTAGTCATGCGGAACCAGATGCAGCGGTTCAAACAACAACGCTTGCAACGCCGGCAGAGCCTGCGGTTGTTGCGATGCCGGCCGCTACTCCGGCAGAAGTGGCAGCTCCCGTAGCGGCTCCCGCGCCTACCGTTAACAAGGGCGATACCGCCTGGGTGATGATTTCAACCGTGCTCGTCATCCTGATGGTCATTCCAGGCCTGGCATTATTTTACGGCGGTATGGTGCGAGCCAAAAACATGTTGTCGGTGTTAATGCAGGTCTTCGTTATTTTCTCGATGATGGCGATCTTATGGGCAGTGTACGGATACAGCGTTGCATTTACCGAAGGCAATGCTTTCTTCGGCGGCCTCGGCAAAATGTTCTTGAGTGGCATTACGCCGGACTCTATGGCGGCGACTTTCAGTAAAGGCGTTTATATTCCTGAGTATATTTATGTCGCCTTCCAGTTGACCTTTGCGGCGATCACGCCGGCATTGATTATCGGCGCTTTTGCCGAGCGCGTTAAATTTTCAGCCATCTTGCTGTTCATGCTGCTGTGGTTTACCTTCGCTTACCTGCCGATGGCGCACATGGTCTGGTATTGGGCGGGTCCTGACGCCTATACCGATGCGGCGGCGGCTGAAACTGCCGGTGCTACCGCGGGCTTCCTGTTCCAGAAAGGCGCTTTGGATTCTGCCGGCGGTACGGTCGTGCATATTAACGCCGGTATTGCAGGCTTGGTCGGTTGTTTGGTCGTCGGTAAACGGATTGGCTATAAAAAAGAATCGCTGGCACCGCACAGCGTGACGATGACAATGATAGGTGCTTCGTTGCTGTGGGTGGGTTGGTTCGGTTTTAACGTCGGCTCTAACCTCGAAGCTAATGGCTTGGCTGCGCTGGTATTCGTTAACACCTTATTGGCGACTGCGGCGGCGACATTGGCGTGGGTTGCGGCTGAATGGTTGATGCGCGGTAAGCCCAGCATGTTGGGCGGTGCTTCTGGTGCTATCGCAGGCTTGGTTGCGATTACGCCGGCTTGCGGCTGGTCGGGTCCTATGGGTGCTATTTTCTTGGGCTTAGTAGCCGGTGCCGTGTGTTTCTGGTCAGTGACCAGCCTGAAAAGCATGCTGGGCTATGACGATTCCCTAGATGCTTTCGGTGTCCACGGTATTGGCGGAATGATCGGGGCTTTGGGTACGGCTGTCGTCGCAAGCCCTGCATTAGGCGGTACCGGCGTTTGGGATTATGTCGGTAATACGGTAGCCGAATACAATATGCTGGCGCAATTGACCAGCCAGGCATGGGGTGTAGGCATGGCGGTTATTTGGTCAGGCGCCGTCGCGTTCGCTGCTTTCAAGGTTGTCGATATGATGATCGGCTTGCGTGTAACGGAAGATGTTGAGCGCGAAGGCTTGGATGTTTCCGAGCACGGCGAAACGGCTTATCATTTATAATCCGTTTTTCGGTATATCGCCTGCTTCGACAGCTTAGCGTTGGGCGGCGGTAACGAATCAATTTAAAAAACGGGTGCTTATGCGCCCGTTTTTTTTGTCTTGAAATGCGAGTGCCGGCTAGGCTGGGCATTTACAAATTATTATGGCTGCCGACGAATAATCGGATAGACTGCTCGGCATTGTTTGCAAGCAAGCATGAGTAATGATGAATACCGATACCCAAACAAACCAGGATGTGCCCCCGTTACTGGAACTCATCGAGCACGATGACGGGCGGTGTTATGCTAAATTATCAGGTAACTGGAATCTCCGAAACCTTGCCATAACGCCTGATTTGCAAAAAAAAATCGGCCGGATAGGGGGCGGCAAAGACTTGCAATGGGATCTGCGCCCGGTCAATGTGTTAGATAGCGCCAGTGCGCTGATGCTATGGCAGGCATGGGGAGAGCGCTTACCCGCTATGCTACTGTCAAGGCCGGAACACCAGCGCCTGTTTGAGCGCTGGCAGTCCCAGCAACGGCCTGCTCCTGAGCCTGTGGATGCCTCGGCCTTGTCGGTTAGCCGCTTGAATCAACTCATATCGGGTATTTTTGAGCAATTGTCGGGGTTTGTCGTTATCTTGGGCCAGCTGGTGTTGGATGCTGCTTATTTGCTGACCCACCCGCGGGAGGTGCCGTGGCCGGAAATTTCTTCAGCGATTTATGATGCCGGTGTCAGGGCCTTGGGCATCACGGCGCTGGTGGGTTTCTTGATCGGCATTGTGCTCAGTTATTTGTCTGCGCTGGAACTGAAAATGTTCGGGGCGGAAATCTATATTATCAATATCCTGGGCTTGAGCATTATCCGTGAGCTGGGACCCTTGCTGGCCGCTATTTTGGTCGCAGGACGCTCCGGTTCGGCGATGACGGCGCAGATCGGCATCATGCGCGTGACTGAAGAGCTGGATGCCTTATCGGCGATGGGCATTTCCCACTCGATACGTTTGACCTTGCCTAAAGTCGCGGCGCTGACGGTTGCGATGCCATTACTCAGTGTCTGGACCAGCGCGCTGGCGCTGATTGGCGGCATGTTTTCCGCGCAAAATACCCTGGATATTAATTACCAGCAGTTTTTGATCAAATTGCCGGATGCCGTTCCGTTGATGAATGTATTGATTGCATTGGGCAAGAGCGCGGTATTTGGCCTGGTGATTGCTTTAATTGCCTGTTATTTCGGTTTCCGTATCAAGCCTAATACCGAAAGCCTGGGTAATGAGACCACCAATTCGGTTGTGGTCTCGATTACTATGGTGATTATGACCGATGCGGTATTTGCGATACTGTTTATGGATGTGGGTATGCCGTGACCGGGTCTTGCGCGATACGGCTGGAGCATGTCTGGACCCGCTTTGGCGATAAGCTTATTCACAAGGACATTAATCTTTGCTTGGCGCAGGGCGAGATTCTGGGCCTGGTCGGGGCCTCCGGTTGCGGAAAAACGACCTTGCTGCGTGAGATTATCGGCCTGCAAGAACCCAGTGAGGGTGAAATATTCGTGATGGGCCAGTCCTTGAAAAATGCGGCGGCGGGTCACGGACAGCGCTTACGTAACAATTGCGGCGTATTGTTCCAGAAAGGCGCGTTATTCAGTACCTTAAGCGTTTTCGAGAATATCGCTTTCCCGTTACGGGAGCTGGGATTGAAAAACGATAGCCTGATCAGCCGCTTGGTGTTTATGAAGCTCGAAAGTGTAGGGCTGGCGGCCAAAGATGCCTGGTTAAAGCCGGCGGATCTGTCCGGCGGCATGATCAAGCGGGTTGCGCTGGCTCGCGCGCTGGTCATGGAGCCTAGTCTGCTGTTGCTCGATGAACCGACATCGGGACTCGATCCCATTGTCAGTCAGGATTTTGTTTCGTTATTGTCAGAACTGCATCGGGAGTTGCAGGTCACGGTCGTCATGGTGACGCATGATCTGGATATTCTCAGGGATTTATGCACCCAGGTCGCCGTATTGGCGGATCAGCAATTGGTTGCTTACGGCACCTTGGCTTCAGTTTTAAGCAGCAAGCATCCTTTTGTAGAGCAGTTTTTCCATAATAAACGCGCCAGGCGCGTATTCCAGTACCAGGAGGCGACAGATGGGTAGAGACAATCACGCCTTGATGACCGGTTTGTTTTTGCTTGTGTTGATGGCGGCGACAACGGTAATCATTTATTGGCTGGGCCATTTTGAGCGGGAACGGAATCATTATGTCATTTCAACGCGGGCATCCGTTTCCGGTCTCAATCCCGAATCGGTCGTTTTTTATAGAGGCATAGCGGTAGGCAAAGTGCTTAATATACAGTTCGATCCGAATGATTCAGGAACGATCCTGGTGCCGATTGAAGTCGATAAAAACATCACATTGAACCGGGGCGTTTATGCCACCTTGCAGTTAAAAGGCGTGACGGGATTGACGCAGATTAATTTAGAGGATTCCGGTAATGTAGCGGGGGTATTGCCGCCAGGCGATAAGCCAATGCATCGTATCCCGCTGGCGCCGTCATTGACCGACAAATTAATGAGTTCCGGAGAAGATGTGCTGAAAAAAGCAGACCATTTTATGGGTAGGCTCAGCCTGTTGCTGAATGACAAAAACACGCAAAATATTGGCGATATTTTAGATAATCTCAATACCTTGACGATCAAGTTATCCGAATTGCAACATAGCGTCGATAATGCGTTGGCGGAAGTGCCGGCCTTAAGCGCCGACGCACGGGAGACGTTAAAAAATATCGATGCCTTAAGCCACGATTTGCAAGGTTTGACCCGGCATATCAAAACGCTAGGCGACAAGACGGGCAGTCTTGCCGAGACCGGCAAAGCCGCAGGCGATACGCTGGTGCAAACGACCTTGCCGAAATTCAATGACTTGTTGGGCGAGCTACAATCAACAACCAGCCAGGTAAAAAAAATTGCCGTCATGCTGGAAAATAATCCCCAGGTATTGCTGCTGGGACCGGGGCAACAAGCGCCGGGACCGGGTGAGCCGGGTTACCAGGAGCCAAAATGAACTATGTCTTAATAGGTTTATTAGCGTTGGCCTGCGTAGCGTGCAGCATTCAACCGAAGCCCGTTGCCGTGCATGATTTCGGCTTGCCGGTTTCTTCCGGTAGTGGCGTTCAATCAAGCGCAAAGCCGGACATTAAGGTAGAAGCGCCTGAATGGCTACAGGATAAGCGTATCCGTTACCGCCTGCTTTATGATTCGCCGACACAGCTTAGGTTTTATACGCTGGATCGCTGGGTGGCTGCGCCGCCGGAATTGTTTGAGCAGCAATTGCTTGCCGGTGGGAAATGGCATGATCATCGATTGATTATCCGCTTGCTGGATTTTGAACAGCAATTTGATGCGCCCGGCAGCGCGTGCGCCGTGTTGCGTTTTGCCGTAGATGTTTATGCGCCGGATAATACGGTCATCACACAAGTCATGCGCCTTGAACAGCCCACGCTAACGCCCGTTGCAAGGGGGGCTGTCAATAGTCTCGCCCGTTTGACAGGGCAGGCCGCTGACAGGATCCAGGTTTTTCTATCGGGCTTGCCCGGTACGCCGTCAAGCCGATAAGGACAGGGAGGTTAATAATAGTTTTATTCAGGTTATCTCTCGGAGTGTTAAATTCTATGTTGTCATATTTTGGTGCAATATATGGATATTTTGATTCAAATTAGTGCGCTCTATTAAGGCATTAGCTGAAATGGCCTATATGCGTTGTAGTTTTTCTGTTTGATCTGTTCTATTTTGGTGCTTATTTATTAGCGGTTCGCATTATATTGGTGCTAAATACTTATGATAATTAACCCGCCGGGATTGCTGTTTTACCGGCAGTTTACCGCTTATATGCCGAATTTTCCCGGTATCCGATTGTTTTAATATGACCGTTTGGCCTTATAGCCGGGATATAGGCTTATCCGGCTAAATTGGGTCATATAAGTGGTATATTAATTGCTTGGATAATCTCAAAGACTTTGCTCACGCTAATGGCTACCCACTTAAGGCAGGACAGGCAGCAAGGTTTAACCTTCCTCAATTGTCCTAGTCCGTCTTATGTTGATAGGCCTGCTAATCGGTAATATTCATGTCAATGCCAAAAATGACGATGACGGCTTACGTTGGTTATTCCTGGATGCACAGATGATGGCGTAGCGTTATTTTGAGATGGGAGATTGGGTATGACGCGTTATAAAAATATCGAACTGGATGATCGCCTGGTCGGCGTTATCCGCCACATGCATGCTGTGGAAGAATATCGGGAAGTGCTGCAGGGCTTGCAGGCGGTTTGGGACAACCTGACCCTGCTCGGCCAGATGTCCGGTGTAGGCACCGATATGACGACCTCCCGCCAGGCATTTAACCAGCTGACCAGCACCTTGCTCAACCAATTGGGCGGCGAGATCCTGAAAAAATCCGTCATGGAGATGATAGCCAAGGCCCAGGTTGCGATCGACATCCTGGTGCGTAACTTGTTTGAGCGCACTGCCGATATAGGTTTCTTAGCGACTGACGAGGATGTGCGTCAATTCGTGCTGGCTATGGCGGAAAAAAACAGCGACTTTCATTACATCAATAAGCTCAGGGCCCAACGCGCCAGTATTCTTGCCCGTTTCGGCGAATACGTGCAGAAATATTCGGTTTATTCCGACATAGTGCTGATGGATACTGCGGGCAAGGTCCTGGCCCGGCTTGATGACAGTGTGATGGTTGAGCGCAGCAGCGATCCCTTGATTGCCGAGGCGCTGGTAACGAAGGCGGCTTATGTGGAAAGCTACCGTCATCACGACTTATTACCGGGACAGGCGGCCACGTTGGGCTATTCATTCCGCGTGACGGGCGACGACGGCAAGCCTATCGGGGTGCTGTTCCTGTGTTTTCGTTTTGAGAATGAAATGGAGAGTATTTTTGCCAACCTCGTGAACAAGGATGACTGGTCGGTGATTACCTTGATCGATGATGCCGGCCGCGTGGTCGCCAGTTCGGATACCTTCCATGTCCCGTTGGGCGCCCGGATGGAACCCGTGCTGGATACCGATTACCGCATCGTCCGTTTCGGGGGACTGGAATACCTGGCGACCACGCGCCCGACTCAAGGCTATCAGGGCTATATGGGAACCGGCTGGTTTGGTCATGTCATGCTGCCGGTCCAGCATGCCTTTAACAAGGATTCCTCCGATATGTTGCGCGACGTGGAGCCTGAAGTGCTGGCGACGATGATGGGCAGCCCGTCGTTGTTCGGCGATGCGTTGCGCAATATCCCCGCCCAGGCTGAAAGCATCCTGGCTGATGTGAACCGCTCGGTATGGAATGGGCATGTCCGTTTGGGCAACGCGAATCAATCCGTTGATCCTTATTTTTCCAAAATCCTGCTCAGGGAAATCAGCAACACAGGCGGCAAGACTAAAGATGTGTTTGAACGCTCTATTGCGAACCTGCATGAAACCGTGGTGTCGGCGATTCTTCAGGACAGTCCCTTCCTAGCGTCGCTGGCTATCGACATCATGGACCGCAACCTTTACGAGCGGGCCAATGATTGCCGTTGGTGGGCGCTGACCTCGGCTTTCCGCGCGCTACTGGCCGATGGTCATGTGGATGAGGAGGGCACCCGGCGCTTAAGCGAAATCCTATGGGGTATTAACGACTTATACACGGTATACACCAACCTGATCCTGTTTGATGCGGAAGGCCGCATCGTGGCGGTATCCAACCGGGATGAGGCCTATCTGGTGGACAGGATATTGACCGAAGAATGGGTCGGAAGAGTGTTGGCGCTGGAAGATTCGCAACACTATGCGGTATCCGCCTTTAATGCCACGCCGCTCTATGCCGGGCGTTATACCTATATCTACGGCGCGGCGGTGCGGGCACCGGGCAGGAACACCGTGGTGGGCGGCGTAGGGATTGTGTTCGATTCCGAACTCCAGTTTGCCGCCATGTTGCGCGATGCCTTGCCCCGTGCCGAGAATGGCGAAGCGGTAAGCGGCGCTTTCGCGGTGTTTGTCGACAGCACGGGCCGGGTTATCGCCTGTTCGGACGGAAGCTATGCGCCGGGTTCATTGCTGAACGTGGATGGCTATTATTTGGGGCTCAAAGCAGGCGAGTCCAGGACCGGCGTGGTACGGCATAATGGGCGCTATTACACGATAGGCGCGCGCATGAGCGCCGGTTACCGGGAATACAATAATATCGCCGACAGCAGTTACCGCAACGATGTCATTGCGCAGGTTTTCTTGCCCTTATGTGATGCGGTGGAACAAGCCTACGAAGATGTGGAGCCGCGTATCTTTATCCAGTCCGATCGCGGCACGGATGGCGAGACGGTAGGCATCGCCACTTTCCATATCGGCGGCAAATGGTTTTGGTTGCGCGCCGATCATGTCGTGGAAGCCGTCGACCCGACCCATATGACCGATATATCGCCGGCGTTTAAGTCGGGATCGACGTTCGTCGGCTATTTTAAATACCGGGGCGAGATCATTCCTTTGTATGATATAGCCGCGACGGTCAAGGCGAAATCCGCGCTGCCGGTCTGTAAACGGCAGGTCATTATCGTGCGCAGGAAGGAAGGCTCCCAATTAGGCATTCTTGCCGATGCCTTGGGGGAAATCACCGAAATATCGGCTAGCCGCTTGCGTCCGCTGCCGTCCGGCATGGCCGGCGGTAATGTGATGGGTGAGGCTATTGTCAGTAACGATCCGGCAAGCAAGACGCAAATGGTGCTGGCATTGGTGCTGGATGTCGACCGCATTGCGGATGGCATGTCGGGTAATGAAAAACCTTCCGTTATTCCCAACGGCATTGTCCGTGGTTTGGAGAGTAGCGGTGACGATATATTGAGTTAATGTTGATAAAACCGGCGACAGCGAAGGAACGTTATACGGTATTGCGGCGAGATGGCTGTAGTTCGGGGCGGCTTCATCCCTACCGCGCTGAAGCCTTGTGTGCAGGTGATGGCGTTGGCCGATAAAGCTGCATCTCCCGCCTGTGCCGGTGTGTGCTTTCGTCCTTGAACCGGCGGTTCAAGTGGGGACGTGGCCGACCAATCAGGCTTCCCGCATAAAGCGGGCTTGCGCACCATGACAGGCATCAGCCCCCTGGGGTAATACAGGTTCAGGAAACACCCAGCACACTGTCGAACACGGCAGGAGATACAGCGTGATAGTGTAGCGTGTTTAGGGATTTTCTAAAACGTTTTCTATTTTATGATTGATATTTGCCAGGCACTCACTGAGGCTCAGTTTCAACGACGCATTCTGGTTTTTCAAAACCTGTAATTCATGGGCTAAATTAAGCGCCGCCATTACCGCGATTCTATCCGCACCATTGACTTTACCGGAGTCGCGCATTTTGCGCATTTGCGCATCCAGTAGCTGCGCGGAATGGATAAGGTCATCTTGCTCTTCCATGTCACAAACAATTCGGTATTCTTTGCCCATAATCATCAGCGATACGGATTGAGGTTTATTATTCATGAGTCGTGCTCCATTGCTTTTAGGCGGGTAATCATCGCTTCAACCCGGGTTCTGGCTAAAGCCGTTTTTTCCAGCAGTTGGACTTTTTCCTGGACTAATTCCTGCTGCTTTGTTTTTAGCGCGTGATTTTCATTTTTCACGGCATAATATTGTTCGATAAGCTGGTCCAGCTTTTCTTCGAGTTCTTTTAATTCGAAAGGTTGATCGGTAGCGGGTGGCGTCATGGCGGTAACTGGATTTTATTTCAAAATAATAGGGCTATTTACAGTAAAAAGGGCTGTTAAAAGGCGTTGGTTGAAGATTAACAGCTCATCGTGCGAATAATCAATGGTAGCATAAGCGCCATTTTTCTTTTAGCGATAGTCAACAATTATGTGGGATTTATGGCTTACCCGATAGTGAACGCGATAGTGGTACAAACCGATGCCGATCTTTCGGCTTCGGAGGCGCACGGCATGGCGACCGGCATGCTTTGCGTTAATGCCGGGACGACGGTTGAGTATTGGTTGTCCGAACTGCTGCATGACGGCAGTGTGCTGGCTGATGCGGACAAACCGGTATTAGCCAGGCTGTTTGACGAAACGCGGCGATTGCTGGCGAGCAATGAATTTGAGTTTGACCTGTTTTTGCCGGATGACGATATGCCGTTAAGCAGCCGGGTTATCGCATTAAGCAGTTGGTGCCAGGGATTTTTATACGGCATAGGCGCAGTAGTCCGGGCGGCATCCGGTATGAGTGAGGAAGCGCGGGAAATACTTAAGGACATCAGCGAATTCACCAAACTCGACACGGATGCGGAAGGCGAGGAAGATGAAAGCGCTTTTATTGAAATTACTGAATATTTAAGATCGGCCGTGTTACTGCTGCGTGATGAGCTCGGCAATCCGGCGGAAGGCGGCGTTCCGGGAGATAGGCTTGAAACAAACAGAATTTAAAAAACGCCGCAAGCACTTGATGCAGCGTATCGGCAAAGGCAATATTGCGTTAATCGGCAGCGCCTCCGTGCGCACGCGTAATCGCGATGTCGATTACCCGTTTCGGCAGGACAGCGACTTTTATTATTTGACGGGCTTTAATGAACCGGAGTCGCTGGCGGTATTTATCCCTGGACGTGAGCAGGGCGAATATATTTTATTTTGCCGGGAATTCGATGAAAAAAAAGCCTTGTGGGAAGGCGCGCACGCCGGCCTGGAAGGAGCGACCAAGCATTACGATGCCGATGATGCGTTTCCGATAGCCGACCTGGACGATATTCTGCCTGGCATGCTGGAGGGCAAAACCAAGGTGTTTTACCCGATGGGGCGCGACCCGGAGCTTGACCACAGCCTGCTGGAATGGATTAACCATATCCGCGGCCAGTCGCGAAGCGGCCTTATCGCACCGGGAGAGTTGATTGCTTTAGAACCTATCCTGCATGAAATGCGCTTGTTTAAAAGCGCAGCCGAACTTAAATTGATGCGCCGCGCCGCCGAAGTGTCCGCAGCGGCGCATGTCAAAGCGATGCAGGTTTGCAAGGCCGGGCTGTATGAATACCAGATAGAAGCGGAACTGATATACCATTTTGCACGAAACGGCTTACGCGCGGTTGCGTATCCGTCCATTGTCGCGACCGGCAAAAATGCCTGCACCTTGCACTACACCGAAAATACCGGAAAATTAAAAAACGGCGACTTGCTGCTGATCGATGCCGGTGCGGAATGCGACCATTATGCGGCCGATATTACCCGAACTTTTCCGGTGTCAGGTTGTTTCAGCGAGCCGCAGAAACTATTGTATCAACTGGTACTGGATGCGCAGGCGGCGGCTATCGCAGAGATAAAACCGGGCGCGGCGTGGAATCTTGCGCATGACGCCGCTGTTGAAGTGCTGACGAAGGGCCTGGTAAGCCTGGGATTGCTTAAAGGCCGGGTAAAAAATCTGATCAAGGATGAAAAATATAAGCCGTTTTATATGCACCGCACAGGTCATTGGCTGGGCATGGATGTGCATGATGTCGGCGATTATAAAATCGACCAGGAATGGCGCGTGCTCGAAGCCGGCATGGTGTTGACGGTAGAACCGGGCCTTTATGTCCCGGCCGATTGTAAAGCGGTCGATGAAAAATGGCGCGGTATCGGCATACGCATAGAAGACGATGTGCTGGTCACCGCGCAAGGCCATGAAATTTTAACCGGCGGCGTGCCGAAAACCATCGCCGACATTGAAGCCCTGATGCAGGAGGCCTGATGCAGCCTGATTATGACTTGGTGATCGTCGGTGGAGGCATGGCGGGTTCATGCCTGGCCTTGGCGTTAAAAGACACGGGGCTGAAGATCGCGATGATCGAAGCCGACACGCGCGAGCAATTGCAGTCATCGCCGGCCGGTGACAGGGCTTTGGCATTAGCGGCCGGCACGGTCGAGGTCTTACGTTCATTGGGTATCTGGCAAGATGTCGACGATAAGGCGACGCCGATAAAGCATATCCATATCTCCGACCGGGGCCATTTCGGCAAGGTCCGTTTATCGGCGGAAAAAGAGCATGTCAGCGCCTTAGGCTATGTGATTAGTGCGCGCGACATAGAAACGCATATGGCCGACCTGGTCGAGCAGGCCGGTTTGACGCGGTTTTGCCCCGCGCGTGTCGTCGGCCTGATGTCCGGTGCCGACGCAGTCAATGTCAGCCTGAGAAGCGGCAATGAATCGTTAAATATCTCTGCAAAATTGTTGGTAGGCGCCGATGGCGGCAATTCATCGGTGCGGAAACTGCTGGACATACCGCAGCGCATTACCGAATACCGGCAAACGGCATTGGTAACTACGGTAAAAGCAGCCATCCCCCATAACAACACCGCCTTCGAGCGCTTTACCGCATCCGGGCCGCTGGCCTTGCTGCCGGTCGCTAAAAACCATTGCGCCGTCGTCTGGACGCGCACCGATGAGGAAGCCGAAGCCCTGATGCTGGGCAGTGAAAGTGATTTCCTGGCCGAGTTGCAGCAATTGTTCGGCTACAGGCTAGGTGAATTGACCTTAACCGCACCGAGGCGCGTCTTTCCGTTATCGCTGATACGCGCGGAGAGGATGGTAGCAGGCCGCGCGGTCATCATCGGCAATGCGGCGCATCAATTGCATCCGGTGGCGGGGCAGGGCTTTAACCTAGGACTCCGGGATGTCGTGCAACTGGCCGATAGCTTGTCGCAAGCCGTACAGAGCGGCGGCGATATAGGCGCGGCGGAATTTCTACAGGCATACGCGGCAGCCAGGCAGCAAGACCATGACCGGGTGATCGGCTTTACCGACAGCGTCGTCAAAATCTTCTCAAATGATTGGCCGGCATTGGCGGTCGCCAGGAATATCGGCCTGGCATTGCTGGATCATATTCCCGGCGCCAAAAGCCTGTTGGCAAGGCAGGCGATGGGGTTTGCCGGACAGATATTGCCGGCAAAAGCTAGGCAAGCCACAAAATGAAATACACCGAATGATTGGCGCAAATTTTCATGGGTTATCGAATTAGGATTTAGCGCATGAAACTTTTAAAATGGACTAACGCCCAATGTAGTCATGTTGAGCTTAATCCTTTTACCCCGAGATTTCTAAAATGTCCCTATCTATTCAAGATTACGCCTTACTCGATGATGAGGCCTGCGATGCGCGTATTGTTGCGGCGAAAGCCAAGCTCGGCAGTCGCTGCGTCGTGCTCGGCCATCATTACCAACGTGATGAAGTCTTCAAACACGCCGATTTTTCCGGCGATTCGTTAAAACTGTCCAGGGATGCGGCGCAATCGGCAGCAGAATATATCGTGTTCTGCGGCGTGCATTTTATGGCCGAAGTCGCCGACATATTGTCGCGTCCCGAGCAGATAGCCATCCTGCCGGATTTGGCGGCGGGCTGTTCGATGGCGGATATGGCGAACTTGGTTAAAGTTCGCCAATGCTGGGATGAGTTAGCGCAAATTATCGATGTGGAAAATGAAGTCACACCGGTTACCTACATCAATTCTTCCGCCGACCTGAAAGCCTTTTGCGGTAGCCATGACGGCATCGTCTGCACCTCGTCGAATGCCCGGAAAATACTGGAATGGAGTTTTGCGCAGCGGGCCAAGGTGCTGTTTTTCCCGGACCAGCATTTGGGTCGCAATACCGGTTATCGCATGGGCATCCCGCTAGCTGAAATGGTCACTTGGGATTTTAATCAACCCTTGGGTGGCCTGAGCGAAGCGCAAATTCACCAAGCCAAAATGATACTCTGGAACGGCTATTGTTCGGTGCACCAGGTGTTCAAGCCGGAACAGATCGATCATTTTCTCGAGCGTTATCCCGAAACCAGGGTGATCGCTCACCCGGAAGCCTGTTTTGAAGTCTGCCAAAAAGCCGATTATGTCGGTTCCACCGAATACATCCTCAAAACGGTACGCGCCGCCGAACCGAATACCCGCTGGCTGGTGGCGACCGAATTGAACCTGGTCAACCGCCTGCACGAAGAATGCAAGGCGCAAGGCAAACATGTGCATTTTATGTCGCCGACCTTGTGCATGTGCTCGACGATGTTCAGGACCGATCCGCAGCATCTGGCATGGATTTTGGAAAATCTTGCTGCCGGGCATGTTATCAACCGGATTTCAGTGCCTGCTAGAGAATCCAGGCTCGCAAAAAAGGCATTGGATAATATGTTGCGGGTGAGTTAATATTTTTTTGTTGGCCGGGTTTAAGCCAATACGGTTGTGAATTTATTTTAAGGTGGTATTCGAGCATGGCTATAGCGCGGGGTTTTTGTTTATTTTCAAGGCGTAAAACCGGGTAAAAAGACAGGCAAGCGGCTTACTTTGCAGGAAATCGCCTAAGGTGGCGAGTTTTTTAATCGGTTGAAAACAATATGATTTATAACAATATAAAAATAAAGAAACAGGTAAGGAAAGGGTGCGCTATTTTTTGTTATGCAGGCAGTATCTTTATTTCAGCAGTTGTTGATGGGGTGAGCCATGACAATGACAACTGATGAACTGGATATTTTACATACACACATTGATTTATCGAACCGCTTCCTAGAGTTTGGGGCCGGCGCCAGCACGCTATATGCGGCCAGTGTTCCGGGTATCAGGCAAATCGATTCGGTCGAATCTTCAGCAAGCTTTATCAATGAAAACCTGAAACACCATCCCGTTATTTCAGAGGCTTTATCGGTCGGAAAGTTATTATTCCATGTCGTTGACATCGGCAGGACTTCGTTCTGGGGCTATCCGACCGGCTTTTGCAAAAAACACCAATGGCCGAATTATTCATTAGGCATTTTTTCAAGAAAAAGCGAGCATGACCTGGTGTTGATCGACGGCAGGTTCAGGGTGGCCTGCACGCTTAACTGCATACTGAACACGCCGCCGAATTGCAAGATTATTATCCATGATTTTTGGAACAGGCCGTACTATCACATTGTTTTGCCTTTTTTAGAGACCAGGGATAAAGCCGATACCTTGGGCCTGTTTACAAAAAAAGAAGGCATTGACCCTAACCAAGTAAAATCGCTGATTGAGAAATATCAATATCGGCCAAGGTGATCGCCGGGTTTTTCCGTCTACATGATGCAAGTTCCCACTCTGTGCGGTTGGGAGCTTTGCCGGCATCGGGAATCCAAACATACCCATCCCACGGAATTTACTATGACTACGTTCCTTTCCCGTTCAAGCGCCGGACATCGCGGTTTTTGCATTGCGCTGATGCTGTTGATATGCGCTGCTATTCCGGCAGGCTGCGAAAAAGCCAGTCAACACACTTTATCAAATCCTAAGACTGTCAAAAAATACGACCAGGCGACAATACTGCAAGGGCTTGTCAGCAATAAGGCCGGGGCGATAAAAGCAGGGGATATTGAGGCGACCGACAGCAAAGGGCAAGTCCTTGCTCATGCCGCATTACAGGATAGCGGCCGTTATCGCGTGGAAATTCCAGCCAATACGGTGTTGCCTGTCGTTTTAAGATTTTATCCCGAAGCGGGTGAGCCAGGCCTTGAAAAACTTATCGCGGTAGCCGTCGAGCCCGGTATAACGCAATATGACCTCAATCCACTGACAACGGCGATTGCCAAGAAAGCGGAAGCGTTGGGCGGTTATACCCGGACGAATATGGTGATGGCGGCTGAAAGCACTATTTCAGCGCCTGAGGAAAACAAGACATCGACAGGTTTTCGCGGCGATCCAACCCGGCAGTACGGGGGCTGGCATTAGGCAGCGAACCGGGCAGGGCAGGCAGGGCCGAATTTATCCGGCCCTGTCTTGAATCTCCTGGTTTAGAGCGATTTATACAGCGCTAATGCCTTGTTGAGTTCATCAGTCGATTTTTTAATATCGCCGTATTTTGATTGGATTTGTCCCTGGATAACATCGGCGTTAGCCTGTTTTACGATGGCTTCATTGCCGGTAATGTGCTCGGAAGATGAGCGCGCCGCTTTTAAATGCAAATGGGCTGCGGAAAAATCGCTTTTGCTGATTTCGACTAAAGCTTTTTCAATATGCGCAATAGTTTCGCTGACACTCGTCGCTGAACTATTAGCCGCTTCTTCGCTGAAAGCTACGCTGCTGATGGTGCCTAAAGAGATTGCGATAAAGAAGCTTAGCGCTGTTTTTTTAATGATATTCATAATATTTAAAAAGCCTTTGATGTGATGACAGGATAGGGGCTGGAAATCAATGCTGAAAAGCAGTGTCTTCCAGGCCTTATGATATAGGATTAATCGATAGGCTATATGACAGTTTGCAAAATTGCCGCCTTGTCTCAATGAAAATATAAGCCCGAACCTGATCGGCGAGGTCAGCGATGATCGGAGGCAGGACTCACTGTCATTAAGTTAAGCCTTTCAGCATGGGTGCTGATTTTATAAGATGTGCTTAAACACAAACCTGTGCACCAAATTGATCAACCTTATGCCAAAATTGTAGCCACCGTCCTTTTGATTGAATCAATGCCCGCAAAGACAAAATTAC
>Ga0172373_10001689_pt1 | contig 35331 bp, 32 predicted proteins | sample Lak10m_2_FD_114546 | JGI IMG/M metagenome (GOLD analysis project Ga0172373, IMG submission 114546) | Freshwater microbial communities from Kabuno Bay, South-Kivu, Congo - kab_092012_10m | ecosystem: Environmental > Aquatic > Freshwater > Lake | place: Democratic Republic of the Congo...
CTAATATGGACATTGACACTCATAATGATACTCATAATGATACTCATAATGATACTCATAATGATACTCATAATGATACTCATAATGATACTCATAATGATACTCATAATGATACTCATAATGAAATAAAGGACAAATTAGATATTAAACATTCAGAACAAGAGACAAATGATAATACAAAACATATTGACTTTATTATTGGAAGAGGTCATAATTATCCAAAAAGTTATATGAATATTCCAATTGATCCAGAATTATCAAAACGTAATCTGATTTATGTTGATCCAAATCCAGAAATGAATGCAGATATTAAACAAATGATGCATGAAATAGATTATTCATTATTTGATATTAAGAAGAACAATATTAAGACAAGATTTATATTTGATTGGTCAAGTTTCTATTGTGGTGGCTTACAACATTTAGAGGAAGTGGCCAAACAGATTGATTATGAATTTGAGGTATTGGTTCCTTTAGAGAAAAATGAAAGTTGTATTTCATCTGAGATCACAACAACATTAAATAAAAATGACAGATTCAGTGTGACAATTATTAATGGAAAATATCCACTATTTGATTGGACTAAATTTTTGACTGGATTGTCTGATCTGATCAATCCTGACAAATATGTATTAATAAGTTACAAATAATAATTAAAATCGGAAATCTTGATCTACATCCATAGCCCATGCAAATTGTGTTTGTTGTGCTTTTGTGAAAAACTTATCAATACCATCCATCAAATTATTTGCCTTCAAGAATGATATTGTTATTCTTGGATCTATATAATTTGTTTTAGATGTACCTGTTGATAATGTTTTGGATTCTGTTTGTAATGTCTTTTTATTTTTGAATAATTTAACCTTCTCTTGTAAATTGGTTATCTTCCTATTTATGGCTGTTGTCTTACTGCCTTTTTCTAATCGTCTTTCTTTCTCCTTTTTGAGTTTACGTAATTTCGATTTGAGTTCTGATATTTTTGTATCAGTTTTTTCAATTTGTGTTGTTGATGATTTGTTAGCTTCTCTCTGATGGTTACATAATCTTGCTACCTTCAGATTTGCCATATCATATTCATGTTTTATTTTTTGTAATTTATCATCTTTGTCATAGTCTTTATATTTTGCTGTAATCTTCCTTAATTCAATTTGCATTAAATAAGATGCATTAAATGTTCTGAACACTTTTGATGTTAATTTCTTCATAAATTTCTTGATATATTTATTAAGTGAATCCGAATTAATTAAATCGAATAAGTCATCATTATTATTCTTCTTTGGGTCTTCATGGAATTCTTTAATATTCCTGTATACCATATCAGGAACTACTACTTTATTGACATATCTAATTGAATCTTTTCCTAAAAAATCTAATTTAATAATATTTCCATCCATTAATGATATATTTTTGATCTTTAATGTTGTCACACCTGCTGTATCTGCCTCATCTTCTTTCTTCTCATTTCCAATACGTAATGCTAATTTATCTATAATGTATAATGCTGTGGCCAATTGTTTCAATTCTCTGTCTGATGAATTCATATTAATCTCATTTTTCTCTCGAATCTTGCCAATCTTCTTTTTGAGAATTCTTGCCTTATCGTATTTATTCTGATCTGATTTCATCTTAAATGATGATTTTCTCCCAAATCTTGCATAATTATATTTTTGAGTTACATTATTTTGCCAACTTGCAATCCATTCTAATGTATTGTCAGAAATAACTTGACCCCATTTTTGTTTATCAACTATATTGTCACTATTATCAGTTATATTGATTTGTGGAACAGGTATGGACATGTCTTTACCGATATTTAATGTCACATCTTTGGGATATATTCTCTTCTTAATTGATCCTGATAAAGGATGTGTCCCTCTTCCTACAAATATTGTCGGCGGTTCTACCAGAAAATTATCTATCATTTGTTTTGATCCATCCACAATGGCATATCTATATTTATCTGTTTCTTCATCTTTCTTCTTTTTCTCTTCATTTCTTTCTTCTTTAGTTTTGTTCTCTCTGATTTGTTTCTTTTTTTCAGATTGACCATCAATATATTTTTTGATATCAGTCATGTCACATTTAGTGAAGTCAGTTATTTTAGCTTTTAGTTCAGGTGATAATAGTTCTTTCCAATCTCTGAAAAAGTTTTTATTGAATCGGTCATTTCTGTATTTATCAAATCTTGATTGGACATAATATGTAATAAACTCTTCTGCTTCTGGATTCAATGTTATTGGCACTTTGCTATCATTATCACCATAAATTATTGGTATTTCATGAGGTTCATATTCAGGATAAAACATAACTCCATTGTGTATTAACGATGTCCATTTTTTTTGTGGTGCACCTCCAAAAAATACCTCCATATCTTTCATATATGAAGGTTTAACATCCATCAGATTCAATAAATCTAAATATTTTGATTTGTTTGATCTATAATAATTTATTGACGATTTAATATCATTATTGTCCATTATATTTGTCTTCCAATATATTATAGTTCATCCAAATTATTATTTTTATTAATCAACAAACTGGCGAGTATATGAGACAATTATTATAACAATTCTGATCAAGTTCCATTATTTGTAATGGTGTTATGATGTAATCTTTTTCAGTTAATTTCTTTTTATTTTTCAGACAGGCAAAATAACAATTTCTTCTTGCTTCATCACAATCTGTTTTGATCGTAAGATTTTCCATTATGCACAAATTATCTGGTTCTTTCAAATATGTTACTAATATTAATATTAATATTAATAATGATACAATAATTATCCACATTTAGTTAATATTTATGTTTGGCAAAATTATTTTGATCTCATGATATAATTATAAACATGACAACTTATTATTATACTAGTCCATCTACATCTACAGCATCAACTGCCTCTGATGGTATTGGCTATCTCTACAATAAAAAAAGTATTGTTGGTATTACTCTAATTAATAGTTTAATTGCCGGTATTTCTGGATCAATTGTCATTAATATGTTTAGTTCAACTGAAAAAAATAAACATGATGATGATATGATTAAATATGGATGTTTACTTATTTTGATATGGATATTACTATTTACAATTATTGGAATGTGTTTTTATTCATATGGATTGAGTATTGATGATGAAGATGAATCCAAAAAAAAGAAGGATACAGGATTTAGTATTGCATTTTGGGGGTCAATACCAATTTACATTGTAACTATATTTGGAGCAATTATTGCAATGAATATCAGATAATTATTAGACAATTTGTTAACAAATTTATGAACAGATTTGTTAACAGAAATATTAGACAGAATAATGTACAGAAATATTAGACAGAATTATGAGACAGAAATATTAGACAGATTAATGTACAGATTATTAGACAGAATTATGTACAGTTTATTAGACAGAATTATGTACAGTTTATTAGACAGAAATATTGGACAGAATTATTAGACAGAATAATGTACAAAATAATGTACAGAAATATTAGACAGAATTATGAGACAGAAATATTAGACAGATTATTAGACAAAATTAGATGAATATTTATAAATATATTTACAACCACTAACAAATTTCTTTTGATGATGAACATATATAAATATCATGCCATTATACAGATTTCCTGGTAGAGTTCAATCAACATTAAACTGTGGACCTAAAGTATGTCCTCCCAATATTGAGATAAAACCATGTCCCAAACCAAAACTTATAGAAATGAATCCATGTCATCCAGTAATATTTGACAGAGCAGTAGTCAGAATTATCACTACTAATAATACTGATACATGTAATAATAATTGTGATTGTGGTAAGAGTGTCAATCTTATTTTGGAGGCTTTTTCAAAATTGATATTGTATCCTGTCAATTTGAAATGTTTTTGCGGTGTTGACTTTAAGGAAGGTGAAATTGTTGCTGTAGAGGCTGAAGATCTTTCAGGAGAATGTAAGATTCCTTCATGTTTATCATCCACTAATGCAATTCCAGTTAAGTTGTCAAAAATATCTCGTGTTTGGAAACAAATAATCAGAAATGCTACAGGTGTCATATCAAAACAAACTGACAAAAATAATGTATCATATTTCATGTTGACCGAAACATATGACCAGACACAAAATGATCCATATTTCACATTAACACAAAATAAACTGAAATTTCCTCCAATAGTTATTAATTATGACATATTTAATTTGCTTGGTGTTTCAGATATGAATGCTACACTGACTAGTTTGATTGGCAAGACAGTAACAGTTCAATATATGGATTATGGCAAAGAAACATCTGATCGTGAAGGATTGCCTATTGTCATTACCAAATTGATATCTTCACAATAAAATATAAAAAATTGATTATTGATCGTCATGAACTAATTATTTAATTTGTATTATTAAATAATTAACATTAATTAATATGGGTAATAAGGAATCGAAAACAAAAATAGCTCCATTGCCAAGTCCTACAATTGCATTACCTAAACCAGGTATGCATGTAGTAATGGCTAATGCATCTAATATTAATAACACAGTGACAAAAATAGAAGATGTTATTTTGGGTAAGAACAATAATTACGTAGCTCTAAAAAATGATAATAATGAAAATAAGACTACAATTGTACACAAATCTGTTTTACAGAATGCAAATCAATATCCAATTAACACTCCAACAAATATCCAAAATAATTCTAAACAAATTAGTGATATGTCAATGTCAAACCCTCAACAATCCCAATCCCTAAGTGTAATTAAAAATGATCCATTTTCATTTTATTTTGACATTCCTACCACAAAAATAGCTACCCAAAATGAAATACAATCTGTTGTCAAATCAGTTCATCAACAAACTAATCCTATTCCAATCAATCAAGTTATTCTGACTAATCAACCTATTCAAGTTATTCCAGTCAGTAAATCTAATCCTACTAATCCAGTCAGTCAACCTAATCCTATTAATCCGGCTAGTCAATCTAATCCTATTAATCCGATCAATCAATCTAATCCTATTAATCCGGCTAGTCAATCTAATCCTATTAATCCGATCAATCAATCTAATCCTATTAATCCGGCTAGTCAATCTAATCCTATTAATCCGGCTAGTCAATCTAATCCTGTTAATCCAGTCAGTCAATCTAATCCTATTAATTCAGTCAGTCAACCTAAGCCTGTTAATCCGGTTAGCCAATCTAATCCTGTTAATCCAATTGACACATATTTTGAGACAATATTAGATATGATTAAACCTATTGGAGGTATTGCAGTCCCTATATCATCATCACCAAAAGAAGAGAAGAAACGAGAGATAAAAAAGCAATATTTGGTGGAAATAGATACACAGATTGAGGATGAACAGAAGGGTATTCATGAAGTTAAATTTATTTTGCCAGAACATGAATTTGTAAGAATGTTTGCAGATCCATCATTAGAAACAAAACTAAATAATATTTATTATTTAGTTGGTTACAAGATGGTATATGTTGTAGATGCATACCGTAAGAGAATACCAGGTGTGATAGCAATTGTCACATTAAAGATTGATGCACATGAAAATACTATTTTGAAATCTGAAAACAATAAATCCAAAACTAAAACAGATCACTATCAATTAGTAAACTTGTCTAATAGATTGGATATGGAAAAATGTTATAATCAAGATGAACAAGCCAATAGTTTAAGATATGCTGGTGGAGATATGATTGCATGGGAACATTCAACAAAATATTGTGCAAAAAAGGTTGAGCCATTAGCCATAACATTTTTAGGAACATTTAGAGATGTTATTAGGGCATGTATTAAATATGACAGTAACATGGCTTTTGCTGAATCTGCATTTACATATGAAGAATTATTAGAACCTGTCATATATGAGGTTGGAAAAAAGAATGTCTCTAATAGAGAACCATATATAGGCAAAGGTGGATGTTTAGATTACTTTCATTTTTTCCTAAGACCTGAATATGCAATTGATTATGGTTTTTGGCAATTTAAATTTGCATCCCAAAAAAATGATGTTAATATGAGTGATGTTGTTATTGCAAAACATTTTAGCACAATGCGTAAAGTTAATTATTCACAATGTAAAGATAATATTAGGCGTAAACGTCAAAATGTCTCTCTAATCAAACAAAATAATGGTTATGTTTCATCACAAGTATTAGCCAATTATGAACGAGAAAAACGGAACAATAATGATGATGCATTTGAAAGAGATCTATTATCTGTTATCTCATCATAATTAAAATTTAACATTTGAAGAAGAAATTCAAAACAACCATTAGACCAAATTTCATTACAAGATAAACTAACCTAATGAACAAAAATACTCTAATATATTTAATTATTGATATGACAAATTGTTTACATTCATTAATATGAAATTTTATTCTATTGTCACACCCACAATTATTATTCTCACACTTACATTCACATTCATCATCCGTATCTGTATCTGAACTCTTTGATTCTTTATCAGATTCGGAACATGATTTATGTTCGGATTTGCAATCATTAGTTGTAGTATTACAATTATTTGTAGTAGTAGGTAAAGTAGTCATTGGTGTTGTAGTGGAAATATGATTGATCGAACATTCTGATTCTGATTTTGAATCATTAAAATCATTAGATTTAGAATCATTAGATTTAGAATCATTAGATTTAGAATCATTAGAAATAAGATCAGAATTATCACTTTCAGAAACATTCTCACTAATTTCGCTATTAATAGAATCATCAAATGAAATTATTTCATCAGAAAATATTTTTTGGACAAAAATGGAATCACAATTATCATAATTCGACAAATCAATATAATTAATTTTGATTTTTTTCCCAAGATTGTTATTCAAATCAATTCCCCAAAATTTTTTATGGTCATTTGGATCTATATTAATTATTGGCCATTTTGAATCGAATAAATAATAATTATATTTTTTATTTAAGACAATATTTCCTGTTTGTATTGTAGTATTTATTTTATTGAATGTTTTAATAATTATTGAATCATTCTTCATATGATAATTCATTCTGACCAATGAAAACATGTCATATATTCCATTAGTGTAATCATTAATATTGCTAATTGGAACTTTCAATAAATATTTCTTACATTCATTACATGTCTTAGTTAGATCTTTGGGTGTATCTGACAAATATGTCATAAAACATTTACAATTAACTGATTTTTTGGCAACAATTCTTATCGTTAAATCTTTCTTACCTATTTTTACAATAATACCCTTTATGACTTTCATAAATAATATAACACCTAAAAATAATATTATGAATGACGATTTTTTATAATATCATTTCAATTTAACATATCACTATCATATCAATAATTAAAATTAATAATTTGATAGCCAATGTTCTTTATTTTATGTATAGTTAATGTATGTGTATAATTATGGATAAAAATATTGACATTATTGTTGCATTAAATACATTGCATATCTATGATGTAATAATGTGTATATTAGTTAAAGATGAAATCATACCAGGATATTTGATAGATAGATCTTCATATTTCAGAATTCTTGACAAACGTGATACAAATAATGACATAATAAAAATAAAACAATTATTTGGTTTATATACAACACAATGGAAATCATACTTAATTGTCTCATTAGATAAGAACATTCTTGATATATATCATAACCAACAAGAATATACAATATATGACTCTATTATTGGACATGTTTCAATTGACGATCTTAAATATTATTATGAGAGACATAAATATCCAATAACCATTTCAAATACATTATTATTGTCAACATTGTCAATAGATGTTAATAATGAGATATATAAATTATTCGAAATGATTGTCCTCAACAAACACTATTCTAAAACAAAAATACTTTATGACTCTATTAAACGTCATATTGAATATATCTTCTCATCAATAGACAAAAATAAATTAATTAGATATATTCCACTTACTCATAATGATGATAATGATGATGACCTATTATTTGAATTTATTCAAGATCAGGATAATAATCTGGAAAATTATAATATTACATTCAAACATGATTTTGTAATTGTTGGTGATATCTCTGAAATAATTGGAAAATATGTATTGTATTGTATGAATGGTTATTCATTAGATAACTATGTTAAAAAAGATCTAGTTCAATTATTAGATCAATATGGATTCAAATTAATCACACTTCTACATGATTACAGAATATTTGATATATTTGATCCAAATAATTACAATATCATTTATGATCTATTATGTATCATCATGAATGAAATAAATATCAATGCAAATAAGAAACAAAAGGATGTGGAATTAACTTACATCAAAGAATATTATGACCTGGATGAAAAACTAATAAGAAATATGAATGAATCATATGATATTGATTTTATTACAAAACCACATTCAATAAATAGAAATATACTTTTCATTATCAATCAATTGAAAAAAAGGAATTGCCATGTTTATCAATTATATGTCAAATTGGCATATGATTATTACATTTCGATTTGATCGAATAATCCGATTGAATAATTTTTTTACTAAAATGATTCAATTACTTTAATAATGTAAACTTATTTAATGTTTTTTAGATTTAGACTTGGATTTAGATTTTTTGGATTTTTTTGACTTGGATTTCTTAGATTTCTTAGACTTGGATTTAGATTTGGATTTGGATTTAGATCTGGCAAGACTCTTAGATCCGGAAATGTAGTCCAACATGAAACCTAATTTATCATTCTTCTTCAAATAGGCTACTAATTCAGTCTTGGTGTGTTCGCTGACTTTAGCATCGGCTTCACCATCTTTGACTGAAAGAGTGTATTTGCCACCGGCACTGGGAGCTTTGACAAGGATTTTGACACTCTTACCATTCTTCTTTTCGAAGAATTTGCAGATCAAAATGTTTTCTGAGTGGGTGACAGATTTTTCAACAACATCGGAAGCACCTTCACCAACTTTTTTGGTTGATTCTTCTCTAGAGTGATATATCAACTTACCTTTAGAGCTTTTGGATTCGCTTTGAGTCTTTGACGATGATTTTTTAGAAGACATTAATTAATTATACTATTATTATAGTTAATTTTTTTGTAATAGACAATTGAAATATTTACATTGACGCAATGATTTACCAATAATACAAAAATATCTTATTTTGAAAAATAATTCTTAGTGATTCGTTATGGCAAATGACAAATGGACAATCTATTTTTTGTCCTAATACATTTCTTATTTTGGAATGGAATACTCCAAATGATAATCCATCATTATCATCAAAATTATTGAGTGCCAATTTAATAATCACATTAATTCTAGATATGTCATCTATTATTAATCTATCTAATTGATCTAATTTTGAATTGGCATTTCTCAAAAATAATAAATAGTCATTCCAATCAGATAATCTTAATTTGTCTGACTGTGATTTAGTAATTTGATGAAACTTGTCCTCAATTGTGATAACAGGATAAACCAACATTATTACCAGAATTATTGCATTATTAAATAATCTGACAATCTTCTCATAAATCACCAAAACTTTCAGAACTGTCAATATATCATATATCACTAATAACATAAGGATCATACATTTTGAAATTATTACTAGAATTACATATATTAATAATATTAAGTAATATATCAAGTCCACACCGACATCAACAAGAATGTCAATAATAAGATTTGTTATCAATCTAAATAACGATTCTATTAATGTCTCGTCTAATAATGTTTTATCTATTAGTCTGTCAAATAATGATATTTCAATTGTGAAGTCTTTTTTAGTCAGATTATCTCCATCATTGGTTATTTGTGAATTATTTTTTTTATTTATATTTGAATTAGTTATTACAATAAATTTTTTGATTACATTGATAGCAGTAATGGCGGTGGAAATTTTATTTATTCCAGATACAAAAGATAAGATTGTGAAAAACACCTTAACTGATATCTATATTAATAGAGTTTGATATTTTTGTATTCAATGCATGATTATTGAAATAAATAATAATCAATTTTTTAATTTGGCCAATTTATAATTTAAATATTAGATAAGACATTAATCACAATTCTAATGACAGACTATTCAAAAGGGAAAAAACGATTTATTGAATCATATGAAGATGCAGAAAATACTGAAAGACCCAAAAAACGTCAAAAAGTAGAATCTAAAGCCCCTGCAGTATATGACGGATATGAGAAATCTATTTTTATGGCGGGTGAAAAAGAGATCCATTTCAATGCTCATGTTGATGGTGACACAATTACTAGAATGAAAAAACTTGTGTCTATTGTTGTTGATGAAAATAAAGATAAATTAGTCCCATTTAATGAAGATGGGACAATTCCAGAAGAACGTAGAAATGATCCAGAATTTAATATCACATATATTGTGAATTCTCCAGGTGGTTCAGTCCATGATATATTAGATTTTGTAGACTATGTTAATTTTTTGAGAAGTAGATTTGCAAATATCAAATTTACATCAGTCATCACTGGAATGGTGGCATCTGCTGGAACAATTATGTGTATTATTGCTGATAAACGTCAAATGACACGTTTTGCATTTGCAATGATTCATGAATTATCTGCAGGAATCCCAAGAACTAATTATACAAGAATTGTGACACATTCTGAATTCATTCAAGAGATCCATAAGGCACTTGTAAAGATCTATCAAGAAAGCCGTAATATTGATATTAATAATACCGAAGAGACCAAAAAATTAGAAGACCTTTTGTTAAGAGAAACATGGATGACTGCTGACCAATACAAAAGTCATGGATTTATAGATGAAATTATTTCTCTTAAAACTACTAACTCTAAAAAAATTTAATTGATTGATTATGATATTAATTTATTTCATTAATATCATTTCATTTATGATATTCAAATTATTTATATGATTTCTATTCGTAAGATCTACCACCACATGATCCATCTATGTTGCCATTAATTATATCATTTTCAGTTATGTTTGTTCCACATGATCCATTGTCTATTGGTTGGCTATTACCACCTTTTTGGATACTTTGATTTTGTAAATGGAATAATATGGATCTTGGATATTTAGTGTAAGTAGGTTTTGTTTTCAGATTATTATAGTCATATTTGATTTGTCTATAGAGTCTGTATAATCTTGTAAATGGCATCCTTTATAATAATAGCCAAAAAATTGAAACTGTTAATGGCATGCAATGACTAACAATTTTTGATTATTATACCTGTCTATTTGCTCTCTTGCAGATAAACAACCTTTCAAATGTCTCAAAATCAACAAATTATCAACCCTGTTTCCTATGCAAATGGATTTGAAAAAGGATTCAATATGGTGTTTGGCCATATCTTCAGGGAAATTCAAAATGGTTCCTTGAATGAATCCACATTGAAGGGCATTCGTGATGGTATTGATTCTGCACTCAAACAGATCTCTTCAATCCCCTCTTCATCATCTTCCTCTTCATCCTCTTCTTCTTCCTCTTCTGTAGAGGAAGAAGTCAAGACTCAGACTCAGATCCAGACCAAGATTACCAAGTCCCGAAAGTTGGAAGAACTGCCTTTGGAAGATTTGGATTGTCCTATTGGTGAGGGCATTGGCTCTATTATTATGGGCAATCCTGTCACTGAAGAAGAACGTTGTGAATGTGAGGATGACGATGATGGCAATGTTTTGGGACAACGTCAAAAATGTCTGGGCGATATCTTCGAACAGGAATCTTATAATTTTGGAGGTCTTGGATCAGGACAACATCTTATCTACACTATCAACACCTCTAGTGGCCCTCTTAACATGACATCACATTCTACAAGTGAAACCCTCAATAAGGTTAATAGAATTCTCAATACATTAAGAAAGCCTGCCGAACATGGTAATGTCCAAGATAGAAAGACTAAGATCGACCCTAAGATCAGAAAGGGGTTTGACATTCCCTTAGAGGATGAAAAGGTTTCAAATATCATCCAAGTAAACAAATCTTTTCTCCACAATATTGGTGTCTGGTTCAGTCAATTTTCTGGTAAGGAAAGACTAAGAGTAGTTCCCTACAAGATCAATATCTATGAAAAAGGTGACTTTTTTACATGCCATACTGACTCACCTGGCAAGGACCTTATTGGAACAATTGTCATTCATATTGCTGGTGATTATGGATGTATGAAGGTAGGTGGTGTGAATGGCCACATTTGGGAAGAATCTGATGGTGAAGTTCTCATGTTCTATACTGATGTCCCTCATGAAGTTCTTCCTGTCCCTTCGTATCGTCAGACATTGACTTTCAAGGTATATTCTACATCAAGTTCTAGTTCTAGTGTTCCTGTTACGACAATTACGAAACTTAGGGAAAGAATTGTAAATCTTGAAAATCATAATCTTGGCATTCTCCTCCAGAGAGGTTATACTTTTGACAACATGAATCCTAATAGTATTTTCAAGAACTTGAAGGGAAATGATCTAACACTCTATCAATCCCTCCTCCAACTCTACCCTTCTGGCAAGTTTATCATTCGTGCTGTCCCTGTCATTGTTGTCACTCAAACCGCTGGTGAATCACACTCATCAACATATAAATTCAATATGGTTCGAGAAGACAATGGCAGAGAGAATGATGATATTACCACCATCACAAAGGATATGAATGGTAAGGTGTGTAAGATTTTCCATCCTGGTTGGAACTATACCAAGAATGATGAGGATTATGAAGTTGATGATGAAGTTGATGATGAAGTTAACATTGAGAAGTATGGATCAACTTGCACCCGCAATCAAACTCCCCAGCTTATCAATTCAACTGGTGACGGAAATGATTTTGCCGGTTCCGTTCTTCGTGTTTATCCTCTTTCACCTGCCCTCATCAAGTATTTCTATTCATTGGATGATACACAGGCTACCGAATTTATTGAAGAGAATTATCCCAAGTCCCTTGACATCTACTACATGGGACTTGGCTATAAGGTTGGTGAGACCGATCGTATCAACATGTACATCGGCAACCAATACACCGGAGAAGCCAAGGACAACATCTATCTCAACTACATGATGTTTGTCAGCTCTATTAGCTCTCCTGATAAGGATCAAGATCGAGATGATGATTAGGAGGATATTGATTCGTTTTGTGTAATATCTGTTTGTTTATATTGTTATGCTACATATCTATTAAATTATTAAACCAATAATGCATTTGGATCATAAGTATTTCTGAACATACTAATATCATTTGGTGATGAAATATTATTGTATTTCTTCCTGAGATCCGATTTAAATACCTTCTTCATTCTCCATAAAGTATCATAATGTTTCTCTTTCAAATAATTATTCTCATTGTAATATCCATGATAAGAATTCTGAAAGAAAAGAATCTTATTTCTGTATACACAAGATCTCCAATCACCTATCATTTTATTGAAATATTTGTATTGATATGTCTTTTTAGTTATTTTATCTATTGCATCACCCAATACACCTGGACCAGTTATTTTAAGTGTATCATCCTTCATATCACATCTAATAATATTATAGACAGATACTTGAATACACTCCCTGATTATTTGAGTCATTTTATCACAAACTATTATGGCATTATAGGAAAAATTATAAGGAATATCCCTAACATATATTTCATTAATGTCGTCTATAAAATCGTTCATTGACTGGAATAGAATCTTTTTGCAATCTATGTATATCCCCCCATAAAGATACAAATAACAATACCTAAATAAATCCGATACAAATGCTCCTGGAATCAAATTATTAATTGCATCATTTACTATTTTGGAATAGTTCATTTTTACAAATGTCAATATATCATTATCATCAAAGAATATATATGGGAATTGAGGTGAATAATTTAATATTGTCAGAATAGAATTGTATCTATTTTTACTTATTGTATTGGTTGAGGATGTTTGCATGATTGTTCTATTATTTTGATTTGTTCGGTCATCCATTTTAAGACTATTACATGATATAACACAACTAAACTTATTCTTAATAATCTTCACACTAATTCCATATTGTCTTGTATTGTCGTCATTTAATATAAATTTCATAACATATTCTTTACCAATTAAATCATTATTGAATATTGTGACTGTAATCATCATTTTGTCATTATCCAAATATATGGGGACAATATGGAGATCTTCAATTGGATTAATCATTTTAACATTTCCAACTAATTTAAATGATCTGACAGGAATATTTTTATTTATTTCATATTTAACATTTTTTTCAATAAATCCCCTACATGATGAATCTAATTTGATGCCAAAATCTTTAAAGACTTTCTGTTCTAAATCAAATCTACTTCCATATATAAGTAGTTCTTCTCTTAATGGATTAGTTTTATCATTAATTGTTGTGGTTCTATTTTTGTCAATGGTTATGAATCTGTTCTCAATTAAATATAATTTATTATGATATGCATACAATGTAAATATGAGATCATCATGTTTAACCAAATCAGAATATTTATTTGTAATCGAATCATAAAATGGTTTGATATTTTTGGCTATTCTGTATGTAATACTAAAACTTAACCATCCATAAATAAATCCTTTGTAATCATCTGAATATATTGTTTCATATTGTCCGAATTTATATATTGACGATTGACTATTTGGCCATGTTTTAATCATTGTTCTTTCGTCAACAACAATCATATCAGGTAGATACATTTCATATCCTAAATAGTGAGACATAACAAGATCTTTAGAATATATCATATCATCATCAACAACAATAATTAAATCAGTATCTTTTAGGAATGGTTCTTTCAAATTATTGTTGTATTCAATTAGTCCAAGTAATTTGGTGGCAGGTCCATAATCATTAGGAGAAATAATTTCTAATAATGGATATTTCATTTTAAGATAATCAATTTGTTTTGTCTCATTATTGATGTCACGATTATTAGTAAATTTCCTGTTGTATGATTTACATAAACTGACAAATATCTTGTCTGGTTTCACTGACTGATTGGATAATCTTCCAATTAATTCATCAAACTCTTTAGAACAAAATCTGGTTGGAATTGTTGTCAATGATATATATACATGTATTCCATTAGATTTAATGTCATAATTAATATTGTCATAAATATCATGATTTGATATATATCTTATTTTTGTATCATTTCTATTATCTGTAACAATATTAGATATATTTAATTTATTTGGTATTTTTGATATATTTGATGAATTAGACAAATTATTGGACGGACTTTTAATAAAACTAGAGGCAATATTATTTAATGAAAAATTTCTAGAATCTGTTCTAACATTATGTTTTGTTTCAAAAATAGACATATCATTTCTGTTCTTCATTATGTTGGTAATATTTCCTAATTGATTATGAGTTTTGAATCCTCTTTTATTCATATTTAATCTAGTGAACATATCGCACTTAATACTCTCTTTATAATTCGAATTGTCAAAAAAATAATTGATCAGACAGGATTATTATTATTTATTAAATAATGATAATTACGGCAATATAAAATTGTTGCCAATGTTATTTGTTAAACTTTCCAAATAAATGTCTGAGATTTCCTTTGGTATTGATTTTGATTACATTCTCTATCTCACTAATATCATTCACAGATGCTCTATGATTGTCATTAATAATAATATGTGTGTAATTGTTATTATATGCATCTAACATTATTTCATTTATTACTTTCTTTCCAAGGCCTTCATCATAATAATTTGGATTGATATATATATCTGTCACTTCAACCATATTATTAGACCATTTATCTGATTTATTCAATTTGAATGTACAATATCCAACACATATTTTCTGTTCTTTATCTTCTTCAATACTCAATCTTAAATCATATTGAATAATTCCATTTTTGTCTGCTGAATGTTTGACAATTCGATAACACATTAATTATTTTTTATTCATTAATTAATTAAGTCATTTTAACACATTTAATATTTTGTTTATCAATATCATTCTTTTTTTGAATCAATTCAACTAAATGAATGATTGTATTACTTCCTTTCATTAAAGTGAAATATTTATTATTATTGAGTAAATTTTTAATATGTGATTGATCTTCTTCAGAAATATTTAATTGGAATGGTCTTAATAATTGTAATAATTTCTTTCTAAGTGTGTCAATACTTAATATATCTTCAAAATAGATCTCTATATTGTGCTCCTTTTCTGTTAAATCAATAAACTTAATATTCATCAATGGTGTGTCCATGATCATTTGGTCATTTTGTATAACATTATCTTTTTTAATTTTATGTTCGGATAATAATTTATGTGATACATCACTAATATCAATAATATTTAGTTTGTTTAATATGTAATATCTATAGATTCTATTAATGTATGAAATCAAATCATTATTATCATTGTTATTATTGTTATTATTAGGTATGATAGAATTAGTAATATGATAGAATAAATCAAACATATATGCAACATCATTAACACTATATTGAAGTTGATCATTTGTCAGATTTTTGATATTCCAATTTTTGTTATAATTTATTTTGGAGGAAATCTTATCAATTTGTGTAAATAATTTTTCGTCAATAATATGATGATCATACAATGCATTATAAATAGAACATTTATTCTGTATTATATTGGAAGATCCTGATCTAGATAAAAGTCTTTTAGATATTTCACATAGAAATCTTGTATCAACAAGATTATTAATAAATTTAATAAAAAGGTCAGAATTATTATTGAATAATTCTGTTAGAATTTGTGGACAATCAATACTGTCAGATCCATGAAATATCTTTATCATATTGGAACAAAATACATATTCAATTAATTTATTCAGATTGGATTTCCCTAATAAATATGGATCTAAAATATATACCATCTTGTCATCATTAAAATATTTATCAACATTGTCAATAAAGACTAACTGTATTAGACTGATATATTTAGTCTTGTCTTTCCAATTAGTATTGAATTCAAAATCAACACATACATAAACAGGAGATTTATCTGATTTCATTTTTTGATATAATGAACTAATAAGATCTGTAAACTCATTTTCTCTTTTAGAGTTATTAATAAGAATAATATTATTAGATAGTGACATTTATAAATAATCGAATAAATAAATTTGCATCAAATGATAAAATAATATATTAGGTATTATTAAAACGTATTATATTTATGACCAACTATTTGACAGATATAAATATCATTTGGTTAATTGGTATTGTATTACTCATACTTGTTTTAATTATTAGAACAGAATATGAACAAAAATATTATGATGGATTGATTAATGTAAATGAACAAGAGATAATTAGGGAAGGATTTACATCAAATACGAAACCATATTTATGGACATATTGGGAATTAATAAATGGAAATACAACACCACCAGATTATGTCAAATTGTGTTTTGCAATAATGAAGATTAAATCAAACGAAACATTTAATTTAGTGATATTAAATGAAAAAAACATATTTGATTATTTGCCAGATCTAAGGAAAGATATTAATACACTCCCTATTGCTCTCAAAACAGACTATATTAGAGTTGCATTATTATATAGATATGGAGGATTTTGGATAGATGCTGATACAATAATGATGAATAATTTAAGAGAATTAATAGATAAGATAAATGATGGATATGATTACATAGGATTTGGATGCACAGGCAAGATATGTAAAGATAATGACGGATATGGGAGACCTTCAAATGGAGTGATGGGATCGCCCAAAGGTGGGATATTAATAACGAGATGTTTGAGTAAATTAAATGAAAAACTAGACAATTATTTTAAGTTGGAACCAAAAGATAGGAAACAATTTAATTATTTTGATTTGGGAAAGAATATTATTTGGGAAGAATATGATGTATTAATGAAAGAAGATCCTAATTATAAATATTATCATGTAAGTTCATATGAGGATGGGACAAGAGACATTGATGGTAATTGGGTGGCAAAAGAAATAATATTTAATGATGTGATCAAATACAAAGATATTCATAAACTGAAAGTTGTAATGTTAGCAAATAGTATATATTGTGGAGATGATAAGAAATACAATTGGTTTTGTAAATTATCATCAAGGAAAATATTAGAAGGTGATTATTTTATATCAAAATTATTTAGAATGGCAATTTATGGAAAAAGAGTGTAAATATCTTCCTATATAACATTTTAATGAAAGTATAAATTATAAAAGATAATGTGCGGAAATAATAAGAACTGTAATTGCAACAAGACCCATGACTGTTATACTGAATGTCATTCACATGATCATTCATGCCACACTCATTCACATGAACATCATTGCCATAATGTTTATTTTGATGCAAGATCAGGATGCAAGAGCAATATTTCATGTATTTTGAGCTCTGACAAGATTGACACTTCAAAAGTCAAATATATTGTCAAATACAATCTTGACAAAAAGAGACAACATTGCCACAACCACCACAATCATCACAGCCATGATTGCTCATGTGGATGCCATTAATTAAATAAAGAAATATTATTTTTGTTAGATACATAAATAATATCTATTTTTTAGACAATATATAATATAAAGCCTGCATATGGGTAATCAACCAATTAAGCCAAATCAACCAGGAACAACACCTGCAACTGTTCAGACACAAGTACCACAACCAATATCACAACCAATATCACAACCAATATCACAACCAATATCACAGCCAGTTTCTGTAATGGAAAGTGGTAAAATATCTAAAGATCTTCCAATTCAACCTAGTCCTACTCCTGAAATAATGTCTAAACAACTTCAAATTCCAACACCAACAATGGAAAATCTTGCTTTTAAAGGAGGAGTCTTGAATATTATTCCTGGTCCTTCTGGCGAAACATTATCTAAACAATTTCCTACAATGGAAAATGTAACAACATCAGGACTAATATCCAAACCTACTGGACCCATTTCATCAGGACCTGTATCATCAGGGCCAATGACAGCAAACATGACAGCAAACATGACAGCAAGCAATGCAACAGCAGTAGCAGTATCATCAGGTAAATCCAAAGGATATGTTATCCTTAGCAAAATGACACCACAGACTACAATGAAATTGGAACTTGGAAATTATGATAGTTCAAGCGATATGGTTCGTAAATTAAATGAATTTGCAGGACCTGATACAATATTAATGGTCCCTAAAAATATATCTGTATTGGTGAAATATTCTCATTCAGGCAAATCAAGATTAGTCACAAATAATAGACCTGATGCTGTATTAGGTGTTGGTATGGATAAAGTTGAGTCTATTACAGTAAGTGAATATGATGATGGACAATTATTAGAGAAATTCAATATAGATAAAGATGGTATGAGTTTAGGATGGTTTGATGTAGTATTAGTATTAATGGTATTGTTATTATTGTATTACTATTTGACTTGTAAGAAAGATTAATTAAAGATTATTAACATTAATTTTGTGTTGGAAGACTTTCAATAAATCTGAATCATGAGTTGTGACTATAATTGTTTTGTTATTAATATTTCTGATAATATCAATAATTGTTTTTTTATTTTTGACATCTAATGATGAAGTAGGTTCATCTAATAAAATAATTGGACGGTCTTGGATTAATGTTCTAATTAAGGCTACCATATGTTTCTGTCCTCCAGATAATTTATTACCTTCTTTCCCAACTATTGTATCTAACTTATTAGGGAATGAATTAATGAAATCCATAACACCAAACTGTTCCAATTTTTGGATAACTAATGTTTTTGAATTAGGATTATTATTTGCATATTGTGTTCCGTATACAATATTATGATAGATAGATTTATTAAATAATTTTGGATGTTGAGAGACATATGAAATATTGGTAGAGATGAAATTAGGATCTTTAGATATGTCATTACCATCAATAAGGATCAACCCATGATATTTAACAACACCAGCAAGAACTTTCAAAATGGTTGATTTACCAGAACCAATTGGACCAACTAATACCACTTTATTTTGTTTATTTATTTCTAGATTTAAATTGTCAAATACAGTTTTGTTTTCATAATCAACATTGACATTAATCATCTTGATCTTATGAAGATATTTCTTTTTGAAGACATCATTATTACTATTGGTATTATTAATCTGAGTATTTTGAAGTTTATTTTGAAGGTCTATTTTGAACTGAGAGAAATAATGATCTATTTCATACATCTTGCCAGTATCATTGACCATATCCATCAATGAATAAACAAGATATGTATAATAATCCATAAAAATCATTGTCATCAAAACTGTAGAGATAAATATTTCACTGCCAATAGTTCCATTAGAATATAATTGATATGATAAATAATTAATAAATATGACAGTAAGTAAACTTAATATTTGGAGGAAATATGTAGTATTAATATTAGTTGTATCACTTTCACAATAGTCATTAAGAGTTTTATTACTGACAGATCTGAAAGTTTCTAATTCTGATTGTGTTGAATCATTTGTGACAACTGTTTCAATATTTGCCATAATATCATGTAATTCATCAAACAATTCATTTGCAGTATTTTCAGATTTCATAATTTGTGTGACAGTATTTAATTCCAAATCAACTGTAATATAAATCAATATGGCAATAACAATAAGAATAATAATACTATAGCGAATATCGGCTTTTGCAAAATTATAGATCACACCAATAATAACAATAATAGTCGGAATAATGTATGAGACAATAATTTTGAATATGTTTTTAGATTCAACTATTTTTTTGACATGCATCATAAGATCATTAACATTAAATGATTTTTTGGATGTCTTCACAGATTCGACTATTTTATTAGTTAGTCTATGTATTGTATCTATTTCTATTTGATTGATTTTGTTAGTATATGTGATACTAGAAATATAGAACATAACTAATGATATAATATAAGGCAGTAACAGAGTTAACACACTAGAAGTATTGGCAGTTTGGACAAACTCAGGAAGATTACTTGTTACTTTAGAGATAGATCGTGTAAATAAATTATCCTGAAGGTAATGGCCAATAACAAGTGGTATGAGTGATAATATAATTGTTTTGTTTTCTAAAATTGATTCAAACATTAGATCATTAAATTTAATACCAGCATTATCATTGTTTCCAGAATTAGTTAAGTTAAGTATTTCTTCTGATTTATTATCATTCATGATTTATTATATCAATAACCGATATAATAAATAATAATAAATAATTATCAAAAAAATAATTTTCTAATAAAGTAAAAATAATTTACATAATCTTCCAAAAATACCACATGATTTAGGTTTAACAATTATAACATCATTGAATATATCGAATGAAGCTACATCACATGGTGTATATTCATTTGGGGAATCATTTAATGTAACTAATCCAAGTTTTTCATATATTGTCGCAACAAGTTCACTACAGAAAAAGCTTTCTTCTTTTCTTTTATTTTTGATACAATCAATATCAATACCTGAACATCTACAATCAATAGCCGATCCCATCAATTCTAATAAATGTATTTCATATGATCTGAGCATATATTGTTTATATATTTTCATCAACTTACTTGGAGAAATAGTTATGTTCCTATTCACTTTATAAATATTGATATAGTCATAATATCCGGTATTGATAATGTCTGTCAATTTAGATCTGACTACGCCACTTGCATTGAAATTAGTATCTATACATTTAGATGAATTATCAGATATTGAATGTATGACTGTAATTTCATTTGTTTCAGGGTCAATATAGATTATACCACAATGTGAATATATTGACATTGTTGTAGCCCTAATTATATAACTATGTATACTGATTCCACTAAACATAATCAGATCACCTGTTCTAATGTCATTAATAACATCATAAAGATCATTAGTTTCAAGGTTAATTGTTTTGGCTTTAGAATAATCAATGTTTACGTTTCTACTTTTTTCACAACAACACTCCATTAAAATAGTTATATATATTAGTATTGAATGTGGTGAATGATCAATTATGGCAAATATGTCAAAAAATTGATTTTTTATCATTTGGACAACAAACCATATTAATAATAACAATAATAACAATAATAATTAATAATATCAACTTAAAAGAATCAACTTATCAATTTATAAGTAACACATATGGATCTTATGAATTCTATCCAAGAGTCTCAAATCAATACTGATAAAGAAAATAAATTGTCCAAAGGTGATGTTAAATATGGAATAACAGAACGCAAAAATATTTATAAATACAATAATTCTGTTCATAATATGATCGATAATTCACTTTTGGAATATTCAGATGAATTAGTTAAAAAGAGTGAGAATTACAAATTATACAAACAGAAGATTCAAAATCAAATAATTAATTTTGGATATATAATTGAAAAGAATGGTGTAAGATTTGTTGAATGGTTTGATGAGATTAATAATGGGATTGAGTCTGTATCATTGGTTGGTGATTTCAATAATTGGGATAGCCAAAGACACCAATTCAAATCAACTAATAATGGATATATGGAATTGTTCATTGAGAATATCAATAATAAATGTCCTATTGATCATCTATCCAAAATACAATATATCATTAAAGTCAAAAATAGTTCAGAACTATTACATACTGTCTCATCAACTGCCAAATATTTGACACATATGGAACCTGGTAAGGATTATAACTTTATGAATTGTCATGAATTGTTCTACAATCCTGAAGTAGCTAGTGAATACAAATGGGAACATAAATACACAAGAAGTAAACCGAAAAGTCTAAAAATATATGAACTACATTTGGGAATGTTACATAATCCAAAAACAAATAAATATTATTCAGCATATGGAGATTTGATCAATTTATTGCCATGGATCAAACATATGGGATATAATTGTATTCAAGTTATGGGATTATTGGAACATTCATGTTATGAAAGTTATGGATATTTGACTACAAACTACTTTGCCCCATCATCAAGATATGGGACAATCAATCAATTGAAAGAATTAATTGATTTGTGTCATAAATATGATATTAGATTTATTGTAGACATTGCTCAAACACATACTGCAAAAGATACATATCCGGGATTGGCTTTTATGAATGGAACATCACACTATTTCCAAAAAAATAACATTACAAAATGGGGTTCATGTTTTTTCGATTATGATAATCATAATGTCCAAAAATATTTGTTGTCAATGTTGAAATGGTGGATTAATGAATATCATATTGACGGTTTCAGATTTGACGCCGTTAATGAAGTCCTTTATAAAAAAGGATATGTTGAGAAATATTCAGATTATTTCTATTCAGTTAATGAATCGGCAAATTATTATTTCATGATGGCAAATGAAATGATACATCAAATAGATAAGAATTTAATAACAATTGCTGAGGATTATTTTGGAATGCCATTATTATGTGCAGATCAAAAACAAGGAGGATTAGGATTTGATTACAGACAACAGACGGGAATTGCAGAATATTATCAAGAAATATTTGAGAAACATCAGATCGGTAATATTCCTAAATTTGATTTAAATCAAATTGTGAATAGTTTGACAAATAGACGTCCAGAAGAAAAGACAATTATATATATGGAATCACATGATCAACAAATTGTAGGTCACAAAACATTTATCCAGAATCTGTTAGGTGATCTGATATATAACCATATGAAACGTTCAGATGAACTAAATCAAAATGTAAAATATATTGAAACAATTATTAATATGTTAATCAATTTGAGATTATTAGTTTTCACTTTCCAAAAAGGTGGAACAATGACATTTTGTGGTAATGAATATATTCATCCCAATTGGCTGGAGTTCCCAACAAAACAGAATAATATGAAGATTGATCATTCAGGAAGAAGATGGGATTTAATATTTAACAATGAAAAACTAGGAGATGAATATAGTGATATTGATATGAATATTAGAAATGAACTATACTATTCATCAACAGCATTATTTGAACGTGATTTCAATAACATTGAGGAATCATACCATGATGAATTGGCATATAGCGTATACAATAATACAGAGAATGGACTTATTGAAATACAGAAGGGAGAACATTTAATATTTATTAATATGAATAATGAGCCGATCATTAATTTCAAGACACATATCAACATAGATCATACATTTAATATTGATTCATTGAATGCAGGTATTGAATATGTGATTGATACATCACAATATGTAAATAAATATTCAAAGTCAAATATGATATCGATTATTAATTCAGATATTGTAATTGACAGAATTGATGGAATGACAAGTATTATTGTGAAAATTATTGACAAAAAGGATTCACAATTTGATCTGACTAAATCGATTGGTCAATTAGATTTAACATCTGTAATGTTGCCTCAAGATTTGGACAATTCACTTTCTAATTCTTCATCTGAAAGAAAGAGTCATTTTATAGCACTCAAAACAGATAACACAGTTCCAGAAATAATCACTGACACAAATAATGAAAATAATGGTAATATTGATGACATTGTCAATAACATAAATAAGTTATTATTGTCTGAAATAAAATCTGAAAATACTGTCACATTTAATAATATTATTGTTTCTAAAACTGAATCTAATTCTAAAATAGAAACTAAATTGGAGACTAAATCTGAAACTAAATCTAATTCTAAATTAGAGACTAATGACAAGGAGACAGAAGATAAATCAAATAGTGATATGACAGAAGAAGATGAGAAAATGATTCAAAAGAGTAAGATGATTTGTTATTATACATATGATCATTATGTTGAGAATGAATTATTGTATTTAGTGGCAGGAATATTATCATTATTGAGGGAATTAAATGATTGTGCCACAATTGTAATTTGGACAACTACATATGACAAGGTAATTAAGGAACTGAAGAAATATAATTTGAATAATCATGTATTAGTCAAACGGTATGTTCCAGAAATGTATGGTCAAAGAGTCAGGAACATTGTGTCACCAGGACAGAAATATTTCAATTGTATTGGACATTCTAGAATATATCTAACACCATATTTATTACAAAAATACAATAAACCAGTTGTCTATCTAGACAATGATACAGGTATCGTATTTGGCAAAGGACAGGAATTTATTGACATAATTGAAAAATGCGACAATCCAATTGGATTTAGAATGGAAAAATGGACTACATTATATCATCTTTATGATGAAATGAAGATGTTGAAGATGATAGATGAATGGAAACCGTGTAATAAATTGATGACAAAGATTAAATCATGTGAAACAATTAAGAGAGTTAATAGAACGGAAATTACCAGACTTATTGACAAAGATATGATGCCAATTAATAACGGTATATTAATTTTTGGTAATACCAAATTATCATATGAATTCTCGGTATATTGTAAAGAAGTATTTGAAGATTTGACAGATTCAGTCCCTTGTAAATTCAATGATATGTCAGCATTTACTATTGTATGGTATTTAATGAAGGGTAAATGTCTATTGTATAATGAGTTTTTCAGAGATAGACAAGATTGTTATCAATATAATGGAGAACTAATTTATGACCAACCAAATTATACATGTTATCATTATTATTTGGAAAAATATCAAGACAATAGAGAAATCTTAATTATGTGTAGAAACATGATTGAGAGATATCAAAATGGAAAATTAAATAAACCTAACCAAATCAAACTAATGAGTGAAATGGTTGGATCTATTTTTTAATTAAATATTTTATTTATTAGACTTATTCAATAAATAAAATAATTATTCTAAAGATGATAATGCTCTAATCAATTCTACATAATTCCATGTGAGTCTATCAGCAGAGATATATTTAAGATTATTTTTGTCAATTTGTTCTGCGAATGAGAGATCAGAATCACGATTTAATTTTTCAATTTTCATGAGAACCATAAATAGTTCTTTACCTTGATATTTGATTTCCTTTATGGATCTACCAAATACATTAAAGAATTCTTTATTAAGTTTAGTTTTGTCTAGTTTAGTAAGGTCAATTGTTAGAAGGAAATGACTAAGAGCTGATGTTGATAATACCCAAGGATTACCTCCATAATAATGGTCGTTTTTGTATCTCCCAATTAGATCTATCTTATAAGTTTTATTGACAGGATATTCTTCTCTAAAACCTTCTACCATTATTGCCAGTGTGTTTGCTAATTCTGCATCATATGGTTTTCCAGAATGTAAATATGCCAATAGGATAGATGAATCAATATCTCTTTTGTCATTAGCATGACCAATATTAATTGATGATATGATAGTATTATTGACATAAAATTTATCTTTAATGTATGAATTAATTTTTTTGGCATTGTCCTTGTAATGATCACCTGCCTTTTCATCATCCATTTGATATGCAAACTCTGCACCCATCTCTAATGCTCTAGCTTGGACTGTAAGTGTATAAAAATGATGACCATATATTTCCTCCCAAAGATCGAAACACTTATCATCCCAACATTGTGATATATATTCTAAATCCCTCTTAATTAAACTATTTGTATTTGGCCATTTAGAATCATAAAGATATTTCTTGACATAATAAATATGTCCTGTATTATTATGATCATGATTCTCATGTTTATGATGAGTGTGATGGATATGATTACTATGTAGACATTTATGTTTAAGAATGTATTTAGCAAATTTGATCATAGCCATAGCTCTTAAAGCAGGTCCATCATTTTGTGGTCTACCCCAAGGTCTGTCATAAACAGTTAAATCAGTATTAAATTTTGGTTCACCAATTGTGACTGGAAATTGAGTGTCATGATTTTTAATATATGTTCCTGATAGTTCTTGAAATGTCAAATGATTCGACACATAACTACCTATAATATGTTTAATATCAGAATACTTTACAGATTTTTCATTTAAAAGGTCCATTAACATATTCATAACAATCCCTGAATCTCTGACCCATTCAAACCAATAATCAGGATCATGCTTAGATGGTGATGCAATTATTGTATGATATTTAGATCCTGTTTTTGCCGTCATGTTACAGTTCTCTAGTATTCTGTCAATCATGTATCTTTTATAATAAAAATATTTATCGTCTCTATCATTATTGTTCATTATTGTGATATATAATAGTTTATGATTATAAAAAATGTCTGACTGATACATTTTATTTATATATGTTCATTTATCGTTAATTCCTCAAAAATTACACCCAGTCTATAAATAAATATTTTTATTCTTTTTACTTTTTCTCATTATCAAAAACATCCGATGATTCTTTTTGCTCTTTATTCTCTATTTCTTGACAATCCTCGCTTTCAGAGTGAGTGTCATAATCTGGTCTATATTCTTTTACCAATTCTCTAATTTTTTCCAAACTTGGTCTCCATATGTACTCCATAAATTCATGATATTGATAATCAGCCTCTTCACAATTCCAAAATTTTCTCTTGTTGTATTTATAATCTCTGTATTTGTATTTCATTTGTTTCTTTGAATATACTCTCACATTTACCAGAAAATATTGGAATTGATGATTAGATATTTTTTGTTTTTAATTATTTCGTATGTTATTGTGTTCATCATCTGTATCAGGTCTCCAAAATCTTCTAAATCTGTGTCATTGTCTTTATACATATCATCTGCAATATCTCTCATCTTGTCACATATCTTATCAAATTCTTTAATATCATCATCATCACTAAATGCCATAAAATCAATATATGACATTTTAAATTGTTTGACTTGATCACAAAATAAATAACTCAATAAATTATCTGATTCATTCAATTTATTGTTTTCTTTGGAATTATTTGTAGTCATATATAGATTAATAATAGATTAATATTAGATTGATAATAGATTGATAATATTTCAATTTTTATTTAATTAATGAAAATATTATACAAATTATTTAGTTCTGGATATTTATCTGGACCAAAATCAAATTCCACATTATCCATATATGATTTGTAATAGTATCCTCTATTATTACATTTATCACACCAACTATACATATCTTTATAAATCATCTCATCATCATTCTGATTCTGATCATTATTAATTTTGAGATTCTCACCATAAATACAATCGCAATATGTATATCCATCATCATGTTCATATAATTTATTTAGAATCATTTTGTTGATCTTTTCATCTGTTGTATCTGACAAATATTTTGATCCACAAATAACAATACCATTAAATGATGCCACATTAATATCAAATCTAAATCTGAACTTACATGTAATATTGTTCGTAAATGTGGCAATTCCGTCACAATGTAGAACAACATCGTATCTTCTCCAACCATCCTTACATGAAGATTCCTCATGCCAATCAATATTTTTTCTATAGTCAAAATAACTCACATTCTGACTATAAACTGGTTTGAATGATTTGTGTCTATTACGTTCATTTGTATCTATACTACATAATTTTAATTCATTCTCTTTTTTATCAATATTAGTTGTGTTTGTCACATATTGATATAATTGATTCTTGATATCTTCGGTCTTTTTCTTCATTTCTGTCGCATCTGATATATTTAGTTTGTCAATTTGTTTAATTATTTCCAATATCTCATTATTAGAATTATTGGAATTGTTAGAATTATCAGACATTTCGATGTTGTTTTTATCCATATTTATATTTATTATAATGATTAATCCACTTAGTTGAAATGATTAGTTTTTCAATTTTCTTAATTGAAAAAAATTGAAATTCCAGATTCATTGGAATACCATTAATTATCTGATATTAATCAATAATCTTTTTGCAATCATTTGCAGAAAACACAAAACAATAATGGCATCTTCTAATACTAACAAAACCACTACTACCAAAGGTGGTAACGTCTTTTGGTTTTTTAGGATTAACGGTCTCAGAGTCTTTGGCAGAAATCCTTCTTATGACGAATCAGGAAATGAATGTGGTGACGAAGATAGTTCTGTCAAAAAACTTACCATGCGTTCCATCGTCAAGGTAGGGCCCAAAGATACCATAGCTAAAATCATTGCCTATGTTGGAAAACTGTTTTTCCGCAAAATCATTGGCAAATACGCTAAGTATGGCAAAGTCATCATTGAAGTGGAAGATGAAACTACTGATTGTGATTGTGAAGAGAAATGTGATTGTGCAGATAATGGCACTGTCAAAACAGTCACTAAATGGATCATCCTCTCAAAAGCCTCACAATTGACACCCATGATTGAAGATACAACAATTGACAGCCTCACTCAAGATGGATATGTTCTTGATGTGGATGAAGAAGTTGAAAATCAATCTGATGACAATGATGACTGATATGATTAGAGTTTGACATCATCATGTGATTGTCTTTTTTGTAATATTTTATATTTGTTTATTTTGGTATAAAGAGTTGACAATAATTCTTAAATAAGAATAAATATGACAAATAATAATTCTACAGGGAGTATTGCAATTACTTTGTGTGATAGAGCTGAAAATCATGCAGGAATGCAAATAATCGGCACATTAGCCGAAAGAGGATACACATTAGAAGAACTGACTGATTGCAAAGCAAGATTTGAAACTGAGAAAATTAAATGTGAACTAATTAACTTGAATGATTATGCACCAGAAGAATGCAAAACAGAACTTGCACATGTATTAGTTATTAGAAATGGTATTAATCACTTATTGAAGGACATCAAGAAAACTGCAAATGATATGTTTAAAGAATTAACGTCTTTAGAATGGGACACTAAAGCATTAATGTATGGAAGGGTTGTTAATAAAGGTGCCAGATATAATATATGTTTAGCAGATAAGCCTCAAAAAGCTGATTATGCTAAAGGAAAAGGAACTATTGTCGAATTCAAAAAAGTAGATTGCACAAATCACATTAGAGAAAAGATTAGCGAATATTTGAATAATGCAGATAATTTAGTTGGTGAAGGTAATTATTACTATGATAAAGTATGTGGTATTGGTTGGCACGGTGATGCAGAAAGAAGGAAAGTCATAGGACTGAAAATAGGTGATGTCCCTGAATTATTGTATCATTGGTATTTAAATGGAAAGCCTATTGGGAAAACTTGTAAGATTAAATTGAATCATGGGGACATTTATGTTATGTCTGACAAGGCTGTTGGATTTGATTGGAAGAAAAGAAGTTTTCCAACATTAAGACATTCAACAGGTGGAAAGAAATATACTACGATTGGCAAATGAATTGAAAAAGTTGATTTCTAAACATATTTATATATTGATCAATAATGTTCAATATATCAAATTAAAACACCAAAACAAATATGTCAAACATCAAGGTTATTGAAACAGGATCAATGAGACGTCTTAAACTGATCCCTTTTGCTTCTGAATTTAACGAAATAAAATTCACCCCCTATGAGACTAAAACTAATACAGAGATCAAAAAGGTCGATATTGCCACTGAATTTAAGAAGTATCTTGAAACATCAGATATTAGTGAATTGATTAGATATTATAAAATTTCAGATGCAGAATATGAATATATTGATATGGAAAAATTCAGATCATTGATTATGGACAAGATCACAAGTCAATGGTATGATATTAATGCCAAACATATCAAGGATATGACATATACTATGATCCTTAATATTGTGAATAGAGAATCTTACAAACACACCAAAGATATTGTCAAGAATAATGCATTAATGAAGAGACTAGAAGATACATTGGCTATGTTTGTAATTGTATATTGTGATGGCAATAAGAAAGTTAATGAGAAACAATTCAAAGAACTATTTTCTAAACTGAAACATGAAGTTATTTCAATTAACATATTCAGACAATTGATATCATTACATCAATGTAAATTATTGAGACAATCTGACCATTGTTTTTCAGAAAAACTATTGGAAACTATTTGCAATATGAATGAAAATGCCAAAACAAAAAAGTGGAATAAGAGGTATTAATAAAACAAAAAATTGATTTTTTTATTTAGTTGATGTGCTATAAATAAGTTTAATCATTAATCTGTTTATTATTATTATAAACACTAACCACAATCAACAATGTATTCGTTTGTCTTAAATAAACTTTCTGATATACAGAATGACATACAGAATGAGAAACCGAAAATAGTTTCTGTATCACCTTCATCAGCCTCCATTATTTTGCCATCGATTAATACAAAATCATCCAATAATGATGGATACATTTCGCCTTCACATTCACCAAGTGCACCAAAATTAAACACACGATCAATAAGTAGGACGGGACAGAATGTTGGAATCAAAAGATTACTAAGTTCTGAGACAAGGAGAATTAACACTGTGATCAAATTTGACAAATTAACATTACATATTGAATATCATCAAAATCAGCCAAAGGAAAAACATGTGACATCTAATCAAAATCTCCGACAACCCTCACATTCTCTGTCTCTATCAGTGGCAGATAGTGTCATTAATGACATATATTTAATGGCTGAAACAGAGGATGACTATTTTTATAACAAATTTTCAACCACAAACTATGATTACAATGTATTGATGAATTCTCTGAATAAGTGCCACAGTATGGATGTCAAATTATCTTATTTTCCTAATAGAGTAGTCATTGAACCTGTCCATCCAATTATAAGTATTGGATCTGTTTATGAATTGTATAAATACGATCAGACAGACGATATTGATTATACTGAAATAACAGAGGATTTCATACAAATAATCAGATCTAAAGAACTCAAAAAATTAATGAAACCTTCAGAACAAAAGAATTTATCTCCAAAAAGACTCCGGAAATATGATGTAATTAATGACAATATTTTAGTCACACAAATTAATACAAACATTCCATCACCAACACAACCTAATAATACCAATTCAAATCTATCATCACCTGTTTCTAATTCTAATAATATAAATACAAATCAAAATAATGGGTTTTCCATAAATCAGAATGCCAGAAGGAGAAGTTATTATGCTGATAAATATGAGAATAATCTTTTCACAAATTCGACATAACACAGACAAAAATTGAATATAATGATTATTGGTAATTTATTTATTTATACAAAACAAACAAATAAATCAATATGTTGTCAAGTGATCCAAATAGATATGATTGGTACAATGTCTTAATTGGTTACATACCATTTGATATTAGTATTAGTGTAATATCTATTTTTGTTGGAACATGGTTAAATGTAATAATGTGTTTAGGAATTGTTATGAGTATTTTTGGATTGAAATATTACAGAAAGAAATATTCATTAACATATTGTATACTCAAGGTTATTAGAATAGTTGTTTACATTTATTTGATGACAATTTCTAATCAAAATCTTTGGAATATGAAAATTAGACTATTTGATTTAGATGATGGAATCAAAATAACAGGTATTATTTTGATTTTGATGGATATAATTGGTATTGGTGTTATTTATAAATATGTATTTGATCCAGAAATATCTTAATAAGTTTTATTTAGTATTAAATCAATATCTTTGAATAATTTGTCATGAGAAGTGTAATCACCTTCTAATATGAGAACATTCTTCATTGATCCATTATAATATCTTTCAAATCCTGTATGATTTGATTTGCCAATATATGAGTTGTTGTATAATGTGAATAAATCATTTACTTTTGTCTCAAATACCTTTGTTTTATCTACATAAATCCATAATTTGGAATCTGAATAGATAACACATACTGAATGCCATAAACCATCATTGATATCTTTAGTATCATATTTGTAAAAATCATTACCATAACACATTATTTTGATATATTTTTCAATCAGAATATTAAGACAATTATTCTGTTTGGCTGATCCAGTTGAAAGAAGACAGTGAATATATGGTGAATCTGTCTTTATTTCCATATGTATTATTCTTGGAATATTGCCCTGAACAATGTCATCAATTTTTTGGAAATCTTTATTTTTTGATTCATATTGTTTTTCATTTTTGTTTAGATATACGATAGTTGGTCTATTAATATAGTTTTCGGCTTCTTTAGTTTCCAATATTTCAGTGATAGTTTTATCATATTTGTATTTTTCCCTCATTTTTTTTCTTAAAGGAAGGTCAAATCTTCTGTGAACTGGTTTAACCATAAAGAATTCTCTAGTAGGATTTTCAACAACATCAATATATTCTGGTTGTCTAACACAAAGTGACAATCCATGAACTTTATCCATTTGAGTGCTAAAGTAAGTGTCAAATATATATTCTTCGGTGCAACCTAATTTATTATCTTCAAGAATTTCTTCATCAGAGGAATAGACGGTATACCATTTATCAAGGAAATCTTTGGCTATTTCTGTAGACATATACAACCCTTCATGAATACCAATAGTGAATTTGGCAGAATTGAAATTTTTATAGAGATAGTTGATGAACTTATTTTTGAGATAAGGATTTTCATCATCAATAGGAACAGATATTTTAGGTAAATGGCCAAATTGATATGGACCAATATAATGTTGTTTATGATTAATTAATGGAGGATTGTAACATGTTTGTAAACAATTGCTGGCCACAAAAATAAAATATTTAGCATTCTCAAATGATTTATGGGCATAATTAAGGGTATCAACTAAGAATGCTGATAAACTACCCCATTTAGTTGTGAATCTTTTAGGATTAATTTTCACATTAAATGATTCTGGAAATAATTTCCCATCAAGTATCATTCTGTAATATTTGTAATCATCTTTATCATGAAATAAGAATCCTTTAGATATATGGAGACAAAATCCAGTTTTTACATTTGGATTCATTGCCTTCAAATTGCAAACTAAATCAACAATTGTTTTTGGATGTTCATGACAAGTAATGATGAATATATGTTCTGCCATTATAATTAATCAAATTATATATATTATAAATAAATGTGGGTGTAAGTAATTTGATGTATAATATTATGATTATTATGTCAACGATATTGAGTATTGTATTGTATATACCAATGGCAGGAATTGGAAGTATTTTTGGTGATATATTTAATGACATCATAGAAATATTACTCTCAATAAATTTGCTTGGTAGAACAACATTCTCAATGTCAAAAATCTTATCAAATATAGTTTTTGCGAATTATTTTCTTGTCAGAATACTAAAAACATTTATTATTTTTGGTTGGTTATTGATAATACTCAATATTGTATCAATCATATTTTCAATTGTTATGTTTTTTGATATTGATCCATTAAATAATTCTGACCATACATATTTATTTAAGAAAGTTGTCCAAACATTCAGCATTATATTATTTTTTATATTTCAATTATTGTTTTCGAAACTATTAAATACAAATATTCAAAATGGTATATGCAAAAGAATATACCAAATATCAATCTCATTTCTTTTAGCAATCCATGAAATTCCATTTATTATTGCAAAGTCAAATATATTGACAGATTCAATATCAACAATACTTCATAGAACACTATTACTTCTATTGGCTTTCAATTTACATGAAATATTTTCATCAAACACCAGAGACATAAATAATAAACAAAAATATAATCCACATAAAGATGCTTCCAAAAACATATCTAAAAATTAACCAAATCATAATCAAACATCATCACTCACAAATATTGAATTACCAGGTTTCACATTCAACACAAATGACACTAATAATGAAAATAGTCCAATTGATAATTTCACCACTATCAATAATAACCATATTATCAATATAGATACAAGAGAGAAGATTTCTAAAGATACACAATAATTATAATAAACCATATTTACTAAATTTCTTACCTATTCCGGGTTGTGGAAATAGTCCAACTACTGTTAATGATCCTGGAGCAATTTGTGTTCTTCCAGCATCTAATATATATCTATTTTTCGGTTCATTTTCTATAAGTTCCATTAATTCTTTTTCAGTAGCTTTCAAAATAATTTTTGTATAACAATCCTTATTTTTCCATTGTTGATAATTGTCATAATCTTTTTTAGCTTGACTTTTCTTATTATCTCCATGTTTGTAATATGCACTAATAATATCTTCTGTAATCACACCAACAACATGACCAACCTGACCAGCTATTTTACCTTTCCCCATTTTTAGATCATTATTCACAAAAACATACATAGCACATCTTTCATCTTTGTCTTTTGTCTCTTTAGATTCTTGATCTGACATTCTAATAGTATGTATATTATTTTATTGTTTAATCTGTAAATAATAAATAAAAATTTCATTTTTTAATTAAAACATCTTCTTTTGTGTTTTGGATCCAGTTTTAGATCCAGTTTTGGATCCTGATTTAGAACCAGTTTTAGATCCTGACTTATCTTGAGGTTCTGCCTGAATTTGATTCTGATTTGTAGTATCATTATTAGGAGTTACTTTTTTAGATCTTGGTTGTCTTTTAGGTTTGGTTTCTTTCTGTTCTTCATTCTTTTCTGATTTAGGTTTAGTTTGTCTGACTTTCTTTTCAGTCTTCTTTTCCGATTTGTCTTCAG
>Ga0172373_10001690_pt1 | contig 35326 bp, 25 predicted proteins | sample Lak10m_2_FD_114546 | JGI IMG/M metagenome (GOLD analysis project Ga0172373, IMG submission 114546) | Freshwater microbial communities from Kabuno Bay, South-Kivu, Congo - kab_092012_10m | ecosystem: Environmental > Aquatic > Freshwater > Lake | place: Democratic Republic of the Congo...
AGTGAACAAAAGACATTTATCAATCTCAAACCACATCGTGTTTTGCCGCATTGGAATTACACCATCCTCCCGCACAAACCCTTCCGCAAAACCGAAAAGTAATTCTTCGGTCAGGACTTAGTCTGCTTAAACACAATCTTTATTCCATAACAAAGGATTTTTTATGACCTCACAACAAACCATTCGACTCTCTCTCCCATCCAAAGGCCGCCTCGAAATTGACGCGCTGGAATTTTTATCTGCCGCAGGGTTAAAGATATTCAAACCCAACCCGCGCCAGTACCAGGCGGAGCTTCCCGCCCTGCCTGAACTGGGCGTCATTTTCCAGCGCCCCGGTGACATTGTGGTCAGCGTGCGCCAGGGCAGTATTGACTTTGGCATCACAGGCCTTGACATGCTAGAAGAAAAACGCGGAGACAACGGCGAAATTATCATCCTCCACGATTCGCTCGGCTTCGGCGGCTGCGCCTTAACATTGGCCATTCCTGAAACATGGAAAACAGTAACCGATGTTGCTTCGCTCAAAGAATATGCCGCTTCACTAAAAACTCCTCTGCGTGTTGCAACAAAATTCCCCGCCCTCACAGAACGCTTTTTAGGCCAGCACAAGATTTCCCATACACTAATCGCAGCCGAAGGCACGCTCGAAAGCGCACCTACCATCGGCTATGCAGACATGATCTCCGATCTCGTCTCGTCCGGGCAAACGCTAGTGGATAATCGCCTGCGCCCGTTGACGGACGGAGTCATTCAAAAATCACAAGCCGTGCTGATCGCAAATCGGAAAGCTCTGCAGTCGCGTCCCGAGGTTTTGGAAATGGCGCGTCGCCTGCTTGAATACATCGAAGCCCACATGCGCGCCGAAGACAATCTACTTGTCATCGCAAACATGCGCGGAGAAAATCCTGAGGTAATTGCCCAAAAATTATTCACTCAAACTTCGGTCGGCGGCTTGCAGGGACCAACCATCAGCCCCATTGTCACACGCGAGTCCCATCAGGGCTGGTACTCGGTCACCATCGTTGTCCGCCGCGATCATTTGCCGCAGGCCATTTCTGAATTGCGTCTCATCGGCGGCAGCGGCATTATCGTTTCGCCCATCACTTATATTTTTGAAGAAGAGCCGCCGCGTTATAAAGCCATGCTTGCGGCATTGAAAGGATAATCATCATGCTCAAACAATACGACTCACAAACCGCACAACGCTCCATCCTCAAACGCACCCCACCCGATGAATTTCCCATCAGCCAACGCGTGCTGGATGGAATCAAAAATCTCTTCGGCGAATCTTTGACAGCGGAACAAGCCGTCACAAAAATTTTGAAAGATGTGCGGACTCGCGGCGACTCTGCGCTTCAAGATTGGACTCAACGCCTCGATTCAATCGACCTCAAACCTGCTCCCGTTTCGAAAGACATGATCCAAGCTGCATTCGATTCGCTGCCGCCCGAACAGCGTGAAGCGCTTGAAAAAGCCGCCGCCCGCGTGGAAGCATTTCACCGCAAACAACCGCTGACATCATGGTTTACAAATGAACTCGGCGGTACGATCGGACAGATCATCCGCCCCATTCAGCGCGTAGGATTGTACGTCCCGGGCGGCACAGCTCCATTGCCATCCACGGTTTTAATGAGCGCCATCCCTGCGCGTGTTGCTGGCGTGAAAGAAATTGTCGTTGTCACACCGCCAAATAAAGCATTCGCAAATTCCAAAACTCCCATTGACCCGATCATCCTCGCCGCCTGCGCCGTTGCAGGCGTGGACGAAATCTATCCGCTTGGCGGAGCACAAGCTATTGCCGCACTCGCATATGGCACTGAAACCGTCCGCCCTGTGGATAAAATTTTCGGCCCAGGCAATTTATTCGTCACGCTCGCAAAGAGACAAGTTTATGGCGTGGTTGGCATTGACGGATTGGCTGGCCCCACTGAAACCGTGGTTGTTGCCGATGAGTCCGCGAACCCTGCATGGGTCGCCGCAGATCTGCTTGCTCAAGCCGAACATGACTTTTTAGCGTCCGCTATTTTATTAACTCCCTCAAAAACATTAATTGAAAAAGTACAGATCGAAGTCGGCAAGCAGTTGGAAGACCGTAGCCGCGCAGAGATCATCACTGCATCCCTTGAAAACCGCGGCGGCGCCGTGTTGACTCGTAACCTCGAAGAAGCCGTTCAATTGGCTAATGATTACGCCCCCGAACATCTGGCAATATCCGTCAATGAGCCGTGGCGCTGGGTGGAAAAAGTGAACAATGCGGGCGGAGTATTCGTCGGCGAACATTCCTTTGAAGTGCTGGGCGATTACCTCGCTGGCCCAAGCCACGTCATGCCGACGGGCGGCTCTGCAAGATTCGCGTCCCCACTCAATGTGTGGGACTTTGTAAAAATTGTCAGCCTTGTAGCGTTGGATGACAAGACCGCGCAGGATGTTGGCCCAGTCGCCGCAACTCTTGCCCAAGCAGAAGGGCTGGATGGGCACGCGAATGCAGCGTTATTGCGGACGAATTCGTGACAATGGACAATAGACAACGGACAACCGACCATTGACGATAATTGATTGTCTATCGTCCGTCGTCTATGGTCAATCATCAAAGGAAAACCTATGAAAATCCGCACACACCTAGAATCCCTTCCACCTTACGCACCCATCGAACCGTTTGAGGTTTTATCCGCACGCCTCGGACGAACACCAGATCAGATCGTTAAATTGGATGCAAATGAAAATCCATACGGCCCGCTGAAAGTTGTCCGCGAGGCGTTGGCGAATATGGACTTCCCGCACATTTATCCAGACCCTGAAAGCCGCGCTTTGCGAAAGTCACTCGCGGAATTCACTGGTGTCCCTGCTGAATATCTCATGGCTGGCGCAGGCGCAGACGAATTACTTGACCTGCTCATGCGCGTCTTCCTTGAACCAAACGATTGCATTCTTTCTTGTCCGCCCACTTTTGGGATGTACTCGTTTGACGCGGAACTCAACGCCGCCCGCTGTGTCGAAGTCCCACGCCGCGCAGATTTTTCACTGAACATGGCTGCCATTCGCAAAGCAGTTGAGACCCACAAGCCGAAACTATTCTTTATCACATCACCCAATAATCCAGATGGTTCTGTTCTTGACGCAAAGACAATTGACGAATTACTCGAATTGCCGACTTTGATCGTTTTGGATGAAGCCTATATTGAATTCGCAGGTGAAAATCTTGGAGCAAGTCTGAGCCGCATTCGTGAAGTCCCTGTGCGGGAGAATTTGGTGGTTTTGCGAACATTTAGCAAGTGGGCGGGGTTGGCTGGCTTGCGGGTTGGCTATGGAGCATTTCCGCTCTGGCTGATGCCTACCTTGTGGAAATCCAAACAGCCATACAATATCAACGTCGCCGCGAGTATTGCGGCGCAGGTTTCACTTGAGCATACGGATGAATTAGCAAAAACGGTTGAGCTTCTGAAAGCCGAACGAACCCGCTTGATGACAGAATTGCAGAAGATTTCATATTTGAAACCGTATCCCACGCAATCGAATTTCATTCTTTGCCAAGTGGATGGGCGTAATGCAGCAGAACTCAAAGCAAGGCTGGCGCAAGAATTCGGAGTCTTTATTCGCTACTTCAACAAGCCTGGGCTGAGAGACAATATCCGCATTAGCGTGGGTAGACCGCAGGATACGGATGTGTTGTTAGACGCGTTGAAAAAGTTGTAATGTTCAAAGTTCAAAGTTCAAAGTTGAAGGTTGAAAGTTGAAGATTCTTGACCTGCAACCTTCAACCTGTAACCCAAAGGAGAAACATGCGAACCGCAGAAATATCACGACAAACGAACGAAACGCAAATTACCATCAAACTGGATCTGGACGGTACGGGCAAACACGAGATTTCGACAGGGGTTGGATTTCTCGACCACATGTTGACCCACCTTGCTGTGCATGGATTGTTCGATCTCAATGTCCAAGCGAAGGGTGACTTGCACATTGATGTCCATCACACGGTGGAAGATGTGGCACTGGCGTTGGGACAAGCCTTTGACAAGGCTCTCGGTGACCGCAAGGGAATTGTCCGCATGGGAGATAGTTTTGCGCCCATGGATGAGACTTTGGCACATGTGGCGATTGATCTGTCAGGGCGGCCTTACACAGTGGTGCAAGCGGAATGGCACACGCCGTATGTTGGCAATATCCCCACTACGTTGTTTCCACATTTCTTTGAGTCATTTGCCGTGACCTCGCGTTGTAATCTCCATATGCGGGTTTTGTATGGCCGCGACGACCATCATCAAGCCGAAGCATTGTTCAAGGCATGGGCGCGCGCGCTGGATATGGCGACGCAGTTTGATTCACGACGAGCGGGAAGGATACCATCCACAAAAGGAACGCTGTAAAGCAAGACCACATACCAACGCCGTAGGCGTGAAATGATTATAGATTTCAAAATGAAAAATCGCCAACCCCGAAGGGGTGTCATAGGATTAGCGCTATTATGTCATCCCTACGGGATTTGAAATCAGACGCCATGCCATTCTAGAATCATTCCATCCCTTCGGGATTGACAGAGAAAGGTAGTTTATGAATGAAATCATTTTGATAGACGCAGGTACGGGAAATCTCCGCTCGGTGCAAAAAGCACTTGAAAGTGTTGGCTCAAATGTTTTGCGCACAGATGATGCAGATAAATTTTTGGCAGCAAAAAAAGTTGTACTGCCTGGCGTTGGTGCGTTCGGTGATTTTATGGCTGGCATGAAAGCAAAAGGGCTCGATGATGCTGTGAAGCAAGTTGTCTCGCGCGGGGTGCCGATGCTTGGAATTTGCGTCGGGATGCAGGCTTTGTTCGAGATCGGCGAAGAGATGGGCGAGCACGAAGGCTTGGGGTTGCTCAAGGGCACGGTTGTGAAGTTTGCAGATTCACTGTCAGTGAAGATTCCGCATACGGGGTGGAATCAGGTTCAAGTTAAGAAAGATGCGCTGCTCTTTGATCAGATAAAAGATGGAGCGTATGTCTATTTCAATCACTCGTATTATTGTCAGGCGGGAGATTCATCGGATGTGATCGCCGAAGTGGATTATGGCATTCGGTATGCGTGCGCGGTGCGGCGTGAAAATGTTTTTGGCGTGCAGTTCCATCCTGAAAAGAGTCAGGCGGTGGGGTTGCAAATTTTGAAAAATTTTGTGGAGGCGTCATGAGTTTTACGATCTATCCTGCAATTGACCTGCGCGGCGGAAAAGTTGTGCGACTCAAAGAAGGCGACCCTGCGCGGATGACGTCGTACAGCGACGACCCCGCGGAGACGGCGCGAAAGTGGCTGGGCATGGGCGCGCAATGGCTGCATGTTGTAAACCTCGATGGCGCGTTTGGCGAAGGCGATAACGCAAACCGCGCTGCGCTTGAATCGATTTTGAAGCTTGGCGCACGTGTGCAATTTGGCGGCGGCATTCGTTCAATGGATGCGGTTGCGGATATTTTAAAATTAGGTGTGAGCCGCGCCATTTTGGGAACGATCGCAATTGAGCAACCCGCGATAGTGGCAGATGCGTTGACTCGTTTTGGCGCTGACAAAATTACAGTTGGAATTGACGCACGCGATGGACTCGTCCGCACGCGGGGATGGAAGGATAACAGCGGTGTCTCGGCAATTGACCTCGCGCTTCAAATGCAGGCCGTTGGACTGGGTACTGTTATCTTTACAGATGTCAGCCGGGACGGTTTGGGCAGCGGGCTGAACATCCCATATACCCGCGAGTTGGCCGAGCGCAGTGGACTTGATGTGATCGCTTCTGGCGGTGTGCATACGATTGAGGATGTGAAAGCGGCGAAGGATGCAGGACTGGCAGGTTGTATTATCGGGCGCGCGTTGTATGATGGAACGGTTGATTTAGGAAAGGCGTTACAGGTTTGAAGGTTGAAAGGTTGGCAGGTTGCAGTTCTTAACTTTCAAACCTTTCAACATGCAACTTTCAACCGAGTGGAGGATTATGTTAGCAAAACGAATTATTCCCTGCCTTGATATCAAAGATGGGCGTGTGGTGAAGGGTGTGAATTTTGTGAACCTGCGTGATGCAGGTAACCCTGTGGAACAGGCGCGGCTTTATGATGAGCAAGGCGCGGACGAGTTGGTGTTCCTCGATATTTCCGCAACACATGAAGGACGCAAGACCACATTGGAACTGGTCAGCCGCGTGGCGGAGACAGTCTTCATGCCATTGACCGTGGGTGGAGGAATCCGCGAGGTGGATGACATGCGGAATTTACTGCTGGCTGGCGCGGACAAGGTCAGTGTCAACTCGGCGGCAGTGAAACGGCCTGAGTTATTATCTGAAGGAGCGGCACGGTTCGGAGCGCAGTGCATTGTGCTGGCAATTGACGCACGCAGAAATGGCTCAAGTTGGGAAGTGTATGTGGCTGGCGGGCGAACCCCAACGGGCATTGACGCCGTTGAGTGGGCGGTACGCGGCGTAGAGTTGGGTGCGGGCGAAATCCTGCTCACCAGCATGGACGCAGATGGCACACTTGCAGGCTATGACATCGAATTGACAAGTATTATCTCGAATATGGTATCTGTACCTGTCATTGCCTCTGGCGGCGCTGGGACTCCGCTCCACTTTGCGGAAGTGCTCACCAAAGGCAATGCGGATGCTGCGCTGGCGGCTTCGTTGTTCCATGATGGGAAGTTGAGGATACCGGAGTTGAAAGAGGAATTGAGATTGCAGGGTGTGCCTGTTAGGTTGTGAGTAGAAAGTGGAAAGTGGGTAATGATCAGTGGTCTATCGTCCATGGTCGAAATGGAAAGAGGAAAGATGAAAGAAGAGTTATTGAGCCAGATAAAATATGACAACAATGGGCTTGTCCCAGCTATTGTGCAGGATGCTTTTACAAGAGAAGTGTTGATGATGGCATGGATGAACGCCGAGTCTTTGCGCTTGACGATGGAGACTGGCGAAACAGTGTTCTGGTCACGCAGCCGCAAGGAGATTTGGCATAAGGGGGCGACATCGGGCAATGTGCAGAAGGTGATGGAAATCCGCATGGATTGCGATGCGGATACGCTACTGGTGTTGGTCGAACCTGCAGGGCCAGCGTGCCATACGGGCGAGCGAACGTGTTTTTATAGATCGGTTGGAAGGTTACAGGTTGAAAGTTGAAAGTAAAACCTGCAACCTTCAACCTGTAACCTGAAACTGGAGAAATCATGGGCATTCAATGGTTGTTTGATGTAATTCAAGATCGAAAAAATAATCCGAGTGAGAAATCCTACACCACTAGTCTTTTCAATGAGGGCTTGCCGAAGATCGCGCAAAAAGTTGGTGAAGAAGGGACGGAAGTCGTCGTGGCGGCGCTGGCACAGGAAGATCAACGTCTCATTGAAGAAGTGGCTGACCTGACCTATCACACGCTTGTCCTGTTGGCCGCACGCGGATTGACACCCGCCCACATTGTTGCGGAGTTGGAGAAGCGGCATAAATGAAAAAGGTAATCCTGCTTGATATTGACGGCGTACTTGTCCATCACGGTGGGTATCGTGCTGCGTTGCACGCCACGTTGAATCATTTCGCCAGCCTGATGGGATTATCGCATTTTGATTTCCCCGAAGAAAAACTGGCAGAGTTGGAGAAGCGCGGGATTTTTAGCGAATGGGATATGGTTCCGCTGTTATTGGCAACATTGTGGAATGATATCCTCGAACATCACCCAGGCCTGAAACTACCTGCGGATCTATTTTCTGCTGCTGTCATTATTGGGCACAACATGAACGGATATAAGCCAAAGGAATTGGTCATCCCTGAATTTGAATTTATCGCTGGTCAATATCCCGCCGAGGCGGCAATGCAGCATGGATGCTTCCCTTTCATTCCAATGGACTTACGGCTAAACATTTTGAGCCAGTCGCGGAATGTGAATTTCTCGCAGACAATGCGTTTGTTTCAGCATTATTCTTTGGGAAGCGCTGTGTTTAGCAAAACATACAATCTGCCAGCAGAAGTTGAAACTGAATCATTTTTACACACGCATGACCGTTCCAATATCAATGACGCGATTCTCACAAAACTTCGTCAGCCAGGAATCTATTTGGCAGGGCTGACGGCGCGCCCGTCCGCGCCGCCGCGTGAGGTAGATGATTCTCATTTTGGGTATGCACCTGAAGCTGAAATCGCATTGGATCTGGTCGGGCTCGCAGATATTCCATTTATTGCATTCGGGAAGCTGGAATACCTCGCCGCCAAACGCGGACTGGACGCAAGCGCTTTGATCAAACCCTCACCTGTCCATGCGCTGGCAGCGACCGCGGCAGCGTTGACTGGTGATGAATGGGCGGGGTTACAGTGCGCTGGGGATTGGTACCAAACAGGCAAACTCGACGGTATTTTTGCCAGCCTCCCACGTGAGTTTGAATTATTCGTAGTAGAAGATACGATGGGCGGAATCCGCTCCACCAAGGCTGCTGGAGAAATTCTCCGCCAGAACGGATTTAATGTCCCCACGCAGACTATTGGTTTAACTTCTGGAAGCGCTTCAAAGGCCGAAGCGTTCAATCAAGCGGACATCCCACATTTTGAACACTGGGAATCGCTGATCAAAGGAATTGGCTTGTAATTCTATCCGCCCGCCACTTTTGCTGTGGCGGCGGAGCGGGTGTGGACATCCAACTTTTCAAAGATGGCTTTCAAATGACGCTTGACCGTATTCGTGGTGATGAACAATTTTTCCGCGATCTCTTTGTTCGTCAAGCCTTGGGCAAGAAGATCAAGCACTTCGCGTTCGCGGTCGGTCAGGGCATTTAATTCACTGGATGATTGGCTCTTTAATCTCGTCTCTTCCACCACACGGCGGAAAGCGGCGCGGTCAAAGGCCTGTTTTTCAATATAAGCAGAAATTGCGTATTCCGAATACACCCGCTGAATTTCCTCGGTCTCGGTGATGCCGCTAACGACGATGGATGGAATACTTTCAGCACGAGCTGTATTCAGCAATTGATATCCATCTTGATTTGAATTATCAAGAGAATTTCCAAGAGACAGGTCAATGATTGCCAGCGAAAATTTCTCCTTGCGAAGATACCCAAACGCGTCGCCAAAGCTCGCACAGGCACGCACCTGAAATCCCGCATCACTCAATAACTCCTCGAGGATGCTGCGCCAGCCTGCGTCATCTTCGACGACAAGGACTTTTTCATTGGCAGGTTTCTGCAGGGAAGGCGAATCTTTTACAGCGGCGGAAGCTGATCCAGTTCCAGAAGCAGGCGCGGGCGTGGAAAGATTCGGCGGACTGACCAGGATCCTGTAAACGATGTCGCGAAACTGAGAGCGGTGGAAACTCTCCTTGCGCAGAAATGTAAAAGCGCCGTAATCCGTGAGCGCAGTGACTGCCAGTTCAACGGTTGCAAAACCAGTTAAGAGAATCGCGCGGCAATTGGGGTCAAGGCGGCGGATGGTATCCAACACACGCAGACCATCCACATTGTTGTGGTCGTTGGGTGAAAGCGAAAGATCGACAACGGCGAGGCGATGCGGTTGCGATTTGAGAACGAGCGCGGCTTCATCCACACTGCTGGCAACATCCACTTCCAGCCCGCAGTCTGAAAGTATCTCGCTAAGAATTTGCTGCCACGAGTTGTCGTCATCAACGACGAGGGCGCGGAGAGTTGGTGCTGTCACGCTGGTTCCTCCACACGCGGCAGGCGCAGTACAAATTTTGCGCCGTGCTGGTCGTCGCTTTCCACCACCACAGAACCTCCGAGGCGGGTCATCAAAGTTTTCACCCACCAAAGACCAAAACCCAACTTGCCTGGCTGTGAGCCAGCACGCCCAGAAAAATTCAATTCAAAGATCTGGTTGTGAATCTCGGGTGGAATCCCTGGGCCGTTATCGATCACGGAAACTTCCACCCAGTCCAGGCCAGCCTGCCCGCGAATTTTTATCGCGCCGCTGCCATTCATGGCAGCGGTTGCATTTTCGATCAAGTTCCTAAATACGAATGTGAGACTCTGTCCGCCTGCAATGACCATTGGTAACGCTTCCAGACCTTCCACTTCAATATGCAAGGTTGATGATATTGATGCACCTCGGATCGCATCGGCAACACAAACCGCAATGCGAACTTTTTCCATCCGAATGGGGCGCAAATGAGAAAGATTTTCCTGCACGATCTGCATCGCTTCCATCGCGCTGCGTTCGATCTCTTTCAGACTCTTGGTGAGATACGGATCATTCTCAAGCGTCTGGCGATATTTATCCTGAATCCCTTGCACGCGCACAGGGATGATGCCAACTTTATTATTCATGTTGTGCAATAGGTTCGCAGAAATATCTCCGACCGCCGCAAATGTTTCCGCCGTCCAGTGCTGCTCCTGTGATGCGCGCAAGGCTTGTTGATGAGACTCATTCTGGACGGCGAGCACCGCATAGTTGGCAAGACATGCCAGCACTTTTTTATCCCATTCAGACTTTGCGCCTCTGCCTCCGCTCGTATCTGCGTAGAACACCCCAAACATTCCCAACGCCTTCGCATCGTCACCTGCCATGAGTGGCAGGGTTAGCACATTGGGGGAATCCGTATCCAATACCGAATTGTTGACTTCACCATCGGATGAAGCAAGTTGAAATTCACCCTGTTCATTGTTCAACCATATTCCGCTTGACGATGAATTGAGCAGATCATTTGCCATTACACAAAGTTGATCGAGCACCTTCAGACTCGGCTGCGAAACGAGCAGCTGCGCGGCTTCCTGTAAAGCATCCAGCAAGCGGACTTCCTGAATGGCGGTAATGGCATACGTCGCCAACGACTGAAGCATGTGGCTGTCATCTTCGGAAAACGCGCCAACTTGTGGACTCTCCAAATTGAGCACGCCTTCCAATCGTCCGCTGGAATTGACGAGAGGAACAGCCAACTCGGAAAGCATCTTCAAGCCAGAATCCAACGGATAGTAGATCTGCGCCCATGGTTCCACACGCAAGTCCGGGATCAGCACGGGTTGTCTCGTGCGCGCCACATGAGCCATCATGCTGTTTCCATTTAACGGCATTTTATCGATAAGCGGCTTGTCCATGTGGCTGCCGCCCACTGCGCTGGTGATCAAAAATTCTCCGCTCTTATCCAGCAGGCGAAAGATGCCATAGCGGGCATTGGTCACCTCAAGGGCAAGCTGCAAAATGGACTCGAGAGTTTCTTTCAAGCGCAGACGCGAAGAGATGATCAACCCTGCGCGATGCAGGCGGCTGAGATCGTCTTCTTTGCGGGCAAGGTCACGATGAACGCCCGTCAGACGGCGTGCGTGATAAATTGCCATGGCCGCTTGATTGACAAAATTATCGAGCATTAATTGTTCAAGCTTTGTGAATTCACGGTTTTCATACAGGTAAATGTACAAAATCCCCACTGTCTGTTCTGCGATGATCAAAGGGAAACACCCCACAGCATTTACGCCAGAAGCTGCGTAATATGGGTGAACCTCAATATCATTTTCTTCATGGGATAAAGTTCGGCGTCCGCGTTGAATGGTGCGTATTCCAATACCGTCAGGGCGGGGCGCATCATCCGCATACTCTGGGTTTGTCGGTAATGGATGTCCTTCCGCCTGCGCAGACACCCGTGACTCCGCCTCAAAACTGCCTGTAGCTTGATCGTAGGTATATATCACAGCCGAAGACCCTGGCACAACACGGATTGCGCTCTCCACGATCAACTGCAAACTGACACCAATGTTGGCAGCGTCCGCGGGGCTGATGTGGTTGATCGAATCGCTGATCTGATTCAGGCTCGCCAGGACTTCAAGCAACCTCGCTTCGTTTATTTCAGGAGAGGGCGGTTTTGTTTCCATCAAGTTGATTGTAATCCATGCAAACTTACGAGTGTGGCAGCGCAAGATACAACATAAATGTTGCGGTACTGACTACACCAAACTTTGGACAGTTTGCAGTCCGAGCTGGAATGCAAAATAAACCATCGCCATGCCGCAGGTGAGGTTGATCCAGCGGAAGAAGTTTTGGGTCATCCACTGTTTGCCCCAGGCGACCAGAGCCGCCATTACGAAGCACCACAGGATCGCGCCTGACAGAAAGCCGGCAAAGAAAATGGCAAAGTGAATTGGCTGCGGCCCGCCCGTGATGGAAGCGAACACAGTTGTGCCAAGCCCTGTCCAGAAAACGATGTTGAGCGGATTACCAAGAGATAAAAATGCGCCACTCGCAAAATCTCCACGGGACGAACCGTTACCCGAAACATCCAGTCCCTTACCGTGACGCGCATCCTTGAACGCGTCCCAGGCGAGTTTGAGCATCAGAAGAATCCCGATCAAGCTGAGGATGGTTTTGGCGACAGGATTCTGAATGAGAAACGCAAGCCCCGTCAGCGCGATGATCGCCCAGGTTGTGTCACCGACCAGTGAACCGAACTGAACATACAGGGCTGGGATAAATCCGCGGGCAGAACCGCGTCGGACGGTTTCAGCGGTGATGATGCCAGGCGGAGCACAGAAGGAGATAGCGAGAACGAACGAGGAAATGAGAAGAGTAGGATGCATATTTTTAGTTTTCGTACCGCAAGATCTATCTTGCGCATTGATATGGCGCAACATGAATGTTGCGGCACAAAAAAACCGACAGCCAGATGCAAGCCAAATGGTCTGCAACCAGCTGTCGGCGGAGAGAGAGGCGATTTCAGCGGCGCGGATTAGGCGTCAAAGTACATCACATATTCGTGCGGGGTCGGGCGCAGGCGAATGGCGTCTACTTCGTTGGTGCGCTTGTACTTGATGTATTCTTCGAGCAGGTCGGGAGTGAAGACCCCGCCCTTGAGCAAGAATTCGTGATCGGCTTCGAGAGCATCGAGCACTTCGCCGAGGCTGGAAGGAACCTGCTTGATAAGCTTCTTCTCTTCGGCGGGCAATTCGTACAGATCGCGATCCTGAGGCTGACCTGGATCAATCTTGTTCAACACGCCATCGAGACCAGCCATGAGAATGGCAGAGAACGCGAGGTACGGGTTGCTGGTGGCATCGGGTGCGCGGAATTCGACGCGCTTGGCCTTGGAGCTTTTGTTCGCAGGAATGCGGCAGATGGCCGAGCGATTGCGCTGTGAATAAGCGATATTGACGGGTGCCTCGTAACCAGGGACGAGGCGGCGATAGGAGTTGGTGGTCGGCGAAGTAAGTGCGAGCAATGCGGGAGCGTGCTTGAGCAAGCCGCCGATGTAATAGATAGCGGTCTGGGAAAGACCAGCATAACCCTTCTCATCATAGAAGACATTGGTCTTGCCCTTCCATAAGGAAGAGTGAACGTGCATGCCAGAGCCGTTATCACCAAAAATGGGCTTCGGCATGAAAGTAACAGTCTTGCCGTTCTGGCGGGCAACATTCTTGATGATGTACTTGTACAGCAATAGATCATCAGCCATGCGCGTGAGCGTGGTATAGGTCATGCTCATTTCGCTCTGGCCGGCAGTGGCTACTTCGTGGTGATGCAAGTCCATCGCAACACCAGCGGCCTGCATGGCAAGCAGGAATTTATTGCGGAGTTCCTGAAGAGTATCCGTCGGGGAGGTCGGGAAATAACCGCGCTTGGGCTGGATCTGTCCACCTTTGGAGCCTGGGTTATTGCTGCTCCACCATGCTTCTTCGGATTCGATGGAGAAGGAAGATTCGTACGGTGTAGATGTGTAGCGGATGCCGTCGAAGACGAAGAATTCCGCTTCGGGCGCGAAATAGGCTGTTTCGGCGAGACCCGTGCTTTTTAAGTACGCTTCGGCTTTTTGTGCCACGTAACGAGCATCGCGGGAATAGGGTTCTTCAGTGAATGGATCGAAAACGTTGCAGGAGATCACCAAGGTGGGAGTAATGGCGGTCGGGTCAACGAAAGCGGTGTCAGGATCCGCCTTGAGGAGCATGTCGGATTCGTGAATTTCCTGAAAGCCGCGGATGGATGAGCCGTCGAAGGGAATGCCTTCTTTGAAAAAATCCTCTGTCAGACGCTGAACAGGCATGGTGAAATGCTGCCAGGTACCAGGTAAGTCAATGAAGCGCAGGTCAACGACCTGAACGCTTTTCGCAAGTTCCAAAACTTCTTTAATTGTTTTTGCCATGGGTGATTCTCCTTACAATGAATTGTTTGTTTCTTATAACGCGGGATTATATGGGTACGGCACGGGTAGGTCTATTACCCAAACGGGTACTTATATTCAATAAAAAAAACATGGTGACCGAAACTTTCCAGTCACCATGTTCCCCCTCTGAGGGGACTACCAAGGAGAGACTTAACAACAGCCCAGGACAAGGCTGATGTTAATTATTCACCGTGAGGGTTTTGCTTGAAATCAAACGGCACACACAACCCATTCACAAGAACGAATTATATGCGCCGCTAAAAATACGTCTATTACCTAAAAGGGTGGTATTTCCTGCCTGCCCACTAATAATTGGACAGGTACTTTTCAAGCTCCCAGTTTGTCACCTCGAGACGATAATCCTCCCACTCCAGGCGCTTGGCGTTGATGAAGACTTCATGTGTGTGAGCCCCAAGCGCATTACGGACAACCTCGTCTTCTTCCATTGCCTTAAGCGCTTGGTTGAGAGAAGTCGGCAACAGATCTTTTGAGGAGTATGTCGGCTTGTCCAGCAGATAGATATTCTCTTCGGTTGCTTCTGGCACGGTCAACTCGCGGCGGATACCATCCAGCCCGGCGGCAAGCATTACTGCAAAGGCAAGGTAGGGATTACAACTTGGGTCGGGGCAGCGCAACTCCAACCGTGTGGAGTCGCTTTCCGATGCACGCGGCACACGGATTAGTGCCGAGCGGTTCACTCTTGCCCAGCTGATGTAAACGGGCGCTTCGTAACCAGCAACAAGGCGTTTATACGAATTCACCAAAGGGGCAAGAATGGCACACATCCCACGCGCATGGGCAAGCTGCCCGGCAATGAAATGTTTGGCGATCTTTGAAAGTCCATGCGGGTCACCGGGGTCGGAGAAAGCATTTTTCCCAGTAGCGATGTATGCCAAGCTTTGATGGACGTGCATCCCGCTGCCATTGATGCCGCGAATCGGTTTGGGCAGGAAGGTGCAATACAGTCCGTTCTGCTGGGCGATGACTTTCAACGCCACACGCAATGTTACGGCGCTGTCGGCTGTGGTCAACGCGTCGGAATAGCGAAAGTCGATCTCCTGCTGGCCATGCGCCCCTTCATGATGCATGGCCTCCACCTGCAGACCGAGCGCTTCCAGCGTGCCAGTCATCTGGCGGCGCAACCCTGCAGCCATATCCGAAGGGGCATCAAAATAACTTCCCCTGTCGTGCGGCATAAGAGGAATCAAACTTCCATTGACATTTGGCTTAAGTAGAAAGAACTCAAACTCTGGCCCGGTATTGTATTTGAAGCCCATTTCACCGGCTTCATTTATCATCCGCCGCAGGATGGAGCGTGGATCCCCCGGGAATGGCTGTCCATCGGGTGTAAATACATCACAGATCAAACGCGCGGTTGCATCCTCGCCTGAAAGCCAGGGAATGACCGCAAAGGTGGAAGGGTCCGGGCGCAAATGCATATCACTTTCCGCAACACGCGCAAAGCCTTCGATGGAAGAACCGTCAAACCAGATGCCGTTTTCCAACGCAGCGGTCAACTCGTGGGCTGGGATGGTCACATTCTTAACCACACCCACCACATCCGTGAATTGCAAGTCAATAAAATTTATCTTTTTCTGCTCTGCAAGCGCCAGAACATCAGCTGTTGAGTTGGTGGGTTTATCCATATGCTGCCTTTGGTGTTTATTGTTTAAAATATTGCAAGAGCAAGGCTATCAAGATCAGCCCGCCGATAATCCCCACGGCGATCAATATTCCCCAAATAACCTGCTTTTGCTCCAACGACATCCCCGCCGCGGAAGACGAACGTGATCGTTCGAACACGGTCAAATCTGCATTCTCAGGATGATCAAAAGCATCTACCAATGCAGCCATGTCCGTGTAGCGCTGTTCGGGGTCACGCGAAAGGCATTTGGCAACAATCGCAGCCACCTCAGACGAGATAGACGGGGTAACTCGATCAAGACGGGGCGCAACACCATTCAAATGCTGAGCCATGATGGCCATGTTGGTATCGCCAGTAAAGGGAACCTTCCCGGCAAGCAATTCATAAAGAATCGTGCCAAGCGCGTATATATCCGTTCGCTGATCGCCACGCTGACCTTCGATTTGTTCCGGGGCCATATAGTCAGGCGTTCCCATGGTGGCACTCAGGTTTGAGTATGTAACTCGATGCGAGCCTTTTGTCAGCGCAAGGCCAAAGTCCATAATGACGGGTTGTCCATCAGAAGTAATAAGAATATTTTCAGGCTTTAAGTCTCGGTGGATCACTTCATTCTGGTGGCAGTAAGCCATCCCTTCGGCAATTTTTCTCGTAACAGAAACAGCTTCATCGGAAGAAAGAGGCGCGGATGACTCTATCAAAGACCTGAGGGATTTTCCTTCCACAAATTCTGTTACCAAGTAAGGAATACGGTTATATTTTCCAGACCCAAGTCCCTTGAGGATGGCAGGGTGATCGAGAGTCTTCATCACTTCCAACTCTCTTTGAAAACGTTCGAATTGAGCGGGGTCGCCGAGCATGGATTGATCGGGAATTTTGATGACCACCTCGCGGCGATTGACCAGGTCAAACGCGCGATAGACATCGCTCATACCACCCTGAGCCATGTGCGCCTGAATTTGAAAATGATCAAACTGATCACCAATTTGCAACATGGCGGTCATTATAGCATAGGCATTCATGACACCATTTTCCTTAGTTTTTGAAACCAACCGAGAGATTCTCCATTGTCGGACTTCTGTTCATAAGAAACCGGTATCAGCCTGCGCAAATGAAAAACGATGACAGAGGCATTGTCATCCGTATTGTGATCGAGAGCCAGATTGATAAGGTTGCGGCTTGCCTCGTCGACAGAAGACGCTTCATTCGTGACCTGGGCGAACTCTCCGTCCTCGATGACTGACCACACTCCATCAGAGCACAAGACTAGGCGGTCGTCCTCGCGCAGCTTTTGTTGGATGATGTCTGGTTGAACGAACAAAGATGTACCGATGGATCTGGTCAGGATGGAACGCTGGGCATGGGTGCGGATCTTATCCGAGGAAATCAACTTGGAACGAACCATATCGCCCACCGTGGTGTGATCGGCAGTCAAGCAAATGGAACGGCCATCACGAATCAGATAGGCACGGCTGTCCCCAACGTGAGCCAGATACAACATTTCGCCAAAAACATAAGCAGCCGTAAGGGTTGTACCCATACGACCGGCGTCCAGTTGTTGAGCCTTTTTATATACCTGAAGATTTGCCGCTTCAAATCCGCGCTGTAACGTCTTTGGGATCGGGCCTCCATTTTGGCTGGAGATCACATCAAAAAAAGATTCCAACGCCAAAAGGCTTGCCACCCCGCCATGAGCATATCCTCCCATACCGTCCGCTATGGCGAACAGTGCGCCAGCATCAAGGGGATAATCCCCATCAGGCAGACGGATCGAGTCTTGATTGTCCTCGCGTACCGGGCCAACAACACTCAGTCCGCCGCTTTCAATTTCAGGCAGGAATTTTCTCAAAATGAACCACTCTTCCACAAAAAGGAATCATCGATTTGATTCTATGCAGCCTGAGATGAGCATGCCAGTACCCAAACGGGGTATTTAGAGGCGCGAGGTTTATCATCTATTTGCGTCTGACAAAATAATATATCACACTAACCAAAAACCAAGCTGCCGCAATCCCAAACGCGATCATAGTTGCCTGAGTGATGATCCCGCCCGCATTCACGCCAATCTTTGCCGCAGCAACCACGATACCAACGTTGATAACCAAACCAATCACCGGCAGGAGAACATGACGAAAGATGTTAAACGCGGCATCTCCAGCAAAGGTGACGATTGTCAATAAGCATAGCAGCGCATAAAGCAGGAAAGCGCCCAAATTGGAAGCCAGCACAATTCCCATCAGGACCGGCAAACCACCAATGATCCCTGTTGCGCCAATAAGAGCACAAACCGAACTGAGCAGAATCACCGTGTTATATGGAGTGGCGTATTTGGGATGTAAAAAACCAAGCACATCAGGCATTTCATCATCCAACGCCATGGCGAAACTAATGCGGACACCATTATTGATCGCGGTCAGAGTGCCGCCCAATAACGCCACAGCTACTGTAAAGCCAAAGAAAACCATCAGTGTGGTTCCGTAACCACCCAAAAGCAGTTCTCCTATTTGCAATGCCAGATCGCCAAGAGGAGCATGAGAAGCCACTGCATTGATCCGTACATTCAACGCAAAACCCGCGGCAAAATATCCCATCAAGTAAGCAAACAATCCTTGTACGATCAACGCCAGAACAGCACCACGCGGGATGTCGCGCGGCGCATTGGAAGCAGAAGCGCCAAGCGCAGTGGAAGATTCAAAACCAACCATCAAGATCATTGCCAGCACGGCTTGAAACACAACTCCATCCCAGCTATGCGGGAGCACTACAGAAGCCACAGATGGATAGACCCAGTCCGATGGAGAAAAAGAAGCGGGATTAATGAGGCGAAAAGCGATCGCAAGCGCGCCGAAAATAATCAGCGTAGTCAACTGTATGGTATTCAGAACAACACTGGTCGTGGTCGAACCGGTAATTCCGCGTAATGCTAAAAAGCCAACAAAGGCAGCAAACGAAGCCGCAAGAAGAACCTCCCCAAAAACCGTCGGGGCATACCCAAAGTAGCGTAATAAATAATCCGCAAGAATACCCATGAACGCAACCAGAACACCGGGATAGATCCAGTAATAAAGATGCGCAGCCCAGCCTGTTGCAAACTTGCCAACCCGAGCCAATGTTTTGTTGCGACGATTCTCCTGACGGGCAAAGAAACGATCTGCGAAATGATACGCACTGCGGAAACCCGCTTCAGGATAACGACGGGCTAGCTCGCCAAACGATAAAGCCGTGATCAGCGCGGACAGTAAAGCCAGTAAAACCCCGGGCCAAATATCCGCCACGCCATTGAAACTGGCAGCAGCCTGCACTTGATAAAGCAGCCACAAGAACGCGCCGGGCGTAGTCAACGCCATGGCATTGATAGTGATCCCAGTTAGGCCAAGTGTTTTCCGAACCGTTTTGGGATTGGACTCAATGGTCATGCTTTACCTCATCATCAGCACCTGTTCTCAACCAGGCTTCAAATTTTTCAATAAATAATACGAGCGGCCAAAGCATGATGATCCGAGCTGCATCTACCAAAAATTGCAGCCACTGCAGCCAGGTAAAGCCGCGGGTATTTTTGCCGTCCAAAAGAATGCGGGCAAGGATCAACCCCATTCCAAGGTAGATCAAAGCAGGTGGAGAAATATTCGAAGCAGTTTCATGCATGGCTTGTTTTCAATTTCGTTTTAATTGGCCAGAAAATTATAGACCAAGGCTCCAGAGGATTGGCTGTTCAACCTCTCCTCTGGAGTCTCGATCAATTATTGTTATTACAAAAAATTAGGCTGCGTCAGCGGGAGCTTCCCAATCCACGGGATAGGCAAGAGAACCCATTTCAGGCATATCAAGACCGTTCAATTCATCTTCGCGAGAGACGCGCATCAACTTGAGGGCATACATCGCCTTGAAGAAAAGATACGAAAGGCCAAAGACAACTACAAAAATACTGACAACTTCAGTAAGCTGAGCCAGTATCTGAGTGGAGCCGCCATACAACAACCCAGTTACAGCGCTTTCCATGCCGTTCCAGGCCGCAGTGTCGGGGTTGGCATTGGCAAAAATACCCACAGCTAAAACACCCCAGGCCCCATTGACCATATGAACAGGCACTGCACCCACGGGGTCGTCGATCTTGAGTTTCTCAAGTGCAGTAGATGCCCAAATGACCAACACGCCAGCAATCGTACCGATGACGACAGCAGCCCAAGGATCAACAAAGGCGCATGGCGCTGTGATAGCCACAAGGCCAGCCAGAACACCGTTGACCGACATACCTGCATCAGGTTTCTTGGAGGGGCCAAACAACCACATATAAGTCATCGCCGCACAACCGCCCGCAGCACCTGCAAGCAAAGTGTTGACAGCCGCGATCACAGCAAGGTTGCGGAAGCCGCCCAGGAAGCCGAGTGAAGAACCAGGATTGAAACCGAACCAACCAAAGAACAAGATGATGGTTCCTAAAACGCCAATGGTTATGTTATGACCGGGGATGGCATTTGCTGAACCATCTTTATTAAATTTGCCGATGCGAGGTCCAAGCACTATTGCGCCAGCCAAACCAACCACGCCGCCGATCATATGTACGGGACCAGAACCTGCAAAATCCACTGCGCCATTACCCAGCCCAGCAATACGGCCTAAATTCTGAAGCCATCCTCCACCCCAAATCCAGCCAGCAACCAAAGGATAAATGAACATGCTCACCCACAATCCCATGGCAACAAAGCCTGAGAACTTCAAACGTTCCGCCATGGAACCTGTTGGGATGGTTGCGGCCGTGTCCATAAAAACCATTTGGAACAGGAAGAAGGAGAGAATGCCAGCATTCGTTCCCAATCCTGATAAAAAGAATCCGCTTCCGCCAAGGAGGCCAAATTGACCGATACGAATGAGAGGATTTGCAAGCAAGCCAGTCCAATCACCAAGAGTGATCGGAGAATGAGCCCATTCGCCCGCGACCGCGCCGGCAGTTGCCACAGCGGGATAAGCGGCATTCACGCCGCCGAATTGAAAGGCAAAACCGGTCAACCAATATCCCACTGCACCGATGCAAAACACCATCATATTCATCATCATGGTGTGAGTGACGTTCTTATTGCGGGTAAAACCAGTTTCAACCAGCGCAAACCCTGCCTGCATGAAGAAAACCAGGAAACCGCCGATCAGCATCCAAAATATATTGAGGCTCAATGAAATATCATTAACCTGCTCGGCGGTCGGGGGTGTTCCATCCTGCGCATATGCCGGCGTGGCAAATGCAAAGGTCAATGCGACAGCCAACAATGGCAAAATATACATTAACTTCTTTTTGTTAATAGCTTTCATCTCTTTCATTCTCCTTATCAGTTTTTATTTTTCTAAACCGTCTTGACGTACCTTTCCACATACTCCAACACATTGTTCATTTCGGCGGGTTTGACAAACAACGTGAGCTTTCTAAAAAAAGAAGGGTGATCCAGCTTGAGGCTTGACCCCTTGGCCGCAAATCCAGAAAAGTCACTCCACGGGTAGAACATTCCTTCCCCAACTGCTACCCCTTTTGTCGTGAATGTGTAACGCATCGGCAAAAGGACAGTGATAACCGCAACCGTAACAACAATTCCCGCGGTGCTCAAAGGCAACCAGCCAGTCGCAACTCCAAATGCAACGCCAGTCAGCAAGGCCAATAAACTCGAACGCTGCAGTTGAAAGCGGGACGATAACTTCATAGGCAGGCTTTTTAAAGCCTTTCCTGGAATGGGTTCTTTAATTCGTGGGCGGGCTTTTGCAAGCATATTCATCAACAACAGCGCAAACATGATGTAGCCGATCATTGAAAGTATGTACATAAATTCTCTCCGTATCAGATTTATTTGACGATCAATACCAGCCAATTTGGCTTTTAATGATCAACAGGAATGAGATCAGGATCATCGCAAGAATGGTGGGAGGAACCGCGATCAACAGCCAGCGCTTCCAGCCAATGGAGCCGTGATTGTGTTCCATATAGGCATACGCCACCACATTGGCAGATGCCCCGATGGGAGTCAAGTTGCCGCCAATATCCACACCGAGCGCCAGAGACCAAACCATCAACCCGAGCGCAGGCATGCCAGGAATGGCTGCCAGATCTTTGAGTACGAATGTCATGGCTAAAGCCAGCGGCACATTGTCTAAAATTCCGCTTGCCAGACCTGGACCCCAATGCAAGGCAAGCACAAGCGCATTGGGAGAGGACGCAGCAGCAGCCATATCCTCTGCAAGTGTTTCAAAAAGGTGTACCTTTTCCAATCCACCGATCATCATAAACAGACCAGCAAAGAAAAGAATGCTCTCGCCATCTACATTGACAAGTATTCTCTTGCGCTGGTCATCACGCAAAGCGATCAGGGCAATTCCAGCAGGAATCAACGCTGCTGTGGCGGCATTGATCGGCAAGCCAGTTAATGCAGTAAGCGGGAGATGGAAGATCAAAAGCACGACTGCCATGAAAAAGCCAGTTAGTCCCACACGTGTAAGGTGGGCGTGCAATGGCTCACTATGCAGTTCGTCAATTGCTTCGATCATGTCATCGGTTAAGGCAATGTGTGCATTTTTCAAGCTCTTACGATTAACAAGGTAAAAAATAACCAGCATCAACACTGCTGCGGCAATCGCAAGTGGCCCCGTATTCGTGGCAAAATCTGCAAAATTAAAACCCAACGTTGTGCCCAGAATCACGTTGGGCGGATCCCCTACCAGCGTAGCCGCACCACCCGTATTGGCAGCGCAGACTTCCGCGATCACGAGCGGGACAGGGTCAAGTTTGAGCAACACACAAAGCTGCAACGTCAGCGCTGAAAGGAATAACATCACCGTGATGCTGTCCATGAACATTGCCATGACGGTTGCCAAAATAATCAAGATCACAAACAAAGAGGCAGGGTGATAATTTACTTTGCGCAAGGAATTCATCGCCAGCCGGGTAAAAAAGCCCGCCTGCACCAAAATAGATACAAGGATAAACATCCCAGCAACCAGACCGAGTGTTTCCCAACTGATATATGCCAGCGCTTCGGTTGGGGTGAGCACACCAAACAAGATCAGCAAAGAGCCGCCTAAAAGAGCCACCCAATGACGCGGGAATTTTTCACTCGCTATTGCTATGTATGCCAACACGAAAATGATCACAGTGAAAATCAAGGTTATGTATCTCTCTCAGGTAAATAAAATGTTGTTTTATGAATAGGTCTTATTCTATGGATTCAGGGTCATGTGACCATTACCCCTTTGGAGAATATCAACCACATAGCCCGCTGATATTGGCCATACAACAAAAAATTTCCTACCCAAATGGAGCATATCGGACAAATAACAAAAAAAAGACTTGTGAAAAAGTTTTCACAAGTCTTTCACAATCTAACTTCAAATCTTCAAAGAGCGCTCATTTACTCCGTTGCAAATTTCTGTTCTTCCTGTTGCCCTAATGGAACCACGCGGACAAAGGTGCTCTTCCAATCTACAAGCAGGTCGAGGGTTTTTTGGGCTTCTTCCGCTTGATGATTATGTTTCAGCTCATCAGAATAGATCATCAACAAGTCATGCAAATTGTGCTGGTCACTCTCGCCCACTTCCTGCACAGATACTTTTGCACCGCGCCCCAAACGGCGCTGAATTGCGGCTTGATCAAAATTGAGATGCGGTTGCAGACGGAGATACAACACACCGCCCGTCATGCCTGCGCACATCCAGGGGCCGGGGTCGCCCAAGACCAGCACACGGCCTGAGGTCATATATTCACACAGAAAGCCTTTCACGTTGGAGCGTGCGCCGATAAAGCCGAGGCTGTCATTGAGCGGCTTGAGGATTTCACCGCCGATGATCACATCTGCACCAGAGAGACGGATGCAGGCGCGTGAGTCCGCGTTGCCTTGCACGATGACCACGCCGCCCGTGCCGCCATACGCAAGGCTTTTCCCAACTGAGCCGTCAATCAGCTTGCCATCGTGATTGTAGCCTTTCATGATGACCACCCGCCCGCCAGAGATGCCTTTGGCAACGCCATCCTGTGCGCCACCCTCAACAAGGATGTGAACGGGGTCGGCATTGTACGCGCCGAGTCCATTGCCTGGGACGGAACTGCTGACGAAGTGCAGAGATGTGCGCGGCACGGAATCTGTTTCAACATTATCAAGAGGCTGCATCCATGTTTCGCGATGACCGCCTTGTCCGCCGTGTCCGGGCAGCCAATTCCAATTATTTCGGAAGCGTGTAAGAGCGCCAGTGAGATGCGTGCCGAGGGCGCGGTCAACGGGAGTCACTTTATCATCTTCAAACAGAATTCGATCCTGCCGATACGAGGTGAAACTTTCCATCACTAAATTGGAGATGACCGTGGTCAGATGATTGCGCGGACGGTGCAAAGGGCCGCGGTCAATCGTCAGCATTTCGTTCACAGGCAGCGAAATCGGGATCGGTTTGGTCAGCAAGAAATCATTGATCGGAATCAGCATTTCCGCAAGGTCAATTTTTTCGTGGTGTGAAATTTGAACAAGCAGATCGGAACGACCGACAATATCCTGCGAATTTTCAAACCCAAGTCTGGATACGATATCCTTCATGCCTTCGCCCAAGCCAGTGAACACGTTGACCAATGCCTGCGTGGCCTGTTCAATATCACGTGGGACAAAATGCTTGATGCCAAGCTCTGTCGCCTCTTCCTTCGTTTCAAGCTGGGTGGTGATTCCCGTGTGGCATGTGCCACTCTGACAGTCTCTACAAACCGTGCAGCCGATGGCAACCATCGCGAGCGTGGCAAAGCCAATTCGATTCGCGCCGAGGCACATCAGCTTTACCGTGTCCGACGCGGAGCGGACTCCACCGTCAGCCCAGATCTCTACTTTAGAGCGCAACCCTGCCTCCGTTAAAGCGCGATGCGCTTCCACGATTCCAATTTCCGCAGGCAGGCCAACATGTCGCAAAGAATGTTGGCGGGCGGCGCCCGTTCCTCCATCAAAGCCAGTAAGATAAATAATATCGGCTTCGGCTTTCGCAACGCCAACCGCAATAATTCCGATGCCAGGCACAACAGGAATTTTGACCGCAACACGCGCCTTGGGATTGATGGTTTTGAGCTCCTCAATAAATTGCGCGAGGTCTTCGATGGAATAAATATCGTGATTGTTGGACGGGGAAATAAGGTCAACACCTTTTTGCGAATGCCGTGCCGCCGCAACTTTGGAAGTGACCTTGCGCGCAGGCAGATGCCCGCCTTCGCCAGGCTTCGCGCCCTGCCCAACTTTTATTTCCAAAAGATTGGTGGCATTGATGGTCTCCGCCGTGATGCCGAAACGCCCCGACGCAATTTGAATACCGCGATTGAAAGGATACTTGCCAAGCAGGTCAGGGATCTCGCCGCCCTCGCCATTGAGCGAAAGCATGTTCAAACGAAACGCGGCTTCGGCATACGCGCGATACGCCGTTTCACCTTGCGAACCAAACGACATGGACGCGATGAGGAACGGAAGTTTGTGCGATGTGATTCCAAGATTGACTTTATCAGACTCAACAGAAGTTTTTTCGGGATAACGAAAATCCAGAATGTGGCGGATGGTGACAGGGTTGGCTTTTGCCGTGGTCTGCGTGTGCGCCTCATACTCACCCCAGCCTGATTCGCCCTTCCCGAGCTTTCCCGCCGCCTTCCAAATTTTTGGATAAAAATGATTCACGCGTGAAAGCTCGCCACGGCCGGCACTGTGATATGCAATTGCACGTTTCTCAGTATCGGCGTCAATATCATTCCATTTCAAGCCGCCCTGTTCTGAACCGCCATAATTTTTCACACCCAACGCAGAAGCGACAGGATTGCTCAAGCCGATGCTTGAGAATAATCGTCCATATCCGCGCGCTTCATGGATGCCCATCGTGCTGATACATTTTTCAATACCAGAGCGCAGCGCCTTGAAAGTTTTCTTCAAGCCTTCGCTTTCTTCCTCTTCATTCGTGGTTTTGACTGCTGCCTCGAAAATCAAATAAGGCGAGATCGCATCCGCGCCCATGCCGATGCACATGATGACATCATGCAAATTACGGATGGCTCCGCTGCGCACGACCAACCCCACCTGTCGGCGCAGATTTACCGCTGAATGAGAAGCCATCAGACTGAGGTCAATTTTTCCGCTGTCATTTATTGGCAGCGGCGTGGATGAAGATTCTGAAGAAGCGAGTTCAGCAAAAGTTTTACGAAGCGCAAGGTCAATCACGCTGAGCGCAAGAATTGGGTCAACCCAGCCATTTTGATTTTGGAATGCGGCAGAGTCATTCAAAAGAATGATCTTTGCTCCGTTGCGAACAGAATCAATGGCGGCCTGCGCGAGACGTTCCAAAGCCTGAGCCGTTGTCTCACCAGCCAATGTGATGGTCTGCAAATGACCAAGCTGCTCATTCGGGAAGCGGCTCGTCAACTGACTCAGTGTGGGATAACCTGTCTTCAAGCCAGCACTGACCGAATCCAGAAGAATTGGTGTTTCAAGTGTAAACGTGGATTCTTCTCTTAGCTCATTGGGCACGAGAGGCGGACGTGAACCGATAATCGTCTGTGTAGAAAAATGCTCCACCTCGCGCTCACGGTCAATAGCGGGATTTGTAACGACCGCAACCGCCTCTTTGAAATAGTCCGCGATATTTTGGCGTTCGGTAGAAAGGGACGCCAGCGGGCCATCAAAACCGAGCGAGCTAATTGGGTCAATGCCATTCTTCGCAAGTTCCTGTACCCACTCACGGTCTTCACGTCCCCAGCCAAAAGCGGAGAGACGGTTGTCCAAGTCCACTGTGGGAGTCGCGCTGGTCAAGTTATCTTCTGAAATCTCCAAAGGCAAAGGCGGATGAGCAAGCCGCTTGTTTAGCGTTTCAAGTGAACCGAATCTGCGCATGGTCAAGTTCAACATGCGCTGTTGAATGGCGGGATAATCGAATACTTCTACATTTCGTCCACGGTGAATGCGCACACGCATTTTTTCACCAGGTGAAAGCGGAATTGGGTCAACAACCATATCATCCAGATGATAGACGCCCTTCTCCGAAGAGAAGAAATATTCCTTTTCCGTGTCACCAAACCAGAGCGGGCGCAGACCGAGCGCATCCACACTGAAGACGCATTCATCACCAAAGCGGGAGATAATCCCCGCAGGGCCTTGTGAGTACGGGCCAAAGGCCTGACGATAATATTTATAAATTGTCTGCAATTCAGGAGAAAGTTTTTCCACTTCGCTGAGGATGGGCGGGAAAGCCAATTCCAGCGACTCAGTCAACGAGAAGCGATAGTGATGAATCAATGTGGAGAGCAAACGGTCGAGGTCTTGTGAGTCGCTTCCGCTTTCCACCAGATTGACTCCGAGCATTTCGGCCTGTTCGCGCAAGCGGGCAATCGTGTTGATCTCGCCGTTGTGTCCGATCAAACTAAAGGGCTGGACTCGCTCAAAACTTGTAGCCGTGTTGGTCGAGTAACGCGCGTGTCCGATCGTGATGGCAGTGGTGAAATCAGGGTTACGTAATTCAGGAAAATATTGATACAAAGTTTCAATTGAGCCGCGCACTTTGTAAACGACCACGTTGCTGGAAAGCGAAGCAATGGCGACGTTCGTAAATTTTTCGATGTGAAGCGCAAGGTCAAAGAGAGTCCGCTCCACGTTTTCCAATGGGCCATTATGTACCATTCCCGAAATCTGCCAAAGGTGCGGCACCTGTTGACGCGCCATTTTTCCGAGCGCCTGCAAACGCGTGGGAGTTGGGCGCTCCAACAGCAGGTCAATGTCTCTTTCTTTGAGCATGTTGATAATCTTGGTTTTGACGCCTTGAACATCTGCTTCCGTATTTAGAATCATCAAATGTCCCACAAAGAAGCGGCGGTCTTCGGCAAGCCAGCCAGGCTTGCCCGCCTGCTCCAACGCCTGTGACCATAACACACGCGGAATATCGGTCATCACGCCGATGCCATCCCCTTCTCCATTGACTTCACCAGAGCGATGCCCCATGATGCTTAACGCAGCCAATGCACGTTTCAAATTCCCGTGAGTAGCTTCTCCATTCTTGCGAATCGATGCCACCAACGCACAGGCATCGCGTTCTTCCAGCCAAGTCTTTGTATGTGGGGAGGTCAACCAACTGATTGGGCTGATATGCGAATCATTTTTAGATTCATTGTCAACACTTTGGAATTGAACTTTATTTTTCATGGCATCACCTTATGGTTGAATGGTCAAAAGTTAATTCCATCCATCATAGGGCAATAAAACAAGAATACTATTACCTGTATGGGTACTTATTAAAAAATTTTGATCGCGCAAATGGGTAATCTATAAACCAATGACATCTCTTATGTTTTATTTTGATAATCGATGCAGTATTCTGAAAGATGTTGCAAGGTTATGTATTTATAGATGCGTATGCTTAGCAATTGATATCAGACAAGTTCGCTTCGACAATGACCAAGGACGAACACCTATACTCTAGGCAGCGCGAACTTCGTCTTGAATCGTATGACGAGTGCAAGTCAAAGATAATAGGAAAAAGTCATAGGATACGTGAAATCTGACTGTAATAAAAACTCTGTGAATTCATGCTTAAATACTTGTCTAAACAAATGTGAATCCAGTGCTATAATCGGCCAGATTAATTAAGGAGCCGTACGAATGAAATTAGCCACTCTCGTTTTACAAGATGGAACCGTGATTGAAGGTCAATCCTTTGGTGCGGAAACAGACGCCGTGTTTGAGTTGGTGTTCAATACCAGCATGACGGGCTATCAGGAAATTTTGACTGACCCCTCGTATCGCGGACAAGGTATACTCTTCACCGTTTCGCACATTGGAAACGTAGGAATCAATTTAGAAGACGATGAATCTTCAACCCCACAAGTTTCTGCTGCTGTTATCCGTTCTTTGAGTCCCGTAGTGTCGAACTGGCGTTCGGCACTTTCTTTATCTGAGTGGCTCACTCAACACGGAGTCCCAGGCATCAGCGGCGTGGATACGCGCTGGCTAACCCGCAAACTTCGCGATGGCGGCACGCAAAAAGCCGCACTTTCCACAAAAGGTACTTCTCCAGAAAAGCTGCTTGCAATGGCTCGCGAATGGGCGGGGCTTGATGGCCGCGACATGGTGAAGGAAGTAACCTGCGAAGAAAGTTATCGCTGGGTAGATGATGAGGGTTCCAAATGGGTGCGGGAGAATTCAGAATTCAGAATTCTGAATTCTGAATTTAAGATCGTCGCCTACGACTTTGGAATTAAAGAAAATATCCTTCGCCTCCTTTCAAGTTATGGCGCAAATGTGACCGTCGTCCCTGCAGATACTTCTGCTGATGAAGTGCTGGCAATGAAACCCGATGGAGTATTTTTATCCAACGGCCCAGGTGACCCTGCGGGATTACCCTACGCTGTCGAAGCCGTGAGCGGACTCATCCAAAGCGGCGTGCCAATCTTTGGGATTTGTCTCGGGCATCAACTCATTGGACGTGCGCTTGGAGCGGATACACACCGACTCAAGTTCGGACATCATGGCGGAAATCATCCCGTCCAGCATTTGCCAAGCGGAGAGGTTCTCATCACTGCACAGAATCACAACTACTGCGTCACTGAAGGCGATTTGAATAAAGACGAAGTAGAAATCACATACAAAAGTCTGAACGATGACTCACTCGAAGGGCTGCGAATGAAAAACAAACCCGTATTCAGTGTGCAGTTCCATCCCGAGTCTGCACCTGGTCCACATGATGCGCATAACATCTTTAGCGAATTCTTTCAAATGATAAAAGGCAAACAATGACCTTCTTTCCTCTTTCTTCTTTTTTCATCCTTCATCCTTCATCATTCATCATTTCCCTATGAAACGCACCGACATCCACACCATCCTCGTCCCTGGCTCTGGAGCCATCGTCATTGGCCAAGCCGCGGAGTTTGATTATTCTGGTACACAAGCCGTGAAAGCCTTGAAAGCCGAAGGCTACCGCGTGGTCTTGGTCAACTCGAATCCCGCCACCATCATGACCGACCCCGAAATTGCAGACGCAACTTACATTGAACCACTCACCGTTGAAGCGCTCGAAGCCATCATCGAACAAGAGAAACCCGACGCCATGCTTCCAACGGTTGGCGGACAAACGGGATTAAATCTCGCGCTCGCACTCAGCGAAAATGGCGTGCTTGAAAAATACGGCGTTCAACTCATCGGCACGAATCTCTCTGCCATCAAAGCCGCTGAAGACCGCCTGCTTTTTCGGGAGACCATGCAGCAGCATGGCATCCCTGTCCCTCGCGGTGGAGCAGCTTATTCGTTGAAAGAAGCGGAGCAACTTGTCAAAGAGACAGGCTACCCCGTTTTAGTCCGCGCTTCGTTTGCGATGGGCGGCACAGGCGCATCATGGGTATACGACCCTGCGCAACTTCAAGAAGCTGTCCGCATTGCAATTTCTGAATCACCAATTGGACAGGCGTGGCTTGAAGAGTCCGTCATCGGTTGGAAAGAATACGAACTCGAAGTCATGCGCGATAAAGCGGATAACTTCGTTGTCGTCTGCTCCATCGAAAATCTCGACGCGATGGGCGTTCACACTGGCGATAGCATCACCGTTGCACCTGCGCAAACACTCACCGACCGCGAGTATCAAATTCTGCGCGACCTCGCCCATCGTGTGCTTTCCGCTGTCGGAGTGGAAACAGGCGGCTCGAATGTGCAATTCGGCGTTGACCCAAAAACTGGCCGTGTTGTGGTCATCGAAATGAATCCGCGCGTCAGCCGTTCGTCCGCGCTCGCATCCAAAGCTACGGGCTTTCCCATCGCCAAACTCGCCGCGCTCGTCGCCGTCGGTTACACCCTCGACGAAATCACAAACGACATCACAGGTCAAACCAAAGCCGCTTTCGAGCCTTCGCTCGATTATGTTGTGGTCAAAATTCCGCGCTGGGCGTTTGAAAAATTCCCAGGCGTAGATTCGACTCTCGGCCCGCAAATGAAATCCGTGGGCGAGTCGATGGCATTGGGACGCACCTTCCCCGAAGCCTTGAACAAAGCGATTCAATCCCTCGAGATTGGTGTGGATGCACTCGACGCGTCTGGCCCTACCCGAGAGCTGGTCGCTGAGCCTGAAACATTCGCCACTCTGCAACACCCCACCGCCGACAGATTGTTTCGCGTCTATCGCGCCATTCAACAAGGAATGTCACTCGAGGAGATTTCAAAAGTAACGGGGTATGACCTGTGGTTCCTTGCTCAAATGCAGGAAATTAGGAATTGCGAATTAGAGATTAGGAATTGCAAATCCGAAGCTGAACTCAAATCCACTTTGCGTTACGCCAAACAAATGGGCTTTGCAGATTCACACATTGCGCGCATTCTAAATTCATCCTTCATCCTTCATCATTCATCCTTTCGGGAGTTACGGAAATCATTAGGCATAATACCTACATTTCAAAGAGTCGACACCTGCGCCGCCGAATTCGAATCACAGACGCCCTATCTCTACAGCGCCTACGAGATGGAAGATGAGTCTCGCCCAACGAATAAGCAAAAAATCCTCATCCTTGGCGGCGGGCCAAACCGCATCGGTCAGGGAATTGAGTTCGATTATTGCTGTTGCCAGGCTGCGTTTGCGTTGTCAAAAATGGGCTATGAAACCATCATGTACAACTGCAACCCTGAAACAGTCTCCACCGATTATGACACCGCTGACCGCTTGTATTTTGAACCGCTGACTCTTGAGCATGTTTTGAACGTGATCGACAAAGAACAACCTGTCGGAGTCATCGTCCAATTCGGCGGACAGACTCCGCTCAACCTCGCCTCTGGGCTTGAAGCGGCAGGTGTGAAAATCCTCGGTACGTCACCCCATGCTATCCAACTTTCCGAAGACCGCGAAGAATTTGCAAAATTGCTCAAAGAATTGGACATTCCCCAGCCCGAAAACGGAATCGCACGTTCCATCGAAGAAGCGCGTGTCATTGCTGAAAGAATCGGGTACCCCGTCTTGGTGCGTCCATCTTTTGTATTGGGCGGGCGGGCAATGGCTCTCGTGGAGTCTGAACCTCATTTGGCAGGCTTTATTCAAAACGCCATCGAGGCGGCACCTGGCCAGCCGATTCTGATCGATAAGTTCATGGAAGATGCTTTTGAAATCGATGTAGATGCACTCGCAGACGGCGAGCGAGTCGTTGTCGGGGCGATCATGCAGCATATCGAAGAGGCAGGCGTCCATTCGGGAGATGCGGCTTGTGTCCTGCCTCCGTATAAAGTCAGCGCCTATCATCTTGGGATCATGCGCGAATATACCGAGCAGCTTGGACTCGCCCTCGGCGTGCGTGGATTAATGAACGTGCAATTTGCCTTGAAAGATGAGGTGGTGTGTGTGCTGGAAGTCAACCCGCGCGCTTCAAGAACTGTCCCTTACGCCAGCAAAGCCACTGGATTAAATCTCGCCTACGCTGCCGCGCAAGTGATGGCAGGCAGCAGTTTGGAAAGTCTCGATATTTTGGATGAACCGCGGGTGGATGGTTTCTTTGTGAAAGAAGCAGTCTTGCCCTTCAAAAAATTATCTGGCTCGAGCTCGCTACTCGGACCTGAAATGCATTCCACCGGCGAAGTGATGGGACACGCCTCACACTTCGGGCATGCCTTCGCCAAATCTCAAATTGCAGCAGGGACAGGGTTGCCCATAAGCGGCACGGTACTCATCACAGTCAACGATTATGACAAAAGCGCAGGCTTGAAATTCGCACGCGACATGCATCGCCTTGGCTTTAAATTATGTGCCACTCCAGGAACCGCGGCGTTCTGTCAGAAAGCCAACCTGCCCGTGGAAGTTGTTCAAAAGGCGCAGGATGGTTCCACTGAAATCGTAGACCTGATCCGCGCTGGGCAAATCCAACTGGTACTTAATACTCCGCTTGGCCCACACGCGCATAGCGATGGAGCGGCCATCCGCTCGGCGGCTATTTCAATGAACGTGCCCCTCCTCACTACCCTCTCCGCAGGCATGGCGGCGGTCTCTGCAATTCAAGCAATGATCAGGAAAGACCTGAAATATCGCAGTTTACAGGATCATTTTCAATCACAAGATCATCACAACAATCAACGCTTGGAATAGCTCAAAAACAAAAAGCTCCTTTCGGAGGCTTTTGTTAGTCAGAAACAATGGATATATTGAAATACCCAGACTTATGGAAAGCAAAAACCCACTATTTCTATAGTGGGTTTAGCTGGGGAACCTGGATTCGAACCAAGATACCATCCTCCAGAGGGACGTGTACTGCCGTTGTACGATTCCCCAATACTCGAGCGGGCGATATTTTATCACGCCAACCGAGATGAAGCAAGGCTATTTTCGCGCGGCTCGGCGTGTATTATCTTCTACATCCAACAGAATAAGCAGTCCATATTCAGCGAATTTCAAGCCGATGAAATAGACAATGCCAGGGACAGGCTGGATCAGATAGGGGCTGAAAAAGCCGATAATATCGACAATGGTCATTCCCTTTTGATAATAAATGCCTGTTATATACTGGCGCATGAATTGCGTGACGGAGATCGCGGTAGTAAATACGTAAACCCCTAGAGCAATCCAGGCAAGGATACCAGCCACTCGAGCGATCTTGATGACAGCGTCACGGTCAAAATAGGTGGCTAAAAAGCCAGTGCGGTTTTCATTAGATTCAGTCATGATTCCTCCAATCTCAATTATACATGAATCAAGTTTGTTATAATTGGCACGATTATTAAAAACGATCAGGGTGGGGAATGCGTCTCTTTAGCGTGGCAGTTGACAGTTAAGCACGAGGCGGTTCCGCATCCCCTGAAATTCAGCATAAAGGTAAATCCATGAGCGACGAAGAAACAATCAATAAGCCAAGTGATTTTATCCGCGAAGCTGTTGCGGAAGATTTAAAAAGCGGACGCTTCCAAACAGTCCGCACGCGCCTGCCACCTGAGCCGAACGGGTATTTACACATCGGCCATGTGAAGGCGTTCATGATCGATTATCTCATCGCAAAGGAAAATAACGGCGAACTGATCCTGCGCTTTGACGACACGAACCCCGCGAAAGAAGAAACCGAGTTCGTGGATGCGATCATGGATGATGCGCGCTGGCTGGGAATTAAATGGGTGAAAGTCACCTATGCTTCAGATTATTTCGGGTTGCTGTATGACTGGGCGGTCCAGCTTGTAAAAAAGGGACTGGCCTACGTGGACGATCAGACTCCCGATCAGGTGAGTGCCAACCGAGGGACATTGACCGAAGCTGGGAAAAATTCCCCGTTTCGTGACCGTTCTGTGGAAGAGAATTTAGACCTTCTCGAACGCATGAAGAACGGCGAGTTCCCCGACGGCTCACGCATTCTGCGCGCGAAGATCGACATGGCGCATCCGAACATCAACATGCGTGACCCAGCCATGTACCGCATTATTCACGAGCCAGCGCACCACCGCACTGGCACAGCATGGAAAATTTACCCGATGTACGATTGGGCTCACGGACAGAACGACTCAATGGAAGGCATCACCCATTCCTTGTGTTCGCTGGAATATGAAAATCACCGTCCGCTTTATGAGTGGTTCCCTGAAGCCTTGGGCGTGTTCAAGCCGCGCCAGATCGAGTTTGCGCGTTTGAATCTGACCTACACGGTGATGAGCAAACGCAAACTGCGCCGCCTTGTAGAAGAAAAACTCGTCACAGGCTGGGACGACCCGCGCATGCCCACCCTGCGCGCCATGCGTCGCCGCGGATATACCGCAGATGCGATCCATGATTTTATCCGCCGCGTAGGTGTGGCAAAAAATTACAGCATCAGCGATGTGTCATTGCTGGAAGCCTGTGTACGTGAAGACCTCAACAAAACTTCTCTGCGCCGCATGGCTGTCATCAAGCCGTTGAAAGTGGTGATCGATAATTATCCTGAAGGCCAGACCGAGGAAATGGACGCGATCAATAATCCAGAAGACCCGAACGCGGGTACGCGCAAAGTTCCATTCTCAAAGGTCCTCTACATCGAGCAGGATGATTTCCGCGAGACTCCGCCGCCAAAATATTATCGTCTCTTCCCTGGCAATGAAGTGCGCCTGCGTTATGCATATTTCATCAAATGCACTCACGTAATAAAGGACGACAAGGGCGAGATCGTCGAAGTCCACGCGACGTATGACCCAACTACGCGCGGCGGAGATTCAGCCGACGGACGCAAGGTAAAATCCACGATCCATTGGGTTTCTGCGGCGCACGCCAAAGAAGCTGAGATTCGCATGTATGACCGTCTCTTCACCAAAGAAGACCCCGAAGAAGGCGACGAGGGCTTTCTCTCCTGCATCAACCCGAACTCGCTGCAGGTTCTGACCGGCTACGTGGAATCGCATCTCGCCGCGCCTGAAGCTGGTACACGCTATCAGTTCGAGCGCCTCGGCTACTTCTGCGCGGACAAAGACACCACGCCCGAAAAACCTGTCTTCAATTTGACAGTCAACTTGAAAGATGCGTGGGCAAAGCTGGAGAAAAAAGGCGGCAAGTAGTATTACAACGCAAGGTTGGTAACGAAAATTAGTCTATTAAAAGAAGGCATGGTATCTTTCTCCAATCACCGCCAAGTGAAAAGGAGAGGAAGACCACCATGCCGAAAGAAATTGTAACCG
>Ga0172373_10001692_pt1 | contig 35307 bp, 37 predicted proteins | sample Lak10m_2_FD_114546 | JGI IMG/M metagenome (GOLD analysis project Ga0172373, IMG submission 114546) | Freshwater microbial communities from Kabuno Bay, South-Kivu, Congo - kab_092012_10m | ecosystem: Environmental > Aquatic > Freshwater > Lake | place: Democratic Republic of the Congo...
CACGAAACACTTAAAACAATTTTCAAACATTTACTGGATGCTTTACCAACCACAATTACTACCGCTCCTTTAAAACAAGCATTGCCATACTTAGACCAAAACGCTTCGAGCAGATGGAAATTAATTTAATGGCTGCCTGCTAAGCTGCCGTTATTCATTCATAAAAATGATTAAATTTGCGGCCAATGATGGCAAATAATGCTCAAGGAGAAATGTCTTTTATGCAACATTTGGATGCACTCCGATGGCATTTGGTAAGAAGTGCTATAGCCATTTTTTTATTTGCTGTTGGACTCTTTCTTTTCAATAATTTTTTATTTGACACAATCATTTTTGGCCCTCTTAAACAAGATTTTATTTCTTACAGAGCTTTATGTGACTTAGGCCACAAAATTGGTGCAGGTGATGTGATGTGTATGACGGTTAAAGAACCACATCTTCAAACTCTTTCTGCCTCCGAACAGTTTTTTACCCACATGTGGATTGCCTTATTAGGAGGTATTATTTTAGCCGTCCCTTATGTTTTATACGAACTTTGGAAATTCATCAAACCTGCTTTAAAAGACAGTGAATCGGGCCCTGCAAAATGGTTTGTGATTGTAGCATCTGCACTTTTTTTAATAGGTATTCTCTTTGGTTATTTTCTTTTATTCCCAATGTCATATAATTTCTTAATTAATTACCAATTATCTGATAGTGGCATTGTTCAAACCAACAATACACTTGATGACTATATTTCGCTCATATCAACTATGACATTAGTATCAGGTATTGTATTTGAACTACCTATTTTAGTGTATTTCTTAACAAAACTTGGCATGTTATCTCCTGACTTTATGCGTAAATACCGTAAATATGCTGTTGTAGTAATATTAGTTGTAGCAGCTATTATCACACCTTCTCCTGATGTTACCTCTCAAATGGTTGTTGCTATTCCGATGTACTTACTTTACGAAATCAGTATTTTTGTGAGTGCTTATGTGGTTAATAAAAATAAAGTTGCCTAAACCTGATTATCTGTATTAATTCAAAATTTAAAAGCTGCCTTTTAGGGGCAGCTTTAGTTTTAATAGCATATAAAAGTTTAAGAAATAACCGGAGGTGGTTCCATTACAGCACCACATGATTTACATGTTTTTAATTCTATAGAATTATAAAACTTTTCAAATATTCCCTGAAATTGAGAAGCTATATCATTCAAAACAAACTTTTCTTCAAACAATTTATGATTACATTTTTCGCAAAACCACATTAACCCATCCATTTCACCTGGTCTGCGACGACGCTCCATTACTAATCCAATAGTATTTTTAAACCTAATAGGATTGTGAGGAACTTTAGGTGGTAATAAAAAAATCTCTCCTTCTTTGATAGGGACTTGAACAGCTTTTCCTTCTTCCTGAATAGTTACAATAATATCACCTTCTAATTGAAAAAAGAACTCTTCGCTTTCGTTATAATGAAAATCTTTTCTTGAATTTGGACCGCCAACAACCATCACTATAAATTCCGCATCTTTATAAATTACCTTGTTATTTACTGGAGGTTTTAACAGATGACGGTTATCGTCAATCCATTTCTTGAAATTAAAAGGTCTTGCAATACTCATTTTATAAATTCACTTAATTAGATAACTTAAATTAGTTTCCCGGAAAATTAGCTTTACGTTTTTCCAAGAACGCAGCTACACCTTCCTTAAAATCTTTACTTGCAAAACTTTTTCCAAACTCTTCTATTTCAACTTCATAACCGTTTTGTTTAGTATTGTACCCTGAGTTAATAACCTTAATTGCTGCTCTTATAGCCACAGGAGACTTAGTACTAATTTTGGTAGTAATTTCTAGACATTTGTTCAATAACTCCTCTTGTGTAGTAATATAATTTACCAATCCCCATTTATAGGCATCATCCGCAGTTATCATATCTGCAGTAACTATCATTTCAAATGCCTTTCCTTTTCCTACCAATTGAGCTAACCTTTGTGTGCCACCATAACCCGGAATAACGCCTAAACTTACTTCAGGCAATCCCATTTTGGCATTATTGCTGGCCACTCGAATATGACAAGCCATCGCTAATTCTAAACCTCCTCCTAACGCAAAACCATTAACCGCAGCAATAACAGGCTTAGAATAATTTTCAATAAAATTAAAAATTTTAAAATGACCAATTGAACTTAGTTGTTTACCTTCTTCGACGGAGAAATTAGCAAATTCCGAAATATCTGCCCCCGCAACAAATGCTTTATTACCTGAACCAGTAATAATTAAAGCATGTATGGCTTTATTATTCTCAGCGTCAACTAAAATTTCATGTAATTCTTCAATAGTTTGACGATTTAAAGCATTTAATTTGTCAGGACGGTTAATAGTGACTATTAAAACGTCATTTTGTAGTTCAGTTTTGATATTTTGTACAGTCATTTCTATGGTCATTTCGGCAGTCATTATTGAGTTTATTTTCGATAAAACAAATATAATGTGATAAGTATTAATTCGGCAAAAAGTTATCAACCCTAAAGGGTGTGATTATTCTGTATCTGGTATTTGTTTCTTACTTATTATTATTAACAAAAAAACCTAACAGCGTTTTTACCTATTATACAATTCAATTTTATGTTTTGCAAAGAGGAGTGTCTCAACTAAAAATTTCGATTACATAACCAGGGACGATTCCTAAGGCAAATGTAAAAATAGTTGTCGCAACTAATAACAAAACATGAGACGTTTCTACAATCACCTCATCTTCTGACTCTTCTTGTTTAAAGTACATAGCTATCACGATTTTAAAATAATAATAGACACCAACCGCTGAAGTTAAAATTGCCAAAATAATCAGCCATTTAAATGAAGTTGCTATCAAAACTGAAAAAATAAAATATTTAGCAAAAAAACCCGCAGTAATTGGTATTCCGGCCAAAGATAACATAGCGACAAGCATACAAGCCGCCAAAAAGGGATGACGCTTTGCCAAACCATTAAATGATTCTATTTGCAAACTATTTTTGGCTTTAGAAACATTGTATAAAATTGTAAATGCTGCAATAGACCCTACAGAGTATGCTAATGAATAATATAAAATAGCACTCACGCTCGTCATTCCTCTTTGATTAGCTAAAATTGCCATTAACATAAAAGCGGCATGGCTTATACTAGAATAGGCCAACATACGTTTAACACTTTGCTGTGAAGCAGCTGTAATATTTGAGATAATTAACGATAACGCTATAACTACCGCCAATACCATACTCCAAGTTTCATTAACACCTCCAAAAACAACTAAAAACAAACGCATAAACGCAGCAAATGCAGCTGTTTTTACAATTGTACTCATCAAAGCTGTAATTACTGTAGGAGAACCTTCGTAAACATCAGGCGCCCAAAAATGGAAAGGAGCTGCGCTCACTTTAAATAACATAGCAACTAAAATCATTAACACACCGGCATAAAAGAAAACAGGTAAACTCCCTTGGGACTGAGAAATGAATGAACGAATCGACATTAAATCAAAACTACCTGTTGTACCATAAATTAATGCAATACCAAACAACAAGAACCCAGACGCAAATGAACCCATAATTAAATATTTGAAACCTGCCTCGTTAGATGCCAAATCGCGTTTACTACTGGCTGCTAATACATACATAGGAATAGATAATATTTCAATTCCTAAAAATAAGGTAGTCATATTACTAAAGCCCGTTAACATTATAGCCCCAACTAAGGCAAATAATACTAAGGCAAAATAATCGGTTACGTGGTCTTGTTTAATAAAATCGTTAGCTAAAATAAACCAAAAAAATGCTGTTATTAAAATTACGCCACTAAATGCTAATGCCACATTGTCAAAACGCATCATGTTAGCAAACATAGGAATGTCCATATTATGATTCCACTCCATGAAATTCGCAACATAAGCTACTATAACTCCAATAAGTACTAATGGATATAATAGTTTTTTGAATTTAAAAATCTCGGCCAACATGGCTAAAACCCCTAATCCGCTGATTATAAAAAGACCTTTCATATTTTGATTTAAGATTTAAGATTTGAGATTTGAGATTTTGCTAAGCAAACTCAATTTCCAAAATCATCATTAATTACTTTTTTTATTAAATATATTTTAATTATCAAATTGGCTCATTATCTAATTGCCATCATTATTATTTTCGTTCCTTCTTCTGCTAAGTCGTTTAATGGTTTTGGATATACACCAAATGCAATCACTGCAAAACAAATAATATATAATACCCATTTATCTGAACTCTCTAATGAGCCAAATGCAATAGCTGAATCTTTTTTCTCTCCTAACATTATTGCTTGATAACTACGTAACATATATACTGCACCTAAAATAACCGTTAAACCTGCAAATGCGGCAACCCATGCTCCATATTGATAAACACCGTTGATTAATAAAAATTCTCCCACAAAACCATTAGTTAAAGGCAAGGCAACAGAACCTAACATCACAATTAAAAATAAGACTGCGAAATTTCCATTCATGTTTCTAATGCCACCTAATTTTTCCATCTCGCGAGTTCCTGTGTGACGCATTAAAATATCAGCAATTAAGAATAACCCCACAACGTTAACACCATGAGCTAACATTTGCATGACTGCTCCCTGAATACCTTGTTGGTTAGCTGATAAAATACCGGCAGCAATTAATCCAACGTGAGCAATGGATGAATAAGCAATTAATCGTTTATAATCTTTTTGAATAATGGCTATGCATGATGCGTAGAAAATACCAAATACTGATAAAGCAATAGCTAGCCATCCCCACTGAGCTAATGCTAAAGGAGTAATAGGCAGTAACCATTTAATTAAACCAAATGTCCCCATCTTTAACATAATACCAGATAACAACATGGTACCTTGTGTAGGAGCATTTACATAAGTGTCTGGCTGCCATGTATGAAGAGGAAAAATAGGCATTTTTATAGCAAAGGCTAAGAATATGGACCAAAACACAAAGGTTTGTTGATGCATATGTAATGATTTACCGGCTTGGTATAAATCGGTTACAGCCCAAGATTTAATACCTGTCTCAATGCCCGTGTGGTTATACAAGTAAACTAAACCAACTAACATAAACAAAGAACCAAATAATGTATAGACAAAAAATTTGAACGTTATCCGTCCACGATTTTCTCCACCCCATAATAAACAAATAAAATAGATTGGAATTAATGCTAATTCCCAAAACACATAGAATAAGAACCCATCGTTAGCAGTAAACACGCCTACTAATGCCATTTGCATTAATAATATTAATCCATAAAATGAATTTGATTTTTCATAAGTAGAACTGAAAGACGATAAAATGATTAACGGCACCAAAAACGTTGTTAATAATACCATCAACATAGATAAGGCATCAACACTTACTGCAAAATGAATACCTAAGGACTCAATCCATGTGCAGTTTAACATCAAGTCAGTACTTGCAGGGTTGTGTTTGAACTGAAACAACACAGCGAGTGATAAAACAAATTCTACGACAGATAAACCTAAAGCTACTGTTTTGCTTGTGTTTCCTTTAGTGAAAAACACTAGCAAACTTGCGATAAGCGGTACAATAATTAATAATCCAACTAACATATATTTATTTACAATTTAATTATTTACAATTTTAAAAACTTGTGTTACTTATTATTTTTTAAATAATTGTCAATTATTTTATGAATGTGAAAAATAAAATAGCGATAATTCCTAACACCATTCCGAATATATAAAATCCGATGTGTCCTGTTTGTACTCTTCGTACTAGCGAACTTACGCCTGTAACCGCACTTCCAACACCATTCACAATGCCATCAACTACTTGTAAATCCAAAAACTTATAAAATACTTCAGAAAGTAAATCTAACGGTTTACGAATAAAGGCTTCATAAATTTCATCTACATAATATTTATTGTAAATTAATTTTCTGATACCGGTCAACTTTTCATCATTTGCTTCTGGAAGAATAGTATTTTTAATGTACACCATATAAGCAAAATAAATAGTAGTTAAAGCTGCTGCTGTTGCAATGAACATCAATGTCCACTCTTTAGCATGATTTAAAATGCTAGGGTTTTTGTGAACAATAATTGGATCTAAATGATGGTGAAACCAGTTTGTAGTTCCCCAGAATTCAGGTAAACCTAAAGCACCACCTAATATTGATAATGCAGCTAAAACAATTAATGGAATTGTCATAGTGCTTGGAGATTCGTGTAAATGATGCTCTTGCTCGTGAGTCCCTCTAAACTTCCCAAAGAAAGTCAAGAAGAATAAACGGAACATATAGAACGCAGTTAAAATAGAAGCAACTTGTCCGAAGAACCATAATGTTGGACTGTGCTCATAAGTGTGCGCTAAAATTTCATCTTTTGAGAAGAAACCTGATAATAATGGGAAACCACTAATGGCTAAAGTACCAACAGCCATTACTTTTCCAGTAATAGGTAAATGTTTCCACAAGCCTCCCATTTTGCGCATATCTTGTTCTCCGCCCATTGCATGAATAACAGAACCTGCACCTAAGAATAATAATGCTTTAAAGAAAGCGTGAGTTGTTACGTGAAAAACAGAAGAACTATACGCACCAACCCCTAAACCTAAAAACATTAATCCTAATTGAGATACTGTTGAGTAGGCTAATACTTTTTTAATATCGTTTTGAAACAAACCAATGGTTGCTGCAAATAATGCTGTAGCAACACCAACTACTGCAACTATATGAGATGCTTCTTCAGACATCGAATAAAATACATTTGAACGAACAATCATATAAATACCAGCGGTAACCATTGTAGCTGCGTGGATTAGGGCAGATACAGGAGTTGGCCCAGCCATAGCATCAGGTAACCATGTATATAATGGCAGCTGTGCTGATTTACCCATTGCACCAATAAACAATAATAATGCAATGGCTGTTACTGTTGCTTCATTTCCGGTTGATGCAATTGAAAAAACGTGATCGTATGAGATACTTCCAAATGTGATAAAGATTAAAATGATTCCCATTAAGAAACCTAAGTCACCAACACGATTCATAATGAAAGCTTTTTTAGCCGCATTATTATATGCAGTGTTTTTAAACCAAAAACCAATTAATAAATATGAGCATAAACCTACTCCTTCCCAACCCACAAACATAATTAAGTAGTTGTTACCTAATACTAGCAACAACATGAAGAATACGAATAAATTTAAGTAAGTAAAGAAACGAGCAAATCCTTCGTCATCGTGCATATAACCCATTGAGTAAATATGAATTAAGAAGCCAATACCTGTAATGATTAATAAAAACCAAGATGATAACGGATCAACTAAAAACTCAAACGGAATTTTTAATGTATCAGAATTAATCCAAGAGAACAATGAAACAATGTGAGATTTAGACTCAGAATGCTCTAATTCAAAAAAGATTAATAATGAAATAGCAAATGATGCTAATACAGCTAAACTCGCTATCCAGCCTGATAAGCTTTTGCTAATTTTTTTACCAAAGAATCCATTTATTAAGAATCCTACTAAAGGGAATAATGGAATAAGGGCTACCAATTTAATCATATACTTAGTTCTTTAATCTGCTTAATAAATCAATATCAATTGTTTTGAAATTACGATACACCATCGATAAAATAGCTAATCCTACTGCAACCTCTGCTGCAGCAACTGCCATGATAAAAAATACAAATACTTGTCCTGATGCATCATGATGTAAGGTTGAAAAAGCAACCAACAATAAATTCACTGCATTAAGCATTAACTCAATACACATAAAAATAATAATTGCATTTCTGCGAGCCATTACACCTACTACGCCAATGATAAAAAGCACAGCGCTTAACATGATGTAAAAATTAATTGGAATTCCGTTTAGCATAGTATTTAAGATTTATGAATGTAGATTTAAGAAGTTTGGCTTTAATTTAAGAGTTAGTGTTATTTATATTATTTCGTGCTGTTTTTAATGATGATGTGAAAATAGCTGTTAGTTCATTACTTTCATTTAATAGTTGTTTAAGTTTTTTTGGATCTTTAGTTTCACTTGTTTCTTCAATAATTTCAAACCAGAAATGTGTTTCATCCGATTCTTCTAATACAATATTTAATTTAGAAATAAATTCAGCACTTGATCGTCCTCTTAATGCAGCACGATAATTAGCCGCAACAGAAGTAGAAGATTTAATTATTTGATAAGAAATAACATCATTTGCTTTTGATTTTGGCAATTCGTTAATAAATCGAATTGTATCAACTGCAAATTGTTTTGTTCTTATTTTTAAATCTACTTTATCCACTTATGCTATTTTTTAAATCTAAAATCTTATTTCAAGTTTATATTTGTATCGCGTTTACCAATCATAATGGCACCAACTAGTGCTGCTAATAACAAGATAGAAGCAATTTCGAATGGGAATAAGAATTCGCTAAATAATACTTTACCTAAATTTTTAACTAATCCAATTTGCGACGGACCGGCTTGCACTAATTGTAATTGCTCAGCTCCTTTTAAAGCTCCCACCATTACAAATAACAATACACCTCCTATAACACCTGCAATAGCCCTAGTAACAATATGTTTTCGTGGTTCTGTATCTGCATTCAGATTCATTAGCATGATTATAAATAAAAACAATACCATAATAGCCCCTGCGTAGACTACAATATGTACTACTGCTAAAAATTGGGCATTTAATAATAAGTAATGTCCTGCAATGCAAAAGAACGTTAATACTAAATATAAAACTGAGTTAACTGGGTTGCGAGTAAAAACAACCATTAGCGCGAACATAATAGCAAGGAATGATAAAATCCCAAAAAGCCATTGTGTAATTGTGTATCCTAACATATTTTTATTTAAGATTTAGATTTTTTGATTTAAGATTTAACCTAAGTCTCCAATCTGATTTATTATAATTTTTAATTAATTTTAAAATCTAAGTTCTACCTTTTAGTGATTTCCTTTATTTAATTTTTTAGCGTCAAATAATTCGTTGTGTTTTAATCCTTGAATTTTTTTGAATGCTAATACTTCTGGCGTCTGACGTTTTGTTACATCAATACGTTGATCGATTTTTTCTACTAATTTGTCTTTTCCAAAAACAAAATCTTTACGTTCAAATCCTGCATCAACAATTCTGTCTGTTAAAAAAATAGCTTCTTTCGGACAAGCTTCTTCGCACAATCCGCAGAAAATACAACGCAACATATCAATTTCGTAAGTTGCAGCATACTTTTCTTCACGATATAAATGCTCTTCGCCTTTTTTACGTTCTCCACTTGTCATAGTAATTGCTTCTGCCGGACAAGCTACAGCACACATACCACAAGATGTACAACGTTCAGCACCATTTTCATCACGTTTTAAAACATGTTGCCCACGATAAACAGGTGCAATAGGACGTTTTTGTTCAGGGTAGTTAATGGTTGGGGATTTTTTAAACAAATGACTTACCGTAATCATCATACCTTTTGCAATAGCAGGTAGATAAATTCTTTCAGCAAAACTTTGCTCTTTATTCGATACGACTACTTTTCTATTTGTTAATTGCATTTTCAATATTTTTTAAAAATGAATAGTTCCTCTAAAAAATTCAATTATCACAGTCAATGCTAAATTAAACAAAGACAAAGGCAATAACGTTCTCCAACCTAAATTCATTAATTGATCATAGCGGAAACGCGGTAACGTCCAGCGGACCCACATAAACAAACAAATGAACAAAACAATTTTTGTAAAATAGGCTCCGAATCCAATTAATGAAATTAACCAATCTCCTTCTTGTAATCCTAATGCCGCATACAATTCGTTAGCAAATGGAAAATTATACCCACCAAAATAGAAACCTGCCATAATTGCTGAAGAGATAAACATATTGATGTATTCTGCGAATAAAAATAAACCTAACTTCATGGATGAATATTCGGTATGATAACCACCAACTAATTCAGTTTCACACTCAGGTAAATCAAACGGTGCGCGATTAGTTTCTGCCAATGCACATATAAAAAAGATTAAGAATCCTAAAGGTTGCCAAACAATATTTGCGACTCCTTTATCTTGACCCTCAATAATATCTTTTAAACTTAAAGACCCACCAGAAGATATAATTAATGCAATTAATGCGATACCCATCGCAATTTCATAACTAATCATTTGCGATGAGGCTCGAACAGCTCCTAATAAAGCGAATTTATTATTCGAAGCCCAACCGCCTATCATGATACCATAAACACCAATTGATACAACTCCCAAAAGGTAAATAGTTCCAATATTAATATCGGTAATCTGCAAATCATAAAGTTTCTCTCCTATCATTATTGGTTTCGCCCAAGGAATAACTACACTAGTCATTACTGCAGTGACCATAAATAAACAAGGTCCTATAATAAATAAGGAGCGATTAGATACATTAGGAATAATCTCCTCTTTCATAAACATTTTCACGCCATCAGCTAGGGGCTGAAATATACCACCTGGTCCCGCTCTACTTGGTCCTTTTCGATCTTGTAAAAAAGCAGCGAATTTCCTTTCCCATAAAGTTGCATAAGCAGCCACCCCTAGGGATAGAAGGAAAACAATCGCGCACATTACTGCCTTATAAATTATAAATGCTGTCATATTTTTATTCAGTTCTTTATTTTATTCTTTTTTGTTCTCGACTGCGCTCGAACTGACATTGTTGTCGCCCTGAGCGGAATCGAAGGGTATTAAGGCCTTTTATTAATGTCCATAAATCCAAGTGCTTTTTGTTGCTTTAATACTTGCACTTTTAATTCATTTAAATGATTGTAATGATTTTGAGAAATTACTGAATGACGGTCTACTTTTGTTGGGCCTTCAATTTTCCAATCGGAAGTTTTCTTTTTATCGAAACGACAATCATTACAAATAAATTCTTCTGCTTCTCCCCACTGATCTTTACGAGCAGTTACTCTTAATATTTCATCTCCTTTGTACCACAAACGTACTTTACCTGAACACTTTTTACAATCACAACTTGCGTCTACCGGTTTGGTAAACCAAACGCGAGATTTGAAACGGAAAGTTTTATCTGTTAAAGCTCCAACGGGACAAACGTCAATCACATTACCTGAAAAATCATTTTCAATTACGTTCTCAATATATGTAGATATCTCAGCTGCATCTCCACGATGCATTACCCCATGCACACGTTTATCCGTTAATTGATCTGCTACTTTTACACAACGAAAACACATGATACAACGATTCATATGTAGCTGAATATATTTACCAATGTCAATACGTTCAAATTCTCTACGAGGAAACTCATAACGAGAAGTTGCGGCACCGTGTTCGTATCCCAAATCTTGTAATGAACATTCACCAGCTTGGTCACATACTGGGCAATCTAAAGGATGATTTACTAATAAAAATTCAACCACTCCTTTACGCGCTTCTAAAACATCTTTATTAATGGTGTTTTCAACTACCATTCCATCCATAACCTCTGTTCGACAACTTGCCACTGGTTTAGGCATAGGTGTAGGATTAGCAGCACTGCCTTGTGTCACTTTTACAATACAAGTACGACAATACCCACCACTAGTTTTTAATTTAGAATAATAGCACATCGTTGGCGGAGCTACCTCCGGACCAATCATTCGTGCTGCTTGAAGAATCGTGGTACCTTTTGGCACATCAATTTCTATTCCATCAATAGTGACTTTCATTACGCTATTATTTGATTTAATCTATTATAATGACTGATATCAACAAATTTTTTCTTTTGTGCAATTTCAATAAACTCGTGTTTAAAATGACGGATAGCTGCTGCTACTGGCCATGCTGCTGCTTCACCTAATGGGCAAATTGTTTTTCCTTCAATTTTACTTTGAATGTCCCACAATAAATCGACATCACTTTCATTAGCTGTACCATTCAAAAATTTCTTCAATATTTTTTCAATCCAACCAGTTCCTTCGCGGCAAGGAGAACATTGTCCGCATGACTCATGATGATAGAAACGAGAGAAAGTAAATAAATTTTTAACAATACTCGTGTCTTCATCCATTACTATAAATCCACCTGAACCTAACATTGTTCCAGTCTGAAAACCACCGTCGGCTAAACTTTCATAGGTCATCAAACGAGGTTCTCCTTTAGCTGTTTTTAAAATTAATTCGGTTGGTAAAATAGGCACAGATGAGCCACCAGCTACTACTGCTTTTAATTTTTTCCCATTACGAATACCTCCGCAATATTCTTCACTATAAATAAACTCTTCAACAGGAACTCCTAATTCTATTTCGTAAACGCCTGGTTTATTAATGTGTCCTGATGCAGAAATTAATTTTGTCCCAGTAGATTTTCCTATACCAATTTTAGCATATTCTTCTCCTCCCATGTTCACTATTGGGACTACAGCAGCAATTGTTTCAACATTATTAACTACCGTTGGACAACCCCATAAACCAGCAACAGCAGGAAAAGGAGGCTTAATACGTGGATTACCGCGTTTACCTTCTAATGATTCTAATAAAGCCGTTTCTTCTCCACAAATGTATGCTCCACCACCTACTTGCACAGATAAGTCTAAAGAATAATCTGTACCTAAAATATTTTTTCCTAACCAACCGGCAGCATAAGCTTCAGCTATTGCTGTTTCTAAAATACGAGCTACATAAAAATACTCACCGCGAATATAGATGTATGATTGTTTAGCACCTAATGCATAAGATGAAGTAATCATCCCTTCAATTAATGCATGAGGGATTTTTTCCATTAAATAACGGTCTTTGAATGTTCCTGGTTCAGACTCATCTGCATTACACACTAAATAACGAGGAACGCCTTCCGGTTTCGCTAAGAAACTCCATTTCATTCCTGTTGGAAAACCTGCTCCCCCACGACCGCGTAATCCTGATTTTTTTACCTCATCAGTGATTTGATCTGGTTGCATTGTTTTTAGTGCTTTCTCTACAGAAGCGTAACCACCATGTGCACGATATACTTCTAATGTGTGAATATTAGGTATATTATCGTTATGTATTAATAATTTTCTTCCCATAAGCCTCACCAACAGCAACTCTCTTTTGGAAAGTGGAGTTGGATTTGTTTTTTATAGAGTGTTTTTATAATCTAAATCTGTATAACTTCTTAATCTACCTTCGTTTTTATAGGTTTCTAAAATTGCATCTACTTTTTCGTAGGTTAAATTTTCATGGTAACTAGCTCCACATTGTAACATGGGCGCTGTGCCGCAAGAACCTAAACATTCTGCCACTTTTAATGTAAACATTCCATCTTTAGTTGTTTCACCGACTTTGATGTTTAATTTTTTCTCAATGTACTTCACAATATCTTCAGCTCCATTTAACCAACATGAACTTGTTTGGCAAACTTCTAATACACATTTACCAACTGGCTTTAAATTATACATCGTGTAAAATGATGCAACCTCAAACACCTCAACTGGCTTAATATTTAAAATAGAAGCAACATAATCCATTGTTTCAGGACTTAACCACCCTCCAAATTCAGCTTGTGCTAAATGTAAGATTGGTAATAAAGCTGATTTTTGTTTACCTTCCGGATAACGAGAAATAATGGTTTGTGCAGTCTTCATCGCTTGTTCACTGAAAACTAATTCAGCGCGCTTAGCGTTATCAAATTTTTGTGCTCCGTGTACTTGACTTCCCATTTATACTTAATTTAAAAATTAAAAGTTAAAAGTTAAAAACTAATCTTTCGAAGAAGTCTTTTCACTTTTTAAGTTTAAAATTATTTTTGCTAATACTTTTTCAATTTGTTTTAATTCTTCCCAACATTTATTTAATGCTTTTCGGATTTATAATCATAACCTTTTGCTATGACTTCAAACCAAAAATCTGTTTCATTTGCAGATTTTAATGCTATACATAAAATTTCACTAATTCTTTTCTTGATATGCTTGACTTTCCTTCTCTAACATTTGCTCCAACTGAAGTTCCACTTCTTCTAACTTGATCAACTATATCAAAGTCTATTTTTTCTTTCTTTAATAAAGTAGAAAGTTTGACTATTGAAACAGAAAAATCGAAAGTCCAATCTTTTATATCTTTTTGATATTTCAATTTTATCTACTTTTTTAAATTTTAACTTTTTTCTTTTAATTTAGATTATGCATCTAACTCCCCTGCAATAACATTCATACTACTCATGGTTAAAATTGCATCTGACAACATAATCCCTTTAATCATTTCTGGATATGCTTGATAGTAAATAAAGCATGGTCTGCGGAAATGTAACCGGAACGGTGTTCTACCGCCATCACTAATTAAATAAAAACCTAATTCTCCATTTCCACCTTCAACACAATGATATACTTCTCCTTTAGGAATATCAGTTTCTCCCATCACAATTTTAAAGTGATAAATTAAAGCTTCCATACTATTGTAAACTTGCTCCTTTGGAGGCAAGAAGAAATCAGGTAAATCAGCATGCATTGGTCCTTCAGGCATTTTCTTAATTGCTTGCTCAATGATACTTAATGATTGCCACATTTCATGTTGACGAACCATAAAACGATCATAAGTGTCACCTTGTGTTCCAACAGGTACTGTAAATTCAAAATCTTCATAAGAAGAGTATGGATTCATCACACGCACGTCGTAATCAATTCCTGCTGCACGCAAATTAGGTCCAACAAAACTATAAGCTAACGCTCTCTCTGCTGATATTGGTCCGCAATTAATAGTACGGTCCATGAAAATTTTATTACGCTCTAATAAATTAGAAAACTCTTTTAATCCTTTTGGGAATTCTTTTAAAAATTCGTTGATTTTATCCCAAGCAGTCTTGCTCCATTCTTTATCAAAACCACCTATGCGGCCAATATTAGTTGTTAAACGAGCACCACAAATTTCTTCAAATATTTCATAAATTTTTTCTCTCCACTGAAAAATGTACAAGAAACCGGTCATAGCACCAGTATCAACACCTATAACGGAATTACAAATAATGTGGTCTGCAATACGCGATAATTCCATAATAATCACGCGGTGATATTGCGCACGTTTTGGGATGTCTGCTTTTAACAATTTTTCTACCGTCATGTACCAACCCATATTATTGATTGGTGATGAACAATAGTTTAAACGGTCGGTGATTGGCGTAATTTGGGCGTAAGGGCGACGCTCTGCAAGCTTTTCAAAAGCACGGTGAATATATCCGATGGTAGGAACGGCGTCATGAATAATTTCGCCATCCATTTTCAATACGTTTTGAAAAATACCATGTGTAGCTGGATGGGTAGGGCCGAGATTTAACGTAGAATATTCTTTTTCTTCGATTACCTCTTTATTTACATTCATATTATATTCTTTCTTACTCATTTTTATTCAAGATTTAAGATTTAAGATTTGAGATGATTATTCCTCATGTCTAAAATCTAATGCCTAACATCTTATCTTCCGAACATACTGTCATTTTTATCAGTCCTAGTTTGATCCTCTAATGGATATTCTTTTCTTAAAGGGAAGATATCCATTTCTTCTACATTTAATATTCGTTTAAGATTTGGATGACCTTTAAATTTAACTCCAAAAAAATCATATGTTTCACGCTCCATCCAATTTGCTGAAGGCCACAAATCTGTGGAAGTTGGAATTTCTGGTTTGTTAATATCAAAAAATGTTTTGATTCGAATACGATAATTTTTGGGCATGTTATGTAAATGGTAAATAACACCTAACTGTTTTTCATCAGCAGTTTGCATGCCGCACAAATCTGTCAAAAAATGAAAATTCAACTCTTCATCCTCCTTTAAAAATTTAAGGATATCATGTATACGGTCTTTATTTACAGTAAAAACAGGATAGTCGTAAAGTTGATCTGCAGTTTCAATTGCATCTGCAAAATGTTCTTTCAATTTAATATTTACAATCTCTAAAAGCTCCATAGTTTTTATTTGATTTATTCTATACCGTATGAATTTAGCATTTTCTTGTACTCATCAGACTCTCTTCTTCTAAAAGATTCGTTTTGAGCCATTTCTTGAATTTTCAAAACACCTTCTAAAATTTGTTCCGGTCGAGGGGGACAACCAGGTACATAAACGTCTACAGGAATAATTTTATCAATACCTTGCAATACAGAATAAGTATCAAAAATACCACCGGTACTGGCACAAGCTCCAACTGACAATACCCATTTAGGTTCAGCCATTTGCTCATATACTTGACGCAAAGTTGGCCCCATTTTTTTAGCAATTGTTCCCATTACCATCAACATATCTGCTTGACGAGGCGAAAAACTCAAACGCTCGGAACCAAAACGACCCAAATCATAATGAGATGCCATAGTAGCCATAAATTCGATACCGCAACATGATGTGGCAAACGGTAAGGGCCATAAAGAATTTTTGCGTGCTAAACCAACTACATCTTCTAACTTTGTTGCAAAAAAACCAGGACCTTCAAGCCCTTCAGGACTTTTTGCTATTTCAAGTTTTGTACGTTTTATAATTTCTTTTGCCATTGTTCAGTAATTAAAAATTTATAATTTAAAAATTAAAAAGCTTTTGAATTCTCAATTTTAAATTTTGAATTATATACCTATTCTTCCCACTTTAATGCTTTTTTGGACAACATATAATAAAACCCAATCAACAATAAAATTATGAAAGAAAACACTTCAATTACACCTAACATACCAAGCTCCTTAAAGTTTACAGCCCAAGGATACATAAAAACAACCTCAATATCAAAAAGTACAAACAAAATAGCCACTAAAAAATACTTAATAGCAAAAGGTAAACGAGCATTTCCTAATGATTCTATACCACACTCAAAGGAGTCCAATTTAATTTTTGTTTTACGCTTTGGACCTAACCAATGAGAAGCAAGCATTGTTGTCACAACAAATCCAAGAGCAACAACAAACATTAATAATATAGGCAAATAATCTACAGGTGAAGAATTTTGATTCATAATAATATTAAATATTGAGTGTAAGATTAGCGATTTTTAAGGAATTCATCAAATATTACGTCTAATTTTTTAAAGGTTATTTTGTTTAAAAACACAAAAAAACCCTTAGAATTTTACTAAGGGTTTTAAAATTAGATATTATTTAAAAATTATTCAGCAATAACTTCAAAATTCACAGTTGCTGTAATTTCTTTAAACAAACGCACTTTAGCTGAGTAAGAACCTAAAGCTTTAATTGCTTCTTCGTTCATTTCAATATTTTTACGTTCAACCTCATATCCGGCTTTCTTTAAAGCATCAGCCAACTGAATGTTAGTTACAGAACCAAAAATTTTACCTGATTCACCAGCTTTTGCTCCAACTTTAACTGTAACATCTGCAAATTTAGCTACTAATGCTGTAGCTTCGTTACGTAATTTTTGTTCTTTAAATGAGCTTTGTTTAATTTCTTCAGCTTGCATTTTTTTGTTCCCTTCAGTTGCAAGAACTGCAATGCGTTGAGGAATTAAAAAATTACGACCGTAGCCATTTTTAACTTTTACAATGTCATTTTTATATCCTAACCCTTTAACGTCTTGTTTTAATATAACTTCCATGTTTATTTCCTCCTTTAATTATTTTAAACCATCTGCTAAGTAAGGCATTAAAGCAATATGACGTGCACGTTTAACTGCTTGAGAAACCTTACGTTGAAATTTTAATGAAGTCCCTGTCAAACGACGAGGTAATAATTTACCTTGCTCATTAACGAACTTTAATAAAAAATCTGCATCCTTATAATCAATATATTTAATACCTAGCTTTTTAAAGCGACAATATTTTTTCTTTTTAACCTCTGCACTTGGGGGATTTAAAAAGCGTACTTCGTTTTTTGACATTTTCTTAGTTTCTTTTAAGGTTAATAATTATGCTTCAGCTTTTTTAGTTTTAGCAACTTTAGTTTCGGATTGTTTACCACGTCTTTTATCTGCCCAAGCAGCCGAATGTTTTTCTAAAGCTACTGTCAGAAAACGCAATACACGTTCGTCACGTTTAAATTGCAATTCTAATTCAGCAATCTCTGTACCTTTTCCTGAAAAGTCAATCAAATGATAAAAACCAGTTGTTTTCTTTTGAATAGGATAAGCCAATTTTCTTAAGCCCCAATTTTCTTTGTGGTTAATTTTTGCTCCCAAATCTGTTAAGATTTTTTCAAACTTTTTTGCGGCCTCCTTTGCCTGATCTTCAGACAAAACGGGAGTTAAAATGAAGACCGACTCATAACGTTTTTCCATTATTATTTTTATTTTAAATTAGAAGGGCAAATATAAATTATTTTATTTTAAGTTAACGAACTTTTTTGAAAAAAAGTTCTCAATTCCAACATTTTATGACGAAAAAACATTATCTTCTAACCACATTATAAATAATTTTCTTTGTTTATTTTTTTCACAAATAACTTCGTTTATTGTTGCTGAAATGCCTTTTAAACATTTATAATGATAAAATTTTTACTTGAAAATTAACCTAGTTTAATAAAAGACTTTTGTTGAAAAAACACATCATATTGTTTAATTGGATTGGAATTATAACCGTATCTTTTTGGTGTTATAAAACCATGCATTTTATCATTTTAATCATACACGCTTTAACTTTTTTTGCTGCACCTCCAGATAGTAGTGGCTTAATCGAAACCTCTTTCAATCTGAGAGATGAAGTAATTAGTGTGCAAAATTTTAAAACTCATGAAAAAATAAACTTCGTTTTTAATAAAGACATTTATCAATTAGGTTGTGACACCATGCCAAATGTTATATTTTGGAGAAATATCATGAAACTTCACAAAGATTCAGGCTTATTTAACACACATCTAAATCGAAATATTTTAAGTAAAACTCATGTAAAAAATTGGGAGAAATTAGATTTAACTCAAAAATCATGTTACAAAGACAGTCTTCGTAATTGGTATTGTTTATCTGATTCAGCTAGAATTCTATTAACCAATGGTAAAAGTTTTTTTTACGATTTTGAAAAAGCAGCCTCGCATTTCGACAGAGGAATAAATGATTTTATAGCAAATGGTGTAGATCCTTGGTACGCTCAAGCAATTCTTATGATAGAAAGCCCAAATAAACTACAAAAATCAAATGTTGGCGCTTATGGTCCGTTTCAATTAATGAAAGATGTTGCTCGTTTATTTGGGTTAAAAGTAAATAAACATATTGATGAAAGGGCTGATTTTGATAGGTCGGCCTATGCCGCATCAAGCTTAATCAAAAAAATATGTATACCTAAAACAAAACAAATTCTTGACTCTTTGGGCATTATAAATTATAAAGAAAATGAACTGTGGTTTAGATTGTTGGTAATGCATGCTTACCACGCAGGTGCAGGAAATGTAAAAAAAGCTTTATTTTCTTTTAAACCAAAAGAAGGAAACATGAACCTTATTTACACACTATGGAGAACCGAAACAAAACAATTTAAATCTGCCTCTCAAAATTATTCTCAATTAGTTTTAGCAGCTATGTTAGAAATTAATGAAAAATTTGGCTTAGCGCCTCGTACACTTATTATTCCTAAAATTGATAAACAAGCAACACTTAGGAAATTTTGAATAAACCTTATATTGCTGCGTATTTTAATTAATTTCAACACAATATTCGGCAATTTCTATAGTCTATGAAAATATTTGTAATTGAGGACGAAAAATCACTGAGAGAGGATATTGTTGAATATTTGTCCGTGAATAATTATAAATGCGATGTTGCTGCCAGTACTCAAATTGCTATACAAAAACTCAAAGATAATATTTACGATTGCGCCTTGATTGATATAGGACTTCCAGATGGTTCGGGTATTGAAATTATTGAATACATAAAAAATCATAACCCAAAAATGGGAGTAATTATGATTACTGCAAAAAATGCTTTGGAAGACAAGTTAGAAAGCTTAAAAATAGGAGCAGACGATTATCTAACCAAACCTTTTCATTTATCAGAATTAAATGCAAGAATTTACTCATTAATGCGGAGAAGAAATTTTGGTGGAAAAAATGCTTTATCGTTTGATGGACTTGAAATAGATACCGGTGAAAAAAAAGTAATAGCAAACGGGAACATACTTCAACTAACCAAAAAAGAATATGATATTTTAGTATATCTTGCTAGTAATCCCACTCATCTCATCACCAAAGAAGCTTTAGCAGAAAATATATGGGGAGACAAGGCAGACATAGCAACCTCTTTTGATTTTGTATACAGTCAAATAAAAAATCTAAAGAAAAAACTAAATGAAGCCGATCTAAAAAATTATATTAAAGTAGTTTATGGATTAGGGTATAAATTCATGGAGTAGTATTTTTGTCAACATCTCTGACCTATGAAACTCCATACAAAAACGAATTTATACACTTTTATTGCGACTTTATTGTTATTTTCTTTCGGTATTTTTATTGTTTACCATTTCATTTTATCAAGACTAGATAAAGAAGTTGATAAACAACTCCTCATTATAAAATCAAATGTAATTAAGGGTTTGGATAAAGGCATTGATCCTCATTTGATGTTTCCTAATCGAAGTTATAATTTTAGTATTAAACAAATTCCGACTCAAACTATTTTCAAAAATCATTTTACTCGGTCTTCGAAAAAAAAAACAAATGTTTTAGATATCGACGATGAAATTCCACAACGATCTTTGTTATTTCAGACAACATCGAAAAATAAAAGTTATGAAGTAACCATTTCCGTTTCTTTGGACGAAAGGAGTAAAATTGGAAATGATATAACTACTGTTGTGATAATTTTTATACTAATATCCATATTCGTATTATTTTTAATTAATCGTTTTATTTCCTCATTCATTTGGTCACCTTTTTATGACACATTATCTAAAATTAAAACTTGGAATATTAAAAAAAATGAGCATCTCATGTTTAAACAAACTGACATCGATGAATTTCACCTCCTAAATGATACTATTAAAGACCTTACTCAACAAATTCAGGTCGACTATCAACATCTTAAAGAATTTACAGAAAACATGTCGCATGAAGCACAAACTCCCCTGTCTATTATTAGTTCTAAACTAGAGTTACTTATGCAGGAAACAAATTATAATGAAAAGCAACACAAATTATTAGGACAAACATACCATGCGACCAAACGACTTTATAAATTAAATGAAGGTTTAATTTTACTAACAAGAATTGAAAATAAACAATTTGCTGAAATTAACTCCATCAATTTAGCCTCAGCCATTGAGGAAAAAATCGAAGTTTTAGAAGATTTTATAGAGGCAAAAAAAATTAATATAATAAGACATATCAATAGCTCTTCCATAAAAGACGTGAACCCGGTATTGTTAACCATTTTACTGAATAATCTTTTTATAAATGCAATTAAATATAATTTAGATAAAGAAGGATTTATAAAAATTATCCTAGACGAAGATTGTTTTTCGATAGAAAACACTAGTCCGCAAGAAAAAATTGATAGACAAATGTTATTTAATCGATTTAATAAAAATTCAATATCTGGCTCATTAGGATTAGGTTTATCGCTAATAAAAAAAATTGTTGATTTTTATAATTGGCAAATTACCTATTCATACAAAGAGGGGATTCATAAATTTAAAATTTATATGTAGTTTCGACGTTTTACAACTGTATTATTTATCTTAAACACCACAAAATCATTAATACAACTTTTTGAACAATGGAAACTAATGAATCTATTTGGTATACTCCCCCTATTTTATCTGAAATCAATGTTCTAAATGAAAATACCTTAGGTGCTAACTTAGGCATTGAATTTACTGAGGCTGGAAGCAATTATTTAATAGCAACCATGCCTGTAGATGCCAGAACAAAACAACCTTTCGGATTATTACACGGAGGAGCTAATGTTGCTTTAGCAGAAACGTTAGGTAGTGTAGCATCTTTATTGGTAGTTAATCGCGATTTATTTATCGGTGTTGGAATTGAAATTAATGCAAATCATATTAAAGCTGTATTAAATGGTAAAGTAAAAGGTGTTTGTTCGCCTTTGAATATTTCAGGTAAAAATCATATTTGGGACATAAAAACATATAATGAATTAAATGAACTAACTTGTGTATCTCGTTTTACATGTACCATAATTCCAAAACATAAATTTTCTGCTACTTAAGACTGAGCAACTATCATATTTACATGAACTACAACGATTTAACATATCAAATAGGGTTAACTTTATTAAATGGTGTGGGTGACATACTGACTAAAAACTTGATTGCATATTGTGGCAGTGCTCAACAGGTTTTCAAAATGAATAAATCACAACTTGAAAAAATACCTGGTATTGGTAATTATACTGCTAATGCTATTTTACAAAGTAAAACTGTTCTTGAAAGGGCTGAGAAAGAAGTTAAATTCCTTGAAAACAATTCAATAAAAGCACTTTTTTTTACCGATACTGAATATCCTAAACGATTAAAAAATTGTATTGATAGTCCGGCAATGCTTTATTATAAAGGATCATCAAACTTAAATGTTGAAAAAATTATTTCTGTTGTTGGTACTCGAACTCCATCTGTATACGGAAAACAAATGACTGATCAACTCATTCATGATTTAACAACTTGTGGATGTCTTGTCGTAAGTGGATTAGCTTATGGCATTGACATTACAGCACATAAAGCTGCCTTAGACAATGGATTGGAAACTATTGGAGTTTTAGCTCATGGATTAGACCGCATTTATCCCTCTGTTCATTCGCAATATGCAGAACGCATGATAGATAAAGGTGGCTTATTAACAGAATTTATAACTGAAACTAAGCCGGAAAAAGAAAATTTCCCTAAAAGAAATAGAATCGTTGCCGGCATGTGCGACGCATTAGTGGTTGTAGAATCAAAAAGAGAAGGAGGAAGTTTAATTACAGCTACTATTGCTAATTCTTATAATAAAGATATTTTTGCTTATCCCGGAAAAGCTAATGATTCGCTCAGTGAAGGCTGTAATGGATTGATAAAATCTAATAGAGCACATCTTATAGAAAATGCTTCAGATTTATTGTACATAATGAACTGGCAAGAAAAACTTCAAGCAAAAAAACAAAAAACAACACAAATTCCACTACTACTAAATTTATCAAATGAAGAACAACTGATAATAAACGCTTTTGGTGATTCACAAAAACTACACTTAGATCAAATTTGTCAAATTACTAATTTATCAATTAGTAAAGCCTCTTCACATATTTTACAATTAGAATTTTCTAATCTAATCACATCTCTTCCCGGAAAAATGTATCAACTAAATAACTAGGTAAGGTTTTAGAGATTAAAATCAAAAAAATAAAAAACCTCATCCATTTGTTTGAATGAGGTTTAAAAAAATTATTTATTATCTAGTGATGCGCAGGTTCCGCACTATGAGCATTATGTTCATTAGCTGGTTGGTTGTGATGTCCGTGACCTGCTTTTAAATCTAACTGTTGTTTGATTAATATTGGATCTACTTTTGTTCTATTCTCTTCATTTGAGCTATAAACACCTTCATCTAGAATAATAAATATGGTATATGACATAAAAAGAACATAAGGAACTAAAACTATATATTTAAAAAACTTAACCTCATGTCCTAAATGCATAAACCACATAACAATAGCAGCAGCCTTAGCAATAGTTAAACCAATAAATAATACTTTTAACCAAAGCGTACCAGACCAACCATGACTTGGAGCCATTGAACCTATTACTAATTCAAAAACAGTAATGGCTAACATAATCCAAAACACATTCCATAATGTACGGCGTGCTTTTTTCCCTTCTTCTTCGCTGTGGTGAGCCATGTGCTCATATGATGGATAATCATCGTGAAATTCTGACATAAAAATAAAATTTAAGAATTAATAAAATTGTTTATTTTAAGATTAAAGTAGATAGAAAAATGTAAATACAAATACCCAAACTAAATCTACGAAATGCCAATATAAACCAACTTTTTCAACCATTTCGTAATGGCCACGCTTTTCATAAGTTCCTTTTAAAACATTTAAGAATATAATAAAATTGATAACCACTCCAGAAAAAACGTGAAATCCATGGAAGCCAGTAATAAAGAAAAAATAGTTAGCAAATTGAGGGACACCATATTCATTCACTGTCATATTAGCACCATAAATAGTTTGTTCCACATATGTTCCTAGTTCTTGACTCCATACATGTCTCAATGCACCGGTCTCTGTACCTACAATAAAATGATACCATTCCCAAGCTTGAGAACCAACGAAAGTTGCACCTCCAACAATCGTCCAAAACATCCAAAGAATAACTTTTTGTTTGTCATTTCTATGACCTGCTTCAACTGCTAGTACCATTGTTACAGAAGACATAATTAATATAAAAGTCATTAAACCAACATAGGCTAAAGGCAAATGCTGCTCAACGAATGGGAAATGCGTAAATACATTTTCAGCTTTAGGCCAAACATCTGCGTATTTATGGCGAATAAAGCCATAAGACACCAATAGGCCTCCGAAAGTTAAAGCATCGGAGATAAGGAAAAACCACATCATCATTTTTCCATAGCTTATACGGAACGGGGACTGACCACCATCCCAAGCTTGTTTTGAATCGATTTCAGTACTGTGAGACATAATTTAATTTTACGTTTTAACGATTTTTATAATTTAGGGTACAAGTTTAACGAATATAATACAAAAATAAAAACAAATACACCCATAAAATATCAAGAAAATGCCAATAAATCGAGCATAACTCTATTCCATGAGTGTTTTCGCGAGAATACTTACCTTTTATGCTATTTTTTAAGGTAACTAATAAAGAAATTAAACCAACAAATAGATGCAACAAATGTAAAAAAGTAATTAAATATAAAAATGAACCTGAAGCATTAGATGATTTACCTCCAAAAACAATATTTTTACTATATAACTCGCTCCAACCCGCATACTGAAAATAAGAAAATAGTACGCCTAAAATAAAAGTAGCTAACAAGCCGGATATAAGTCCTGCTTTATTGTCTTTTTTAGCCATTTGTAACGCAAAAATCAAAGTAATACTACTAGTTACAATAATAGCTGTACTTAAATAAAAAGCATTAGGTAAATTAAATATTAACCAATTTCCATTATCTGCCCTGACTACATATGCACTTGTTAAACCAGCAAATAACATAACTATACTCACAATCCCAACCCAAAGAAGTGGCTTGGATGCTTTTTTTTGTGCTGCGATTAAGTCGGCTTTATATGTTGGACTTGGTTTAATTTTTTCTTCCATAATTTAAATTAAATTAAAAATTTATGCCCTATCATGAGAGCCAACTGAACTAATGGTAAATAAATAAATGAACCAAACATTAATTTTTTTGCATCCTCAATAGTGCCTGACTTATATAAATTGTATGCTTGCATGACAAAAACTAACCCCATGCAACTTACTACTGTTGCAGAAATCCACCCTGTAAAATTGAATACAAAAGGCGTTAAAGCGATAGGCAACAAAGACAATGTATATACTAAAATCTGAGAACGAGAACTTCTATCTCGGCCTCCTTTTGATGGTAACATAAAAAATCCAGCTTTTTGATAATCCTCATGACTTACCCAAGCAATAGCCCAAAAATGAGGAAACTGCCAAAAAAATTGAATACAAAATAACAATACCGAAAAAAATGTAATTTGTCCAAAATCTTCACTGGCTGCAATTGCGCCAATCAGTGTTGGTAAAGCTCCTGGAATAGCTCCTATAAAAACAGAGAAAGGAGTTACTCTTTTTAAAGGTGTATAAATCAAAGCATAAAGAATGATTGAAATAAAACCTATTATACCACTCAATGGATTGGTATATAACCAAAGTAAGATTGTTCCGAGTATCCCAAAAAGAGTGCAAATAAACCATGCCTCAAAAACAGTTAAATTACCAGTAGGTAAAGGTCTTAATTTTGTTCTGTTCATGAGTTTATCTAAATCCTTCTCAATGATCTGATTAAATCCATTTGCCGCAGCAGTTACAAAAAAACCTCCGAAGCAGATGGCCACAACTTGTTTCCAAGTAAAATCTTCGGCCACTGTAAAAAAAGTAATAATTGCTGAAAAAACGACCAAGGCAGAAAGCGTAAATTTGGTTAATTTCAGTAAAGCGGCCATTTTACCATAAATGACATCTTCTGTTCGAGAGTTATGAGCTTTTGTTTGCAAAATCGGTTCAAATTTAGAAAATAAATTAGCATTTCCTTAATTGTAATAACCAACTATTTATAGAAATAGTTTACTCGTAAAGAAATTGGCAAAAAGTCTTGATTTTACCAATTAATGTTATTTTTGCTAAAAATAATAAACATGAAATTTCATAAAGAAGGCTACCCAACACTATTAGTCACAATTTTATTTAGTACAATAATTATTAGTATTTCAAAAATTGCATTTCCTGAGTATTTCATTGCTCAATGTTTTGCCTACATATTATCAGGATTTCTGTTCATAGTAGTTTTACAGTTTTTCAGACATCCCTCTCGCCAACACACTATTAATTCTAACGCAATTATTGCACCAGCAGATGGCAAAGTAGTTGTGATTGAAGAAACAAATGAAAACGAATATTTTAAAGACAAACGTATTCAAATCTCTATTTTCATGTCACCTATCAATGTACATGTAAATCGCTACCCTATTGCCGGAGAAGTAACCTACGCTAAGTACCATCCCGGCAAATTTTTAGTTGCGTCATTACCTAAAGCAAGTACTGAAAACGAACGTACTTCTGTTGTTGTAAAACATGAATCAAATGGCCAATCCATTTTATTCAGACAAGTAGCAGGAGCCTTAGCACGTCGAATAGTTATGTACAGTAAAGAGGGGGATAAAGCTGTGCAATGTGGAGAAATGGGATTTATTAAATTTGGATCGCGCGTTGACTTATACTTACCTCTGAATGCTAAATTAAACATAAAAATAGGAGATGTAGTAAAAGGTTCTCAAACTATATTAGCTGAATTTAATCGCTAAAAAATAAGCATTCGGTATTTTGCTACAAAATATAGCGAGATGTTGCTCTTTTTTATTGTTTTTTTGTAAAAAAAAGCAATATGTTAGTAAAAACTTTTGGAAGTGCTGTTCATGGAGTTAATGCAACTACTATAACTATTGAAGTCAATATATCACAAGGTATTAATTTCTTTCTTGTGGGGTTACCTGACAGTGCAGTTAAAGAGAGTCATCAAAGAATTGATGCTGCTTTAAAGAATAATCAATTAAAAATTCCGGGAAAACAAATTACGATTAATATGGCACCGGCAGACATCAAAAAAGAAGGTTCTGCTTACGATTTAACCATTGCTGTGGGCATATTAGCGGCATCAGAGCAAATTAAAAATGAACATGTTGGCAATTACATTATTATGGGTGAATTAGCTTTAGATGGTGAATTAAGGCCAATTAAAGGAACTCTTCCTATTGCAATTAAAGCTAAACAAGAAGGATTCAAAGGATTAATCATTCCTGAAGCTAATGCTAAGGAAGCTGCTGTTGTGGAAGGCTTAGAGGTATATGGAGTAAAGTCTATTAAAGAAGTAATTGATTTTTTTAATGGTATAGCCGTTTTAGAACAAACAACCATAAATATAGAAGATGAATTTTTAACCCGATTGGACGATATTGAATTTGATTTTGCAGATGTAAAAGGACAAGAAAATATTAAAAGGGCACTTGAAATTGCCGCTGCCGGAGGCCATAACGTGATACTAATTGGACCTCCCGGTGCAGGGAAAACTATGTTAAGCAAACGAATGCCATCTATACTACCGCCTTTAACATTAGATGAGGCTCTTGAAACTACTAAAATTCACAGCGTAGCTGGCAAAACAACCAAGCACAATGGCTTAATCACAAAACGTCCGTTTCGTAGCCCCCATCATACCATTTCTGATGTTGCGCTTGTAGGAGGAGGAATGAATGCTCAACCAGGAGAAATATCTTTGGCCCATAATGGTGTATTATTTTTAGATGAATTACCGGAATTTAAAAGAACTGTATTAGAAGTTATGCGTCAGCCTTTAGAAGATAGAATTGTTTCCATTTCTAGAGCTCGTTTTAGTGTCGAATACCCTGCCAGTTTTATGTTAATGGCTAGCATGAATCCATGTCCGTGTGGTTACTACAATCATCCTGAAAAAGATTGTGTATGCGCACCTGGAATAGTTCAAAAATACCTGAACAAAATATCAGGCCCATTATTAGATAGAATTGATTTACATGTAGAAGTTACACCAGTACCATTTAGCGAACTCAGTAAAACGCAGAATACAGAAACCAGCAAAGATATTAGACACCGAGTAATAAAGGCAAGAGTTCTGCAAACAGAACGTTACAAAACATCAGATGGAATTTATTGTAATGCTCAAATGCGTACAAAAGATTTAAGAACTTACTGTGCATTAGATGAGTCTGGAAATAATTTATTAAAAACAGCGATGGAACGTTTAGGATTATCAGCTAGAGCCTATGACCGTATTTTAAAAGTAGCACGTACAATTGCAGACTTAGAAGATTCTGAAAACATAAAGCCCAACCATCTCGCAGAAGCTATTCAATATCGTAGCTTAGACAGAGAAGGATGGGCCGGATAAAATCAAGAAACTAAATTAAAGCTGCTTTAATAAAATTTACAAATAAAGGATGTGGGTTCTCGACTGTACTTTTGTATTCGGGGTGGAACTGAACTCCTATAAAAAAAGGATGAGTAGGAATTTCAACAATTTCTGCTAAATCCGCATTTGGATTCAATCCAGACAATACCATACCTGCATCCTTATATAATTTAATATATTCATTATTAAATTCATAACGGTGACGGTGACGTTCATGAATATCAGTTTTACCATATATTCTATGAGCTAGTGTGCCCTCAACAATTCGGCAAGGATAAGCCCCCAAACGCATAGTGCCTCCCATGTGTGAAATTGTTTTTTGAGCCTCCAATAAATCAATAACCGGAGCGCTCGTGGCAGGATTCATCTCGCGGCTATGAGCATCTTTTAATCCTAACACATTTCTTGCAAATTCGATTACTGCACATTGCATTCCTAAACAGATTCCAAAAAAGGGTATGTTATTTTCACGTGCGAATTTAATAGCTAATATTTTCCCTTCAATCCCTCTGTTTCCGAAACCCGGAGCAACCAAGATACCTTTTAAACCAGTTAATTTTTCAGATATTGTTTCTTCTGTTAAACTTTCACTATGAATCCATTCCAAATTAACTTTACAATCATTAACAGCGCCAGCATGAATAAATGCTTCAGCGATTGACTTATAAGAATCCTTTAATTCAACATATTTTCCCACAAGTCCTATTTTCACTTCTTTTTGAGGATTATGAAACTTATTTAAAAATAATTTCCATTTATCCAGCTGAAGATCTTTTGGAGTTGGGACATTTAATTTTTTCAAAACAATTTCGTCCAACTTTTCTTTTTCCATTAACAAAGGCACTTCATAAATAGTCGAAGCATCTAATGCTTCTATAACCGCATCGGGAGATACGTTACAAAATAGTGCTATTTTTCTTCTAATATCATTACTGATGGCATATTCCGATCGGCATACCAAAATATCGGGCTGAACACCATATTCAAGTAATAATTTTACAGAATGCTGAGTGGGTTTTGTTTTTAATTCACCTGATGTTGCCAAATATGGTAATAATGTTAAATGAACAACTGTACAGTCATCGCCTAATTCCCACTTTAATTGACGCACCGCTTCAATATATGGCAATGATTCAATATCGCCTACCGTACCACCAATTTCTGTAATAACAAATTGGTATTGGCCGGTTTTTCCTAATATTTTGATGCGATTTTTAATTTCGTCTGTGATATGAGGAATAACCTGAACCGTTTTTCCTAAAAATTCGCCTTTACGTTCTTTGTCAATTACAGATTGATAAATTCTACCTGTGGTAACATTATTAGCCTGAGATGTTGCCACATTTAAAAAACGTTCATAATGTCCCAAATCCAAATCTGTTTCTGCACCATCATCGGTCACATAACATTCACCATGTTCATAGGGATTTAATGTTCCCGGATCAATGTTAATATATGGATCTAATTTTTGGATAGTGACAGTATAACCTCTAGCTTGTAATAATTTAGCTAATGATGCTGCAATAATTCCTTTTCCGAGAGAAGATGTTACGCCGCCGGTAACAAAGATGTATTTAGTGTTGATTGACATACAGTTTTTTATAAACTGTATGTAAAGGTAAGTGATTTTTTTTGAATAGAACGAAAGGAATATTCAGTATTTTTTTCAACGAATTTTGTGTTTGTTTAATTTAAAAATGGGATATGATTATTTAACTTTGAGATCGATTTAATACAATTCTAAATGTAGTTCCTTTTTTTTCTTCACTATGAAGTACAAAAATTTTTCCATGGTGGTAATTTTCTATAATCCGTTTACTCAAAGACAATCCTAGACCCCAACCTCTTTTTTTTGTTGTATATCCCGGTTTAAAAACAGATTTATAGCGTGATTTTTGAATACCTTTTCCTGTATCTGATAAATCAATTGCTACTCCTTCCGGAATATCAATAATAGTAACCTTAAAATCACCTTTACCATCCATAGCATCAATGGCATTTTTACACACATTTTCTATCACCCATTCAAATAATGGTACTGATATCATAGCATGAATTTCATGCTCCGGCATTTCTAAATTAAATTTAACATTTTTTGAAGATCGTTTTCTTAAATAATCAATCGCATTCTTCACAATTTCACATACATCCAAATACTCTAAAGCAGGCTGTGAGCCAATTTTAGAAAAACGTTCAGTTATGGTGTTTAAACGCAATACATCGCGATTCATTTCATGTATTACCATTTCATCAACTCCGCTCGACTTTAAATATTCCATCCAAGCCATTAAAGAAGATAAGGGTGTTCCCAATTGATGCGCAGTTTCCTTACTCATTCCTACCCATACCTGATCTTGTTCTGCTTTTCTTGAAATACTGAATAAAATGTATGCTATCAAAAGAAATATCCCTATAACTGAAAATTGAACATACGGATAGTAGGTAAGCTGTGTAAGTAAAATAGATTGCTCATAAAATACATAACTTTTATAACCTTCACCAAAATCAACTTCAATAGGAGCATTTTGCTGTTCCATTTTTTTAATCATTGCGACTAATTTGGTGGGTGTATTCATCGTCACAGAATCAATATTTCCGTGTGCTAAAACATTTGCTTTGGTAGAATCTGTATATATTACAGGAACAGCAGCACTATTAACGGCAACATCCGAAATAAATGATTTAATTAAACTGTCAAAAACTACTTTAATGTCCGAAAACAATCTACTATCCTTGTGATATAAGTAATTCTTCTTTCCCATAAACACATCAATTACAACAGGCGGATAAAGGCTTTTCATTACGTCCAATTCATTCTTAATAGCCGAACTATCGTGCGCAACTGTAGAATCAAGATTTCGGCTCGCATTAATGCGTCCGTCTTCATCAGTAAGTATAACCGGGACAGTAGTATTATCCTGCAACACTTTCAAAACAAATTCAGAAATACCGTCACCATCACCGCTTAATTCTTTGGTAGCTAAAGCATAAAGTTCTGCTTTCTTTCGCTCTTCAGTTTGTAATTTCTGAAACAAATCATTGGTGAATTTTACCAAGCCTGCCTTTTTTTGAATAGCCTCTACCCAAAGTCGCACTTTTTTTTCCTCATCGTCTTTAATATCATTTACCAACTTGTTGGTATACCAAAGCGATGAGAATACAATAAAGACAGCTACCATAAAAAGTATCCATTTCCATTGTTGCTTTTTTGAGTAAATATTCATTAAATAACTGAGATTGAAGTGTATAACGAATACATGACTAAAATATTGTTGTTATTACTTTTACAGTACGACTAATCCTGCACATATATTCTTTTGACTCTTGACGAAATTCCCGTTAGTACTTCATAAGGAATTGTATCCATTGCTTTTGACAATTCTATCAATTGGGGATTGGAATCAAAAATTACAACTTCATCTCCCTCTGCACAATCTACATGTGAAACATCCACCATACACATATCCATACATATATTTCCAATTGTTTTACATGCTTTTTTATGTATATGTACCGAAAAATTTCCATTCCCTAATTTCCTACTAAATCCATCGGCATAACCAATTGGTATAGTCGCAATTTTCATATCATTGTAAGCAACGCCACGACGATTATACCCAATTGTATCTCCGGCTTTTAAATGTTTAATTTGGGTGATTTTAGTTTTAAGAGACCCTATGTTTTCTAAATTTCGTTTTTCTAACTCATTAAATCCCACTCCATACATTCCAATACCAAGCCTAACCATATTGTAATGTGCATTCTTAAATCGGGTAATAGCGCCCGAATTACATATATGTTTTAAAACACTATATCCAACGGTATCTTCGATAGTAAAAGCTAATGATTCAAAAGTCAAAATTTGATGATTGGTAAATCCATCAAAAGACGAATCATCACTGGCTACTAAGTGAGAAAACACGCTTTTTACTTTCAACAATGATTCTTTTCGTAAAAAAGAACACAAATCTGCTATTTGTTCTTTTTCAAATCCTAATCGTTTCATTCCCGTATCTAATTTGATATGCACGGGATATGGCTCAGAAATAGCCTTAGACTGAAGTGCTTTACAAAATTCACCAGCTACTTTAAAAGAATACAATTCGGGTTCTAAATAATAATCAATCATGTCATCGTAAGATGACTCTTCAGGACTCATTACCATTATTGGCAAATGAACGCCTGCTTTTCTCAACTCTACACCTTCATCTGCATAAGCTACGGCCAAATAATCGACCCTATGATGTTGAAGTGTAAATGCTATCTCTGTGCTACCACTTCCATAACCGGTGGCTTTTACCATGCACATTATTTTAGTTGTTTTATCAACACAAGAACGATAAAAATTTACATTATGTATTAAACGATTTAAATTAATCTCCAGAACGGTATCATGACTTTTTTGTTGAAGGTGTTTACTGATATTCTCAAATCCATAGCTTCTAGCACCTTTTAGTAAAACAATAGCATTTTCAAATTGCAAATCAGGTATTACTTTGCTTTGACCGATAAAAGATTGAGTGTCATCAAAAAAATATGATTTTTGATTAAACATTTTTTTTTGAGAGGAAATCTCTTTCCCTATTCCCACAAAAATATCTACTTCAAATTGATGAATTAATTTAGCAATATCTGTATATAATTCCCAACTTAACTTTCCACTTTGTTCGATATCAGATAAAATAACCACTTTTTTTCCACCTCGATGTTGTTGTTTTTGATGATGAAGGGCTATACTTAAAGCATGAATATCAGAATTATAAAAATCATTAATTAATACGCAATTATTATTTCCTAATTTTAATTCTAAACGCATGGCAACAGGTTGCAATAAGAGCATCCTTCTTTGGATTTCTATCTGTGATACATTTAAATGTAATAAAACAGCCCAACAAGTAATAGCATTATCAATGCTTGCTGCATCTGTAAACTGAATAAGAATTGAAATATCTTCAAACTTATATTTTGCACTGATTACAGTGTTTGATTTAAAATTTTCTATACTTATAATTTGAAGGGTAGCATTCTCAACTTTAGAAATTAAAAAAACATCTTTTGGAAGTAATGCCAAATGTTCAGATTTTAATGATAATGCATTTACGATTACCTTCTCACATCGTTTGAACAAATATAGTTTTTCAATCAATTTATTCTCTGAGGTATTAAACCCCTGATCATGGGCTGATCCTAGTGTAGTAAATACTCCTAAAGTCGGTTGAATAATTTCTGTCAAAACATTCATCTCCCCCACTTTTGAAATTCCGGCCTCAAATATGGCGAGTGTATGTTGTTTTTGTAATTGCCAAACTGATAATGGAACCCCTACTTGTGAATTGTAACTTTTAGGGCTTCTTGATATGGCATAGTCATCTTTCAACAACTGATATAGCCACTCTTTAACAATAGTTTTTCCGTTGCTACCTGTAATTCCTATAACCGGGAGTCGAAATTGACAACGATGAAAAGATGCTATTTTTTGAAGTGCTTGTAAGGTATCATCAACTATCAAAAAAGAAACTGTATCTTCAAGACCAATACAATTTTCAGGAATATACCTTACGATAAATGTTTTGACACCTTTTTGACATAATCCATAAATATATTGGTGCGCATCGGTACGGTCAGATTCTAAAGCAATAAAAACGCTATTGGAAGGTTCTGTCAATTGCCTACTATCAATCAATAATTGTTGAACAGAATGATGATGAGCTCCAACTAACCTAGCATTTAAAATTTGAGATATGTTAGTTGGATTGTACAATTTAGTAAAACTGTTTACTTATGGCAAAATAAATGACTTTTAAGGTATTTGACAACTTTATTCTTTATAATAACCACACATAATTAAAATTTAATTTTTAATCATAAAAAAACTTCCTATTTCGTATAAGTACGAATAGGAAGTCTAAAGTTTTACAATTCAGTTCTATGAATTAACTAATAACTTAAAACCTTTTCCATGAATATTTACAATTTCAACTTTAGGATCATCTTTTAAATATTTACGAAGCTTTGCGATATAAACATCCATACTTCTTCCATTAAAATAATTATCATCATGCCAAATAGTTTTAAGTGCAAAATTCCTATCTAATACATCATTTTTATGCACACATAACAAACGCATCAATTGACTCTCTTTTGTAGTTAATTTCTGTTCCGTTCCATTGTGAAGCAATACTTGAGTTTCAGAATTAAAAGTATACTTTCCAACTGAAAAATTAATATCAGCAACATTGTGTACTCGTTGTTTATTACTTCTTCTTAAAACAGCATTTACTCTAGCTAATAATTCTTCCATACTAAAAGGTTTAGTTATGTAATCGTCAGCTCCTGCATTAAATCCTTCGATTGCATCTTCTTTCATACTTTTAGCTGTCAAAAAAATAATTGGCACTTGCTTATCTGTTACTCTTATCTCTTTTGCTAACGTTAAGCCATCTTTCACTGGCATCATAACATCCAACAGTAACAAGTCAAACTCTTGTTTACAAAAAGCATCAAAACCTTTTTTACCATCTTCTGCCAATTTTGTATCAAACCCTTTAGCTTCTAAATATTCTCGCAACAATGTACCTAAATTAGGATCGTCTTCCACTAACAAAATTTGAGTTTTTACATTTTCCATAATTTTATAATTTATGATTATATACTTTTTTAATTGATCAATTTTATTTTAAAAACACTGCCTTTACCCAATTCACTTTCAACACTAATTGAGCCGCCGTGTTTCTCTA